>Ga0065711_1011889_pt1 | contig 12228 bp, 7 predicted proteins | sample Hoacrofraction12_FD_59098 | JGI IMG/M metagenome (GOLD analysis project Ga0065711, IMG submission 59098) | Hoatzin crop microbial communities from Cojedes, Venezuela - Epithelial fraction 12 v2 (version 2) | ecosystem: Host-associated > Birds > Digestive system > Esophagus > Crop | place... | reverse complement strand
CCCTCAGCCTCTCCTCATAGGAGAGATGCTCCAGTCCCCTCATCATCCTCGTAGCCCTCCGCTGGACTCTCTCCAGTAACTTCTCATCTTTCTTGAACTGGGGAGCCCAGCACTGGACACAGTGCTCCAGATGGGGCCTCACTAGGGCAGAGCAGAGGGGGAGGAGAACCTCCCTCGCCCTCCTGGCCACACTCTTCCACCTCAGAGTGCCCAGCGGTTCCGGTGCAAAGTGGTATATTCACAAGATAGGACTTTGCAAAGAGGGGATTCTGAAAGCTTGTTAGTCAAACGCTCTGTGTGTGCGTGGTACCTTTTTTCTCTAGATAGCCCTGCTGCCATGCTGTACTTCGTGTCTGGATGGCTTCTGGTTCCTAGTGAGGGTGGCTGCCAGTACATGAAACATTTTGGCACTGCACAGACCGCGTCGTCACATAGTGCCGTGACCGTATTTTGGGAAGAGTGGGTCAAACATCCAGGCAGATGGAAGGTGACAGAGGAGGGATGGACAGAAGAAAGCAGGTTTGAAAGCCAGTCTAGATGCAGATTTCTGCCTTGTTCTTCTTTCTGCCATTGATTTTTGCCACTTTGTTGAGAAAAGAAGGATGCTCCGGGAATTTCTGTCCTGGTCTGAGCTGTGTCGGCTTATCATTCTGCTTCGGTTTTGCCACAGACGCTGTGATCAAGGCAAATATTTTATGCTTAGGTTCACCTCATCTAAGTTTGTCTAAAACTCAGGTGCTTGGTCTGAGGTGGTTGCCTAGGCTGGTTCGGTTGTTTGGCGAGATGGGAGAGGCTCTGCCCCAGGGCATTTCAGCTCAGCAGAATCCTTTTGCAACCGCCTGGCTCTCACTGTTGTCTCCAGAAGGAGCAGAGGCACCTCCCTTTGAGATGTGCCCAACCATTTGACAGCCACATTTAGGTGAGACAGATCTCGCCTGCAGTCCCTCTGCCCTTGAATGTTTTATCAGAGCAATAGAAATAGTTTCAGAGATGGTGAGAGTAAGCAGACTGAAAGATGGGGGAGTATCCGAAAGGAGAGGGATGCTTGCAGTAGCTCTTACAAAGACTGGTGGAACTTTCCGCTCCCTTTGCTCACTGAAGATATGTAAAGATATGTAAAGGCAGCTGTAGACACCACCAAATTAGTTGTAACTGTGCAGATGCAGGTGATCTTCTGATGGATTCACGGACAGGCTTCTATACGTAATAAAATATGCATTAAGGTCATATTCTAGCAGTGCAGTAGGGAAACTGGAGTATTCTTATGCCATACTTTTTGGTAGGAATATTTCTGCTGGGTTGCATCACTGTCTGTAAATTTTATTGATTATAATTAAGTCAGTCTGCATTGTCTCTAAGAACCTACATGGGTTTAAAAATCAATACTCCTTATATTCATCAGGGGAACCAGTTCGAAAAGGGATTGTAGTGGGAATGAGCAATGCATTTATAGCTCTGTGTTTATGTTTCTAAACCATTTACTGCTGGCCTTCTCGACAGTCCTCATTTAGGGGTCAGAAATGGTTTTTCCCCTGTCTCTTATCCCATGAACAATAGTGAAAATCCATGGTTACCTGCCCTAGCTGGCACCCACTGGCTGGAGTTCTGCTGTCTCGGTGACCTTCCAGGGACATGGAGACAGCCTTGGACAAGTAGGAACATGAGCAAGTGTACTAAAAGCAGCAGTGAATCCACTGAGGTCCTCTCAACTGGGTCACTTCTATGGAAGCGTCCTGCTGTCTTAAAGGATTTCATGAGTTCTCTCACTCGCCTTGTTTTGCTACTCAGAAAATACTGCATTTGCAGTTATTGGAAGCTTTAACGACCATACTCACGGAAAGTCAGAGCAAAGAGAAATTGCAGAGGGTATCTGGTATTATTGATTTATGGATGAAGATTAAGGCCAGGTTGCCCTGTCCTTATTTCTTTAACAACCTGGCCCATGGATAGACTTCCTCTAAGCCAATGGGTTCCTTATGTATGTGCTATTTATTGAGGATAATGTTATCACAGTCCAGTGCACTAAATATGTACAGCTCACCTTAGGGAGAAGATGTGGAGGATCTTTGATTATATGAAGGGTGTGAACACTGAGGACAGTGAAGGATAATTTAGGTTGGGACTTGGGAGTACAACTAAAAAACATATCATCAAAGAAAAGTAGTAGATGTGGAGTACTCCCCAAGGGTAAAATTAAATGCCCTTCAGTTTGAGTGGTTTGAAGGCAGGAGAAAGGACTAAAACTGTCTTTGTAGGGATCGTTCTGTGGACACAGAGGTGGGCTGGGTGATCTTACCGAGCTTGCCTACCTTTGGGTTTCGTGCAGTGTTTTGACGCGTATTTGATTTGGCCAATAATCGATCTACATAACGCACAGCGTATTGCGTCTGTGGTGCTGTTTTAATATTTCTATATTGTGCCTCGGTGCATACTACTGTGGACTTTACTAGATTTTATTCAATTTATTGTATCAATGATTTCAGTTTTAACGGCTCTCTAGCGTGGTAATGAAAGGGCACAAAACAAGGCATGCTCTTAGCTCGTGAAACCTTGCAGGATCCCAGGGGAGCGAGATTCATGCGTGGCTCCTGACTGTATTTGAGAAGCTGGCGGTTAGAACATGTAGGCATCATCCACATCCCCAGAATAACCATAGCAAAACTGGCATTTAAGTGACAGCATGAAAAGACCACAAAGGGAAGACCGAGGGACACTGAGCTGAAGTGGGAGTCGGAGGTGGTTTCAAGATTACACGGCAAACCAACTTTCTCATCCTGGACACTGCTTTTCTACATTATCGGTGTTTTGATTGTGTCTTGGTGCAGGGAAGCTTCAAAAGTAACTGCCTGAGCTCTGGTGTTTGTGCAGAGCCGTCTGATACTGCTCACTATTAATAAGTGCACACGTATGCATAAATACATAAAATAATGAGTTGGAGATTGCTGAAGCGACTGATAGAATCCCATGCAAAATAGTAGAGCTTTTTTTTTTTCTGCTGTGTTCAATTCTTGGCTACTGTAAAGATCTGGCCAGAGCTGGCTTTGGGCAATGGCAAAACCTGCAGGCTGGGCTTTCAAAAGCACACAAGGAGTTGTGAGAAATGTTCTTCAGCTGCAGTTCTTTGAGGCTGCCATTTAGGCAGAAGCCACTGCCCCAAGCTAGGATGCCCCGGAAATTTCTCAGGAAGATTTGAAGGGACCAGAGTAGCCAAGCTTACCTCGGGCCACTGACAGTTGAAGGTCTGGTGGTATCTGCCGTGACAATATTTTCCAGTGTGTGCACTCAGCTGTAATGATTCGTTAGAAAAGAAGTTTAATTGTGGCCAGTAGTTGAGAATATTTCTTTGTACTCTCTTATCAATGTTTTCCATTTGCAGCAGGGCTTGGCTTGTTTGTTAATACGAAGTTCTCCATTTGTTTGCAAAACAAGGTTTGACTTATCCTATTGTTTGGCAGGAGAAAAGAAAGCCGAAATGCACCCCCCCTAAAGCCCGAGAGCAAGTAAAAGGAAAAGTTAACTTTCAGGGAAAGCTGCTCAATCAGCGGGAACTGGCCCAGCCGAAGCAGGCAAATGAGCGTCCAGGTCTCCTTTGCATCAAAAGCACGCGCGAGATGATGGTGAGGGGACCGAATCTGACCAGTAACTCGTGAAGACGCAACGGTTTTACTCCTCCGAAGTGTTTTAAAACCCAAAAGTAGTATTCTTGGACATTTAAAAAACCACAGCCTTGCTCAATGTGAGCAGTAAGATCCACATCGCAGTTTCTCAGACGAGCAGTCCGAAAGTTCACGAGCTGCCGTGCAACTTTGGTTCGGTTGTACCAGCCGGTGTAGGACCAAGTAATACCAATGAGTTATTGAAGTTACTGAACTGTTGGTGTGACTCCTGTATTTCTAAAATGCATCCAGCACTGTGAATTTGTAAAAAACGATCTGCCACGATCCGGGGTGGCATTATTCCCATTTTGCCAGTGATAGTTGGAATCTGCATTGCGTGCAAAGATGATGCTAGAACCCACATCTCCTTAATCATAAACAATTCACTTTTCAGCTCTTCCCATTGACCGTAATAGGGCTAAGGTTTGATTCCAAGTGTTTATTCTTCATTCCAAGCTCAAAGATGCGTATTTTTAATCTGAATTTGAATATATGTTTCATGGCTTATTCATGCTCGGAAATACTTCTTGGCAGAGTCACTTAGTTTTTGAGCAAAATGAGAAGCTTCTTTTAATGCAGAAATATTAAACAATGTGTGCTGGAGCACAGAAAGCTATTTGGACACAGGGAAGTATTATAAACATAGATTTGATTGTGATTGAACCAAAAATAGCGGTATTAAATTAAGGTCTGTTTAAGGCACTAAAAAAAATCTGCATTTTCTAAACTGCTAAGGATAAAATCAATCTGCAAAAGTATTTTAAGTTTGTAATAAAAATATCATTGACAAAGTAAAGTGAAAATAATAAAGTATATTTAAAATTACTTGGAGGTCTTCTTGAAAATTTATGACCTCTTTCCAATTGGAGCTCATTTAGCTGAAAAAGCCATTTAAAAGCCTAGAAGTAGACGTTTTTGTGCCTTGCAAGAAATGACCTACAGGGCAAATGTTCACTTGTTTGCTCAGAAACACAGGTACCTTTGGCTAGACAGAACCTATTGGCTTTTATTATGATACGTGAGCTGCAGTAATACAGTATTTATATATTTGTAGTGCAAAAATTACTGTGATCAAGCTCGCTAGCCTTACAGCGCAGTGAGCAGCTGAAGAGCCACAGAGCCTGCCCATACCCGCGTGGGATCAGGTCTGCGCCCTTCCCCTCCCGTGCCGCCCGCTGCCCGCAGCCCTGCTCGAGGAGCATCGCGTTGAGAGCGCCTTCGCTCAGGTCCCTCTTCCAGACCCCGAGTGAGAGGGCAGCAGCGGTGGTTAGAACGGACCTCAGGCTGGTTTGGACCTCACGTTGGAGTTTTTTAGCCAACAGGAGGTGAAACTGATACCAAGGCCTTGGGTCGTCAATATTTTCCATTACCATTACTGCTGTTTAGCAGTGTCGAGCTGATACAAGGAGAGCGTGTGATTGAGGCCACGTTCATCTCTGTGCAAGAGGAAGAATTATGGCATTCATAGATTGGAAGAGAGTGGGTGATAAATAAAACTGAGGCTATCCAGAAAGCCCCAGGGAGCTTCCTCTCTGCAGAAAGAATAAGAAATTTATAGACGTCTAGAAATTACAGTTGAGCTTTTTGCCTTTTCTTTTTTCTTTTTTTTTTTTCCCTGTTAGCCTCTTTCAGTCATATGACTGGAGTTCAATTATCAGCACAATAAATATTCCCGTGAATCGGAGCCGTGTGTTGGCAGCAGATTTGTGCTGCTTAGAAAGGAAGGAACATTTAGAACTTATTAAAAATAATAGTTTACCATCAGACTTGATTCTAAAGTCAGAAAGTGGCAGAGCCCAAAACGTGTTTCCGAAAGGGAAGTGAGTTCTGGAGGAGTTGAATACAGGCAGGTTAATGCAAATGTATCTTTGATTTTTAAAACATGAACTGTTCAGACTGAAAAAACACCCTGCCTCTGTATTGTTTTCAAAACAAAGCAAAAACCGGTTACTAAGAGGCTCTTTTTGCTGCTTTTAGCGAGAGGCTGTGCAGGAGGAGCGTTACCTGCGAATCAATTGAACGGATCAATCGCTGTGCTAGGAAATACCTCTGGTAGTCGCAACGTCTGTCACCCAGGGTGGGTTGTGCTTGCCAGATGGGAAATGGGAGAGCGTTCAGATTTTTTTCCCCCGTCTTGACCCTTCTGGAGCGGTTGCTGGGCTGGCTCAGAGAATTCCCTGGAAGCTCTCGGTTCTCCACCAGCAGAACACCGCCTGCCTGGGGCTGGGCTTCAGCCCGGCTCCATCCTGGGCAGGAGATGAAGCGCGGTGATGAAATTTGAAGTTCCAAGGTAATTTGGAAGCCTGGAACATTTTGATTCATTTCTCAACTGCTTAGGCTTGGCAAACGCTAGAAGTTTGTGTCTTCCCCAGCATAGTCCATTGACTGACCCGTATTGACTTGTTTTCAGCGCTGTTCCTGTTTGGCATTAAATTTCTAGATCTGTAAGCGGTTTCTCTTAATTTAAGAGAGACAAGACCGGTCTGGGCGCAAGGAGGGCTGACGAGGGGGAGCAGAAGTCATCCCGACTGTACACCTTTGGCCAAGGGGACTGTAATTCTTGGATCGAGCTAACACAGGCTATTTTAAGAGAACGGCTTGGCCTCTTTACAGTAAACTTCTTCGGGGGAGAGTTCATTGCACCTAGCAGGCCTCCACCGGTCTGGATCAGCGTCTGCCATTTGAACTCGATGCTCTCAACGCATTTGTCAGCTGTACGTCCACACAGCGAGACACTAAATGCTTTGATAGCTTCACGTTGCCAGGCGATTCGACAAAACCCCAATCATTCTGAGCTTTTGAATTAGGCCTCCGTATATATATTTGTATTTATTAATGTTCCTGCAAGCGTTGCATGTCGCAGGAACACAACCGCGGCAGCACCGCAGTCACGAGAGCGGCTACTGAAGTTACAGGCACCCGCTGCAACGGACTGGGGAGGATCGGAGTGGAATTTTACAAATGACAGTGTAAAGAGTTATGGTTGCCTAAAGAACAAGGCTGGAAAATTTGCAAAAATCTGTTTTCAATTATTGGAGGGGTTTTTTTGTTTTTTTTTTTTTGTTCAGCTTTAATTCCTCCGGAGCAGTTTGAGCGCAGTACCTTAGCCATGCCTTTGTCATCCCGCATTCCTGTTGCTTTATTAAATACCTGGAGTTATAATCTTGTTTATGAAATCGTTATTATCTCTCCAGTTGCAAATTGCAGCATTGCGTAGAGGAGTGATTGTGGCATGAGGCATGGAAAAATCGGCAATGCAAATGGAGAAAGTTAAGCGTGATGATGGTTCAGTCCCACAAAGGGTGAAAAAAACCATCACTCTGCTTCTCAGCCGAAGTATTCAGATTTATACCGACTTGCAAACTGACCCCGTCCTTTTTGTATAAATGCTCCGACTGGCTGAAACAAAACAAACAAAAGAAAAGAAAACAAAAACAAACTGTCCCAGAAAATATATTATAAAAATAGATTTCCTCCTACAAATAGAATACTTTTTCTGTGGTTCCAGAGCAGAAAACTGCGTCTTTAGAAAAAGCAGATGCAGTGGTCTAAGCACTGTCGCTACATGTCGTGTAAAGGCAGAATTTTAACAAAAAGTCATCAACTTCTGGGTTTGAGTGTGCAGCATTAGACAGGACGTGAAACCTAGCGTATATACCTGCTTTTTTTGATTGAGATTACTTTGGAGAAGGAAAAACTTATAATATTAAAGATCAGGCTATCCTCAGAATCTGTACCTAAAGTGTCCGCTCCTTTGGGGTGAGTACCTCGCTGCGTGAAGGAGGTTTCCCTCCCGTGGTCTCACCCAGCTGCCTGGATCCCGGAGCCGCTCCGCCAGCCCGGCACGCGTTCCCTTCTAATCCAAGTCATAGGCAACCTCCTTTGGAGACGGCCTTTTTGCCCCTGCCTGGTTTTTAAGCGTAGCTTTAATGCCGGGATGCTCTGGACTCTTTTATGCCTAAAAGGGGAATCGGGGCATATAAACAAGAAATGAATCTGATTTTCTCGCCGGCATCTTTCCCTGGCAGTGGCGTTAAGACTGTGGCTTGTGTTCCTCGGCAGTAAGAGGATTGTTGCCCGGCTTGCGGAGTTGACAAGGTCACTCGAGGTACTGTGACAGGGCATTTAGGTACAGTCCTTGATCCTGTGTAATGTTAGCCCAGGGAGCCGCGGAGAAATTGGGATGATCTTTCTCCTGCTTTTCCTTGCCTAATTAAGGGTGTAGAAAAAGCAGGCGTTGCAACATAACAAAATGTAATTAAAGGGATGTTGCCTGGCATGTGTCCACTAAGCAACTGCACCTCCCCCCCTTTTGGAAATAAATATATTTTAGCTCCTTTTTTAGCTCTTTAAGCCTTTGAACGAGTCCCCTGCCAGTGCCTGTCTTGCGGAGGACGCAGCCGCCCGCGTCGGGGAGGACGGGCAGAGCCTGCAGGTGGGCTTGCCCGGGGCCCGGGCGCCGCACGGGGTTCCCTGCGTCCCCGCTGCCAGGATCCAGAAATATCGGGCAGGGTGGGCCAAGAGGAAGTCGGAGCTGCCCTGCTGAGGGAAGGAGACGTCTGGAATTCCTGTTCCACCATTCACAGCCCTAGAAGGGGAGGGTTGGGGTTTTTTTTTTTCGCTTTCTAATGGTGCTCTGTCCTGTATTTTTGCTCCGTCGCCTGAGGGAGAGCCGGAGAAGCGTGTTCCAGGGAAATCGGTGGGGCCAGCAGATCCAGATGATGCTGGACGCCGACATGGAAGCAGCTGTGGCACTCGGTGCGCTCGCAGAACACCATAGCTGTTAATTGGATAAAATAGCTTTTCCAACTGAGATCTCCATCCTGGGACAGCTGATCTCTCGCCCTGCGCAGCCCAGTCGCGTCTCCACAGCGGCGGCAGCCCCAGAACTTCTGGAGGGTGCCCGCGCTTCCCGGAACAGCTTGGCAGCGGCACCCGAGGCCTGAGGGATACTTTCAAATTTCCCTGTAATTAATGAGCACCTCTGCACTTATGGCAAATTACAGTGTCTGATGTAGAATGTTGACCTACAGCTGCCCCATGCCAAGTAGCCTATTTAGACCTATTTATTTCTAAATAGAGCCTGTAAATGATAATGGGAAACTTCACTATTGATTCATTTACTCCTAAATGCTTCCTCTTTCAGGTGTTGAAATAATTCTCCATAATCCTATACTTAGGCTGATCCTTAGATTTACTATATATTTATTACTTGAAAATTCTCAAGCTATTTAACATTCCTGTAAAGTCAAAGAAATTAGACATGGAAAAGGCTTGTTTGATCTTGTCTCGTCAGTGCGTAGCCTTTCTTACACAGCCCTGCTTATCCGCTGCTGAATGTCCCAAGAAGTGAAAAACCTTCCACTTCTTTAAAATGTGGGACTGCCAGAAGTTTCACTGACTTTTGCTGCTGTTGTGGCCATACAACGTCACAAGCTCTTGTGTAATCAGCTCTCTGCCGGCACTGGTGTGCTTATTTGGACATTTTATTTCCTCATTTTTTTCTGTCCCTGTAATTATTTGGTTTCCTTGTTGTGTTTGTCCATTTTTCTGAAACTAAATTCATTTTGTGCTCAGACCGCTTCCAAACTTCTAGCACCTTTCTTTGTTTCTCTGTTCTTCTGGATGTACATCAAACATCTGTTTCGTGGCTGTGCACGATTTTCATTCCCTTCCTATTTTTCTTTTAACAAAGATTTTGAGTAAGATGAGGCTCTCTGTTTGACTATCTCCTTTCCCCTGAGTTCTTCACAAAATGAGTAGGTTCAGCTCAGGAGGCGACCGTTCGTAATATTCGTACGTTACAGCAAGTTTTCAATCCACACAATAACTTCAGAACTAAGTCAAAATAATGCTGCGCATGCAGAATTTTAGGAGAGTTTGTACTAAGTACTTTGCCAGAATCTAAATATACAACTTCTATTGTTCTGTTAATACTGTGATTCTACTTGATCTACACCATAGATACATCTAGTTTGTCAAAAAATATCCGCACTAAAACAGTAATACTAATTGGTTGAGGCAGCTCAGTTGTCTCCCTTATGTGCTTTGATTTTGTTCTGTTAATTTTTTACTCTGTAAACATTAGTTCAGACTGTTACTGCCAGGATTACTTTTCCTGACTTGCTGCAAGATTTGTATCACATTTATATTTTTCCAGTATTCTGATCTCTTGCCATTTCTCCGTGAATTTTTAGAAATAATTATTCATGTTTTGGAAGGCTTGTTAGATAATTCAGTAAGAGCTTTTGTACAATTAAGGACGGTAGGTTGTGGATAATAATTTTAAGCTTGATCAAAAGCCCATGGAAGCCAGGTCTTCAAAGGCTTAAACTACTGTATTAATTTTACGGAGATCTGACTCCCTTTCTTTGCCGCTGATTTTTTGTCTCACCTTTCACACAGGGCAAGTCACCTTTAACTTGGGATCATAGGTTAAAATAATATAAATCAGCGTAGATCCACTGAAGCCTGCTGTGCCTTTTGAGGAACCAGCCCCGCAGGGTTAGGTGCCTTCCCTTCCTCATCTACGCTGGTGGGAGAAGAGCTACTTTCCTCACAGGAGTGTTTAAGGCTTAATTTTTTATAGCATATAAAGTGCTCAGAGATGTTCAGATGAGGGATGTTGTGAAAATGCAAAGTAGTATTATTGTTGATAAATTATTTAAAATATTGTGGTCCATTGAGAAAATACTGGTTTGTAGGCAGTGAAGTGGTTAATACGATTGCATCTCTTACAGGTTTCACCAGATACACTCACTCACTTACAATGGATAATTGTTAGCTCTTGTTGTGCAGATGCTGTTGCAGATGGAGCCCTGTACCTGCATGCATAGCAAATGAATTAGACTGGCAATCCCCTTTATAAAGCATAAATATGTAATTTGTTCAGCTGTTGTAATTAAATATGTATGTGTGAAACAGCCACCATTCAGGTCATTAATGATGCGCCATGCCAAATTAGAGCTTACAGACAGTAATGTACATTGTTGTGCAATGAGGGAATTGCAAATAACATAGCTAAGCCTTTCCTAGTAAAGTGATGGATTCAGTGGCTTTAAAAGGAATATTTGTATTTCCAGCATTTTGATTGCTTCAGTCTATATTTACATTGATGCTCAATGAAAAAGATACAATTGGATGAAATTTTTTTCTGTATTTGTTTTACACTCTTTGAACATGATAGAATACCCATTAGGTACGTGTCACACAACATTTATTGGGTGTAACATTTCATACCCGTTGGTAATATGCTGAATATGTTGCTATGATCGTTCTTAAATATATAGTCAATTAAGATCCGGTAAGTACCTTTTCTTCTGCATAATGTAGACAAACACCGTATCAAAGCACTTGGACAATTTTAATGCTTGCAGTGTATCTCCTTTCTAATCTTCGGACTTCAAAGATAGGACTGGTAAAGGAATCCTCACTGTGGTAAACAACGTATATATTCCCATAGAAATCCGCCCGATGGAATAACTGTTGTAATGAATTAAGCTTGCCAGTTTAGTGTTGTGGGTTTTTTTGCAAATGCACGATGACTTAAACATCAGGCGTCCTTTCTTCTGTCCACATTTTTTGTTTCTTTCTTTATATTTACCAGAACAAGGTGATTGTGCTTCAAAAAAACCTCCTTGAATCTTCTTGAAAGAACAAAAAGTGAACAGGCAGCTGTTGTTGCACAGCAGCTAACAAGCAGAATGCGAAATCGTAATTCCCTACACCTTAAACGCAGCCTAAATGATCCTGCCGAAGTGTGTCCTCTCGGCTGTTGAGAATAGATGGAGGTTTAGCATCCGTTTGGTTTTGACGGTCGGTTCCGAGTATACAAGAGCTAATCGTCTTGACCTCTCGGACAAACAGGGCAGCAGAAGGAAGCATCTCAGAGTTAATTCTGTCTTGTTCGCAGTGGAAACAGAACATTCCTCTGTGATCCTCTTTCACATGATTCGCTCGGGCCTCCTGGAAGCCCGTCCTGATGCTATTAGTGCTGGGCTTCTTAGGGCTAAAGGAGATCACCGGCACGGACATCACCCGCCGCTTGCCGGCTGCCCTCAGCTTGGGCAGGGCGAGCGGAGTTGTTAAGACTCGTGTTAAATACGTAAACGTCATAAGAAATTTTCTCTGTTGCGCATTATATTTCAAATTTTCATCAAATTTTCTTTGTTGACTCCCTCATATTTCGTGAGAAAACAGAGTAGAAAGTGGGATTGGTTGGTTGGTTGGTTGTGGGGGTCTACAGTGAATTTGCAAATTTTTAAACCCAGACTAAGAGAGGATTAAGGAGTAACGATTTTTTTTTCCACATGAGAGCTATAGCAAACTACAATGACTTGCTATGTAACATCTACTTTAGTAGATATACTCTGTGGCAAAAGTAATATATTTTACTGGATTAAATGCGTATATTAAAGGCAATACCAGAATAATTATTTGTCTAACTCTCTTCACGTTTTGGTTAAATTATAATATGAAGTCAGGCTTGCTTTCCTTCTTTCCTTCTTCCTTCCTTCCTTCCTTCCTTCCTTCCTTCCTTCCTTCCTTCCTTCCTTCCTTCCTTCCTTCCTTC
>Ga0065711_1047623_pt1 | contig 12230 bp, 12 predicted proteins | sample Hoacrofraction12_FD_59098 | JGI IMG/M metagenome (GOLD analysis project Ga0065711, IMG submission 59098) | Hoatzin crop microbial communities from Cojedes, Venezuela - Epithelial fraction 12 v2 (version 2) | ecosystem: Host-associated > Birds > Digestive system > Esophagus > Crop | place... | reverse complement strand
GGGCAGCCTGTTCCAGTGCTCTGTCACCCTCAGAGTGAAGAAGTTCTTCCTCATGTTCAGACGGAACTTCCTGTGCCTCAGTTTGTGCCCATTGCCCCTTGTCCTGTCACTGGACACCACTGAAAAGAGCTTGGCCCCATTCTCCTGACACCCACCCTTCAGATATTTGTAGGCATTTATAAGGTCCCCTCGCAGCCTTCTCTTCTTCAGGCTGAACAAGCCCAGTTTCCTCAACCTCTCCTCGTAGGGGAGATGTTCCAGTCCCCTCATCATCCTCGTAGCCCTCCGCTGGACTCTCTCCAGTAGCAAAGAAAAGCCTGAATGTCACATGCATTTGAGTAAAACATCAAAAAAAAAAAAAAAGACCACAGTTTTGAGGCTGTGTTTAAAGGAGCAGAATAATATCTAGACGTAATGGTCCAGAATTCAGGAAGCAAGAAGGTCAGTGGCTAGCTTTGGGAGGCGTGAGGCTGGTGTGATGCAAACAGATGGTGTCCAAACCAGAGCAAAGCTTGCTGGCCGGGAGTTAACCCATCAGTGCTTTCTGAACAATTTTTTACTAGAACAGTGCCTTCCATGTTCAGGTGGCTTTTTTTGTTCAGGTGGCTTTTTTTATTCAGGTGGCTTTTTTTATCACGTCTACAGTGGTTTTTATCTAGCTCTGGGAAACCTGCAGATGACCTTAGCAGATAATCACATCGCATTCTGGTATCTAAAAGTTGAATGATAACAACAAAACATCTTGGAAGAGGTGCTGCTTGGTTATAAAGGATAGTGGTGTGGGAAGTGGACTGCTGGGAAGAGCACTTAAACGTGGAAGCTGACTAAAAGGATCAGGAGCCTGCTGCATGCAAGCAGAAGCTATGGTAGAGAAGCACTCAGTCTGCTGCTTGGGTTCAGGAGAATACCAAATGTTGGTATGCACACAGTTTTGTTGTTGTTGTTCTAAATCTACTTTTCTGGGTGTTGTGCACCTTGTTTGGCAAAATAAAGTTATAGTGCGTCTGTCATAGTTTACCCCCTCAAACCCCAAGTTTACAAAGGGGTATGATACCAGGGACCAAGCCTTTAGGTTATGGTGGATAAAATAATTGAACCTAGACCAGTAACAGCTGGTGACCCTTTGAAGAGAGGTCTGATCTTGAAATCCTGCCATGAACAGAGAGAGGTTTAGGTTTCCCACTTCTAGGGAACTAGAAAAGCATTTTAGAAGGGACTTTGAAACAATGATATTATCAGTTTAGTGGTGCCTGAAGCAAGGGTTTGCTGCTGTGTTCTACAAAACACACGTCTTTATAACTTGCATAAATTTCAACCCTGCGCTTCTCCCCCCACCCAGCTCCCACTTAAACTGATAATTTTTAAGGGCAGGGGGAGGGAGGGAAAGGAGGAAACCATGGAATAGATTACAGAAACTGTCACCACTGATCATATGTTCAAGTTGGAACTCTGATCAGTTACTGGAAAAGAAAATGAATACTCTGTGCTGGTGAACTGTCTGCAGTTAGGAAATCAGTGCAAAATTCAACTCTTCTGGTCCTGACTGAGGACTCTAATTTTAGAAAAAGGTTACATTCCTTGTTCTGTAGACAAAAGCCCAAGGAAGGTAAGCACTGGCAGGATAGGATGGCATTGCCACCTCTGCGTGCAGGAGGAAAAAAGTACAGCAGTAGTGTGGACGGAGTAGTCCATTTGAAAGACAAACATTCTGTTTCTTTAGAAGCAACTCTGGGATGAAATCTTTGGTATTACAGTCATGGTGAAATAATAATCATGGTTCCTAAGTGATTGACACAAAGTAGGCTGAAATCTGCAAAATACATTGCTAATAACTCTTCTTTTCTCTGCATACAGGGAAGCAGCTGGATGGCATCTGGTAAGTGACTAGATTTAAATTGCATAATGTGCGTTAAACACTGTGTGGTGTAAGAAGTATTTTCAGTATGAGATTGTGTATGCTTCAGATCTTAGGAACATTTTGGTGCTGAAGAGAGACCAAGGCACATTTTGTTCCTGAATACAGATTGACAGTAAGATGATGTATGAGTTTCTCCATTCAAAGCTCAGTGGACCCCATGAAAAAACGTATTGGTAGTAGTTCATTGTGGTTTATTGCAGTTATACACTTTTTCAAGGGTAGGATGTTGTCCTTAGCCCAAGCACTTTGTCTGCTAATTGCAGGCGTGACTAAACATGAGAGTAAAAGAGTAGGTGGGAAGAAGGTATTACAGAATCAGGCCTTCTGGCATGTAAGAGCAGTGACTGCATTGGATTACAAAACATCCCCCAGTTTGCTATAATTAATATCAAGACTTTTTTTTAAAAAAAAAAAAAAAGGCAAAAAAACCCCAAGCCCTTCTCCATCCATGTTCCTCTCTATTGATCCATCTGTAGTGATTGTCTGACCTTCTCAGTTGGTGTCTATCAGACATGCACTTCTGTCAATGTGGTAGCAGGGCTAACTCTGCCTCTCTATTTCTGTGACTTCAGCCTCAACCCTTTAGCTCAAAGAGGCTGCTGGAGATCTCATACTGGTGTGGAAGTCCCTCTCTTCCGATGTTCTTTCATGCTTGGGCACCTAGCTAAGCCTGTCCTTTCCCAACAGCTTACAGAGTTACAGTAGGCTTGATAATCGTTGCTTCCATATGCATTCATGTCCCAGCAGATCCTGTTCCTACTCACAGAAACACATTAACCTTTTCTTTCGGTTATGCACTTCATGATCTCCTTGAGCACATAAATTTACCAGTGATTTATGTGCTAGGTTAAATATTTCCTTTGTTTCACCTGTTTTCTGTTCTCTGTGGCAGGCATACCTCCATAATAGTCCATAAGGATGAGTTCTTCTATGGCAGTGGGGGAATCTCCAGCTGTGCACCTGTAAGTTAAACTTATTTTTGTGATAAGATAGTTTTGCGATAGGGTTACCGGATTGGAGTTGCTTGTGTCACTGTCTTTTAGAAAAGCAGCAAGAGGCTTCTGAATTCAGCCAGATGTGGCTGCTTGCCGTGATTGCCCAGGGCATCTGAGGAAAAGGGAGCACAAACAGTGGGTTTAAGCCCAACGAAATACAGGTTGGGGGTTCCTTCTGCCTGTAGAGTCTGTCTATCCAAGACACTTTCTACAGCTGCATTGCCAGTGACACCTTGTCTCATTCTGTATCAGTAGGTTTTACGTGCAAACTTGTCAAATCAAGGCATCTTTTTTAAGATTAATAAAAAAATTAATGATGCTTTGTCAGACCTTTCTGTTCTTGGAGAGGCAAAACTGACGGACCGTTCTAAAGCAGAATTTTGCCATAGCGTAGAGCTTTCAGCACAAAGAGCCAAGTATACAAGCTGAAATGGAAATGGCACGTTATTTCTCATTCTCTGAGTGCAGAACAGGGGAGGCCAGTAGGGCTTTTTGCTTGACAAAAGTACCAAATGTTCCTCCTTTTGTGCCTGGACAAGCCATGATAGCTCTGTTCAATACAGTCCTCCAAAATAATTCAGTCTGTCCATTTAACATTGTCTTCTGGCTGTTAATCTTTACAGGGAGGGACACTTCTTGGCCCCCCAGACTCTGTTGTTGACCTGGGGAACACTGAAGTCACAGAAGAAATTTTTCTGGAATATCTTTCCTCTTTGGGGGAATCCATGTTCCGGTAAGTAGCAGCTTGTACTATAAAATCTGTATAACAAAAAACCTTTAGCGAAAGGGGTGCAGAATGGAGGGGAAGGTATTGTGAAACCAATCCCGCTCACAAAGCTTTGTCTGCCGAGTGTATTATTTGGTCCTCTTCGGATATGAAACTGGAACTGATGCACCGATATGCAAGGAGCTGCCAGCTAGGCAACCCTGTGGTGTGCAAGCCTTGAGCTAGGCTGGGAAAGCATTCTGCCAGGAAGTCTTTCACACTGTTTTTCGTAAAATGGAATAATGCCTGAAATGCCTTTGAAAGAATCACAGGGAAAATGAAGGCACTGTATGAAATATTTCAGTAAACAGTGCTTTGCCCCATGAGTCATAGGTGAAGTGTTGCAGTAAAGCTGCCAGCTTTCAGATGAATAAAAGCAAGGCCTTGACTGTTAAAAAGTCTAGTCTCCTTCTCACAAGAATAGGAAACAGTAGCATTTAGTGTTCTGGCTATATTTCAATGTCAGTAATTTCTGTGATTTCTTGTTATTCCTTCTGTGGTTTTAATTGGCCAAACCTGACCTCACTTATCCTCCAAAAAAGCATTGTATAAAGTCAGTGATGCAGAGATGTCATTTTCCACCCTGATTCAATTGAATTTGAAGGTGAATTGATGTCTGCATTTTACCTATTTGCCTTAGAATTCTTTGTGGGGAAAAAAGTGCTCATGTAAGCAGATGTTCCTCATTAGGGGTCTAAGTTTTTCTGCTTGTTAAATTTATTGCTGAGTCTGTCTTTTTAAGTTTCAATTCCTTTCCCATGGCACAGAGGAGAGTCTTATAACCTCTTTGAACATAACTGCAACACCTTCAGTAATGAAGTGGCACAGTTCCTGACAGGAAGAAAAATCCCTTCCTACATCACTGACCTCCCAGCTGAAGTTCTTGCCACGTGAGTACGCGTGCTGCTCCTCTCTAGTGTCCTGCTTCATGTTGACACTTAAACATTTGCTAGAGCCAGCGGTACCGGTTTCTGCTGTCTCTGAGAATCAGCATAAGATTAAGGAGCGGATGCTGTTTGCTTTACTTCAACACTTACAACACTGTGCAACAAGTGCTGACTGTCACTAAGACGACAGGCGAAGGTTATTCTTCTGCCTTTAAGTTATTTTGTGATGGTCTCTTTTGTGTCACCAGACAAGCATAGAAAGTTTCAGAAAATGGTGCAAGTGTTTTTGTGTTAGGAAACCAGTATCTGTTAAAGGTCACTTCTCTTACTCTAAGCACTGTGATTGCAGTGGAGGTGTCAGCTTTGCTTGTGAAGAGGCAGGGGAGATGTAATTTTAAAATTAATGCTGCAGTTTTAAAGCTAGGACTAGATGTAAAAAGAGGATATAAAAAATTCCTGCCTGGTAGTTCAGCTCAACTTTTTTTTTTAACTCAGCTAGTGAGGATCCCAGTGGGATGACTTGAGCTCCATCATTTAGGTCCTATTTCTTGTAACAATGGTATACCACATTATTTGGGAGACGCTTGTCTTCTTCCCTGGGCTCTTATAGCTTCAGATATCTCAAAATCAGATAAAGTCTATAACAAAGTGAGTCATATTGAAAGATAAACCAGGTGCTATACAGATTGCAACAGAAATTATTCCGAGTGTTGAACCATTGCCTTATAAGGGAGATAGAGACTGTTGTTCTAGCAGTCTTTAATATTGATCTTAATGGAGCACTGCCGTTGCATAACAGGGATTTCGTTCACGCACTTAAGTAGATTGAATTACTAAAAGCCAGTTTCAGACACAGTATTACCACATCAGCAGTCTGGACATGTTAGGACTCGAAACTAGCTTATATGAAATCACGTTTAAAATTCTTAGTTATTGAACAGTAAACTCTCTTTAATAGGTTAAATTAGATTGCTATACTTTGTAGCAGAAGTCTGTTCTTCAAATTTGCTTCTACAATGTTGGTTTGACTGCACTCTAGGAAGTGAGTGCACTTCAGCAGTAAATGGGAAAAGTTGTTCATCAAGTAAATTGAGATGTTTATTTCTTTACCTTCTCAGACCTTTTGGACAAGCTTTAAGGCCCCTCCTGGACTCCATCCAGATCCAGCCACCCGGAGGAAATACCTTCAGCAGACATAATGGACAGAGCTAACAGGAGTGACCCAGTGTGCCCAGCCTCACCAGGCCTCTTCCTTTTTAAACATGAATCTACCAGATTTCTATTTTATAATTTCCCATCAGAATTAACTCTACAGAAGTTATAAGACAAGTTTTGAAATTTCTTAGGGAGAGGATTTATCAGGGTGCATGTAAGACAATGCTACCAAAAAGATTGCCATAATTTCTAATAGTATTGTACTAATTTATAAAGGCTGTCTTGTCTGAGTAGGCTGACACTTTCTGAGTAACTCCCATGCTGGTAAGAGGGAATTCATTCCAAGAGCATTGAAGGGCCCATTATAGAATTTACAGTAAATAAGGGGATGTCCTAGCCATCCCTTACAGGCTTGCATCTCTTTCTCCTGTCACTGCCTATATTATGGGGGGTTTTGCTGAAGTCTGCAGCAAAAAGACAAAGGAAGTATTGGTAGTTTAGGAAGCAAAGGTGTCCTGGGATTAGTCTTCTGCATAATTCATTGACATGATGTTATTTGCTCAGGGGAGAAGCTGAACTCATCTGATCAGAATATTTGCCGTGGCACAGCTGCGTGGGAAAGGTGATCAGGCTGAATTGTGTGTCCGTGTCACACTCCATAGTTGAAACTTTCAATGGGACTAGCTGTGTGTGGGAGGGAGACTGGAACTGAGGGTTACCAAGAGCTTGGTGATGCTAGATCCAAGAGTTATGGGAAGAACCAGCTGAAAGAGCAGAATGTCATGAGCAGAAGTGGTGGAAACAAATTTCAGGTGACAGTAAAATGAAGTTAATGCTTCCTTTTCTCGCATGTAAGCTTATTGGCAGATAGACAGAACCTTGTTAACTGTTTACCTTTGCATAAGAGCTGGTGGTTTTGTTTTTTTCATTACCAAGCCAGAGTTACAGTACAGTAAGACAGGAATAGCATGGCAACTGCATGACAATATAAGGTGGACCAATTCTGCCTTCAGTATCTAGTTGGAGACACAGTAGGAGTTCCAACTTTCTTTGATATTGCTATCCTTTCCAAAGCTGTCAAGCACATCAGAGAGGGCTCTGCTTAAATGTAAGACAAATAGGTGGTAGGTCTCCCCAAATGTAAAGAAAATGAGGAAGAGTAAAATTAAGCTGTTCTATGGAGCAATTGAGTTGATTGGGATACATGCAGAAGCAGTCCTGTCCTTAGATTGACATTAGATTGTATCAATACTGCATCTTCTAGTTCAAGATTCTTTGCAGTGGAAAAAGATCAGGGGAATGAAAGAATTGACATGCTGATTTCTTTTCATGCATGCATATACAGTATTTTCCTGAACAATTTTATAGCGGTTTCATTTAGGAGGGAACACAAGAAACGCATCAGACAAACAGCAAAACATTGCTGATGCTCCATAAATGGGGATTGCACGTCCCAGATGCTGCTGAAAAAGCATCTATGCAAATGTACAGCCCTTTGTCCAGTGCTTTGTCGTGAAAAGTATTGCTGCAAGTTCAGTCCTGCATCTCAAACTTCCTGTGCTGGAGACTTCCTGCACACCTAAAGGAGATGTCCTTCCTCTGCTGGGCTCTTTCTCCCAGGATTACACAGTTTGAGAAGTTTCTCGTGCTGTTACTTGGTGCGGACTATAATGGTTCATGTGTTTGAGGGGGTGGAATGAAGGAAAACTGCAGTTCAGTCACTCTGTAAAACAGTCTGTTGCCCTGCACCTTGTGGAGTCCCTGCACAAGTGGAAACAGGGTACTGTCAGTCCGTTGTGTGGTTTTGTGTTTACCTGCTCTCAGTGCACAGCAGTGGCCCTTGTAGCCCAGGTTGGGTTTTTTTTGCCTCGTCAGTCTCTGCTTGTGCCACTAGCTTCTCCTTAAGCATTTCATTTGATGGACTGGACTTGGAGACAACTGTAGCAGTTAGTACAGATCAGTTTATACAAAAGCTTTCAATCTTTCCCCATAAAAACGTCCTGTTTGCAGAAAGCATTCTATAATAAATCACTTAAAAATGGCTTTTGGTGCTCCTGGAGGAAGGATTGATAAATGTTTGGGTTTTGCTAAGCTGTAGCTTAGTTTTCTCGTTTAGTATGTATATCCTCTCCAGTCTTTTCCCACACCTATTCCGTGAAGAGTAACTAGTCTCTCGTTGCGCACATGACCATGCCACAAAATGTTGTAGCATGTTAGAGGTCTTGGAGCTTCCTCAGCTGAGCAGGTATACTCAGGCTGACAGAGTGCAGCCCGACGTCTAGGTATGGTAGTTTGGTGCCTGCAAGCAGCCTGGCTGTGGTTGCTTGTCTTTCAGCAAACTGTTGCTTCAGGCGAAGCTGCCCATGGTGGAAACACTGGTGCCACAGCTTCTGCCCCACACTCTTGCACAATGAGGATATCCCCCCTTGAATGTCCACCACTTTAGAGGTCCTGAGCCTGGTTTCTGCTTGGCTGTCTACTTCAGGACTTTTTTACATGCTTTCAGGAAGCAGGAAATAAAAGGAAGATGTTTACCCCATGCATTTTGCAGTCTGCCTTTTTCCCCTCCTGAGCAGCCCCTTTGCAGAGATAATGCTGCTACTTTGTCACTGGGTAAAACTTCACTCTGCCAGGTACTGCTTGCAATAGCCAAGGAGCTCCTAGAGGGTCTCCTGGGCTCGGGACCTACTCTGTGTTTCATGGCAAAAGAGCTGTAGGAGGGAATCCTGTTTGCTTGGTCTTACTGGGTAACGAGACCCCTGTACCCTGTAGGCCTCTTAGGAAACCCATTTTCTCCAAAGATGGTTACGTGTAAATTGCAGGACTGTGCCCCCAACATTCCACCTAGCCATAACCTACTCATAGGAATATAAACTAGACTGAGAAGTGTACCTAAGTGTATATAGGTGACAAACTTGAGCCAGCTGTTTGACAAAGGGGCAGGGAAACTGAACTGAAAGGGAACAGAACCCTTTTGCCCACACTTACTATTCTGTCTTGTATTGCTGGGGTTCTCCCGTGCCATTTAAAAAATGTTAATAATGTCTTTAGGCAGAAAGTGATGTTTTGATTTATTTGTGGATTTTTTTCTATTACAATAAAAAGAAATACAGCAAGTTCTCCTGTTTGAATATATGTGTCCACACAGCTGCCCAGCAAATGCAGCTGACCAGAAGTTGTCATTTTCACTCTGGAGCCAGCTGGGAAGTGCAAGACAAGAAACGAGAAACTGAGCAGTTTGTGCCAGGTACTGCTACTGGAAGCACCAGTGGCTGCTGCCCTTTGCTAGAACTGGTCACAGGCAATATTCTTATTTAAGTTTGGGGAAATTTTCCTTCTGTAAGCACCATGGTGTCTTGCCAAGACTGTATTCCTGAGGCTTGATACAGCCTGCATGAGGTGAATGAAGGCTGCACAGTAGGTGTTCTGTCAGCACGGGTTTTGTGCAGCTCTTGCTCATCTTAAGCGTGCAAGAACGAAATGTCTGCCGTCTGCTGTTGAAGAGGAGGCCCAACAGATCTTAAACATAGGAGAAGGCTCTAAGCTTTTCCCAGTTCTCTTGATGCGACTACTTTCAAAAGAAAAAAAGCAGCTTTAAGAAGTAGACTTGATGCCTGCGTTCCTCTGGAGTTGCAGACAGAATATTGGTGAGAATTGTGTAGCACTGCCCATCGTGCCTCTGCTGGTGGGCTGTTAAGGAGCAGGGGGAATATCTGGCTCTGGGCAAGAAATGAATTCTGCTTGGTTCAGCCTTCTGAATGCTTATCGATGGCATCCAAATGATAAACCACACAGTTTGCTATTTGTATAGCAGTCGGTATCAGTGTAATACAGAAGGGGGCTTTAACAAAGATTCGTGACTGTGGTTATTTTGGGCTGTGTTATTCAGATGTGGTGCTGGTTTGCTATGAAGTACCAGTACTAGCAACATGTAAAATACCTGGAACGTGTACAAAAGGAAAATCTTGGCCTTAATGGCAGCCCTAGACAGAGTTTAAGCCAGTGCTCATCCGCTCACCTTCTAAACTTCAAACAAAATGTTTGCCCTTGCTGCTAGTGACAACAGATTTTATTCATGACGACAGCTGCTGCCTATCTGAGCAGCAATCAAGGGAACATATCAAGAGTGGTTTAAGTGCAAAGTATTAAATAACCGAAACAGCTGCAGTGGCCCTGTTCTCAGAGCTAACCCAGATGAAGGAACAAGCACGGCTGTACGCAGCTGTGCACATCACCAGAAGGCAGACTCATGTTCTTGGGGAAACCAAGATGGCACAAGTCCTCACCTTTGGCTGATACCAAGTGGCTGTCGGGGTGCTGGGAGAAGCGTTTTGACTTGAACAGAGTTTCTCAAGGAGCATGACAAATAAGCTGGAGAAAGCACAGCAGGCAGTTGAAGTTTTGGAAAGCTACCCTGGTTGCGTAAACCCGATAGCGCTGTAGGAGTGCGAAAATGTGAATGCTGACCCGTATTTTAGCAGGCTTCCCAATTCTGGGAAGCGCCCCGAGGTGGCACTGCTGCCTTGCAGTGCAGGGAGAGCAGCTCCTGCTTTTGGGGTGTCTGGAGCAATGTCAATGTAAGAGGCAAGGAGGAAGGTCTCTCCCCGACGAGAAAGCTGCAGGTTGGAGCAGCCAGGAGGCAAGACCACAGGGCAGCTTGGGCTATGGCAAGAACTGAGTGCTGCAACGGTGAGCTGGCAGGTGTTTGTAACGCCACACCTCGTCCGCGCAGATGCGGCAAGTCTCGTCCTTGTACAATGTTGTGGGTTATGAAAAATGAAGTCTTGCATTCCTGAAACCCCGTGAGCTCACTGTGCATCTGACCCCGTGGCTGGCTGTTGGGAGTCCTGGGTGTTAGCTCACGGCTCTGCTGTGTGGGAGAGCAGCTCTTTGGCTTCTCGTAGTCAAGCAACCGGAATCCAGAGAGGCATCTCTGCTCACTCTTCAGCAAGCGATAGTAGACACGCTTCAAAGCATTCGTATTCTGCAGTAAGCGTCCGTCCACACGTTAACTGATGAGGGATATATATATCACACCTAGACAAGCCCTATAAATGAGCATAACCCTAAACAAAACTAAAAATTCAGCACCCAATTGTGTACTAAGCAGTTGGGTGCTGAGAGACCGTTCTGGGAGCTTCAGTGCATCTGAGAAGAGAGTCCAGCTTTCCAGAGGTGGGAGCTCATAACCAGGGCCTGATGCAGAAGAGCCCAGGGGCCATGATTTTGCAGGAACGTCAGTGCCAGGGCAAATGCCACTTGCAATACCCGCCTGAGACTGCTGACTCACTATATTATGGAGGCAACTCACAGGAACAGTGTGGAAATAGCTATCCTGGTGGCTTTAACTGGCGGATGCAATTAATGCCTCCCCCAGCAATTAGCTGGGGATGTTTTGGTAAACCTTGTCCGAGGCAATAGCACAGAGGTAAATTATTAACATTGCTTCTGCCCATCCCCCTTTCATTGAGCAGGGGCAGGAAAAATGAAACCACGAGCGAAAACCAGAATCTGTGAAGCCACACGAACGCTTCATTTGGGGAGGAATCTGGTGGAGAACTGGGAAAAGGGGTCGCACGATGTCCTAGAAGCAAATAATACTGAGAAAAAATGATCATAACGTTAAAAAAACACCATCTTCCCTGCCTGTTACAACCTAGCTCAGCACACTGAGCGCTGTCTGGGGAGAGCAGGCAAGCCAAGCGCTGAGGAAAAGACACTGAATGTTCCACGTAGGTTGGTTTTGGTGATGGAAAATAAGGAATTATTTGTAGGAGACGGCAGCCAGGCAGGCGGCTACGAATCGGGCCAGCGTAATACGGAGCCGCAGGAATGCGATCTGCCCCGGTGGTCTGATCACATCCTAAGTGGCTCGGGGGTAACTGCCGGGAGGGTCGGAGCAAGAAACGAAGGGGGCTTTGCCTAGGGGGGTGGAGGCTGAGAACGGGGTTTCTCCGGTGACCACACCAGCTGGTAGCAGCGTGCTGTCAGCGGCGCACGGTGAGGCCCGGGGGCTCTGCCGCTCCTGTCCCCTTCCTCAGGACAGGGACCCCCCGGGCAGGGACCCCCAGTGCCGCCCCGGCTGCCGGGGAGGGCGGCGCGGCCGCCATCGCTCCCCCGGTGCGGTCCCGCCTCCCGCTGGCAGGGGCCAGGCCGGCGGCGGGGATGGCGGCGGTGCGGGGACGGGTGCTGTGCCTCTTCGACGTGGACGGGACCCTGACGCCGGCCCGGCAGGTAGCGAGGCGCGGGGGGCGTTTTGCGGGGGGTTGCTGGGCGGGGGGGGAAGGCCGGGTCAGCATGGCGGAGCTCGTCCCGCCGGCCGCGGCCTCACCCGCTGCTTCCCCTGCAGAAGATCGAGCCGGAGGTGGACGCGTTCCTGCGGGAGCTGCGGGAGAGGGTGCACATCGGCGTGGTGGGGGGCTCCGACTACGCCAAGATAGCCGAGCAGCTGGGGGACGGGGACGAAGGTGAGACGCGGACCGCGAGGTTAAACCACCACCCCCACCCCC
>Ga0065711_1047622_pt1 | contig 12230 bp, 20 predicted proteins | sample Hoacrofraction12_FD_59098 | JGI IMG/M metagenome (GOLD analysis project Ga0065711, IMG submission 59098) | Hoatzin crop microbial communities from Cojedes, Venezuela - Epithelial fraction 12 v2 (version 2) | ecosystem: Host-associated > Birds > Digestive system > Esophagus > Crop | place... | reverse complement strand
CTACTGTAGGTGGCCCTGCTTCGGCAGGGGGGTTGGACTAGATGACCCACAGAGGTCCCTTCCAACCCCTACTATTCTGTGATTCTGTGATTCTGTGATTCTGTGATTCTCCTCCCCAAGGAGCAAACCCTATCTCCATCCCCAACCTCATCTCCCTCACCTGGTTCATCTGTACCAGCAGCATGGACCTGCGAGCCGCCAGGACCTGCCACAGCGACAGGATGTGCTTCAGCTGGGTGTTGGGTACCACCTGCAGAAGGGGGACAGAGAGGAACAGGCATTCAGCTCCTTGGAAAGGTCCCATCTGCGCTAAGCTACAGCACGTCCTGGAGGAGGACACATTGGGTCACAAATATCCCCCAATGGTTGCACCTCAGCCACCCAGTTCAACCAACCAGGCCGGTGCATCTACAAACTCTTGGCTCCCACATCACCGGCATCCGCGACGGAGGTACCCCAGTCCATCTGCAGTGCCCGAGGTGTCCCCAGGGTGGTGGTGGACATGGCACGAAGGTCTTGCACCATCCATCCAGCCATTTAAACCCACCCAGGTGCCCAGGACCTCTTTTCTCTGAGCAGGGGACACCCAAACCTTCATGGACACTAGATCTGGGGATTCTGGAGCACACGAAGGCGGTGGGAGCCACAAGAGTCATGAAGCTGTGCCCAGGGTGCCAGGTGTGGCCATCAAATGGAGGACACAAGGGTCACATGTCCCACCCACCCGAGTCCTTCACCCACCGGCAGGTCCTGGAACTGCTTTGCATTGGCGTCCATCTTCAGCTCCTGCTGGACATACTCAGGCAGCGGGCGCTCTGGGTCACCACCCGTCACGGCCAGGAACTCAGCAGCCACCTTCACGGTGGCCAGGGTCTTGGAGAGGGCATTGACCGAGCGGGCCTCTTCCATGATGCGCTTCTGCTGGTTGATGCTGAGCAGCTCCTGCCAGCAAGAATGGCAAGGATGTGAGCCGGCGAGGGCTGGGACTACCACGACCTGATGCCCTCCCAGCCTACTCGTCCCCCTGGAACAGGAGAACTGGGTCCCACTAGGGCTCCAACCCCCTACTTGAGTTGGCCTTGGGTCTTCCCGCGGTTCTGCCCGGTCTCCGTGCCCCCATCTTGTCACCAGATGTGAGGGGAGACCTCAGGGTTGGATGGAGAAGACCGGCGACTCATTTCCTACCTGGGGCAGCTGATCCCTCACTTGCACCTTGGTGTTCTGGAGTGTCCTCACGTTGTTGAGGGCAATGGATGGAGCCGTCTGGAAAGGGTTTGGGGCAGATGGTTATGAACATGCCTGGTGTCGCTTAACGGGGGCCACCAGGGAAGTTCAGCTGAGCAGAGGTGAGTCCATGGGATGTCCCTGCGGGTTCCGCAGGAGATGGTCCATGGCCTCCTGAGGCCACTGTGGGGGTGTAGAGACGTGAGGATGTTCTTGATGGCTGGAGGAAGGCATCTCCATGAAGGAGGATCTGGGGAGACTGCAGCCTCACCTCCGTCCCCAGCAAGGTGATGGAGAAAGTCCTCTCATGAGCCATTTCAAGGACCAGAAGGGTCCTGGGAACAGCCAGTGTGGACAGATCTCCACCTTTAGGAGAGCCCACATGGACCATTTGCTGCAGGATAGCCTGGTTCTCATGTCCTCAAGCCCCCTTTCCCCACCAGCTCCAGGCTTCATTTTCACAGAATGGAGACCAACGGCCCCAGCCAGAGACACCTTCCTCCAAGCTGGTCCAGAGTCCCACTTTGGACCATACATAACCCTAGAATATGCTTCCTGAAGTTCTTTCAACAGCTACCAACTCGTCCCTTGATCTCAATGAAACTAAGGTGGCTTCCCCTTCACAAAAGGCAGGGCTGTGGGTCCTCACGCTGCCTTTCAGGTCACCATTTCATGACCACAGAAGTGGTTTCTGGCGACGGCAGCCCTTCCAAACCCAAGGAACAGAGACAGATGCACAGCAGGCTTCTGCCAAGGCCTTCAGTTGAGTCTGCAAACTCCAGAAAGGTGTGTAGAAGAGGCTGGAAACAGACCCCAACCCCACAGCTGACCTGCGACAACCCAGCTTGGCCCACACTGAGCTCACCTGAGCCTTGATGATGGGCTTCCCGCTGATGAAACGATGAACCACTTGCCGCTGCAGCATCTGGAAGTCGAAGTAGGTCGTCTTGGTGTCATCTTCATCTATCTCGTACTGCAAGTTGGCTAGCGCCATGGTTACCAGATCACTCTTGGTTATGGCCAGCACGGAGGAGGACTTCACCTCTTCTGCGGAGATGGACCTGGAAGAGGAATGGTTGTCCTGTGTGGTGAGAGGACCTCTCGCCTTGTCCTACTCTGCCATCAAGGTCCCGCCCTGCTGAACACCAAGCCACCAGGACCTCGCAACAGCATCGCTTTGCCACGACAGCCCCCCTGCAAGCCCCACGCCAGCCCTGAGAGTCTCTCATGGAGCCTTTCCAGCAGCTGAAGGAGATGGCCAAGCTCTGAGGTGAGCAGCTCGGAGACCCACCGTTGCCTCTCCCTGGTGACCCGCGCAGCCGTGTCAATGCAGCTGTTTTGCAGCTGTATGAGGAAGCTGGTCACCAGGTGGCTGATGGACGGTTGGCTGGGGAGGAGGTGCAGGACGGCAGTGTTGGTGTTGATGTCGTTTGGCGAGAGGTCCGGCAGGATGGTGAGGCCTGTAAAAGAGCGGAATGGTCTTCTACCCGCTGTGTGGATCCCAGAGGAAACTTCTCCCTTTCACTGAGGTCTTGGCAGGGCTTTTTGTTAGGTTTTGTATTTTCAGAGGGGTTTTTTAATTTGTTTTTTGAGGGTGGAAAGCAAACAAGCTCAGCACCTTGCTAGGAAGGGAAGGGCAGCTGCAGAAAGCAACTCAGCTTCTAAACATCCCCAGAAGAAACGGCCGGGGAAGGAGGGGCGTCACACCCAGCTCTCTTCCCAGACGAAGAGCACGTACCTGAGCTGAATGGGTTCATTTTAATATTGCTCCAAACTTTCCGGATCGTCTCGATCGCTCTGCTGAAAGCCATACGCTGGTCCTCTGTGGGCAGAGAGAGAGGAGAAAACGGCCCCATCGAGGCGTGTCCCACCAAAGACATCTCCAACAAACAGAGTATCGGAGGTGTCACAGCAAACCGTGCTATGTCTTGGCTCGAGCTGGGCTTCGAGCTTGTGCTAAACCACGTGTGATATCAGCCAACCAGGCACCACGACTCAGGAGCTGAAAACCTTGTCTCGCCTATCTCGCTTCCCCATGGCAGAAGAACCTCACCAAGCACCAACTGTCCCAAGAGAAAGGATCTGCCCTGGATCCATCTCAATGCCTCAGACCTTCACCCTCTCCAAAACTTTCCCCCAGAACTGCTCCTGCAGAGGCACCCCGAGCCTCCATGGGCTTCTCTTGTTTTGGCTCTGCCACGCCAACCACAGCAGCAGCTGCCCACGGGAGCATCTGGGTGCTGAGAGATGTCTAACACCCACGTCCCTGGCGTGATGGAATTCCATATCACACCTGAAAGTTCAGGCTGGTCCAGGAATTGCCGGATTGTGTAGTTTTTCCCTCTATGGCTGTTTTGGAAGAAGTGGATCAGGGCATTCTGCAGACGGAAAATGTCTGGCAGGTGTCGGACATGTTGGATGTTCTCAAGCTGGAAGAGAAAATACAGCATGATTCAAGGGACAGGGAGCCCATCTGGCACCGTGGGGTAACCTGGAGGAGGAACTTTTCTTGTTTGGATGCTCCAAAGAAACACAAGGGCAAAAAAGTTACCCCAGTGACCTATGGACACCAACCAGGCTGAATCTACTCAGTGCCTGCACGTGATTTGGAAGAGAGGAGATGCTCCCACAGCAAACCTTCGACAGGAGCTCCAGCAGTATGGGGTATGGGTTTCCAGCGCCTTCTCCATCTTCCTGCTGTAGCAAATGCATCAAGGTCTGGATAGTTGTCTTCCGTTCAAATCTCCACATGCAGGGCCGGTTGATCAACCCCTGCGCTGGTAGGTCTGGGAAAGGCGGTGTCTGGCCGTAAGCTATTTTCAGGAGAAGGCTGGAGCCATGGGGACCTTCCTTCATCCTCTGCTCCTTGACAGAATTAAGGCTCTGCTCCAGTTCCTGCAAGCAACCAAGGGTTGTTAGGGGTCACCCCTTGTTACCCAAGTAGCCCAAGGGGCTTCACGAGGTCTTAGAGCAAAGAAAAGCAATGAGGGCTCTAGAGAAGACGAGGGACGTGGTGACAACTTGCCACCAAAGGGATCAGAACTGCCCAAGGAGAAACCCATGGGTGATCTTCTCCAAAAGAAGAAACCCAACCAGTTTCCAAGGGGGATCTGAATCAACACATGAAAAATATCCAAGAAGCCAGCTCTGTGCAGGAGCAGAGCAGGAGACCACACCAGCCAGGTCTCCACCACCCCAGGACAATGCCTTGATTCAAAAATGAAAGGACAAATCTCTTTTCTTTCCCCTGGGAACACCCTGAGCTCTGCGGACATGTCTGGACGTGGACGTGACCACCAGCAAATGGGTGCTTTGGGTACGCGATACCCGCGAGGAGCAGCTGGACGCAGGCCTACCTGGAAGAAGGGTTGAGCCAGGGCTTTGAAGGAGGTTTCCCATTCTTCTCGGTCCTTTTTCTCACGTAGGATGCTCAAGGATGCGCATTCATCTGGAGAAGACACAAAGCAAGATGTGAGCTTTTACCTTGTAGACCCTGGGGTCTGCCCAGAATTTTGTTGGGTTTCCTGACATCGAGGAGTATGACGGTGTAGAAATAAGAGGAACCGAGAGCAGAATGGATGACACAGGTGCCTACTCAGAGCAAACAATCTCCTAACCTGCTCATGCCCTCAGGCAGGTCTTGCCTGAGTGCTTTGGATGAGCTCAATGGCCTTGTGGTCCCCCCCATCGTCTCACTGGTTTCCCAGGATGGAGGCAGTCCCGAGAAGGAGGAACCACTGACACTGGTCCCGGTTAAAACCCAACCACCATGAGCCTGCTGGTGACCTTCCAGAGCTTCCTAGCATCTCATTACCTGCCAGGTTGTCCTTGCTGAGGTGCTGTAGGAACAGATGGACAGTCAACACAGCCTCCTCTGTGTTCCTGTTGAGTGCTTCTGCCAGGCACGTCATGTCTTTCCGAAGGTGGCCCCAGAAGAACTCTTCCACATCCTCCGGTTTCTTTTTCATCAGGTCCAGAATTGCCTGGAAGACGAGGCAGGTTCCTCCGTTAGGCTCTCGAGCAGGTGTCCTCCCGAGCTAGGCCAAACGCTCCTGGCAGCGTGGTGGTCGCTCACCTCTTTGTTGGCGTGGATCCCCAGCAGGAGGGATGAATGGAGCAGAGCTCGCGCAAGCCCGACGCAGGCAGGCAACAGGCACCTCTCCAGCTCGTTTCTCCGTGAGAGGGGGCTCTCCAGGATGTAGCCTTTCTCTGTTTTGTCCTCCGTGCTGGCGTTCAGAAAGAGGAATTACCTACCACATCTTTTGCTAGGGACCATGGGAGGCACAGACTTTTGCTTTGGCCAACCATGGCATTTTGCCCGTGGCTCTGTGGGAGGGTTGAGTGGACGGGTGAAGCCCCCTGGGGCTGCGGAGCCGTGGGGTGTTGACTTACGTGTCTTTCCACACAAAGCCTGTCTCAGGCTTGTGGTTCGTTCCCCCAATGGCGGCACCACACTGGCATTTCTTCACTTCCATGGGAAACCCACACTGCATTTGGACATGGGGGGGTGGAGTAAGGGAGAAGGTTGCAAGCCCAACCGGGCACTGAAGGCATCTAGCAAAAGCTGAGGGTGCCCAGGGGGTTTCTACGGCCTCCACCTGGGCTTTCTACAGGGGGTCATTGCAACACCTAACGAGAGGCAGGAGGAGACACGTGCCTAGCAGCAAACATCTCCAGACCAACCAGGTTCTTCCTACAGCCAGTAGGACACATCTAGGCATCAACTCGGTGATGAAGCTAACCAAAACCTGGAAGCTCCCACTCTGCTCCACAGCTCCCATGGCGGGACACAAATCCCAGCTCCATTTAACTTAGTGCCTCGCTGGGATATGAACCCAGCTGGCTTGGAGAAGAGCCCAGCTGGCTTGGAGAAGAAGCCAGCTGGCTTGGAGTAGAGCCCAACTAGCCTGGAGAAGAACCCAACTGGTTTGGACAAGAACACAGCTGGCTTGGGCAAGAACCCCGCTGGCTTGGAGAAGAACCAGACCAGCTTGGATAAGAACCCAAATGGCTTGGAGAAGAGCCAGACTGGCTTCTGAGCCTTACAGCTGCTCTTGCAGCTGAAGGACCACTTGACATGGTGGTGACATTGAAGTCTACATCAGAAGGGGAGCAGGACAGCAGGAGAAACACCTACAGCAGCCACCCAGTAGCAACAGCCAGACCAAGTTGTGTTCTGGGATGGTGCAAAGGGGACTGGCACCTCTGGGAGCCAGAAGAAGACCTGAGAAGCTCATCCCAAGACTGGCTCTTTCCCTTGGAGGTGACACAGATGCAATGAGAAGCACAAGGAGACAGAGCTTCAAGGACCACCAGCCAGAAGGAGACACTTACGTTGGTGACAATCCAGTACGAGCCACACTGACAAGCTGTGTGTGAAAGAGGATATGGTTAGTTAGTCACGTCCATGACCACCTCCATGATGGGAACGTGGCCAGAAGCTCACCAAGAGCGTGACAGGCCTGGCTCCCACTTGCCGGCATCCAGCCCTACCCCATGCCTCTTGCAGAGCTTCTCAAAAATGGACCCAAAGTTGCTCCGCCCGGGTGGAGATCATGAAGGACTCAGCAGAAGGACAGAGATGGCCTTCAGGAGTCTTTAACTCCTTCCCTTCATCACCTGGCCGATTTCAGTCAGTTGCTGGTGAGCCCCCTACATGCACAGGAGCAGCAAGATTCCCCCCATACTTACTCCAAACCTTATCAGTCGCACCAATTTTCCAGTTCTTCTCGTCAAAAAGCAGGTCTCCAGGCATGGTGGGAAGGTAGGATCCCTTGGAAAAGAAACACCATAGAAAGTGAGGTGTGGAGTAACCAGCTTCCTAGCTCGCTTCCCACCTATCTGAGGAACAATTCTGCTTCTAAAACAAGCGGTGGGGAGGAAGGGTTCTCCTGCACGGCCACTGTCATCAGGGAGAACTCACCTTCACCACATCAGGCTTGAAGCAGATGTTCTTGAGCAGGTGAGTGATACGGCTCGGGAACAAGGCCAGAGTGATTGCAGTGTGGAAGACCACTTCCAGCAGGCTTGGGTCTTCGCTGTCACTCAAAGCATCCATGATCTTCTTCAGTTTGTCTTCCAGCAGCTCCTCTGGGACGGACGGCAACCGGAGGAGGTTCTCCATTTGTCTTATGACAGACTACAACAATTGAATGAAACAGATGTAAGCGAAGGCAATCGGCGTGGCAGCTCTCCGTGAGGGGTCTTCTGGCTTCACCGCTGAGGTTCAGTGTCCATGCAAAGTCCCATTTACGTCCCCTGGCAGCGAGGAGCTGCCACAGCTCTCCACCAACACAGATGGAAATCTCCTGATTCTAGAACAACCAATGGCTCCAAGCAAACCAGTGGTTGCAGACCAACAAACTGGTCCAGATCAACCAATAGTTCCAGACCAACAAAAGGTTCCAGACCAACAAAAGGTTCCAGACCAACAAAAGGTTCCAGACCAACCAACAGGTCCAGACCAACCAACTGGTCCAGATCAACCAACTGCTCCAGATCAACCAATGGTTCCAGACCAACCAACTGGTCCAGATCAGCCACTAACAGTTCCAAACCAACACCCATGGACACCTCCTGTGAGAGACACAACAGATACTCACAGTCAGGCTCTGGTTTTCTGTGGAATCTTTGCTTTTTAACTGGTTTTGTGCTTTGTCCAGCACCGAAAACATCAGCACTGTGTTCGACCAGGCATTTCTGTCCTGCAAAACACAGACGCACGTTGTTACCCTAAAAACAAGTGGAAGGGCATGAAGAGAAGGTGGACTGCACCCCACGAGGGCCTGGTGCGCTCCTCAACTGGAAGGGAACCCAATGAGTCAATTGTAGAGGGGCTTGAGCTCGGTGAATCCCACCCCCCCGCTTCAGCTCTGCTTCGGCACAAGGCTCTCGGGAAACAACCCACCTGCGAAATTTCTACCCCTCGGGGTAAAATCCACTTCTCCGCCTGGAGGATCTTCCACATGGAGGTCAGCCCGTAGATTTCACAGAGGTTTCTGATGAGGAACACCTGAGGCCACGGAGTCGGAGCCTTCGCAACCAGCTGCTTCATTGAATTCACCAAGTCTTGCTCATTCTCGGTCCCCTCGGCAGCGGGCGCGTTGGGATCTGCAGCTGGAAAGGAGGTTTCTCGTCACACCCAGTTGCCAGTGGTGGCACATCGACACATATCCTTCACCAGCACAGCCCCTGAGGCTGGTTAGGTTGCACTAGGATCTAGGTTGCAGTAGGATCTTCTCCCCACCGGTTGAAACATGGCTACCAGCCAATGTATGGAAGATGCCTTAACATGTTGTGGAGAACACCGCGAGTCTGGGGACTGAAGAACTGGAAAGTTCATCCAAAATCACTTCACATTTCATAAAAACAGACATTTTCCAGCAGAAACCTCCAAGGCTAGACCTTTTTTGGGCTTGTTCTAGACCTGCTATGGGGTAGGCACAGTCCTCATGCTATGCTAGCGAAAGGACTCACCGGAAAGCATCCATCGGCCAAGCACGGTGGCCACGTGACTGATGGAGAGCCGGAGCTGGGCGATGAACTGAAGGGTGTTAATTCTGGAGACCTCTGACTTGCAGAAAGCAGACAGGTCTGTGGTGGAGAGGCAGTTTTCAGCAAGCTGGCTGATGTCTTCTTCAGAAGAAGGATACATAAAATCCTGCTCGAGAGAAAGAGACAATTTTTGAGCATCCAAAGGTGGCTTCTACCAGAGCAGCCCCTCCTTCTTCCTCCTGGCTTCTCCTCGTCTCTAAGGTGAGCTCTTCCTCTGGTTCCTCAGGCACAAAGAGCAATAATTAATGGGATTAAAAGGTTTTAGCTGGGGTGGTGGCTCCAAGTTAAGGTGTTTGTTGGAATTCCCAGCGCTTCCCAATGGCCACTCACCTCCAGACAGTGTACCACCATGAAGTAGAAATGGTCCATGTTACTTTGGTTGGAGATTATCTTTTCCTCCATCTGGGACAGGTACTCTTCCAAGTGAACCTTGACGTTGTTGAACCTAGGGCAGAGAAGGACACGGGCCATCAGCATCCGGGTAGCCTAGGGGTTCAGCAGCGGGGTTTGGGAGCAACCTTGGGGCTGACCCGCATCGCAGCAGCAGCTTCAGGAGGGAGGACTGGATGGTGGGACTGGTGTCCATGCACTCTTCGAAGGGCGACAGCTCACTTCTCGGCTTGTACACTAGGAGCGAAGGGTGACATCCGTTATATGACTTCTCCGAGTGCGACGCCCGATGCAGTTAGAGGGGAACCGAGCTCTTTTACCCCTTTTCCCCGCCTGATGCTCCGGGTTGGGTTTGCACGCCACAAACTGTATCAGTCGCTGAATGATTTCAGCAGAAGGTGCCTGTCTGTCTCCCAAAAAGTAAATGGTGAGGAATTCAACGAAGAAGGAATTGCATTTCCTCCTGAATTTGTTGTGACAGGCGACAGCTTCCCTGGAGGGAAGAAGAAAACCGATACTCGTGGTCAACCTCCAACCAAGGCAAGAAACAACGTCCCCCCGTCTGCAGACCACCAGAACCAAACCAGGGAGAGGAGACAGCCGTTTCCTAAGGCACCGGCACCTTCTACCCCAGTATTTAACGTGACAGGCGCTGGAGACAGGCAGGTTTTTTGCCAGCCCCCAGATACCTCGTGGCCTCCGAAGCCGTGGGTGTGTAATCCTCTGGGAACTCCTCCTTGCAGATTTTACACTGCTTGTTCACCCACTCCAGGATGCAGCTTGTGCAGAAGATGTGGTGGCAGGGCAGCTCCGCCGGGTCGGTGATCTCCCGTAGGCAGCTCTTGCATTCCTTCACACCCTTCCTGAAGGACACCACCAAAAGAAGAGGCAGCTCAGATTTGAGGAGGGGGCCGTGGGTTGGCTCCTGCCTAACAAACATCCAGGGGTGGGGGGGATGAAGCTGGGCAGGCACTTTTGCTGAGCCTCAGGGGTGAGTGGAGAAGCAGAGCAACCTACCACCACTTCTAGACCTGGCAGCTCCAGAGCTGCATGAGGACCGTGCCTGCTTTGAGAAGGCTGTGCTGAGGATGGCTGGGTGAAGGGCATGGAGAGCCTGTGCGCTCAGGGGAGCTGGTTTCTCTGGCAGTGCATGTACGAGAAGTTCCACCAGAGATGATTTATCACCTCCAAGACAGGCTCTGACCCCTTAGCTTCCTCAGGACAGGATCGGACAGGCTGCATCGATGGCCTGAGGTCAATCGTATGAGGTTCAACAAGGCCAAGTGCCGGGTCCCGCACTTGGGTCACAACAGCCCCATACAACACTACAGGCTTGGGGAAGAGTGGTGGGAAATTTGTCTGGTGGAAAAGGACCTGGGAGTGCTGGTCAAGAGCCGGCTGAACATGAGCCAGCAGTGTGCCCAGGTGACCAAGAAGGCCGACGGCATCCTGGCTCACATCAGGCATGGTGCGGCCAGCAGGAGCAGGGAGGGGATCGTGCCCCTGTACTCGGCACTGGTGAGGCCGCACCTCGAGTGCTGTGCTCAGTTTTGGGCCCCTCACTACAAGAAGGACATTGAGGGGCTGGAGCGTGTCCAGAGCAGGGCAGCGAGGCTGGGGAGATGTCTGGAGGACAAGTCCTATGAAGAGCGGCTGAGGGAACTGGGGTTGTTCAGTCTGGAGAAGAGGAGGCTGAAGGGAGACCTTATCACTCTCTGCAACTCCTGAACAGAGGTTGTAGTGAGGTGGGGGTTGGTCTCTTCTCCCGAGTAACCAGTGATAGGACAAGAGGCAATGGCCTCAAGCTGCGTTAGGGGAGGTTTAGATTGGATATTAGGAAAAATTTCTTTACTGAAAGAGTGGTCAGGCATTGGACCAGGCTGCCCAGGGCAGTGGTGGAGTCCCCATCCCTGGAGGGGTTCAAAAACCGTGTAGATGTGGCACTTCAGTACCTGTTTTATCAGGCATGGGGTTGTCACGTTGACGGTTGGACTTGATGAGCTTAAAGGTCTTTCCCAACCTTAATGTTTTCATGTTTCTATGATTCTCTGACCAGTGGGGCCTCCCTTCAGCCCAAAGAGGTTCATCCCTGATGCTGACGTATCTCCCTCACCCTTTGCAAACATCGCATGGATGGGGGAAGGACCCTGAAGTCAACTTTTCCTTGGCTCGGACTTACACCAGATACACGACGTCGGCATTCGCATTGCATTTCTTCAGCACCTTCGTCACTAAATCGAAAACCTGCTCTGGCTCAAACCCCGGCGCTGCGTAGAGGCGCTGCAAGAGACCAACGCATGGTGCGAGTTCAGCAGAAACGTCTTTCTGGTATGCAACGGACGAATATTATGGGATGTCAGTGCTGCAGGGGCACGGGGTTAGATGACAGAATGGAGCAGATCCACGTACGCATGCCTCTGCATGGACCTCTGAGGGTGAATAACCCCGATTAACTCTTTAAATTCCCAAGGAAGCCTTCGGTGGTTCCAGATCCTCCATTTGGATTCTGAATCCAAAGAATCTTTGTCTCTCAGATGGCGTTTCCAGCCTTCTCCCATTGCTAAGCCCTCCCGACAACTGGGACCAGCAGTCCCCTGGAAGAGAGGAACCCTCCCAAGCTTCCCAGCTACCAGAGCTGCCCCAGCGAATACCTACATTCCAGAGGAAGATGAACTGCTTCACCACGAGCCTCAGGAGTTTCTCCTCTATTTGTGTCTCGTTGTGCAGCAGGTGGTCAATCAACATGTAGACAATGTTGGTGCAGGTCCAGCGATGTCTGCAAAACACCCACCCCGAAGGACACCGGTTAGATTGGACCAGAGACCTCCCACGGTCCCTTCCCACCGCTGTTTCTGTGACTCTTTCCAGTGGTGCCCAGCGACAGGACAAGGGGCAACGGGCACAAACTGGAGCAGAAGAAGCTCCAGCTGAACATGAGGAAGAACTTCTTCCCTCTGAGGGTGATGGAGCCCTGGCCCAGGCTGCCCAGGGAGGTTGTGGAGTCTCCTTCTCTGGAGATATTCCAGACCTGCCTGGACAAGGTCCTCTACAGCCTGCTGTAG
>Ga0065711_1047619_pt1 | contig 12230 bp, 10 predicted proteins | sample Hoacrofraction12_FD_59098 | JGI IMG/M metagenome (GOLD analysis project Ga0065711, IMG submission 59098) | Hoatzin crop microbial communities from Cojedes, Venezuela - Epithelial fraction 12 v2 (version 2) | ecosystem: Host-associated > Birds > Digestive system > Esophagus > Crop | place... | reverse complement strand
CCTAACTCCTAACTCCTAACTCCTAACTCCTAACTCCTAACTCCTAACTCCTAACTCCTAACTCCTAACTCCTAACTCCTAACTCCTAACTCCTAACTCCTAACTAAATAGTGGAGCTGTGGTAGGAGATAAGCCCCGGCATCGACGAACGCATGATCTTCTTGACTCTCGTGCCGAAGCGCGACGCCACGTCTAGCAGGATTTCGCTAAACGTCGTGGCGATGGTACCCACGAAGCACAGCGGCAGGTTCTTGTAGTCGTATTGCGCCACGTTGCGCTCGAAGAAGCGCATGAACTCATTGAAAATGAGGTCGTGCACGTAGGGCTCGTCGGTGTGTTTCGCCAAAAACAGACTGTAGGCGCGCAGGTTGCGGTTCGCCATCGGGTTGTTGTACACCGCGTCCATAATGTCATCCACCGTCACTTGTTGCTCCGCCATAAACTCGTTGACGAGTTCTTGCGGCGCGAGCCCTTTGAGTAAATCGCTCATAAAGATGCGTCCCAGCGCCGAGCCACTGCCTTCGTCGCCCATGATAAAGCCACCGGCGCGGACATTCTTCACGATTTCGTTGCCGTCGTAGTAGCACGAGTTGCTACCCGTGCCGAGGATGCACGCCAACCCGGGCTCGCGCAGCAACAATCCGCGCGCTGCCGCCGTGAGGTCGCTCATCACGGTGACCGGCGTCTTGAATTGCGCCACTACCGACGCTTCGATGATTTTATTCTTTTCGGTGCTTGTGCAGCCGGCGCCATAAAAATAGATGTGTTTCCAGCGAAAACGGAAAAACTCCGACGGCAACTCCAACCGGATGGCGTGGCTGATTTCGCGGCGCGACTGAAAGAAGGGGTTCAAGCCGGTCGTAAAAGCGTGGGCGGTAATGTTATCGCCCTCCAACAGGCACCACTCGGTGCGCGTGTTGCTGCTCTCGGCTATTAATGTTGTTCCCTGTCCCTTATTCATTATTTTGGGCTCGTTTAACGTATAAATTCTGAATAAACGCCGCAAAATTACTGCCTTTCACCGAATTAAACAAAAATTCTCACTCCGAAACCGCTAGACTTAATACTATTTAATACACGAAAACTTTTGTTAACACTTTTCGCGTCCCTCGCGCAATCGTCCCTCGCGCAGAACTCGCAGAACTCGCAGAACCCGCAGAACTCGCAGAAAAGAGAACATCGAAGATGTTCCGCAACCCTCGAAGAGGTTTGCTTGTTTAGCCCCAGGTTGAGGGAGCGCCAGCGACCGAAACCTGGGGTAGGAGGCGATAAGGGGATGGGTCTTCGAAGAAGCCCAGGAAATATGATGGTCTGGGCCTCTTCGAGGTCACCCGCCATATATGCGCCGGTGTGACCCTCTTCGAGGGTCTTTTTCCTCGCGCTCTACTGAGTTCCGAAATGCAGAAAAAACCTCGCGCAGATGAACCGCAATCTGCGGGAGAAAAAACCTGTTGAGGGCGGTTAGTTTGTGTAGGTGTTTTTGATGCCTGCGCGTCGGTCGCTGATGTAACTGCTGAGTTTTTGGTGGCGGATGCCGTGGTCGCGGAGGTATGCCGAGAAGATGCGTGCGCCTTTGTAGTTGAGATGGCGCACATCGCCATAGCAGCTGTCGGGCAATTGGAAATGTTCGTAGTCGGCAATCAGCAAATCGCCATCGAGTGTCTCGAGGAAATCGAGATATCCTTTGTCGCTATACCATCGGTCGTAATGGTATATGGGCACATTGAGCAGCACGACTGTCGCCCCTTTTTCTTGGCACAAATCAATACATTTTTTGAAGTATTTGCAAGCGGTGGAGCAATCGTTAACTATATGATTGTAGTCGAAATAATCGGGCGAAGATTTCTTGATCTCCTCATCGTAAGATTCTATGCTCCATTCGCCGTGGTAGAGATTGTCGCGGACAAGGTAGGTGTATCCCGAGTTGGAATCGTCAATAACGAGCGAGTCAAGGTTGTGCAGGTGGTCGGCATTGAAATGAAAGAAATATTGGATGAATCCCGGCATAGGCAGCCAGTAATCACGAAGTACAGCGCTGTCAGTTTGCGCAATCCATTGATACCAACTTCTTATCTTCGCTTTTCCCGGGTTTCGACTGACCGAGTTTGGGTAATACAGTTCGATGCGTAAGGAGGACAGGTAAACGGTATCGATGTCATTGTTTTTCAGGACGTTGCGCAGTTCGGTGTAAATGACGGGATAGGTATAGCCATTCCCGCTCATATTGCAGATGTTGCTGATGATGCTGTCGTTCAGGCTGGTGGCGGCTGTCGATGGTCCTATTGCTATTGCCTTCTTGTTGTCAGGAATATTCACTTTGTACTTGTTTCTCACCAAATATAAATCGGCTACGTTGAGTAGTACCACAACAGGGACAACGATTAGCAGGCAGCTAAATAGATATTTAAGAAAGCGTTTCATCGGGAACCTCTAAAATTGGAAATAAATAAATTTCTCGTTATCAATCAATCCTATTGTCATGATGATAAACATATAAAAGGAGGTGCGCGCAACAGGCGAAAGGCGGTCTAAAGCCGGGAATGTTTTAAACGCGCCATGGATGTCGTGTATCAGTAGCAGCGCCAGCAGCAAGACGATAAGAACGCCATCAAGGGTGACGCTCATGCTGCTCCATGGGTGTGCCAATCCGGATAGGGTGGAAACGAACCCCTGCAGGGTGATATTTCTGAAGATAAGGAGTCCAAGGGTTACCAGCAAATAGGTGCCCAACATTTTAATTACATCGGTGGAGTGGGGGAGGTTGAAACGATTGGTTTTAAGCTTTTTTACTTTCAGGAAACTGCCATTAAAAATAAGCGGTACGAAGAGCAAGCCGTGGTATAGTCCAAATACCGCAAAATTCCATGTCGCGCCGTGCCACATGCCGACGATTACGAAGTTGATAATGATGGCACATACGAGCCCCCACTTTTGCCAATCACGAAATTTTATATTCAGGGGCATAAACACATAGTCGGTCAGCCACTTTGTCAGCGAGATGTGCCATCGCCGCCAAAATTCGGCAATGTTGCGACCGAAGAAAGGATAATTGAAGTTGGGCGCCACATTGATTTTCAGCATTTTCCCAATGCCGATTGCCATGTCGGAATAGCCCGAAAAGTCGGTGTACATCTGAATTGGGTATAGCAAAACCGCAATCCATACGATATTGCCACCGCTAGTCCCTATTTCATTGAGGGTGGGGTCGATAAGCGCAGCTATTCTGTCGGCGATGGCAACCTTTTTGAGCATGCCCCATGCAAATTGCACACAGCCCTCAATAACTACGTCAGCATCGAATTTTCTCCCCCCCCTACTGAATTCCGTAGCTGCGGAATAAACTTATTGGGGCGATCAATAGGTCCCGACATGATTGTGGGGAAAAATGCCACGTAAACCGCGAATGCAATGAAATCACGACATGCTTCCATCTTTTGATGATGCACTTCGATGACGTAACTTATCAACTTGAAGGTGAAGAAACTGACACCGATGGGCATGATGATGTTGAACGTGTGGGCATTGCAATGCAGTCCCAGGGCGTTAAACAGGTCGGCAAAACTTTCGATAAAAAAGTTGAGATATTTAAAATAGAGCAGGGTGCCTACCCCAATGCATACGCCTAATGTAGTCAGCGCCGAAGCCTTCTTCTCTGCTTTCTCATTAAACCACTCAATGCCGATGCCAATAAAATAGAAAACGATCGTCAACAAAAGGAGTAGTCCTGCCATACCCCAATCGGCATAGGCATAGAAAAAATAGCTTGCAACCAGCAACAACACGTTTTGCGCTTTGCTCGATTTCTCACCCAGCAGGTAATAGGCAGCAAAGACGACTATAAAGAAGCACAGAAAATGAACTGTCGTGAAAAGCATCGTTTCGGATTAAAGGTCTATTTCAGGTGATTTTCAACCGAGTCAATAAGTTGCCCAACGTTTTCCCAGCGGAGTATCTCCTTTGATGTAAACTTCACGTTGAAGGCTTTTTCTATGGCAACAATCAGTTGAATATGACTCAGAGAGTCCCATTCTTCGATGTCGTCGGCTGTGACGCTGTCGTTTAAAACGATGTCTTCGTTGTCAAGCACATCGCAAAAAATCTCGTTTACCTGTGATAGAATGTCTTGTCGATTCATATTCTTGAAATTTTATTGTTTTTGGTTGATGTAGCATTCGCGATTTTGATAGTCGGCGGTATTGAGCACATAACGCCCTTGCTCGTCTGTTGGCAGGAAGCCCAGTTGCGGATAGTGTTGCTCTACCATCCCGTTTTTAGGCGTTGGGATATACTCTCCGATGATTTGCTTGTACCCCTTGTCAACAGCCGCCTTTACCATCGTGTTGAGCATGAAATTTTCCATCCCTCTTTTGAGCACTCGGCAACTCATAAACCATGTGTCAACAAACAGAATGTCGGGCGAGGCGGGTTTCATAATAATTACGCCAATCAAGCCGTTGTCGCCGAATTTGTCCTCAAGCGTAAATGTCAAGCCAATCACGTTGGGGTCTGCTGCCATTTTGTTGATGTCGCCATCGGTATATCTCACCGTGCGCAGGTTAAACTGGTTGCTGCGCTGCGAGAGTTGGGCAACACGGGGAGTGTTAAAGGCATTAAAGCCTTCGACCTTCGAGAGCATGTTTAGCGACTTTAAAAAGTCGGCTTCGTTGGTGAAACTTTTGGCGAAAGTCGCTCGTTGCGCCTGCACTTGATATTGACGCGTGCGGTCTTTGTCAGCCGCGGCGTAGGATACAGTCTCGAATAAATTCAGCCCATAAAGATATTCCAGGTATTGAGCCGGGTCTTCGGGTAAATCCGGAACGGTGATGCCCGAGATATTTTCCTTCACGATGTTGCGCTCGAAGGGATTGTCGTCAAGAAACACCATGCTGTCGAAACCGATGTTCAGGATTTTCTGAATGGCAATGATATTGTCCACTTTCGTCTCCCAATTAGCCATAAACACGGCGATGTCGTCCAGCCGAAGCACCATGTCGGGGTGTTTCTCGAAAGGCTCTTTTGCCTTGTCCTCGTCATTCTTGGAGCAAACGCAAACAATGATGCCGCGATTTTTCAGTTTCTTGATCCACAACTGAAACTCAGTGAAGGCTTTGCCAATTCCTAGGCCGTGCCCAAGTTGGATGCCCTCTAAACCATCGTCTCCGACCACGCCGCCCCACACGGTGTTGTCTAAGTCAAGAATCACGCATTTCTTGATTTTCCCTTGTGCGGCATCGATGATATCTACCACTCGTGACGCCACGTATGGCACGGCATCCACCGACAGGACCATCTCCGTGCTGGTGTAAATGGCGGCGTCGAACATCAAGTCTCGACCGAATTTGTTTTGCAGACCGGCGATGTCGCAAATAAAGAGGTTTGGCGTAGCCCGCGCCAACTCCATGAGCTCATAATTCATTTTACGCACCTGCCATGTAAACGAGCTCTCCACCTTGTTGGCAAAACTACCAAACACGCCATCCTCAATTTCGGCATAATTGAGATAAATGATGCGAGCGCTGATGGCGTCGCAGATGCTCTTGACAAAATTGAGCCGCTCATCGGCTAGATGAATTTGCTGCTCAGGCTTCATGGTAGCGTATGTCTCATTCCATTTGTGCGAGGATTGATAGACGACCACATAGTCGGGCGCAAAGTTGTAGAAATCGCTGGTGCTATCAAGTAATTGCCGCTCCACTTGGTTGTATTCCGCCTCAAACAAATCGATGTTATAGCCACGACTGACGGCATGGCCTCTTATTGCCAAAGCCAAAAATTGCGTTGCCGTATCGCCCAGCAAGGCGACTTTTACCGTTGGAAGTTGGCTGACATCTGTTTTCTTGAGTATGCTCTTTAGCTCCTTTAAGTTTTGCATTGGGCTAGTAAATTATTTGTAGCAAAGGTAGGCTTAAAATTCGGAATAGACAAATATTTTTAAATATAAAGGGAAGGCGACAGACATCGTTGGGGGATGTGCCTGCCGCCTGTGGTTTTTTGTTGCTTGGGTGGTGGGGGATTATTCGTTGCCGGTGATGCGTTCCAGCCACCGGACCATGGCGAGCATCACGCCGGCGCACAGCAGGCACAGCGCGACGAAGCATCCCCAGGCGACCCACTGCGGCGTCTTGGTGTAGAGCACCGTGCCGATGGGCAACAGCAGGCTGCTCACGGCGGAGGTTGCCAGCCACAAGCCTTGGCACAGTCCCAACATGTTTTTCGGCGCCACCTTGCTCACGAACGACAAGCCGAGCGGCGAAATCAGCAGCTCAGCCACAGTCAGCAGGAAGAAGGTGACAATCATCACCCACGCGCCCGCTTTCATCCCTGCGCGCTCGCCGGCATCCAGCAGCGTGAACGCGTCGCCCGAGGGGTAGCCGCGCATGTAGCAATACACTGCCAGAAACGCGAACGTCAGCGCCGCCACGATCATACCGGCAGCAATCTTGCGCGGCGTGGAGATGGCTTTGCCGCGGCGTGCCAGCGCCGAGAAGAACCACATGATAATGGGCGTGAGAACGATGACGAAGAAGGGATTGAATGCCTGCCAGAACTCCGGCGGGAACTGGTCGCTCCGCACGAAATCGCGCGCGAAGAACGCCATCGCCACGCTCTTTTGGTCGTACGACAGCCAGAAGAAAATCACCACTGCCAGGATGGCAAACAGCGCGTAGAGACGTTGCCGCAGCTCCTTGGCTTTGGCGCGCTTCTCCTCGGGAGTGTATTCCTGCGACACCAGTCCGGACTTTTTGCCCGCGGGGGTGGGGAAGCGGCGACGATTGGAGAGGAAGATGCCCAGCGACACCAGCATCATTGCCACCGACGTGATAAAGGCGAAATGCACGCCCTGGTTGAACACCTCGAGGTACGCCTGGCAGCCATCCATCGAAACGGTGCCGCCCGCCTGCGCCATGTATTCGCCCAGCAGGCGCGCTTTCTCGGCGGAGGGAGCGCCCGCGCTGTCGATGTAGGCGTGGCATAATGCCGGCAGCTCTGCCACGTATTTAAATCCGTGTTTGCTCAGCCACCACTGGCGCAGCAGCGGAGCGATGAACGGGGCGAAGAGGCTGCCGATGTTGATAAACACGTAGTAAATCTGAAATCCCATGTCGCGCTTGCCTTTTGCCTTCTCCAGCGCTTCGGCGCCTTGTGCGGCGGCTTCTGCCTCATAGTTGTCGTAGAGTTGTCCGACGATGGCGAGCAGGTTGCCTTTGAACAAGCCGTTGCCCACGGCGATGAGCATCAGCGCGGCGCAGATGACCACGATGAGCAGCGTTTGGGTGGATGCGGTCGCGGTCACGGGAATCGCCAGCAGCAGGTAGCCCACAGCCATTATCACCAGTCCGGTGATGATGACGCCCTTGTAGTTCTGCAGGCGGTCGGCGAGGGCGCCTCCGGCGAGGCTGAGCACGTAAATCGATGCCATGAACACCGCGTAGATGCTGGCGGCGGTGCTGTCGCTCATGCCGAATTTGGAGCACAGAAACAGCACGAGCACGGCATTCATGATGTAGTAGCCGAAGCGCTCGCCCATATTGCTCAGCGAGGCGGCGATGAGTCCTTTGGGGTGGTTCTTAAACATAAGCGTTGTGTGTGTGGTTTGATACGTCAACGCCGCAACCGGCAGGGGTCGCGGCGTTGGCTTTATAAATAATGTGTGAAAATTAGAAGAATTTCTTCGTGTCGCGTTTCACCTTAGCGGCTTGTTCCAAGGTGCCCATCATGCCTTGCGGCGATGCGAAGTATTGGGCGCCGCTGCTCTGCAAGAAGCGTTGTGCCAGCTCTTGTTTGCCGGGCTTGCGCTCTTCTTTCTGCGTGTTTTCCACCTTGAAGACGTACACGCCGTTGGTGCCCTTGACGGGTTTGCTGATGGCGCCTTGCTTAGCGCCGGCTACGCGGCCTACCAATGCGGGCTCCATACCGAATTTCGGGTTCATCGGCTGCGCGAATACCACGGCTGCGCTGTCGATGGTCGCGCTCAATGCGGTGGCGTAAGCGTTCAGGTCGGTGCCGTTGACGCTGCCGAGCTGCTTGAGCAGGGCTTCTCCCTTCTTCTCCTTGATGGCGCGGTCCTCTAATTCGCCGCGGATAGCCTCGCTGTTCCAGGGCATGTAGTCGTCTTTGTAAACCTTGTCAACGGCTACGGCGAGCAGCACGTCGGAGTTCTCGCTGAAAATCGCGCTTACGTTGCCCTCTTTGGCATCCATAGCCCAGAGCACGGCTTTACGCGAATCCTTGATGTTGCGGATTTGCGCCTGGTTGCCGGTGATGTAGGTGCTTTGTGCGTTGAAGCCATTCTTGGCGGCGTTCTCCTTGAAGTCTTTCGTGTTCTTGCAAGTGCTGAGGAAGGCTTGCAACTTCTCGGTGGCTGCGCTGACGGTCTTGCTGCCGGCGTAAGCGTCGTAGGTGATGGTTGCGAGCGTGTAGAACATCTTGGCGGGCCTCTGGTCGTTGAGCTTGATCAGCGCGGCGCCGTTGTCCGACGAGTCGAATACGACGTATTTGCCTGCAGCGGAGAGCACTTTCTGCTTGGTGCTGTCGGGAGCGAGCGCCATGCGTTGCCACTGCGCGTCGCTGGCTTTGGTGCCGGAGATGGCTTTCGCAACGGAGTCAACAGGGCTGCCGGCGTTGAGCATAGCCAGCGCTTTGTTCTGCGCCTCTTTGTCGCCCGGCACTTGCACGAAGGTGACGTTTACGGAGTCAACGGTGAGCTCTTTGCCAATCAGCTTGTAGAGCTTGTATTCGTAGTTGGTGCCCATCGAGTCACGCTTGGTGGCGCCAACGGAGGCAGCCTGCGCGAACTCTTTCAGGTTGGCGGGCACGTCCTTGATGTCGGTCTTGGCGGTGTCGATGCGAACCGAGCCGAGCATGCGCACGGAGTCAATGCCACGGCCTTTCTGCAGCGCCGACCATGCCTGCGCCACGATAGCATCGGCATCGGCGATATCTTGTGCCGAAGGCTTGATGTCGCTGGCGATGTAGTAAATGTTGCGCACCTCTTCGTCAAGCTTGAACATGGGTTTGAGTTTCTCCCATTGCGCTTTGATGTCGGCGTCGGTCACCTTGTACTGGTCGTCGGGCATCGAGCTGTAGTCTTTCTTGACGTAGGTGATGTTATAGGTGTTGGCGGCATCCGCTTCCATGGCGGCGAGGTCCAAGTTGTTGGCTTGGATGCAGCCGGCGAGCATGGAGTAGAGCTTCTGCTGCTTGTATTGCTTGGCGATGTCTTGCGTCAGGTCGTCCCAGAGCATCTTCAGCTCGGTCACTTGCGAGGGCTGCGCGCCATATTTGCCCGGGTTGTTGATGAAGTCGTAGAGCTGTTGGGGCGATTCGGCGCCGGCTTGCTGGGCGAATTGCATTACCTGCTGCACGGGGCGCTGACCAATCATCAATTCGCTGATTTCGCGGTCGGTAACGGTGAGACCCAATTTCTCGCACTCCTGGTTGATGAGCGCCTCTTGAATCATCTGTTCCAGCACCTGCTGTTGCTTCACGGCACCATCGGTCTGGTCGTTTTGGTTCTTGTTTTTAGCGTTTTCGGCATTGCTGCGGTTCTGGAAATCCATCACGGAAATTTTTTCACCGCCCACTTTTGCGATGGTGGAGCCGCCTCCGGAGCGTCCGAGGGCCTCAATTCCCACCTCAATGATGAATGCCAACAAAGCTGCGCCAATGACGATGGCAAGCAGTTTTTTTCTCTTTCTAATCTTCTCTAATGTAGCCATTTAACTATTATGTTTTTGTTGTTATTAACGCGTTAAAAACCAATTTTTCGCTGAAAAATCACGCAAAATTACGCATTTTTTTTATTCCTGCAAAATTATCCTTTAGTTTTTTGTTTTCACCCATTTTTCGCCCCTCTCCCCCAGATTATGAGGTTGCGACCCTCTTCGAGGGTCCTTTTCTTCCCGCAGATTAAGAGGATTTGGTGGTGTGGAGGAGGGAGGACGTCGGAGACGTCCAAATTTCTGCATAGGGGAACTCACTAGAGCGAGAGAAAAAAATGAGTAGCAAAGTAGAGCGAGAGAAATTCCTCGAAGAGGATAAACTGCTTCGAAGAAGCCTCACAAAACCCCGCATTCCCCGCAGCGCAGCGAGGAGAATGTGGGGTAAACGAGAACCCCTCCACAATGCTACTTCGAAGAAGTTGAACAAAAATTCTGCGAGTTCTGCGCGAGCCCCACCCACCAGGCGGTAGTAATTTATCCTACCCAATCCAACCTGGCAATCAAAGGCGAACAAAAAAAATCCTACCCAATCCTATGAACCCCGCGCGAGGCAACTCCTAACTAAAAAACTCCACTCTCCACTCTCAACTCTCAAAACTATTTTGTATCTTTGCACCGACAAACCCCTCTAAACCACTAACGAATGTCTCAGCCTACGCTATACCTCATTCCTGTGCCCCTGAGCGACACGCCTTTGAGCGATGTGCTGCCCGAAGGCAATCTTCAGGTGATCCGTCGGTTGCGGTATTTCGTGGTGGAGACGTTGCGAGAGGCGCGCCGTTTCTTGCGGCGTTGCGACTCGGCGATGCCCATCGACGACATCACCTTTTTTGAAATCAACGAGCACAGCCGCCCCGAGGACATCCCGCCCTGCTTGGCGCCACTGGCGCAGGGGTATGACATGGGTGTGATTAGCGACGCCGGCTGTCCCGCCGTGGCTGACCCGGGCGCCGATGTGGTGGCTGCCGCGCAAGCCGCCGGCTATCGCGTGATGCCGCTGGTGGGGCCGTCGAGCATCCTGTTAGGGTTGATGGCGTCGGGTTTCAATGGGCAGCAGTTCGCTTTCCGTGGTTACCTTCCCGCCAAGGGCGAGCAACGGACGCGGGCGCTGAAAACGCTGGTGCAGCGCATCCGCCGAGACCGTGAGACGCAGATTTTTATCGAGACGCCTTATCGCAACAATGCGATGATGAGCGATTTGCTGCAAACGCTTCCCGCCACGATGAGGCTCTGCGTTGCCACCGACCTCACCGGCAAGGAGCAATCGGCAGTGACGCGCACCATCGCCCAATGGCGCGAGCGCGGCGACGTCACCCTACCCAAGCTCCCCACCATTTTCCTCCTTTACGAATAAAATCATACTAAATAATGTCTAAAAAAAATTACAGCAATCGACAACGCTCCATCTTTTTCGACCTCGACGACGAGGAACCGGAAGCGCCGATAGTCGAGCAGCCGAAAGCGCCCGTCAAGCCGTTGAATAGCGACGACTCGTTGCGGTTCATCAGCTTTGGCAGCGGCAGCAGCGGCAACTGCGCCTACCTGGGCACGTCGCAGCGCGGCATCCTTATCGACGCGGGCGTGGACCCGGAAAAGGTGTTCGATGACCTCGCGCGCAACGGCATCGCGCCGACGTGCGTCAAGGGCGTCATCCTCACGCACGACCACCGCGACCACGTGGGCAGCGTGTACAAAATCGTGCGCGCTTATCACCATATCGGCGTTTACTGCACACCCAAGCTCTTGGAAGGCATGCTGCGTCGCCACAACCTCTCGCGCCGCGTGAGGGACAACCATGTCGCTATCCACCTGGAAATACCGTTCTCCCTCGCCGACATGCAAATCACGGCGTTTGGCACCTCGCACGACGGCACCGACAATATGGGTTTCTGCATTACCTATCAAGGCAAACACTTTGTGGTAGCGACCGATATGGGCACCATCACCTCGCGCGCCGAGTTCTATATGTCGCAAGCCAACTACCTGATGATAGAGAGCGACTACAATATCGATATGTTGCGCGCCAGCTCCTATCCCGAAATGCTGAAAGACCGCGTGATGGGCGCAAAAGGACACCTGGAGAACCTCGTGGCGGGGCGGTTTGTGGCTGACCACTACCATCCCGGGCTGCACAACATTTTCTTGTGCCACATCAGCGAAGAAACCAATACGCCGGAGCTTGCCCTGACGGCATTCCGCGATGCGCTGAAACCGCTCGGCATCTCGATTGGCGACGGCTCCAACGCGCCCGACCAGCGCGATCGCGACGTGCAGCTTTACGCCTTGCCACGCTACGACGCCTCGCCGCTTTTCTGGCTCGACTAATTTTATTAGTTAGGAGTTAGGAATTAGGAGTTAGGAGTTGGCACGCCTGGTGGTTTGCCTCGCGCAGAACTCGCAGAACTCGCAGAAAAAAATACTCCGAAGGAGTTTAACTGCTTCGAAGAAGCCTCACAAAACCCCGCATTCCCCGCAGCGAGCGCCAGCGAGCGAGGAGAATGTGGGGTA
>Ga0065711_1009553_pt1 | contig 12230 bp, 7 predicted proteins | sample Hoacrofraction12_FD_59098 | JGI IMG/M metagenome (GOLD analysis project Ga0065711, IMG submission 59098) | Hoatzin crop microbial communities from Cojedes, Venezuela - Epithelial fraction 12 v2 (version 2) | ecosystem: Host-associated > Birds > Digestive system > Esophagus > Crop | place... | reverse complement strand
AAATATTCTGAATTTTGGAAAATGGTACTTAATATTGCTTTGGTCAATACATTACGCTGCTGTTAGGGGAAACTTCCAAAGGGGCAGGCTTGCTGCTGAGCTGGCAGGTTGTGTTGAAGTACTGGGTGCAGCACGCTTACAGACCTGTGTGGGTCTTGACCAGTGACGTTATTTCAGCTATCTGGCATCATAAGTACTATACGAGCTGTGCTCTAAGCAAAAACTGTTTTGCATAATATGCTGAAATACTGCACCGGAGAGTCAACAATTATCGACTTGGATTGAAAAGGAAATGTTACCCGTGTGAAACAAATTGATAAACCCTTCTTATTAATATTTTGTGCAATAGATATAAATATGATGTAAAAGTTATGACAGAAAATGCAGGAGACTAAGTGTGTTAAAAAGTTAAAACCGGAAAGAATGATTCAAAGCTGTTCCCTGTGCCTACCCAGGCTAGGGAGTTTGAGATACAAAGGGCAGTTGAGGTGTGGTAGGGCAATACAAACCACAAAATTATCTTGCTTGTGGTCTAGCAAGAGAATAGGTTTTTTTAATTTCCTTGTGCAAAATTGAGGTGTAGTTACATTAAATGCAAGCATATATTGTGCATAAATAATTATGTTTCTGTACAGGGGAAGCCTTTTGAAGCTTTGCTTCCATCTACTATTTGAAAATGGCTTCATGAGGTCTTCAGGATCCCTGAGCAGTAAAAATAAACAGTAACAGATGTGGCATAATAGGACTATTGTAGAGATCTTAGACTTCAACACCTGCCCTGATTACATATGTATGTATATATAAAAAAATTTGCTATTAGCAGTCTTTAAATTGCGTTTTTCTTTATAAAGCAGACGTGATATTATGTCACTTTAACATGAGTCATCTGCTTAAATCTGACTTATTTTAGTCCGTAGAGTGCATGTTGATACACTAGAGTTTTTGCTGTAGTGTTTCATAGACTTTTTACAAAGGAGCAATTCAAAGCCGATCACTGGCTGTCTGCTTTAATGGAATGCGTCAGTTAAAGCAATTTCCTGTTGCAGGGAGAGAAACCTTAAGTAGACTTACTGAATGTGACAGGAGATGTATGCAAAAAGCAAATTATTTAGTAGTTTGGAACAAGACATTATTTGCTTTGGAAGATACGACTGAGCGACATGTTACATAACAGGTAATTCTGTAGGGTATTAAATATGTCAGTTTTGGGCAAATTACAAACACAAAAGCAGTTCTCTTGTGCCTCTTTTACACATTTGATGACTGGGCGTATCAGACAAGACTCTTGACACTGCATTGTCCCATTCCTGTCCAATTTCCCCTTCTGATGGGAATGGAGAAGCAAGGTGCTGTGATAAAGAAAAGTGCAACCAATTTTAGGTGGTACTTTAATATCTGTATCTCCATTCTTCATGACTTGGCAGCAATAATGGTCTCTTCTAATGGCAGGCCTGTTCACAGCTTCAGCTGTCACAGCACTAGGTTGCTTTTGAACTAGGCTTTTGTTACTTTTTTTTACTCCTTCTGTGAAAGGGTTTTGCGTTAACTTAATTTCAGTGTGGTGTTTTGGGGGATTTGTTTTTTAAATAAAATGACTAAATGCCATGTGTATGGCTTGGCTAAACAGCAGCTAGTGACTTGCAAGAATTGACAAGTTTAAACACCAACATTGTGTAGGGTTTCCTCCGCATACTACTAGTCGTAAACGAGAGTGGTCCATTGAAATAGAGACATGGGGTGGAACAGGGAAAATATCCCTAGCTTGTGGCTGGCCTTGAGGTAATTAGTTGCAGCACAACAGTCCATTTATAAAATTAAAATGAACAAACAAGCAGTAAAAGATGATGTGGGGATAAAGCATCACAGTAACCTACAGTGAAACAGAGTACGTGTAACTCATGGAACGCACAGGATGTGAGACATCTTTTGCCACTTCTGTTTGCTTAAATCTTAGCTAGAAAGGTAAAGCACTCGTTTGTTCTTGAGTGTCCAAAGATTTGCTAAACATTAACATTTTGAAGTTAATGGAAAACTTGAGTTTGAGAAAGGATTTGTCAAAAGGTGTTTTCTGTTTTTCTTCTTTTTTTAATAGGAAAAGATTACTTCAGGGGTAAACACTCTGCAATTTATTCCTGTTTTTTTCATAAAGACGCACTACAGTGTGACTGCTCAGAGGTAATTTTGCGGTCATCTGTTATAAATCATTTTTGTCTGAGAATTACTTTGCTGTGTATGGCATGAATTTCTTTAACTGAAAAAGTGACTGGCTTCGTCTTCCCCTTGCTTTAAGTTTGAGCACTAGCTTTGTATTTTGTGTAGATGCATGAAAGTTGCAAGCTCTAGCAGAGTCCTAGTACAGCTTTCCTCCTTTCAAGGAAACCTAGTATTAAAAAAAAAAAATTAAAAACAGGTGTTTATTCACTGTGAGCTATTTTTCTATCATTCTCTTTTTTTTACTATGCAAACACAAAACAGAGGACGGTGCCAACCTTTGCGATCAAAGGCAAAGAAGGCTATCAGTCTCCCGGGCTGCATTGAGGAGGAGTGCTGCCAGCAGGTCGAGAGAGGTGATCTTTCGCTTCTACTCAGCACTTGTGAGCCCACACCTGGACTACTGAGTCCAGTTCTGGGCTCCACAGTACAGAGATGCGCAGACCTGCTGCAGAGAGTCAGCAAAGGGTTGTTTGGATCGTGAAGAAACCAGAGCATCTCTCCAGTCTGAGAGTGCTGGGGGTTGCTCAGCCTGGAGAAGAGAAGCCTCAGGGGATCTCATCAATGTATAGAAACACATGAAGTGAGGGTGCAAAGATGATGGAGCCAGCCTCTTTTCAGTGGTGCCCAGTGACAGGACCAGAGGCAGTGGGCACAAACTGAAACACAGGACGTTCTCTCTGAACATCAGGAAACACCTTTTTACTGAAGGGTGATCAAGCGCTGGCACAAGCTGCTAGGGAGGTTGTGAAGTCTCCATCCTTGGAGATATTCAGAAGCCATCTGGACATGGTCCTGGGCAACCTGCTTGAGCAGGGGGTTGGACAGGATGACCTGCAGAGGTCCATTTCTACCTTAACCCTTCTGTGATTACAGGAGTGCATTTTGTTGTCAGTTAAATTGTCATTCTGTTCGCGTTTGGTGCCGTGAAGCAAATGCAAGCTTGGAGGAGTGGTGCTTTTCCAAGGGAGGTAAAGGAGTCATTTCTTCTTTTTATCCACTCTCATTTTTAAAAGCTTCAGATGACCTTACTTAGCCTAATCGAAGATTATACCATATGAAGTGATATTTCTTTTTAAAGTGGAAGTATGTTGCTTTTTAAAGTGGTATTTGGTTCCAGTATGGAAATAATTCCAGCTCTTGACCTGAGAGTACCAAAGCAGGTGAAGTAAAACCACGAGTGGGAGTTTCGAGTATGTAATCTGCAATGTGTATCCCACTGTTAATTTAGAGCATGGGGTGAGTGGGTGGGGTGGGACTGGTTATACTGACAGTCCTGCAGGGAGTTATTCAAGAAGGCGAAGCAGTGTTGTAGTTAAGAACTTCCTGAAATGTTGAGATGTGTGGCACTCCTTGATTATTCTTTGTGTGTGTCAGTTTTTTCCTGCGAGATGTGCACTGTAAGCTAAAGCTGCTGCTTTGGTTAGAAGTGGGGAAGGGAGCATAGGACAGATCAGCATTGTTTTGACTTCAGTGTTCTGGAGAATAATGAGAAGTGACCTGTCTGTGCAATTACTTGCTTGCTCAGTTTTATGACGATATGAAGATAAGAGAGAATTGGCATGCTGGCGGGGTTTTTTTCTTGCTTTGTGTCATGGAGGTTCAAGAAAGGGAAAAGGACTGCAGAGATTTTTGACCTCATCTAATGCATAAAAGTGGTTTTTGTCATCTGTGCGCCTGCCCCCCTCCCCTCCCCCCACTTTGCCTGCTTTTCCTCTTAATACATTTTTCTGGTGGTCCAGAAATGTTTTGAAACCTAAGCTGCAATGAATTCTAGTCATTTACTATGTGTAGTTTGAATAAATGCAAACTATATTTAGCATTAATAGAGCACAGTGAACAGCATGCTATAGGAAGGGCTTCTAAAGATAACTAGTAGGTTATGTCTCCATGCCTGAAGCAATGTATTTCATCATTCCTGGTGAGAGTTTTGAAAAATTTTTGGCTCTCTGTATATGCCTGCTGAGTATCTGTTCTGCATCAGGGTGTCACCTGCCTCTAAAAAGTAATTGCTAAAATGTTGTCTTATTAACAACGTGGGAAAATAAAATGGTCATGAACCCAAACCCTGATAAAACCTTCTGTAGAAAACAACTTTGGGACTAAGGATCCATTCTGTAAATGCCGACTATTAAAATATGCCAAAATATGTATGGAGCCTTATGGAACTTGACTTTCAGAGGACAGCACGATTCTGCTGTTACTGTAGTGTAGTTTCAGGAAGACTAATGCAGTTAGCCTGACATGTAGGGAAGGATAAGTTGAATTTTCTTTTGGCTTTATGTTGTAGCCAGTACTGTGGAACTGTAACTTGCTACTGGTCTGGCTATTGCTTGGGAGGTTAATTGAGATACTGCTTGATGTAACATAAATGTTTCAGAGGTAGGCAGGAGATTCTTCGTGGTCTCTATTCGGCTACAATTCCCAGTAGTGCCTTTCACATTCTTGTGGCTATCTAAATTTGTCAGCTCAAACTCTGCCAGAAACTTCAACTAAACAAAAGTCACAGTTTTGTTTCTTTTGACATATATGTTTATATTAGCTATACCATTGCTTCTGTAAATTTGTCCAAGTTGCTTTTTAAACACTAAAATTTCTCAATTTTATAAAAAGGACTCTGTGTGTTTTCTTTTTCATTATTATATCACATATTCATGATTTATGGAAACTCAAATGGCGAGGAGGAAGAATACTGCTGTTGCGTGACTAAGGCTGAATGATGCATAGGGCTGAGCAGTTAATTTTGTAAATACTTCAAGACTGTTTTAAAGATGTTCATAAACTTGGTCCTTTTTCAGCCAGCTTGCTCCTAATTAAAAATAAAAATCCTGCCCTTCTCCAAGAATGAATCTGCAATAATTGATTTATTGAAATAAATTTCTAGCATCTGTCATGGCTTTTATAATTGAAGGCATTCTTACTGTTTGGGTTTTTACGTGTACTTCATTGTATAACTTTGATAACTTCTAGTTTCTTCTTTAGACATCTCCTTCAGATGTCCATGTCCTAGATGTATCATGGCTTTGCCTGTAGCCTCTGTACTGAGCACAGGATTCTCACCATATGGATGCTGAAGGTTGAAGACCTGCAGTTTTCTGTACCTCTGAACAATTCAATGTTACCTTTTCCATGCTGAGTTCATGTTTATCACAGTAATACGGATAAATGCCTTGATAGGCAAGTATGCTGTCTCCCCTCTTCATCCCAAGAAAGTCCCCTTCTCAAGTACTTTTTTGAGTGGGAAGATAGATCAACAGGTCTGTACAACTTTTCTGAGTGAAGACTGCGCTTATCTAGTTGTGATTTTTCCTGGAGTTACATTATTTAAATAGAAGCTTGCATTTGCATCATAGAACAATGAAAAACTTTAAAACTACTGTATTTTTAATTATAAAATAACAAGCATTTAACTTTGACGTTTCCATAATTTCTTTACAATAAACATTGTCATTAATAAACAATGTGCTGCTCCTTGTTGCCCATCCTGAGCAACAACCTGGAGGTGTGAGTCTCCAAAGCACTTTCAGCAGGAGGCTTTCTCTGTTGGAATGCATAGATGTTACATGGAAGGGTGAAATGAGCTAAAAATACTTTGCAGTACTGGCACAAATATGGTCCTAACTGGTCCTAAATTACAGCAGGCTTTTCATCATGGTGATATTCTTGAGACCTTTTGAATGTAAACGCTACTGTGTTTGAAAATGATTGTTTGGCTCAGGGGAGCACTGTATCTGTTCCCAGTACCGCTAGTTCACCAGGAACTGTTCAGAGCCCAAAATCTAGGTGCTCAGTAAGCAGCCTAGTCGTATTCGGAATCAACCTAAAGTTGCATTCAAAATTAAGCAGTACATTTTGGTACCAAATCAAGTTATCAAGCTTAGTTAGAGCCTAGTGCCTGAACTAACTGTGCAGGACATGAATGGTTTATTATCAGAGTGAGTGGCAGGTCTGAGGAAAGCCTTTCTCCGTTCTTGAAGGAAACTTTTTGATTTCCCTGTGAGTGCAGTGCTTCCCAGTGGACCGGCTACCTGTGTCCGCTGCCTGTTGGTTTTTCCCCACAGAAGTGCTGGTGTGAGATCCTTGAGATGTGTTTTGGCAGAACCAGGCCACCTGCAGATTGCGGGCTCAAGGACAGTTAAAAGTTACAGCTAGCTGTAATGTCTGAGTTGTGGAAGCTGGCCTTGTCCAGCCCTATGCCCTTTATATTAAGGGTCAATTATTTATTCTGAGACCAGAAATTTCCTTAATTTTAAACTTTTGTATGGTTGGTGACAGGTTGATGGAATTGCTCTCAGGTTTTTTTCACTCTGTTGGTTCATACTAGCTAGACAGGGAGTAGTGGGTAGATTTGTTCCAGGAGTAGTTCCCCAGATACTTTTCCTGTGCTGCTTGAACTAAAGAAACTTCCAGAAAATACACGTGCTTTTTGCTCTGCCCCAGATAGACACACACAGAGTGAAGCATGTTCGATGGTATCGACACTTCTGATGCGAGTTGAAATGGGACCTGATCTTCCATGCTAATTCTTGTTGTTTGTTTCGTGTGGGTTTTTTCTTCTCACCATGAATCCTTTTTTTATTCCAGCCAGTTCTTCTCTCTGCAGCTCCCAGCGTGGTGGCTGTGGAGAGTTCCTGGGCGATTTTTGTTACAACTAGGTAAGCCTATTTGTTTCAGAAAATCTTCAGCCTTGTTTATTTCAAGAGCTGGAGAGACCTCACTTGGCTTCTGAAACTACTTCAGCTGGAGCATATTATGGTAATTAACAACAAACATAGGTAGTTTTGGTATGACTACATAAACATAAACCAAGTAAATACCCTTTCTTTAATTACACTTCTGTTAGATCAGATGTCTTAACCAACTTCATAGTAATATTTCTCATGTCATAAAATATGATGCTAAAATATTTCTGTTAAATCTCTTATTTTAAAAACCCACTTACTGTCTATTTTTATATTTTGACTGAACAGCAATGAGGTAAGACTTGTACACTTTTCCATGACAGCGTTAATTGAGCAGAAGAGTATTAGATGTAACAAACCTGTTACAGATATGAGCACCCAGATGTGAATCTCTCAACAGCTTATTTAGGTTGTGTTGCTCCATAACTTGCTAAAAGCCTTCATACGAGTAAGAAATACTTTCTTATGCAAGAAGTCTGAAGGCTGTATGGTACTGAAAGCATCTGCTTTGCCAGGCTGTCACTTTCTTAATTTCACAAATAGCCTTGGTGCAGTCACTTTCTATATTTTAGAGTCCTTTGGCCTTTTAGTTAAGTGTTGATTTGAACTTACGGCTTTGCCATCTCCCCTTCAGTATACACTTATTTGTGAGAGAACAGTAAGAAAAGCTGAAGTACACAAGTTCTTCCTTGAAATAGTGAGGGAGGAGAGAGAATAACTTCCACTTTGTAGTTTATTTAATGTGTTTATGGGCTGTCAGTGCATCGTAAGGACATATTCTGTGATACAATTTTTTTCAGTTTTCTTGTCCCACAGTTCAAAAATACGTTGGTATTAAATCAGTTCGAAGTGCTTGAGGGTGTTTGTTCCAGTGTTTTTGTGAGTACAGCATTAGTTTTGCAAGTGTTGGAAGTTGGGGTCCATTTCCTCTTTCCACAGCAGCTCTGGCTCTGTGTACAGAAGGTATCACTTTTCAGAAAAGTCTCAAAACTGTTATGTGGACTACTCGGTAACAAAGATTTTTAACTACCAAGGAGTTATTTACAAATGCGGGAAACTTAGGGATGGCTTTCTTTTGCCATATTTCCTTGACTTGTTCCATAACTGTCAGGCAAGACCATTTACTCGCAGTACTGCAAATACAATCTGTGCCAACAATGTCTCAAAAAATGGGTGGCCTAATGCCAACACCATTATCCTGTCATTATTCTGACAATAAAGAAATGCAGATGTGCCCCAGTTCATACTGTCTGAAACACTGGAGAATGAAGAACGATCAAAGTACATCTGATAGGATTTTGGCACAATCTTATCTCGGGGGAATCTGGAAGGGAGGGTGGGGTTGGTTCAGCTCTGTTTTACATCAGCTTATTGTATTCTCAACAATGCTGGCTCATTTGTGTTCCTAGTGGAGCTAATGGTGAAAATGGACTTCCAGGTACTAAATCCATAATTGTATGAAAATGGTGTTTTATAAAATGGGAAGTTTTCCCCCAAAACATTATCGTTTGAAAAGTCCGCGTGCTTATAACTGTAATTCTCCCTAAATGCCCAAGCACTATAGCAAATGGGAAACAGTGAGATGTTCTCATCAACGCTGGGGGCTTAGCCATCTTTGCACCACTAACCTTTGGCAGTTCTTCAGAGTGTCTGGAAGACCTCAGTGCTAGGACCCTTAGGTTTTTCAGGCCCTGCTTTCTACCTTCTTTTGAGTTGCTGGAGATTCCTTGTACCATGGTTTAATCTAGATAAACGTTCTTGATTTAAACTATGAATCCTGTGAGAGATTCAGCATTGGAGTAAAAGCTGTTTCTTTGCACCATAAAGCTTATTTTAATATTTTTAATTTCATGCGGTGAAGGCTGCGTGTGGCTGTCTTTGCTGTTGGGACAGTGCTGTTCTAAATAGTAAGTTAACTTCATTTGATGTGACTCGTTTGCACATAAAATTCTTTTGACAGTGGATATTCAAGAGTTGTGGGCAATAATTTTAAGCCTTAGCTGGCCAACAGTGAAGTTCTGGACAATCTAATAGGGAATGAGAATTGATGTAGACCAAGAGCACTTCCCTTTAGCAGAAGTAAGGTATGTGAAGTAGGTCTGTTGCTGCTGGCACTAAATAGGGGCTAAACCAGCGTGTTCCCAGGGAGGTGGGCGTGAAGCCTTTGTGTAATGCTTCACACTGACGAGTGTCCTGGCGTAGGTGAGGGAAGCATTCAGTGCTCCTCAAAAAGAGCCTGTCATCTTAGTATCTGTTAGCTATTTTTACATCTGGGAAACATGGGCCTGTGAGAGACTCAAATGAAGGAAGAAACATGGGAGAAGAAAGCGTAGTTAAGTTTTCATAGCAGCCTGCCTCGGTTAATATGCCTTGCCAGGCCTCTGAGTTCTGAAAGAGATTTTACAGAGACGCCTGTTACAGACCTCTCCATGTACCCCCTGATCTATGGCTATTGCTTTAATCAATAGTCAGATCTTCCCAAAGTCTCTATGTCGCTGAAAATATTGAATAAATAATAATAGTGTTGAAAGAAGACACTTGATGTACTAGCAAGGGAAGAAAAACTGCCCCCACAAACATTTTACCCTTTTAATGAGGCAGAAAATGGATTTTGTAGATTGGCTATTCAAAAAGGCTTTTTATTAATGTGATTGTTACTCCATTAGTAATTCAACTGAGAGAAGATCTCTTGAGTCTGCAAAGAAGGAAGAGAATACAGATTTTAATATTTGTGGGTTTGTGTACAAACAATTTGAGCTTAGAGTGATGATTTACATAGTGCTTTCTTGGTTTTTAAATGCAGTGGAGAGGACCTCGTCATTACTTACCTCTTGCTGTAGGGTGGGGCCTGTTGTATTAATTATCTTTCTAACCACTTTCCAGTGCTTTCAATTAGCACTGCAAGATCTGATTTAATTTCTTGTTCCCTATAATTTCCTAGTTTCCAGCTATAGGTGTTAATTATTGAGCTCCTCATGGAGGTGGCTGCATACTTCCTTCATTTAAGGAAATTTTTTTTCAGAGCTCATCCACAAGTCATTTTGAGTTCCTGGTGAAGATTTGCTTTTGTCAAGATTGACATTTTGGTGTGAAATTAGGTGACAGAGAGGCATGCCAAAGAAACCAGTATGGGACGTGTCTCCTGTCTGTCCTGATGGATACCAACGTATGCAAAACCTGGAGAGAGAGACAGAGAGCATTTCTCGCTAGTTGCTTTGACTCCTGTCTTCCTGTTTTGGCTATTTACCCTTATTTTTTCCTTTCTGCGAGAGGAATTCAGCAATATAACTGTGTTTAAAGAGATTTTGGTTATGTCCAAGATGGCTCTGCACAAAGCAGGCTTGGATGTTGAGGGGTTTGCTAGTTCATGCGAATGCTGCTGGTTCCAAAACCATTAGTTCTGTTTTCATAGCCCTGCTGTTGAGCTCACATGTCCTGCTGGGCCTGGGGTACCTAGAAAGGGGGTTCGTGCAGGCTGTGTTCTCTCTTTCTTCCTAACTCGTTCTCCTACCACAGCACTTTAGGTGGTTTGTGCATGGAAAAAGAAGAGTTGACCTACTGACTGAAAAGTATCTATTTATTGATGAATGATGCAATCTGTCTGCCACAGTATTGACCATTAAGGGAGCATACTGATTCCTAAACGTATTTTTATATTGGTGTTTTTAATATGTTTGTTAATAAGCACAAATACAAAGAACAATAACTTTACAAGGCCGGAGGTGAATTGGACCCCTCTTGAGCATTGTTTGCTTCATTCTCTAAAGTTGTTATGGTTTCGGTGAAGAAGTGATTCAGTCAAGTATTGTTTCCACTGTGCTTTTAAATTCAGGCCACCATAGTAATGAGGAAGGAAGAGATAATAAGTGCTCAATTCATAGAAATATGAAATGTCTGTGGCAAGAGCTGGGGCTCCAGGTGGCGGGATGGCTTTTGTAGCAGCTGAGCCGTGTTGTGGATGTCTTTGTCAGTTTGTTTGCGCTGGGAGCTAAATACATGGAAATATATTTTACGTAGGCAGAAAAAAACCTAAATGTGAAATAGCAGTCTCAGAGTCTTGAAGGAAAAGAAGATTACCTCATATATATTTTCTCAATGCTTGTGGCCTATTTTTTTTTTTTTTTTACCACTTAGCATTACCAAATCTGGGTTTATGCCATAATGAACAGTTCAGGAAGAAAAAGGTTGAAGACTACTTTGATCATTCAGAAAACAGAGAAGTTGTCAGGCACTTGAAGTCAGCAGTGCCCCTTTTTAGAAAGACACAAAATGAAGAATGAGGCATTCCCCACTGCAAACAAAAGGTGCTTTTGTTTACAATAAGTTTTGTTTTGGTTTTGTTTTACATTACTTCACAGAAAAGGCTGATCTTCCACCTTCCGAAGCTGCTTCTGGTGGGGAAATTGTCAGGATTTTAATCTTCACCAAATCATACCTCAGAAATGATGAGGATCTCTAGTGTGAAAGTATCTTGTATTTTAGGGAAACTGTTGCTGCATCATTTTTTATTCATTGTTCTGATTGACATGGCTAACTTAATATGATTTTTTTAGTATTATTGAACCTTGAATTCTTTGAAACTGGTGGCTTTAACTAGGAAAATCTTGCTACCCTTCAGTGATAAAGTAAGGGTTTTTTTGAAGTCATGGTAAATTATTCAAATCACTTTGCATTTGTGACACAACTTGGTTTTTACAGGCTGATATCAAGAGTTTAAAAAAAACCCCACTTCTATGAACAAAATCATTCTGTCTTTCAGAGTTCTGATTTCAAGGCAGAAAGTCCAGTCTTGTCCAGTTGAGCTTTAAAATGCTGCCCTATTTTTTGTGTTTTCGGTGGGTGGCAGGCCCATATACAGTAGAAAACAAATCAGGTCACTTATATCTCAGCAGCATGCTCCGCATGTCCTGTTTTAGTTCCTAGTTCATAAATAAAAATGAAATACTGCTGGCAAGTATCTAATGACTTTGCCCTCAATCAAGACATTTGTAAGATAGGATCTCCAAAGTATAAAGGTCATTCTTATTTAAAAAAATTATTCAAGACTTCATTATCAAGGAGGAATTAAAATCTGTTTGAAAGTTTTATGTGTACTGATGGCTAAATTTTTATCTGTCTGGATATTTCTCTCTCTGTGTAACACAGATGTCTAAATATATATTTAGTAAGTGTGTGTATAGTAAATTTTCATGAATTTAAACATTAGTTTATTATCCACTTGAGAACTTCCTGCCTTTAAAACTTTTGTTTGCCTTGACTATGTAAAAAGTAACCTCAAGAATTTAGGAGATTAGGTTCTAGATGTTATTACAGGCACCCTGCTTTTTTAGTTTCACT
>Ga0065711_1047620_pt1 | contig 12231 bp, 7 predicted proteins | sample Hoacrofraction12_FD_59098 | JGI IMG/M metagenome (GOLD analysis project Ga0065711, IMG submission 59098) | Hoatzin crop microbial communities from Cojedes, Venezuela - Epithelial fraction 12 v2 (version 2) | ecosystem: Host-associated > Birds > Digestive system > Esophagus > Crop | place... | reverse complement strand
GTGGGTCACCCAGTCCAACCCCCTGCTGAAGCAGGGTCACCCAGAGCAGGCTGCACAGGACCTTGTCCAGGCGGGGCTGGAATATCTCCAGAGAAGGAGACTCCACAACCTCCCTGGGCAGCCTGTTCCAGGGCTCTGTCACCCTCAGAGGGAAGAAGTTCTTCCTCCTGTTCAGACGGAACTTCCTGTGTCTCAGTTTGTGCCCATTGCCCCTTGTCCTGTCACTGGGCACCACTGAAAAGAACTTGGCCCCATCCTCCTGACACCCACCCTGCAGATATTTATAAGCATTTCTAAGGTCCCCTCTCAGCCTTCTCTTCTTCAGGCTGAACAAGCCCAGCTCCCTCAGCCTCTCCTCGTAGGGGAGATGTTCCAGTCCCCTCATCATCCTTGTAGCCCTATGGTTTGTCTGTAGTAGCAGGGGAGGAAGCCTGATGGTGTCAGTGAGGGTTGCTGGGGGCGTGAAGACCTTGTGGTGATAAGAATGAAAAATATTAACGCTGCCAGTGTCTTGCAATCAAAAAATTTTAGTGTAATAATGTTTATTAAAGAAAATAATGTTCTGAACTTGTGAGTTAATAGTTTAACACAGGTCATTTTTGCTAAGACTGACTGAAATATATGCTGCTGTGATAGCTGGTTTTCCATGGTAACCAAGAATTAAGAGTGTCACTGTGATAGGAGCACGGAGATGATGGCTGTTAATGATTCGTCTTTGTTTTACTGTCTATACTTTTGTTTTCAATTAACTTCACAAAGTCTATTCATACTAAATACACACGCTGCATTTTCAGTGTATGCATCTGTATGTATTGGTCTATCTTGCATAAATAATATAAGGCCTTTTCATCCCAAAGTGTACTACAAACTTCACAGAAACTTTATATGGTCCTTTGCTGACACTGATGTTCCTAGGGCAAGGTGTCACGAGATGTATCATACTTTGATTAGTAATAACAGCTAGTGTAAAGGAAACTTTGTTCTTAATCCAAAGCAGGAGAACTTGCAAGGTTAGAGATCCTAGTCACTCGTGTCTTCCTCCATCCTCTCCTGGTCTCGCAATCTGTCGTAACACTCACCTGAGGTGAAACTTCAGTTGCACAGATTGTAGGTTGTTAGGTAGGCCAGATTACTTCCTTTATCCAAAGACATAAAAGTCATGGATCAGGGAACCCTTGTTAGTTTTAACCTTGTTTTATTTACTGTTGCAGTAGTATACATACAGCTGCATATAGTGGGTAAACTGAGGAATTTATTCCTAGACAGATGGAATGCAGTCCAAACTTCAGCTGTGTCATGTTTTATGGTTATGCCCATGCAGTACACAGGATTCTTCTTCTTAATCAGTTCTATGCCAAAAAATTAGCTCGGTTTCTGTTGTAGTGTAGAGGTCACGTGTAATTTTTGTTGTTCGGTGCTTTTACAGTCTTCACATTCCCTGCGTAATAGGGCTGTGATTCACAGTCCTTGCTGGATTTGTTCTGGCAGCCAAGGCAGTTACTGTCCCGTAACTGTGAGAGGGACTCCGTGTACTGCAGTTTGATGTAAGAGGTATCGTGAATCAGCCATCAGGTTTCTCATTTTACCACCCTACATTATTGCATTTCAGTGGTTTGCTACGCTATAGATTGATGAGTTGCCTCATCTCCTGTTTTTCCCACGTTTGAGTGGAGACCTTCACCAGGGAGTAAGGTTGGGTAGTTGAGAAAGGAAGTCTCTATTGCAGCCACTAAATCATGTAGGGATTAGGAGTTCAGCCCTTTCTTCGAGGGGGATAGGTTAAAAGATCAGCTATAGTTTAAATGAGGGTGGAGTCAGTTTTCACGGTCTATCAGTTAACTTACAAAACAGAAGTAATGGGGTGTTTTTATCTCCACAGCACCTATGCGTGGTGAGGAAGCTTTAGGGCATGGAGAAGGCAATGGAGGGGCAGTGTTCTGCAAAAGAGGCAAAGCATTCCTGGGGTTCAGTTGTAAATAAAAAAAATAGGAATTGAGTTACATGATTAGTGAGAAGAGCTTCTACAAATAAAATTTCCTATGAAGAAGGAAAGAGAGAGCAGAGCTGTGATTCTTCAGCAGCTTCTCGTGTGGAGCTCGGGCTCATAATGATTGCAGTTCATGAGCTGTCTTGCCACTGGGGTTGTCTCCCCTTTGTATTGTTTTCCATCTCCTCCCCAGTCTAACCCAAATTGAAAGGAAGAAGAGTGGGACTAGTGTTTCTGCTGTTAAAGCCACTGCATTTTTCAGCTCGCTGGTTACAGTGGAAACATTTTTATCTGTGTTGTTTTAGGTGCTGCCTTTCATCTATCGCGCCATTGGTTCAAAGCATCTTCCTGCCAGTAACATCAGCTTTGTTCATCTTGATTCCCATCCAGACCTTCTTATTCCTGTGAATATGCCTGCAGACACTGTATTTGACAAAGAAGCTCTTTTTAAGTAAGTCCTGGGTACTGCATCAGAATACTGTAAGTCTGCTTCTTGCTGCCTTTGAGTTACAGCGAATATTGGTATGACAGCGTAGAATGTGAACAAAAGAGGTGTAAGTCAGCCTCAAGCTGTGTCTTTTGTCTTCTCACTTTTGCTAAAAACTTTATTTTTTGGACGAAAAAAGTTATGGTTGTGTTTTTTTGAATGTGGTCAAATATTTAAGTTGCATATGAAGCCATTTAAGACTTAAAAATATACTTTATTTAGTTGTTCAGTAGTATATCGTGTTATTAGGCCAATTAGTAGTTCCAGGACAGCACTGTGAGTGGATGCTGTATGTCTGAAGAGCTGTGGTTTTAAAACAGCCTTTCCCTCTTCGTAGTGAAAAATTGACTTTGAGATTGAAATAATATCTCCTGTGTTGATGTCACCGCAGGGCAGCAATAAAACTGAGTGGCAGATGCTCTCTGTTAAACCCCACCCTCCCACCAGTGGAAGGGAAAAGGAGGAAAAGGGAGAGACACTTATAAATTGAAAATTATTACTAATAATTACTAATAAGACTAGTAATACTAATAATATTAATAATAAGAGAAATAATACAAAATATAGAAAACCGACACTGAATTTCCCGGAGTTGGGTGCAGTTACTGAGAAGAACTTAGCTGTAAGGAGGATTCACTAAAGAGAGTAAGTTCTGTTTTAACCAAAATCGGGACAGTTGACATGGTAACTATGTGAAATTGAACAAGATTTTCCTATTAAGATCATTAAGACAAATATTTTCCCCCAACTTCTTTGGTCGGTAACAAGTCACAGAGTGATCTTTGCTATTGTCTTTCTTCTCCTGTTTTAAAATAAGTATCGATTGCTTCAGCATTAGGGTGATTTACAGTGATGACAAGGTGATGTAATTGGTATGTAAATAATTGTACCATGCTACCCGTAGTCAATATTTTGTTTTCTTTGTTGGATGAATAAGTTTTGTTGGCTGTATCATACACCAGAAAACACGGGGTGTTGCTAATCAGGAAGGTTGCTATTTTGTAGGTGCTGATTGACTCACTATAATTACTGAGATGATATTTAAAATCTCCTTAGAGCAGTTTACAGTAAAATAGTCCCTTGAGGCCAGTTTGAAGTTATTTAGAACAGTGTTTATGATGCTCCTCGTACTTTCTTCTGTGTGATGTATCAAGAGAAATAGGACAACAAATCCATGTAGTTTATAATCAAAGTGCCACACTAAGAGTGAAGCTGATTGCACTCTATAATCCTAACTTTTTAAATTCTACTGTAGAGGTTTTTGGTCTGTCTTGTGAATAAAGGTTTCCCTCTTTCTGTTTCTTTGATGATGTGAACCTTACACAGAGTGCTAATTTGAGATGATTTGCATCAGGGTTTTCAAGATGTGAAAGATGTTTGTTGCGTTCTTGACCATGTTTTTCTTACAGGGAAAGTAACAGCCTTTCTCCATTCATTACAGTGAATTAAGTATTGAGAACTGGATTATGCCTGCTGTTTATGCTGGCCATATTTCTCAAGTAGTATGGCTTCACCCACCCTGGGCTCAGCAGATCGCAGAAGGAAAACACCATTTTCTAATAGGGAAAGACATATCAACAACTACCATCAGGTAAATTGTCTGCTGTCATATGCTAATGATATGAATGCTATCTCTGTAGCTTTTCATGGGCTTTTTTTTTTCTTTGATAAAGATGAAAATTTAATTTGTATTTGTGAGTTCCTTAGGACCTAACGTGACTGACTTCTTGTGTGAGTGGGTACAGTTAAAATTGTGCCTTAAATTCTTTTTATAGGTAATTCTAGCTATTCACATCTCATTTCAGCTACCCAAGTCTTAAATTTTTTCTCTTCATTGAAGTCCAAATTTCAGAAAGCAGTAATTGTAACAGAGGGCAGCAGTTAGATCCTCGTCAGTCCTCCCTTATCAGGACAAAACCAGCCTAGTTCCCTCAGCTTCCCCCTCGTGTGCTCTGGCCCTCTGATCACCTTAGCGGCCCTTCTTCGGTTTGTTCTCATCTCTCTTGTCCTCGAGGCCCAGACCTGGGCAGAGCATGTCAAGTGTGACCTCAGGTGCTGAATAAGCAGAGAAATCTCTTTGCTTCCCTCCGTGATCCTGTTTTTCTCGTGTATGCTTTTTTGGTTGGATTTTTTGTTGTTGTTGTTTAGTTTTGGTGGGGTTTTTTTGAGTTAATCTACTAGTGAAGTAGTGAAAGAGGTACACAGGCAGACAGAGAATTTTCCATTCTTTGATAAAGTCAAAACCCAACTAGTCGAGGCCCGGGGCAGCCTCATCTGGCTTTGAAGTTAGTTCTGCTTCAATCATATGATTGACAAGAGATTTCCAGATGTCCCTTCCAATCTTAATCGTTCTGTGATTGCAGTGCTGGTGACAGCCCTCATAATTCTGTGGGATGCAGTCAGTGACAATTTTGCATTCACCATATTCACTGCCTTGTGATTGTGTACAGCTTGAATGGAGGTTTACAAATCATATCTCAATAAATCTTTTGAGGCAAGTTTAACAGAAGACAGCAGAGAAATGCTTTGTTTTAGAACCTAAAAACACAGAAGCTCTACAATTCTGAATCTGAGGCCTAAAGAAAAGCTAAATATTAAGACAAAAGCTCATGCTTTCAGTTAGATTTAACCATGAGAACTAGCACACACATAGAAATACTTCATGATGGCTGAACAGCTTTCCCACATATCCTCTGGTTGCCTTAGCAACCTTGAAAACAACATTTCAAGCTACCTTTTGAAGACAGTCGGGTATCTTTTCTTCAGGTTCTACACTTAGAAAAATCATGAAGGAATAAAGGGAAAGGGTTCTCAGAATTATGAACTTCCTAAAAATTTTGTTGACAACAGGTGACTGGATAGGCCATAGGTACCTTCGTTAGTGTCCCACTAAGGGAAAGGCTGTAGCGTGAGGTCGTGTTGAACCCTGGAGCATTTCTGAGAAGAGACCCTGTGAATTCCCATCAACAAGATGAAGTTGTGATCCAGGCTCTCGCCTTAGCAGCCATAAGACACAGGGGAACTAAGCTTCAAATTTCTGCTGCTCATGAAATTATTTGTGTTTGATTGATGATGATAATGATACCTTGTAATCAAATTTATGGCCTTAACACAAGTGAGCAGAAGTTCACGCTGCTTCTTAAGCTTCTTTTTCAGTTTGAATATATGAGGCTTAAAGTTTAATGTACTGAAATATGACTTGGAAATAATAATCTTTACAATTTCACTGTAAGTGGAGTTTTTTAGCATTGGGTTTTGTTTGTTTATTTTTAATGAAGTGGATTCCACTGATATGTAGCTATTCATCCTTGAGCTACCTGCTTTCCCCCACTTAGAACAAGGAATCTATATTGGTGGTAAAGAAAAGTTAAATGCTACCTAGTAATGCATAATATTTTACTTGTATTAAATCAATATTCATGGGTTTCAGCGCAATTTTCAAACGCAACTAACAGAGTTTTCTTTAAAAAATAGTCAATCCAAGACAAAATATCCATAGCTTTGCAGTCTTATATAGGACAGTATCTTGTTAAATTCTGAATGTTGTCTTTAAAATGCAATTCAATGGCAAATTAATCTTAGTAGCGCATAATGCTGAATCTTTTCTTTATCCATTAAAAACCTTGTGGGGCTATGATAAAATATGGAGTGAATTTTAATATATTGACTCAGCAATAAAGAAGTATAAAAAACTTCAATTTGAAAACCTACGGATTAAAAGAATTGATTTTGTGTACAGTGTTATTGCTTTTGTTACCCATCAATCATCTATTCATTCTTCTCAGAATCCCTCAAGTGTACATGCTTTTTCCTAAGCTCCTTGCAAAGATGTATATTAACTGTGAGTTATTGTCAATTGTAGGGTTACAGGTACAGATCATTACTTTTTAAGTGATGGTCTTTATGTCCCTGCTGATCAGCTAGAAAACCAGAAGCCTTTAAATTTACACGTCGTGCTCATCAATCCTACTGAAGCGTCAAACAGCCAGGAAGAAAATGGCAAAGTAGCATCTGCTAAGAGACTGAAGCTAGATACAGATGACACAGCAAGCACCGCTTCTGCTTCTTTGTCAGTGGCTCCTGGTGACCTTGATCCCAGCACCCCAAGTCTGAAGAAGAAAGAAGTACAAAATACAAGTGCCCCGAACAAGGCAGAAACGTTGTCAGAGTTCTCGGCTTCAAGCTCTGTCAGCAGCAGTGAATGCTTGATAAGGGAGGTTGTTAAAGATGTCTGCCAAGTACTGCAGAAAGGGGCTGCGTATGTTTTAGACATCGACTTAGATTTTTTTTCAGTTAAAAATCCGTTTAAAGAAATGTACACACAGGTAAGCGTGACGATGGAGAGGCCTCTTACCATTCACAACAGAGTACCAGTCCTAGCATTTATGTCTATGGAGAAACTTTCATCTAAGCTAAATTAGCAGATCAGCTGATCATGATTAACGAGTCATGGTAATATCTGAAGGAGAGGCATTCTGAGGGAGTGTAGGCTCTGAAGAAGTACAACAACCTCATAGGGGTAGATCCTTGTGTTTGAAATAGGTACTGAGTGCACATTTCAAACTCAAAGGTGTGTGGCTCACTTCTGCTTGTTGCTTGGATCATAAAAGCTGTGCTTGGGTTTCCAGAGGTGATGTTCCAAATACCCACAGGAAGATTCATCAGGGAGCGATGACAGATTGTATCATTTTTTACCTCCAGAGAGTGGTAACTTGTCCTGGTGAGAGGCTGTTACTCCCATTCCCTTTGTCTGGACTGCTGAGTAGAAGGGTGAGCAAAGCAGCTGTTGTCTCTGATGCCATGGCTCTGAGCTTAAGACTCTGCCTTGTATTCTATTCATAACTTGCCTGCACAGCAAAGGTAGCTCACCTGTGTAGAGTCATAAATGTGTAGATCTTCAAAGGTGCAAAGCAGTTAGCAGCTTTGCTTGGTGGGAACAGGATTTTTAGAAACTATCTAATCTGCCCTGAAAATTGGGTGTGGCATTTAGGTTTACCAATTCTGCGATATCCTGACCGCTCATAGCATTTAAATCTCTCTTTGGCATTGTTTTAACTTCAGCCTATGCTGGAGAACATCTGACATCTCTGAATTTCAGCTAGACTGCTCCTTCCTTGTGAATATAGTGAGTATAGTGTCCCTGAGCTCCGTTAGCTTCTGACATTCAGTATTTATGATGGCAGTTGTTCTGAATCGCAAAGAGAAGCGTACGGTGAAGAGAAAGCACCACGGGGATCTTTCCATAGAATAGTAAAATTCAGTACCTCTCTTAGGCAAAATACATTATGAATTAAATAATGGAGGAGTTTGGGGGTTTTTTTGTTTGGTTTTTTTTGAGGGGTTGGTGGTGTAGTGGTAGAGGGCTTTTTGTTTGGTTTCTTGTACTTTTTGGGGGGTTTGTGTTCTGACAGGTTCTCAATTCTAGGAACAGCTTTCAGAAGTGGACTTGTGCAGAGCACCCAGTGTACCTTTTTTGATACAACAATTTTATTTGCAGTTAATATTTCTTAATTAGGTTCCCTCTATTGTGAATTACAATAATTCCATCCAAAAATTTTTCAGAAGTTAACACTTGAAATGCAAGGATACAAGGAAAAGCTAAAAAGCAAATATGGTTCACCGATGCAGAATAGTATTGTCCTCCCACCAAAAAAGTCTAAAATTCAACACATTGCCCTAAAGATGCTTTGTATTTCTGTAAAAATCAACTAGTCTACCCTTTCATTCTCCCTCTGCTCCTGAAAAATTGATGACAGTTCACTTTTTGAATGCTGTTAAATAAATAATAAGATCTGTTTACCCTTGATTAATTAAGCCTGAGTATTATAAAGGAGTAGGGCTGACAAGCCCCTGTAATAGTTTACTTGTGAACGTGGCCAACCAGCCTGAAGCCTTTACCTGTCCGGTTTTTGTTTACAGTCATACTCTCCTGTTGCTTTTATCTGCCGAAATGTGCTATCTCAGTTTTACTTAGCATCTCATTGGGACTACAGTTCAACAAAATATATGTTTAATTTCAGAGACTCTTTAACTAACGGACTGTAAACACTTAGCTTTTAAAGCTGTGTTCTTGAAGTCAGGTTAAAGTCAAGCAGTTGCAAGGTGTTTGGCTGAGGCCGTGAAGTGTTGCTTTCTCCAGCCTCACAGCCTCTTCCTCACCTGCATTTATGGAGATTTGTCTGCAGCAGAGGAGCAATCTTAGTATTCAGATTCTTTTTTTGAAGAAGGAGGGATTTGAGGATTTTGTTTCTCATGTGAAAGGCCTAATTTTTTGCCTCTTTTCTTCTTTTTCAAAGACAGAATATGAGCTTTTGCAAGAGTTGTACAGTTTCAAGAAGCCTCATAGAAATGCAACAGAGGTATGGTATTTCCTTGTGGGACGTGTGAGGGAATGATTCTTCTGCTTTACCCAACAAAAATGAGTTACGACAAGGAAAGAACCTATGAAAGGTGCTTAATGAAGTGGTCTTCAATTAAGCTATGCAGCATGCTGAATGCTAATCAGCACCATGTTAGGGGTTCTTTCCTATTAAATATTTTGACTAAATGTGTGAACTGCATAAGTATTTACCATAAGTATGGAAATTAATTTCTGTAAACAAATGATAATTGTCAAGGAAGAAATGAAAACATAATAAGTCATCTGCAATCTTGTTCTTTTTATGGTTCAACAGGGCTTTGGTTTGGATTTTTTTTTATTTTTGGGTTTTTTTTGTGGGGTTTTTTTTTCTTCCCTCCAGCCTATGTCCTTCCTTGCCATAGTTGCTCTTCCTTGATAGTCAGAGCTGTGCTCAGTGCCTAACTGTGTATTTTACCTATTTATTTAGACGTGAAAAGGCCAGTATTACACCACTGTAACGTACTTTTCATTGTATGCATTGTGTGCTTCTTAATTACAGAAATGTAAGTCTGCTGTAACTGCCAAAACAGCCACTCAGCACTGAGCCCAAACCATGGAGACAGCCGTGTTAACGGTCATTACACCATGTCACTTCTGAACAAGATCTTGTCTTTGCTTTCGTAATCTCATCTGAATACTCTTACAGGGAGATTCAACACATACAATTATCACAGATCAATGAATCCTAATTAATGTGTGTGTATAAAAATGGAGATATGTGGAAGATTGTCAAATGGATTTTCATGTTTCTTAGCAATAAAAACAGTTACCTATTTAAAAGGTAATTAAATGTAAAAGGGGTAAATGCTTGTGATTTAAGTTCCCAATATGATTTCAGGGCATAAGTTATTTATAAAAGCCAGCAAGTTTACAGGAGGCAACTGAAATGATTAGAACACAGCAAGTAATAAATAGGTACAGAATTGAACAAGGCATGACCAGATTCATGGATGGTTTTATAGGGAGACCATCAGCTCAAAGGTTTTGAAGTTAGAAAACTAGTGAACTTTGTGTTTTGCAAAGTTGCAGAAAATATCCTAGATGTCTAGTCTCTTAAAATCTGTTTTTGTAGTTCCAGAGTATAGTTAGATGTAGATTTCTATCGTAATAGTGTGTCATTTGGGGTTTTTTTTGTTAGGTTTTGTTTTTCAGGTAGTATAGAGTGTGGTCAGACGTGTCTTTAAGGTTAGATAAGGTGCTGCTTGGAAAAGTATCTCATTCATATCCCAAGATAGGATCATAAAGCTGTCCTTCATGAATGGTTGATACCCTCAGGTCCTCTTAAAAATTAGCCCAAAGCTGACTTCGCTGGCCAAAAGACGCAACATCTGTTGTATGATACAGTGTGCAGAATCCTAAGAGGGAATTGTTATGTTCTTAATTGTTACCCATCCATTCCAATGTGCTTTTTACGAATTTTCCTTCACGCATCACTGCACTGAGCATTTTTAATACCAAATATGCCACGCATTGCTTTTCATTTTTTATTTTATGTAGGATCTCTTTCTGCAAATGTTTGCATGCACAACTGTATTCATGTATGTAGTGTCACACCAAGAAGGTCGCCTCTTTTAAGTGTTCTGAACTTTTTAAGAAAGGCCATAAACCTTTGCAGGATCAGAACAATAACTGACATTTTAAATTACTTCCATATTTTTTCAGGCACGCAGAGTTGAAACAATCTCAGAGCATCAAATAGCCCATTTTGCTTTGTTTTTCTGAAAATGCATTTGATGTAGTAATATTCTTTTTTTTAAAAAACTTACAAAATTAAATTACCTTTTCATTATAAAAATATAAAGCTTCTACTCATCTATTCTCACTTCAGTGCTATAGAAACAAAGCCAACAATTAGTCATGTACAGTTTCTTAGCTCTCCCTGCTGTATTCTACCAGCATGTAGATGTGGCTTTTTTTATTTGTCGTGCGAAAGACAGAGCAAAGAGAGGTGATTCATTCTGAGGGTATAACAGCTTCTGCAGGCATTCATTCTGATCCTCTTGAAAAGAAGTTGTGTAGTAATGAATCAGTTGTTTCTGATTCCCCACTTCCAGCAGATCAATCATTTCAGAATTTAAATCGTAGGGTAAGCCATGACATTCTTACCTCTTTTTTTCCTAACGTACTTTTATATGTGTTTATTTAAAGGAGGGCTTGTTGGATTGCGTTGAGAACCGTGTTCATCAGCTAGAAGATCTGGAAGCAGCATTTGCAGATTTGTGTGACAATGATGATGAAGAGACCTTACAGAAGTGGGCTTCGTATCCTGGGTAGGAGATTTCCAAGTGGCTTAAAATGCAAACAGTAGTTTGGGAACTGATTAGCCCAGCACTTTGCTAACAGAAAAGAAGAGAAGCTGGACAGGATCTATGCAAGGTTACCATTTTCCCTTTAGTTCTAGAGGAGAAAGAGTTAGACAGAAGAAAAGGCAGTCTGCTGTCTTCCGTGCTGTGATAAGCGTTCCAGGATCAGCCTCGTAGAGCTTCATGCAGATTCTGTTGCCTGTGGAGGGAGGCAGATTTGGTGACTAGAAGTTTAGTGGTCTGTGCGAAGCAGGTCTCTCAGAAAAGTAACAAACTATGGAGCATATGGAGAAGGACTTCTTTGGTGCTTCTGAAGGCTCTGCTTTCTGTGGAAAAATGGAAGTGAATGAAAGGCTGCACCTGAGCGACAGTGTTCACGAAAACATCTTGGCAGCATCCACTATGCTTTTAAACTGTGTGTTTTCAGCTGGAAAGAGATAGCAGAAGTCTGAGCTTTCCCTTGGTAGGAGCCTCACTCATTTTCCCCATCAAATGCAGCAGTTACTGCCAGACCTGTGTAACAGTGACCACAAGGGTCTTCTGTCAAGTTCATACGACTTTGAGCTTCTTTCCAGGTCTGCCCTAAAAGAAGGGCAAAGAGGCACCTTTAGGAGCTTGCTAAGAAAGACCTAGTGAAGCAGTACAATAGTACTGATAATTTCCATTTTTCTCAGATGCAAGATGACACAGAGAGGCAAATCTATTTTTCATATCCTAGGCCATGATAACTTACTTCTACTCTGTTCTATTTTCTCTTTTTTTTTTTTTTTTGTTTTTTTACAACTTCAGGTAAATGTATGTGTTTCCAACTGTTTATGTAACAAATTTTGGTGTTGTTCTAACTCCAGAATGAAGCCACTTGGTCAACTAGTTCACAGTTTGAAAACCAGGATGGAAAGCCCAGACTACGAAATGGTAGGTGACTAGGTAAAAGAGCAGAAAGTGGACATATTTCAAAAGCATAGCTTCCAGAAGGGGGGGAAAAGATCATGCTTTATTTCAGACTTGCTCTTGATTCAGGACTTTCTGAGATTCTGGTAGTTTTCCGGGGGGG
>Ga0065711_1047618_pt1 | contig 12232 bp, 7 predicted proteins | sample Hoacrofraction12_FD_59098 | JGI IMG/M metagenome (GOLD analysis project Ga0065711, IMG submission 59098) | Hoatzin crop microbial communities from Cojedes, Venezuela - Epithelial fraction 12 v2 (version 2) | ecosystem: Host-associated > Birds > Digestive system > Esophagus > Crop | place... | reverse complement strand
CCTGCCTGCCTGCCTGCCTGCCTGCCTTCCTGCCTTCCTGCCTTCCTGCCTCCCTCCCTCCCTCCCTCTCTCTTCTCTGCTTTCCCTGATTCCCCCTCCAGATCTTCCTCAGTCTCATGTTTCCTGCACTACAGCTTTTCAGGGAGCGAGGTGGAGGGTTTCACTCACTCCGCTGCTATAATGTGACTTGTTTTCTTTAGCCACAAGTTATCTCGGAGGAAAGTCCTCATGACTTTTCATGCTGTTTGAAGTTACAACCAGGTACCTACAAAACCCCTTGCAGGCAAAGGATTTCAGGAGGTGTCCTGGACCAGCATGTTTGCTGAGTATTTCAGATACTATGCCAGAAGTTGTTGCTACTCAATTTTTAGCAGCAGGTCCCAGCGCACAGAAGGTGACGGTTGCTCTTCTTCCCCCTCTGACCTTTTCCCACCAAGGTGCTTTCAGACACCAAGAACAGCCCTCCACCCCAGTGTGTACCAACACAGGGACAGCAGTTGTTTCTGTGTACAGTGGTTAAAAACTGGGCTCAACCCAATTGCATCTCCATCTGTCAGTTGGGTGCAGCTGGTTGGTATGGAGAGGCAGTGGTAAGTGTTGTAGTTAACCATAGTTTTAACTGATACTGCTTGCCACCTAAGCTGAAAAATCTGTCTGGAAACATGTTTTTAGCCAGCAGTGAACAAAATAAAATACCACTAAGAATGGTGAACATCAAAATGTTTGATATTTAAAAATGCCATCTATGATGCCAAATTGTTAATAGGTTTGTGTTCAGAGATGATGCATACATTTACATTTTAAAGGAAACATTTGAAAATTAAATAATTTGTCATTACTACTTACACAGTACTCTTGGTTTGGGATTTGAAAATTTGGAAGTTGAAGAGGACTGTTACAATCATGTAATACACCTCTGTGTGTAAATAGTCCAACAAGCCCTTCATTAACCCTGCACTGAATTTATAGCTTCTGGTAGAGCTTTACCTTTTCTGCTTCTTTGAAAGACTTGAACCTTTCAAAATCATCTCCTCTACAATTAAATAAAAAATAGGAAATCAAGGAGCATTTCCTCTGAAAATGTTTTAAGCAAAAAAGGTAATTAACCTTCTAGCAAAAAACTTTACAAGTTTCCAGGACTGGAAGCTGTAACTTCAAGAAAGAAGAAAAAGACCAAATTATTTTAAGAGTGAGGATTATTAACCACTGGAAAAATTCGTGAGGGTTATGGCGGCTTCCCTGTCATCAAGAGGTTCCTGTCTGGAGGTTGTGCCACAGACTGTGTGTTCCTGCAGGTGTGCTGATGTGTCTGGAGCCTGTGGGAAAGCTTCAGCAGGGAACTGTCCCTCACAGGTCTTCTTGAAGCTCTGAAAGGGGCAACCTGAAGGGTAACGGTGAGTGGGCATAGCCAAACTCTTAATTCCTACTCAACGGCCCACTGAGTGCTGTCACTTGGTAGCTACAGATTTTAGTGAATTAAAGAGATTTGTTTGGTTTTTTAATCTGCTGAAATTTCTGGCCATCTGTTTAGCTTCAAGTATGGGCTCATTGGAGTAAAACCTAGGCAAAACTTTGCATTGTGTCACTAACAGATGACCTAAAACTAATAAATTCAGGGCATTCTCTCAAGATACAGCAATAATTTCCTGTTGCCTGGCAATATCTCCAGCACTGAATACAGAACTGGGAATTTATTCTATGATGCTGTGCAGAAAAATTTGCTAACAATTTTCCACTGTTATTCCCCCAAGAGGAAGAACCCATGGGTCATACAGAGAGAGCAAATGTTAATGACACCTTATATTCATCTTGGCAAATATATGACCAAGTTTCTGTTCCTCTTTCTATATTTCCATAAATATTTACTGAAAGTCAACCTTGTGTTTTCTGAAATTCATCCCACTTATTTTCAGTGGGAACTAGCTTGAACTTATTCTAAACAGCTTATTATAGCATAATTTAAATTTTAATTTATTTTTAAGTACTCTTTTTTATTAATCCTGTCTTCACAAGGCATGCAAAAATCTTTTCCCCTTTCTTCAAGGAGGCCTGAGAATTTTTCCAATGTAAGTCTATGTGACGTTTTACTACCCATACAGTATGCGTGATTTGGTTTAAAGGGAACCTCATGCACCCATGATGTCCTATGCTTGACAGAAAATGTGAAGACCTGAATCTCGTAGTATGCTTGAGGCAAGTAAGCTGCTGCATACCCCCCTGAACAACAGTATTTACCATCACTTGTAGGACTGGGATATCTTTGTTTTCCTGGAATATACATATAAGAGGAGGAGAAAAACCTCCATGGTTTCTTAGACTGGGGTAGGTTTTTCCTGTGATACACCCAGTGTATGCCTTCAATCTGCATTTTTGGGGAATACGTAAACACTGGAAATAGGCTTGTATGAGCTGACTCCATGAAGAAGATCATGAAATAAATCACACAGAGCCATTCCGATGACAGCCACAGTGGACTTATTACACATTTAGAAAACAAATGCATGCTAAAATCAGCAGTTTCAAACAGCTTGATTTTCTTCTCGCCGTTGGTATTTTAACATTTGGTCAATCCCTCTGATAACAGTAAACCCCCAAATCTCCTTTTATGGTAAATTCTGTTAGAGTGGATCCTGCTGTTGATGGGAGAGCTAATCAAAATTAGGCTTAGCTGGTGATGAGCTCAAGTGAGTGAGTGAGATTTTGTTCTTGTTTTTCTTATGTTTACATGGCAACTGTCTCTTTCCTTTTCCCATACAAATAAGTGTCGTGTAGCATAGCTGAGATGTGCTGCCTTTTATTTGCCAGAAGAAGTTGCTAATAATTGAATCACTAGGACACTGAAATTTAGAGGCAAGACTTTTCAACAGAAAAAATATTGATATGCTACAGGATGAACTTTGTGGCATGACAAGAGCACACTGTAACAGCTACCACCTAAAAATAATGAATTAGTTTGTTACTAAAGGAAAGGTGATGAATTTGTCCAAATGATCAAAATTCACTGAGTCACAGATTTTTCTTCACCTTCTCAATGGTTTTAAACATAACTTCAGTAGCATCTTCTTTTCATAGTATAGGAAAATAATTCAGACATCAAACTGATCCTGTCAGACCATCAAATACTTTTTGAAGAGGACAGATTTTGAACTGATCCTTAAACATGCAAAACCAAAATACATTTCATTTGTTTTTATAGCAGCTAATTGCATAATGTGATTTAGCTTGAACGCAGAGAGCTGGAAAGAATAAACAAGTTAATAAGGTGCTATGGGACTTGCCTTTATGGTGTGCGTGTAAAGACTTGTTAAGGACAGAGCCTTGAACTAAACTGATAGACAAAAGCTTCTACAGGGTGTTTACAACATCCAGCTCAAGCGTCCAATGCCAGGGAGCCATTTTGCTCCTTGCTGATTGCACACGGTTGCCAGAGATTGTTTCTGTTGCAAACCACTCTTTCTATTTCTTTTTTTTTTCTCCTTTGTCTTATCTACCTTTGCCAAAACTGGTCCTTCCTTGTCGTGATTGCTTTCTGTCTTAATTGTGATGCTTAAAGACTGTAGTAATCATGGTTGAAAAATGGGTTTTGCATGATCAAGTTTTGACAGGCCGATACAGTTCCATCATTTTTCATTTAAATATGAAGTGTTGAATCAAATAGAATTCTTGCAATGGTCATAACTTTGCATGTATGTGTATATACATGTATATATGCATGTAGGTACCTGTATGTATCTGTTTATATATACATGTGCATATGTTTTTGTGTGAATATAAACATATATGTATATAAAACCAAAGGTGTATAATGGCAGAGACATGATAAGAAAAAAAACTAAGCAAAACATTAACCTGCATTCACTATTTAGACTGATAGAAATGTAAAAGTTGAAGAACAGAAGAGGATCTAAAAGTAAATTAGATTAAAAAGACCTTTCTGCTTGGATAATCATTAGTGCTGTTCGTAGAAATGTAGAAAAGATTTTCCTAAGTGGTCGCTGAGTTATGTGCATAACTCTTACCCTTTTGGGAAAATAATCCTCTCAAATTTATTTTTAGACAACCCTGGATTGAAAATCAGCCCATTTCATTAGGGACTAGGTAGTTGCATGATGTAGGCACGAGAGCTTTTAAAAAAAGAAGCTAGATCTCCCATTTTTTTACTTAGCACACTGAAAAGAAAGGGAATATCTGTATTGTTGGAAGCTACCTTTGCTTCCTCTTGACCATTTCTCCCCTGGAGGGTGTTTCAGCAGCATCTTAAAGGCAAAAATGTTCTGATTATTCCTGCTTTTTTCTGCCTCAAGGACCAGAGAATTGCACAGAGCCCATTTTTCCAGGTCTACATCACCCTTGTGCCAAATGAAACTCCAGGCAATTTTCTGAGATTTTGGCTGCTTTCTGTCACTCAAGAGTGCTCTGAGAGTGCAAAACTGCCTCAGCCGTGCAATTTTTTTCATGGAAATATTGCTTTAGTTGTGGAACGTACGAGGAATGCTTTCTTACTGGACCCTTTTTATCATAAAGATATACTTGTTACTGTGAGGATACTATTATTCCGTGGCATGAGGTGTCCACCTTGCTGGTAAGGAAGTATACTCACCACATCCTGCAGGAAGCATCCAACTCCAGCACTCACATCAGGGTGATTTTCTCAGGCTGGTGATTAAGGGTCTACCCATCTGCTGCTGTTTATAAGCTCTCGGGGCTTATTGTGTGAACTGTTCCAGTGCCTAAAGTTGTCTTAAATACTCTTGTCCCTCTTGCTTCTGGAAGTACAAGGTCTATCAAAACCAGATCTTTTGCAAGCAAGGAATGACGTTGCCCTTCAATGTTTTTGCTTTTAGGTGCATGATTGCTTAGAATCAGGGGCAAGTAGGCAAAGTGTTCATTTACTCCTGTCATCAGCTAAGCTTTTGCTTTCTTAAATCCATTGCAGCTAAGGCATGGAAGTTTTGTAGACTGTCCTAAAACCTTTTCTGACTTTGCCAGTGGGCCCTGGTCCGTCCATCCCCTCAGATCTCTGAGAAGAAAAGACCAGTAAACTAAATGAAAATGTGCTAGATGCACTCCTATTTCATTTGCCTCACACTTTTTAAGAAGTACACACACATTCTCTCATCTCTCATTAAACTGATGTAACTGATGTATGTCATTATATCAGCAGTACTACCGTTTGGGGGAGACCGACACCCCCTTGACTCCCACGTTTCAGTGAGAATTTGAGGCATTAGATCAGTTCATGAGCTCTGTCTCTCGAGTAGGACAATATTCAGTAGTTTTTAGAATATGGTAGAAATTAATTGCAAAGGTGAAGAGCGATAGAATATGCATGCTGATATTTATACTTGGCATTTGAATGATGAATGAGTGTTAATCATGACAACAATCATGTTCTCATCATCCTTCAGTGGTATCATTATCATTATTGTATCTATGGACTGAAGAACCTACCATTTTCAGCAGCAAATAACAAAGAAAATTCTCCCTGCCCCAGAGCACTTGCAATCCAAATATTGCGAAGGACAGGGTTATGCGCCTCCTTAACCAAAGCCAGATGTTTGATTTCAAGGAGGGAATTAAAATCTATTTTCACTAGGGAATTTTTCTCATGTGGAAGGTCAGCATGGGAGAAAGTACGCAGGAAGTTTCCCTACTGGCATTTGTGCTAATTAAGGGTGCAGAACAGATTCAGTAAATAACCCACTGTTTTCACAAGCCAATAAACATTTTGAAAAGCATCTTCTTTTGAGCTTTAAATATCAACTCTCTCAATATCTGGCAAAATGTGATTTTTATTTTTTTTTAGTTAAATAGAGATAATTTTAGTTGGGGTTTTTGTGGTCTGAAAACTGGAAAGAGAGAAAAATCAAGAAAATTATTTTCCTCCTGTTTTACAGTGTGCGACCACATATTTCTCTTCACCTGAGAATGCCAAAACCTGGTATGAAGTCTCTTTGCACTCCAAACGTTGAGCCTCCTTGCCAGGCATCTCTCCTTTTTCTTGATAAGGTTTGCAAAGAGGGCGATCGATCGTTTCTTTTATGGATTATCAAGCCAGTGATGCAATATAACCTTTATTCCAAACCAAGCATTTAGATTTCTACTTCCCTTTTCAGCACTGTGGTATCGTAGAGAAACTGCCAGTGTTTGTGTCAGAGGTTGGTGCTGTTAGGAGGTGGGAGCGATTTTGTTTTCCTGAGTACCTGGAGAAGCAGATGGTGCTATCTAACTCAGTCAGGGGCTGCATGTAGGAGAGGGTGTAGAAAGAGCAGCGGTTTTCCTGGCATCAGAAGTGGAAATATCAGTGCTGAGAAACTCTGCTGAGACGGAGCGTGGTTCTTCCCCAGCGTAATGTAAAACTCACGCTCTGAGGATGGAGGCTTCCTTCTGCCTGCGCATAGCCCTGCAAAGGGCCCCCTTGCGAGAGACCTGTGGGCTAATATTAGACTCCACTCTTCCATTACTTAATTTGCGGATACTGATGGAATAAATCCTGCTGGCGTGCTGGGAAACACTGTGCAAGCTGGAGCTTTGCTCTCCTCTGTTTAAGCAAAAGCTTGAACTCGAGGGATGCTTCAGATGACTTAAGTCACTTGGTGGGCGAAACCGTGGCGAATGAATGCGTGTCGAAATGCAGAGTCAGAGCAGGATGCTAACAGCCTCCTGCTGAGTAATTCGCAGGGTGGTTTAGCTCTGCAGTGCCTTCTGGGCAAGTCTGAATGTTGGTTCAGACTTGGCTTGGTTCTGACAGACGCCTGGTGCAGGGGTTCTTACAAGTGCTTTGTAATCTTTGTCTGGGGGAAGGGTATGAGCAAAGGCATGGAAATCCCATAGATCCTTTGATTTTAATCACACTGATGATTTAGTACCAATCTCAAAACAGAAATAATTTCAGAGCACCAGTCACACTTGACAGCAGGCCAGGATTTTCTTTAAAAAAAAAGAGAAGAAAAAAGAAAAGCATTTCCTCACTGTATATAGTGAGATCTCTGAGACTACTGGTGGATTTTCTGTTTGTTCAGGTTGCCTCAGAGACACAGATTTGCGTTCATAACTTGTCTGGTCATTGCATTTTGTCAGAAAGATTAAAACTCTTGTTCTTTTTCTTGCAGCCCAAGCCTCCCTTTGCTCCAAACTTCCACTCCATATAGTTTTTAATCATGTGGTGTTTTAGTCATCTGGTGGTTTTCTGCCCACTTAAAAAGCTCCCTGCCTGCTTTGTGCTTAGTAATCCAGTGTTTGTCTGGGTTGATCACAATTACAGGTATTAACAGGGGGAAAAAAAGAAACAATATACCTCTCCAAAACAACTTACTGCATTCCTTCTTCTAAACAAATCTATTCAAATGTTTGTATCTTCTAACCAGGGTAAAATGTGCTGTTTTTTTGCAAACCTTTCCTGAAGTCCTTACTCGGCATTCACACAGTGGGAGCAGGGTGCCATCACTTGCCTCGTCTGTATAGCAGGTTCCCTTAGTCCAGTGGTTCTGCTTCGAAAGGCTCCTCTTCCTTCATGAGCTTCTCTGCTTTTAATTGAGCTGACTCAGGAGAACATGGGAACAATTTTCCTTTAGGTCCTTTAAAGTGAGAAGCTTCCTGTAAGTGTTTGAATCTAATGCATCAGTAAAGGAGCTTACACAAATTGTGAAACATTTTCTGTGGTTTGGACCATAGATTAGCTTCTGCAACAATTTAGAAAAATGTCTCATCAGAAATGTGTACTTGGGTCTGCGTGTGCATCTCTGTATCCTTTAGCTGGAAGTAAGGGCCAAATCTTACATTGACTAACAGCAAAAAGCTGATTGTATGTTTTGGCTGGTTCATTTTGTGCTTCAGATCTGCTTAATAGAGGCAGGTTTTGCATGTGTGTGCAAGAGGTGGATTCACAAGGGGAATTGCCGGTTGTATGCACAGTCCTCTGTTCTTCCCATCCGTATCCTGGCTGTATGTCGGGTGGGTTTAGGAGGAATAAAAAATGGGAAGTCATCCAAAGCCTGGCCACATCCATGGGCTGGTCACTGGTGTTTGCAAGCCGTCGCCATTCTTGAGCCCTGTGGCATCAGGTCAGCAAGGAAGCGCGAGATCGGTGTCAGCACTGCATTCCCGGCCCTTTGCTACAGGGAGCTGATGGTCCAGCCTGCAAGACAGAGTGAGGAGGGGCTCCAGTCCCATCACCAGGTGCTGATACAGTACTTTTTGCTGAATGGGACCTTCCGGTAGTCTAGGCCCTTGTACCACATGGGGGGATGCTGAGCAGGAGACCCTCATGACTTTTCTTCCTAGTAAACATGCATAGGAAAGGGCAATGCCCGCTGCCCAGAATGCTTTCTTTCAAAAATGCCTGGTTTAAGGGTTAAAAACAAGAAGCTTTCTACGAAATGTCTTAGGTGGGATTCACTTCCCTGCGGCACTGCTAAATCAAGTAGGAGGTGTGATCAACAGTCTCATCTGGTACCAAACTGGGCGCTGGGAATGGGACCGTGCCATCAAAGCACTGGAGCGAACAAGAGCTTCTCTGTGCTGAGATTGCACAACCGGCGCTCAGCTGGAGGAGCAAGGCCAGGCAGAGGTTCAGCATGACCTCCTCCTGACTCATATTTTTTCCTCCTGTTACCAATAAGAACTTTTTCCTCATGAGTCACTTTAAAACCGTTTGTGGGTGTTCAGGGAAAAAACAAAACCCAAAGATTTTCCTGAGGAACGGTTTGTTGGTGAGACAGAACAAATCACTGAATGCAGTCAGGGACTGTTCTGCCTGCACAGTTGAGCTAATTAACTCTGAGATCTTTAAGTGAATGTTTTTTTACTGTCATTTGTGTATGTCCCTTCATCTTGAATGCATTTTTCTTGGAAACACATCAGTAAAATAAGCTGAGTGTTACTATTCCACTTTTTGGATGTGTGTCTGAAGCTCAGGGAAAGCAGGTCCCCTTCAAAAAATTGCCAGGTTAGCTGTTGTCTGTCTTAACATAGGCCTAGCATATGCTGGCAAAACAGTGCTTTTTCTGTTCTACTTTTTTCTCAGGTAACATAAGCAAAAGCATTTTTATAGTATTGTCGCTGTGACTTTCACAAGGTCTGAAATACTGGGCTTTCTGCCCCCACCATGACTTCATTGCAGTGGCAAATGTAACCTGCGTGACTTTCTTGTGGCTGAAATGAATTGGTCCGTGGCAGGGGTGGGGAATTCGAGTCTCTGGAATTGCAGACTGGCATTTTAGCTCTGAGACTGAATAGTTAAAGTTTCTGAGAACTTCAGTTCTCTCTAGGGAGTAGGCTTTAAGGTGTCCATTATATGTACTGATTTTCAGAAGGTGGAATAAGTTTGTATCCTGGTGGCAGGAGTGATTTATTTTGTTTTGTCTTTAGCTGCAAAATGTTACTTCTGTTCCTCTCTTCTAACACTTTTTGGCCTTGCTGACTGATTTAAGCCAGTTTTGACAGATGAGCTGCAGGCTCAAATGCAGTTAAGTTTCTGCAGGCTTTGCAAAGATCAGGAGAGGAGAAGAGGAAAGAAATCTTAGCAATGCCCCACTAAGGGAAAGACTGGTTTGAGATCAGCCCTTCCCAAACATCTGAACTGTCACAGCAGAGCCAGTTTCTAAGACTGCCCTGATGGTGAGACAAAATTCCCTGGGAGTCACAAGCACCGGGGAATCAGGGAATGCAATTGTGGGGCAGAAATCAGATGGAAATTGGGTCTCTTCTGAACTTCTTGTCGCCTTCATTGGCAGCTAACAGCATGGCTTTGCCTTTGCATTCCTGACCTGGAACAGTTTATTCCCACTGTGATATCCTCAGGACTGGTGGGACCTCCATTCATTCCCACAGTCTGCAGTGGCCATAGCCTGAGCTTTCTCAGACTGACGGGCTGTAATCAGATTGTAACAGTGGGAGTCTGGAAGAGGTGTCTGGGATAATTTTACTGACAGCTGATTTTGAGACGTCAGGTTAAATGATTTAATGGTTCTCAAGCTTTAGGTCCTCTACATCTATGGGAAGGCGTGCTGGCTGCTGGAGCACAGAACAGCTTTTGTTAGATTCCCATGGAGCGCAAATGCGTAGTCCTGTTTCCTGCATGCAACCAGTCTGTCTTGAAATGTCGTGACCATTCTGGGCATCTGAAAGACTGATTACTTCGCAGACAAAATAATGCAAAGCAAAAAGAAATGTTCCAACAACTGACCTTTCTGTGTTGAACTCCTTGCCTAAAGAAGATCAGGATCTTCTAAGTGACTAATTTAATCAAAGTGAATCCGTCTAAAGAAATAAAGGCCAAAAAAATATCACGAGAAAGCCTGCTGTCAGCCACAGTATTCTGATTACTGATCGTATAGTCTCGGAGAGTCAAATCCCATCTCTAAAAATCTGCTTCTTGATCCTGCAGAATTATCCATGAATGGATTTTGACACAGCTTTTATTAGCACAGCCCTTCTTTGTATAAATTGCATACTCTAGATCAATTCAGACATTACAAATGTAACTGCAGAAAATATAAACAACAGAGACAGGCAAACTGATCAGCTCCAGATGACTGGGCTGGGAGGACTGTGAGGAGCTCCTTCCAGAGTGCACTCCAGCTCCCTACCAGCACCACACATCCAGGGCTTTTGTTCCACTAAACATCTCCTTCTCTCTTGCTCTCCATTGACCTTCCTCACCATGAAAGCAAAAGTCAACAAATTTTCTACTGGGGTCCTATGATAACACCTAGCTGAAAGGAACAAGGGATAAAAGACCAAAACTTTACCAATAAAATATACCAATAGTTACTAAAAATATAATTTTATGTATGCAAGTACAGGTGGTGAGTTTCCCAAAATGGTTGATGAATCTATTTGGTTTCTCTGCAGGAGACTCTCCATTGACTTGTGCTGAGTAAGCTCATTACAGCTACTACAGTAATATGAAGAAAGACATCATCTTAAACTTACTGCAGTTAATGCAGTGCAGGAATATGTCTGGAAGATGTGAAAATGGCTGTATTTTTCAGGACAAAGCATGCATGCTTAATTGCCTGGATGGTCGCTTATATGCATTGCTAGAAAGTGAAGTTGCTGTGTGCCGAAATGCTGGTAACACTGAAGAAATAATGCAGATATGAATCAGCACCTCAAAGGATTTGCAAATTACAAGGTAAATCCTGAAATACACATGACTTTCGTATCTATTTCTTATTTAGATTAGATACCCACTGACTTTACTGACAGTTTTGGTTGAAAAGAGGGTTCTGCATATTCTGTGTTTAGAAACCGTTTCATTCACTACTGCAATAAAGTTGCAACTCACTGTAAGTTTCCTCACCCTGAACACAAGCCTCCTCCAGCTGCCAGCCGTAAGACTGAGCTGTAAATATGCACAGTTTAATTGTCCTGAAGATGAGCATGTATCCTTGAGTCTTTTAGAACGGGGATGTTAGTCCTTTACTGCAATTTGGTACATCATACTTCAGTCATAGACATCCTCAGTTATGAAGATGATGGCATTTGTTTTACAGCTAACTCGGGGAAGTAGCAGCTGATTAAGATGTATGGCAACCCTATCCAGCAGTTTAGCATTGTAAGTGGGGGACCCCAAATGCAATCCAATTCAGGTGCCAGTCTGGAATTACCTATATTGGAATTTGTCCAGGACATACACTTCTTGCAGAAGATGCCAAGTCATTTCTAAGGACTAAAGATCTTTTTTTGTGAGTGCTGGCTGAAAAATTTCAGTCAAGATATTTTTTCCAGAAAATTTAGATTGTTGGAAGAAAAAAAAAACGGACCACGAAGAGAAATATTTCTGTTTGCGAACTGAACTTCGCTGACTCAAGTCTTCTTTCTTTTTTTTTTTTTCAATTAGTGTGGTTTTAAAGTTAGATGATGTCTTCTGTCCAGCCTAAAGTCAGCATCTCCCTGTTGCCTCCCTTTGTGGACAGGTGATGTAAATGGTGCACGTGGGGGATACAGCCTGACCAGACATCCTGCTGCGTGCAGGAGAAGGGGTGCTAAGGTACACATTCACCTTAGACATAGCAGAAATATTTCCAAACCAAAATCATAGAATCATAGTATCATAGAAGTAAGTGATAGTAAGAATAGTAAGTGTTGGAAGGGACCTTAAAGATCATCTGCTTCCAACCCCCCTGCCATGAGCAGGGACATCTTCCACTAGACCAGGTTGCTCAGAGCTCCATCCAACCTGGCCTTGAACACTGACAGGGAGGGGGCAGCCACAGCTTCTCTGGGC
>Ga0065711_1047617_pt1 | contig 12233 bp, 8 predicted proteins | sample Hoacrofraction12_FD_59098 | JGI IMG/M metagenome (GOLD analysis project Ga0065711, IMG submission 59098) | Hoatzin crop microbial communities from Cojedes, Venezuela - Epithelial fraction 12 v2 (version 2) | ecosystem: Host-associated > Birds > Digestive system > Esophagus > Crop | place... | reverse complement strand
AAGCCCCATCCAGCCTGGCCTTGAATGCTTCCAGGGAGGGGGTAGCCACAACTTCCCTGGGCAACCTGTTGCAGTGTCTCACCACCCTCATAGTAAAGAATTTCTTTCTTATATCTAAACTAAACCTACTCTTTTTCAGTTTAAAGCCATTATCCCTTGTCCTATCACTACACGTGCTTGTAAAAAGTCTATCGTGATTTGGCCCTGGCTGACAACAAAGGGCCACGCAGTCGCATGATGGCACATGGTATCGAATACCAAGTTTGTTTGGCCAGTTTGGGTCAATGGGCCCAGCTGTGTCCCCTCCTGGCTTGTTGTGAAAATTAACCCTGTCCTGGCAGAACCCAGGACAAAGTCACTCCGCAGCTTTCTTGCAGACCCCTTCAGGTACTGGAAGGCTACTATAAGTTCTCCCTGGAGCCTTCTCTTCTCCAGGCTGAACAGCCCCAGCTCTCTCAGCCTTTCCTCACAGGAAATCTGTTCCATCCCTCTGATCATTGTATGTATACATACACATACGTTGCAAAATCCAGCCCATGACTAACACTTCAGAGCTGTCAAGATAGAGTGAGGCTCTTCCTTCTTGTCCCTGGAACTCCCAACTTGCTCTGCACAGGTAACTTTGCCTGGCTTATGGAGATATGTTTGATTTATTTCCACTGGATTCATGAAACTTGCATTGAAAGCTGACTGTTTCTGGTCAAACATCATACACAAATTTTTCAATGTCATCAAAATCGATTGAGAGTGGACTCTCTCTTGCTCCCTCCATCCTTATACTAACTATTCCAGGACTGAAATATTGCAGATTTTCAAAGAGAAGTGAAAACCTGCAGCCAGTGAATTCGTGCCAATAAGAACAACACCTGTTCTGCAGACAAGGAAGCTGCACAGAGAATCAGTACAACACAATCAAAAAAAGAACAGTGACATTCACAGCAGATATCATTTCAAGCCTCTTGTCTTGAAGAAGCTCCTGTGCATTGGCCTTATACATGACTTGTGACACTAGGCTGGTATACTTAGTGTTTAAGGTGACAGGAGAAAGAATATTTTGTCCTTCTAAAGATATTTGTGCATTTGGTAACAGCTTCAGCTGTGATGTCACTGAAGACCTCTCTTTGTGATCGTTTTGCCATTTCAAGTGGGCAAAGAAAGGAGGAACTCTTTAGTGAGATTTGGCTTTGTTCAAATCACTAATACACTTGTCAGATACCTTTCAGGATGCAAATCAACAATTCCAGTTAAATACAGTCCTGCTTTTTTTTCTCTCTACTTCTTGAAGTATCTAAATCCCAAACTGTTTAAACCCCTCCATACATAAATATTCTCTCTCACTGAGAAACAGAGTCAAGACTTGCTTTAAAATACCCAATAACAAAAAAAACCCCACTTTAATATTGAACAGTCAGAAAGAAAAATCTGCTTGTCTGCTACTGAAAGAAACAGGGAAGTATAGATTTAATGTGAAGCTAAAATATGTGTATATGCACACGCACACACTGATGTTTCTGTAAACATGGATGGGTGAAGAGGTTTGGCAAGACAGATACAGTTATGATATTTAGATACAGTATGATATTTAAATTCAGCTATATTCCTGAAGGTAAAGAAAGGTCATCTTACAGGTGAACAGCAAGGAGTTACAGGGGAACTGAAAGGGTCAGGCTCACCCCTGCCACCACTTCTGCAACATGTAGTTTTACTGTCTCCATCATCCACTAACAACAGACATGCCCTGTGGATTTACCTGGAATTTAAGAGGCCTTACTGAAATATGTCATTTTGCTCCAACTCTTTCATGTACTTTCATGCAAGTTACTGAGTCCAGTTATTTTTTAAATGTCCATGGATTTTTCCTCAATTTCAATGAAGCATGAGATTAACAGGTCCCTGCCAGGAGTTACAGTTTCTGACATAGTATCAGCAGAAATAAATGCATACGTGCTCCTGTTGACTGTTCAGTATCTTAGTGTTTACATCAACTTGTGAGCTGCAGCAAAAGAGGAGGAGAAATTGCAGTAGAATGCTAGTGATGCAGAAACCCTCAAACAGGACAGGGAGCACAGCTGGAACAGACAACATTTGAAGTATCTCCAAGTTTTACCTGAAGCCCTGATCCTTTCTTGCTCTTCTTTTTTAAAACAAGGAGCATTACCTCACAAGTGTATTATGAAGATAAATATTTAAATAATTGTGTGATACTCATTTCTGCTGTTAATGGGAGATACAGGAGTGCCTGAGAAACATCAATCCAGCCAGCAATTCTGACTTCTGACAAGGAAGGATTTTTCCCTTCCAAAGGTCTACATCACAAGGCAATCACCAAGATTTTAAATAACCTGTCTAGATAGAACCAGAATTCTCCATTATTAGTCCTGGCAGAGCACAGGTAAACTAATGTTCACAGCCATTTTCCAGTGATTATGATTCATCCACACTTCCACCTTCAAGTCAACTCTTAATCCTGCTTGGTGTTGACTGGACGTGTTAGGACATGACAAGTTGAACATCTGCCCTGACAAAAATTACTGCTGTCTTGTGAACACTGAAGTTTTAGTTTACCTAACAACACTGAAAGGAAAGTTAGTGCTACCCGTTGGAGTCATAAATGTCAGCAGTGGCTGTACAGTGGGGAAAATATTCTCAGCCATTGCTGTTCATTCACTCATAATGAGAGCTACAGACAATGAAACTGTAGTGCTGAACAGAAGAAACTCTCTGGTACCATTACATTTTATCTCCAGCAATAAAATCATGCCCATTAGGCCTTCAAGAACTTGAAGATGACAGCAGGGAGATAAGCAAGGAGTGGGGATAGTTCATTTTTAATTGCTAGATGATTACCTGCTAGGACTCTAATGGCTGAAATGAGGGTTCTGCTATTGATTTCAGTATTCATAACCTCTTTTAGTTTTGGGTAGAGACTTCAAATTTCTCCAATTTTTCATAGATACTGCAAAAGTGGAGTGGGATAGATATTGGTAAGCAGAAGGCATTACATCTTATACTCTGAGAGTGAAGGGTTATTCAGAAAGTGGTTGTTGGTAGATAAAAGACCACTTTGCGAAAGGAATACCTGACTTGAGCTTTCACTGTTTCTCTCACTCTGCCTGCCAGCTTTATTTACCTGCCCTCTTGATTTCCAACCTTGGGTGGACAAATACCAGAAGTGAGAGACTTCCTTTATTCATTCCCTTTGTGATGGGACACATCTGGTTTACTTACAGACTTGGTACTCTTGTAGGGAGTAAGAGTTAGGGTCCCTGAATCACAGCAGCAGGTTAATAGCCTAGACTGATGTGCAGGGATGAAGCAAGCAACATGGAAGTTAAATGTCAAGCCCAGAAATTTCTTGCTTTGGATTTTCAGAAAAAATGTGGCTATTTGCGATCTTGGGAAAGTCAGCTCACAAAGACATTGCAGTAGCTGTCATAGGTAGAAGAGCTGAGATTTCCTGAAGACAGATAGATCCTGGGAACAGAACGTACCTGGCAAGTTTCCCAAGCAATATCTGATTACACTGGGAAAGGAAGCATCAGCCAGTTCTAATGCAGATATTCAGATCAGAATTTGAAGAGGATGCCCGAGTTAGTAGGGTTTGCATTTACAGACAGAATCAGGTGCTATTTAATAGGCAGCATGTCTCGGGTTACAGGTTGCCCAGAGAGGCTGTGGATTCTCCTTCTCTGGAGATATTCAAGACCTGCCTGGACAAGGTCCTGTGCAGCCTGCTCTGGGTGACCCTGCTTCTGCAGGGGGGTTGGACTAGATGACCCACAGAGGTCCCTTCCACCCCCAACATTCTGTGATTCTGTAATTCTGTGATTCTGTGATTCTCCACCTGATCTGAGAGATCCTAGCCCAAGGCAGTCCAGCTGCAGATGGCTTGCGTCTGTGAGTAACACAAAGGGGTTTGTTGTGTTTGAAGGATGGTTTTCTTTTTTTTTTAAACTGTTTCAAAAGGGTTTAGCAATAATAGCAATGGGCCATATGAGAAATAAAAGGTAGATTATTGTTGAAGTGATCCTTAATAGAAAGATTATGCTGCTTGCTGCTTTGGAAGAAAATGTGCAGGAGAAACGACAGGGAAGGAAAAGATCATTTCTCCTTTTTTCATTTCAGTTTAGTAGCCACAGCACTAAGTGACTTAGTCACTATAAGCTGCTGCTGTTCTTTTTATTTTCCCCACAGGCAGCCTCTTCCCTTGGTGTGCCTGTATCAGATGGGGAATTAGGAGCCACTTGCTGCCAGTGCTGTAGGCGAGTGAAAGAACGGCCACTGTGCTGTTGCACAGTCTGTATGACTGGCATCACATGGTGCTCGAAGCTTTCAAATAAAGAGAGGTTCTAGTGCCAGCCTGCATTACTGTCAGTGTTGTTAAAAAGAACAAGATTTTTTTTTCCACCAAGGTAGCAATGGGTTTTAGCTGGACAAACTTTAGGAAAGCACAGGAATGGTGGAGGATATGGGATAAGGTACCTCTGTGATTCTTATTTGTGCTGGAGAGACTTACTGAACCCTGGGGAGAGCTGAGCTACTGTGGCTGTGGGTCAGGAGGAAAAATCAAGGTGTCTCAATGGATGTGCATGTAGCTGTAGTTCTTCCCCTGAAAAATAGTGAAAGTGCTCAGTGGAGAAGGTACTTTACATTGACATCTTCCAAATGAAAAAATTCCTTCGTGAAGGATACAAGATTTCAGAGTTGACATGATTGGCTGGGCCAAGCCCAAAATAAAATACTTTGTTTTCCTCTTTTCCTTTCAGTTCAGCTTTGCCTAGATTGACTGCTACCTGGATCAGTGCCCTACTGGAAGCGCATGCCTTCTACTCTCAGTCTCTTTTGTGGTGGCCACTGCTGTTTAACCACTTTTGTCACAGAGCACATGGTTACCTTTTCAACATCAATAGCCACAGAGATTCTGGAAAAAGTAGACTAGTGTAGCACAGGTCCTGGAAGACATGGGGCATGTGGATGACAATTCTAACAGGCACTGTGTCAGTGCAGGCAGATGTTGCTCAGTGTCAAAGCAAGCTGCAATGTTTCAGAGAAATAGAATGGCACAGAAACACTGGATTTTCTTATTTCTCAGTATTGTATGAACTCTAGACTGCTAAGCTTAAGAAAGCAGTTCTCACTTGCTCTGCATGCCATGAAAGTGTCGTCTCCCTTAATGAAGTTAACACAATAATTGCATGATATGAAGGATCTCACAAGACATGTATATCTATTTAACCTGACTTTGACCAATATCTTCCAGCATTCAGCTAAGCACCCAAACATAAGAACGTCAGACCTTCAAAGTCATTCTAGATATAAGAAACAGTGTCACTGGAAATGTTTCTTCTTCATCTTTTACTCACAATATTAGATCCTACAATAAAAGCTGCAATTATTAGTTATGTTCTATATGGCTCAAGAATTGCAAGCAAGAGGATAATCTGTATAGAGAGATGCCCACCACTATTTGCACATAAAAATTTATTCCAATGTTTGACAAAGGCAACAGGACTTTCACTCTGTTTCAAGAGCATCCTGGTTCTGTGATCCAGTGAAGCACTGCTTTGCAATCTGCTGGAGTCTGGGTTCCCCTCTATGTGGTCCCTGTAGCACAGCTAGAATTAGAGATCAACCATTAGCACTGGTCACTTATGAGGGTGTACAAGTCTAAAATCTGAAAACCTCTTTAATAAATGAGTGCAGATAAGCCAGAATCTGAGGTGAAGGTTTTCATTTGCTTCATTTCTAACCTGCACAGGACAATGAAGAGTGTGCTAAAAGGAAACCTTAACATCATAATTTGTGTACCCACATTCAGAAGTAGATCTTCAGTGAATGTACAACAATCGATAAAGATTTTCCATTTACACTGTCGGTAGCTATTGTTTAATGTTGCTGCAAACCTTTGGGTTAAGGCTCAAAAATCTCTTGTGTGTATGGTAGAAGTGTGGAAGAAGGAAGTGGAAAGGCAACGGAAATAGATAATGAGATCATCAGTCACTGGCAAGGCCCAGGAAGGTATGAGGTTTGAGCAAGGAGGAAGGGATAAGAGATAAGATATGAGCCAGGGCAGAGTTATGCAGCAGTCTGAATGTCAAGAAGAGAAATTGTTATTGTCATGTTTTTTTTTTCCACTGGCCGAACCAGAGCCACAACTGAAACAAATGAGGTAAAATGCTCACATCATAAAAGATCTCTTGCTTGCTGCCATGACTGAGATGAGAGTGGAAAAAACTGAGATGGGACCTATTCCAAGTGAAGTCTGAAGTCTTCTAGAACATAAAGCAAAGATGATAAAACACACAGCACACTGGGGTGAGTGACAAACTGTCTCCTCCATCATTTTTTTCAGCTAATAAACATGAGAATTAATAGACAGAAATACAGAATTCACTGCTGTATGTGGGATTGTCAGTGTTTGCAGCAGGTCACCCTCCTTTACGTCACTGATGTCATTCCTTCCTTCCCTAGAAAACAGAAGCAATTAGTTAAGTTAAAAGTAATTCTACTGAGGCTGTGTACTCATTATACCAGGAACTATATATTGAGCTGGGTCAAAGAAAAAAAACAGACAAAAAATACAAGATGAAAACTGAAAGCACCACAACTATTGGTGAAATTGTTTCAAATTTGGTAGATAGTATCAGCAGCTCTCCCCTACACTAAAAAAAAAAAAAAAAATTTGTGGATGATTTGCTTTTAAAATTTGAAACTGTAACACTTCACTACTGTTACAATAAAAAATAGTATTCTGCATGCTAAAACTATCACATTTTTGGAATTTAAAAAAAATAAATGTTTTTTTTAGAAATGAAAACTTTGTAATATGATATGTATTAAAAAAGTATTATAAAAAAAGGAAAAAAGAATTGGTAAAAGCCCAAACCAAATGAATCACTTTGCTTGAGACTGAACATGATATTTCTGGGTGGCTTTTATGAAAAATAAAAAAGACGAAGAGGATATCTGCCTTTTAATTTAATCTACAACGTTTCGTTTTCTTGATTTTTCAAGTCAACCACTGAATAAAAGATCTGCTCTTCTTTCTGATCTAGTTGAGATCTAGACAGGGTTACATGAAGATAATCATAGTACCTTGACCTTACAGATCAAAAACTAAAGCACAGAGAGAATATTGTCTCACAGGCAGAGTTCATTACCCAGTGTGCAAGATCCAATATGCACACAGAGCTTAGATATCAGTTTATCTCATGTTTGCACAGAGATGGGTGCTAGGTGGTAACTCCACAAAGTTAGCACAGCTGGTTACAATTGCATCACATATTTATACAGTTAAAAACATCATTTCCACTTATCAGCCATACCCTCCTAACTATGATTGATTGGTTATTTCTCTTCTCACTTTGGTTTAAAGACACAGTAGTCCTAAAATTTACTGCGCATGCTCAGTAAATAAGGCCCTCTGCTTGGGCCAGGGTCTCCAATTCAAGGGATGTGATTTTTAGTTTTATAATGAGGATAGTTTGTTTAAGGCATTCTGTATCACTCTTCTGATGCTAGTTCCAACTTGTTCAAAAACATCCTAGTTCGCAAACATTTTGCCAAGATGTACTTTGGTCTCAAGAACAGTAGTTCATGATTAGACGTTCCTGTATCAGCCACTCTTGTCACCATCTTGGCCTTCTGTTAACCCTAGACTACATATTCTAGCTAAACAATTAGGTCACACTGAACTATGCATACTTTGATAACGCTGAGTTCAACAGACTAGGAGAACAGAACAGACGACTTTCCAAGATTACATATGAAAAGTAGCCCATGGAAGGAAGATTACCTAAACACCAGCTTAAACAATGACCGCATTTTATCTATTCTGCATGGGGAACAGCGAACGGTTTTCAAAATACCATATGCCAGTAAGTTCCTGCTTTGCGTAAAATAAAACTAGCCTGTTTAGAACTAATTTGCACAGCATTTCAAGTTATGGGTTCCAAATCCCAAGTCCCCATATTTGGTGACAAGGTCAAGTACCTGTGGATAAAACAGCCCCAGATTTATCATTATCTGTTGCAGTGACTGAAGGTTAAATTCCATTTCAGACTTGCTTTTTTCCCAGTACACCTCTGAAGTCCTTACCCTGCAATATATCAGAAAGGTTGCCCTGGGAACAGTGTGAACATTTTTTCCAACACAATGTAAATGAATTTTTTTGAAAACCTGATGTTTCCTAAGAGGTATGTTGCCTGGAAAGAATTTATTTGGCAGAAATGGTCCAGCTTCTTTCCTCAGGTCCATCTAATGTACTCAGAAGTTGGTTTTTCCATTAACTGTTATTATAGCTATAAGAATCTCAAGATTAACAGCAAATGAAAGGTGGGGTTTTGTTGTCATAAGGATTGATCCCAGTTCCAAGGACTCGATGGCATGCTAACTATATTGTGAGACACTGAGCTCCTTCACTCTTGCAACCTTCAGGGCCAAAGGGAGAGCTCATAAATTCATGAGAGTGTTCATACATCCAAGGCAGTGAAGAAAAACACTGAGGTCAATGCGCAGTTGAGAAGCAAAGTTTAAACCTCAAATTCCCACTGAATTCAAGAGGAAATGGAAATGCTCTAGAAGTCACTTGCTGCAGACCTACACCTTACTCAAGCCAGAATTTCTGAATAAGGTTGGCCAAGTTGAGGCATAGGCAGAGTAGGTAGTTGCTGATAAGCAGCTAAACTGGGATGGGAACAAGACAGTTCTGCATGGTACCATTCTAAGTTGGACACTGAAGGCACCAAATAGCAACAGGCATTCAAGGCTTGTTTTGATTTTAAAGGCAATCTGTGGGCTGCTGCCTTTGCTTTCCGAAGATGCATGGGTAGAATGGAGAAGGCACATAGTGAATGCTGAAGTGAGCTGGCTTGGGAAGGACAAAACTGAATTGTGCTTACATTGCTGAAACTTTTACGTTGGTACACTTTTGAGGAGAGAATACAACTTTGGATCCTGGTCAAATAATGGTGCTTTAGTTGCCTGCCCAGGACTCTGGAAACCTAATCTCAGATTCTTAGTCTGAAAAGCGCATGCTACTCTGGGACCAGTAACTCAACCTCTATTCAGACTATCAGAAGTGGATGTATTGTCCTTACCCAAGTCACATTTGTACTGTGAGCATCAGCACAGTGAAGACTGTAAGAGCTCAGCTATAAGGTGGCTATTTCATTACCAATAAAGACAGGACCAGCTGCTGTTGCAGTCAGCGGAGAAGTTGCCTTATTACACAACAGGAACTATAGTGAGTCTGCATTTTAGCTTTTATTTTGGCATTCGTTCACTACCTTGTAACGACCAGTGTAAAATCTTTCAAATCACTAATGGACCACTGCAGGAGAGAAACATCTTTACAATTCCGGAGAATCATGACCTTCCTGTGCTAGGATCAAGATCTTATTTAACTGAGATTTCAAGCCCTTTTCACAGAAATGGCTAGGCAATTACTTCCTGGCTCCTGTCTTTTCCGTATAGAGGGAACTTTGGCTTTCTGAAGCACCAATTAGAAAGCCCTACCACTCTCGCTTTGATTTGCTTCGTTGCTCCTGCTAATTGTCTCGTTTGAGCCTCTGCCAGAGTGAAAGTACCCTGTTACAGAGTTGTGAACCTGCAATCAACTTTGAAAACTTCCACTTTACACATCCAATCTTGTGCAATCTTTTTTTTGAACATTAAGTGGAAGGAAAAAAATGGAAAAATGTATTAGGTGTTTCCTAAATCAAAGTCTTTAATAACATGTTAATCTAGGTTATTATAGATTCTGAAAAGCAGTTATAGACAGCTGAAATATTCCCATGGCTTAGTGTCAAATATACAAGAGAGTGTTTGGAAAGTCTGTAAGCACTGTAATCATGGATAAAATATATTCTGCAGTGGGATTCTAAATTTGCAGTAATTATGTAGCATTTAGTTAATCTGCCTACATTATTTATGAAGAGTGTTTTGTAGTTAAATACTTGAAGAGTTGACAGGGTAATGTTCAACAGCTACTTGGAACAGAAGTGATGGAGAGGCAGTAAAAAAATAATTTCAATTTTAAATTACTGTCTTTGTGTTCATTTCCCTATTTGTTTTTAACTCTAAGACATAGTGCAAGATCTTCTTTTTTTAAAAAGGAAGATAAAAAAGAAAAGCTCACTGTCTCTATGTGTGTGTGTGTGTGTAACTCCTGTATATGTCTGTATGCCAATGCCTGCTTTACAATGACACACAATGCTTGGGGATTTTGGGGAGACCTCAGCTACCTGTCCTGTCCACACTCAGCTCCATGGATGCAAATAGTTTCCCATCCTCATTTTGCATTTGCAAGAGGAGTAGACCCTAGATAGTGGGGGTCCCAAAAGAGATCAGTGTTGTAACATGCTTTTTGACCACACCACATAACATATATGGATGCATATGTGTACTGAACCCTCATACTCACCACCTTAACAAAGGTAAAAACGGAAAGTTAACAGGGAGCCAAAGATGTCCTAGCTGTTCTCCCTGCTCTTTTCCCACTGCCAGGCAAGAAGGGGGCTGGGACAAACCATTTCTCTGCAGTGAGACCTGTAATCTGGGAAAAGTAGAAAGGAGGGATGGCTCCTAGATGGAGAAGACAATGAAGGCAGAAGAGGAGAAAGTGTGACAGGTACACATGCTGTGCCAAAAAGTGGGTCTAAATGATAAAAAGTCAGGTGAACATATGTTCCCCCTGACTTCACAGGAACTGATGTTGTACAGTGTTTCTGAAGCTTTGGGAAGTGTGTGTGCCTGCATGTCTGTGTCTGTGTGTGGACAGGAGGTAACGAGTGCGCGTGTATATATCCTCCCAAAGCATAGATGCCAGCACCAGGTGGGACAGGTTCTTAAACCATTTCCTCTTGTTCTTTTCCAACTCCTAAACCCTGGGATTAACTTACATTAGCACAAATTTCCAGATCCCTCTGGGATTTTCTCCATAAATAAAACCTGCTTTATCTACCCACGTGAGCTGTCTGTACAGCTCGTATCAGATTCATTCTTTGTTTATAATCCTTTGAGACATAACATGCAAATGCTGTTCCTTCAAAACCAAATTAATGCCATTCATTACAAGGTGGGTGGTGACTCATCACCAAATGAGAAGCCTGTTGAACCCTGGATTTATTACCCATGCAAATTAGTGGCATGAGATTTTTTTTTCCCCAAGCTGAAGAAGAGCGCCCTGACTCTCCCAGAAGGAGACAGTGAGTCAGTCAGTTTTATGAGGTCTCACTGAGCATGCAAAAGTATTTTTTCTGTGACTGATTCACTGACATCCATGGTTATAGTGGATGCTTGTCGGGCATTGTCACTAAGAAAGCTTCATTTGAATCAGGTCTCTCTGCTGTTTGGTTTTTTTATTGTTGTTGGACCAAAAGGCTTAAACATGTGGTAAAGTCCAAACATGTGATTTTGGATGAACTTCATTTTGAGACCAAAAGTGGTTACTGTCACAGCTGCTGTCCAAGAAATGGCTTTTCCACCTCTTCCACCTGTTCTATGGCAGTGGCCTGAGCTGGCGTGGTATGTAACCAGAATCCTGAACCAGATGTTACACCCCACTGTAATTCTGTTGACTATAGTTATATTATGCTTGCTGTTAAACATTTTCATGTGTATTAGAGTGCGAAAGTTAGCTACACAAGTCACAACATTGTTACAAACCCCTACTTACATATATAACCTTGCTTAATCACATTTAATGAATCTTCATAATTAAGGTAACCAACCAAAAATTTCCCTCAAAATTATAATTGGAATATAGTATTTCTTGGTTTATAGGCACAGAGTAAAGAGGTGAGCACACCGCTGCCCTGTAGAGAGATGGATTGACTTTAGTCATGGGGTGGAATGTGGTGGTGCAGCCCCGCCACACACCTGGCAATCCCAGAACCAGTCAACACTGTATTCTTGCTTGCACTGCAAGAGCAGTTAGCTGGTGTGCAGTGAATCGGGACAACTTGGCACTTTCCTTGTCTTTCTACAAGAGCAGTGAGTTGGGCCGATCAGGTGCTCCCTGACTGCACCTGAAACTCCTGATGCCTGGAGTCGCACCTGCCTGGTAAATGGCAGAATTGTGTTTTCTGGGTAGTATGAGAATTGTGTAGTTTCTGTCTAAATCACAGAATCACAGAATGGTAGGGGTTGGAAGGGACCTCTGTGGGTCATCTAGTCCAACCCTCCTGCCGAAGCAGGGTCACCTACAGTAGGCTGCAGAGGACCTTGTCCAG
>Ga0065711_1010530_pt1 | contig 12233 bp, 13 predicted proteins | sample Hoacrofraction12_FD_59098 | JGI IMG/M metagenome (GOLD analysis project Ga0065711, IMG submission 59098) | Hoatzin crop microbial communities from Cojedes, Venezuela - Epithelial fraction 12 v2 (version 2) | ecosystem: Host-associated > Birds > Digestive system > Esophagus > Crop | place... | reverse complement strand
GGCCCGCGGCCCCGCACCCCCTGCCCCGGTGCCACCCGCCAGGGGCATGGGTCCTGGCCCGGCCGTCCCGGCAAAGCCCTGCTCCACCGCAGCGGGGCCCGGGCTCCCGGCCTGCAGAGCCCAGCCATGGCGGGCGCTGGATGGCAGAGCAGGACACGCTCCGCTTCGCTTCATTCCTGTGACCCGTGGACACAGGCTGACAGGAGCTGTTGCCTTCTCCCAGAATAAACACGTCGTAAGACATGTGTCCTGGGCTGGACATTTCCTTCAGATGCTGAAGGCCGTCGGCGTGGTTTATGCCTGCGGAGTCGTGATGGATGCACTGGGCACCTTAACCAAACTGGCAGTGGCTTGGTGCAGGCTCCAGTGGAGGCAAAGGCCTGCGCCATAACCAGGCCAAGAGCTTCTCCAGTGCAGCCTGGAGACCCGCCGAGGAGCAGAGAGGCACAGAGAGCATCCGTGCACACGAGCTTGGAACACCGGTCACGCGATGAACACATGAATAGCGGCTGGCCTTTCCAAGGCCAGGGACAAAGAAAGCTCTGAGTACAAGGAGTCTCGTGCATACCTTTCCCATCGCATGGAATTCGATTACGAGCCAACCACTTTATCTCACAAATGCGACAGCCTAAGTGAGCCTTTGTTGGGCTCTCCTGCTGGGCAGCGCGGCAGCATGGCGGTGATCTCCCCGGGGCTGGGACAGCCCTCGAGGTCACTCCTCGAGGCAGAGAGATCTTTCACCAGCAGCAGGTCTTTGGTAAGTGACCCAAATTGCACATTACCCTGTAATATGGAGCTTTGATTTTGCCTTGGTAACTTTGATTTGTGCCTTGGTGACTTTGATTTGGTTTTGGTAACTTTGATTTGTGCCTTGGTTTGTGCCTTCATAACTTTGAATTGTGTCTTGGTGACTTTGATTTGTGCCTTGGTAACTTTAGTTTTGTCTTGGTGGTTTTGATTCATTGTTCAAATGGTTGTGCTGTACAGTAAGAAAGTGCACCTTGCCATCGAACTTTTTTAAGTCGCACTTTCACAACACCATATTAAACACAGTTTTGCTTACACCTTTGATGATGATTCTTTAAGTGACCTCAATCACGTGTGTGACAAGCTGGCACAGCCGGCAGGATCCTGCACCAGGACTCACCAGGCAGCGGAGGGAAGTGGCCCGACATGTGTGACAGCGGCAGCAGCAGTGGCCAGGAGGACGCTTCACCTCCATCCTCCTCCTGACTGCTCTGCTCGGGCTCCAGCCGGGGATAAATCCTCCCTTCATGTGAGGTGCTTGGGCGTGAAGGTAGTAAACTCGATGATGGGTGATAAATGAATAAGCGCTGCTGAGTAGAAACGTGACAGACATGTGAGAACAACCAGCACCGCCAGCTCCACCTGTTACACAGTTCTGTCACATATTTCTGTGAGAGCACAAAACCTCTCAAATTGCATTAACTTCATGCAAAATGTATGAAACGTCATCAGTGATTCCCGGGCTTGCAGGATTCATTTAACGTGACTAGGAAAGATTTTTCTCTGTTATAAATACAAGTATTAATCGCAGATGCTTGTATGCCAAGAGCAGATGAATAAAAATGGATTTGCTGAGTGCTGGAAGCAGAAATAACAGATGTGTAAATTACTTTTGAAATTTTCATTCTACTTTAAACCAAAATCATTAATTTTAATACTTTCTACATTGGCTGGATTGTATTTGGCACAGTGCAGTGTGTCTGTGCCAGTGCTGGAGGCCAGGATCCCCTCAGCCACCCCCAGCCCCAAAGCCTGGGGCTTGTGAGAAACCTCTGAGCGTGCAGCAGAGCCCGCCGCCCCCAAGATGTCCCTGCACAGGAGCCGTCGTCCCACCCACCTCCTTCCCAAACAGTGACCATGAGGAGGGGACACCTTCCTTGGGTGACTGTAGGGATCTGCATGGATGCACAGCTTTGGTGGGCGCCAGCTGCGGACCCCGGGCCGTGTCCCCCAAGGGGACCAGTGTGTCCCAGTGCTGTCTTAGCCATGGGGCAGGTTGCATGGCCCAAGGGAGGGAACAGAGGAGATGTGCCTGTGGCCGGGGACATACGGCAAGAAGGGACAGAAGTTGTGGTGGGCTGGTGCGTGCCCTGCGCTTACTCACGCCCTCACACTCTATGACCAGCAATGCACAGGGCTCTTCTATACAGGGAGGCAGTCAGCGTTGTGAGGGGTACATCAGCACGTGCAGGGGCAGAAATACTGCATTTCTTGGTGGGGAAATCGCAGTGACTGCAAACTCCAGGCTCTACTTAGCTTCACTGGATTAAGGACAGCATTTTCCCCTAAGAGCCCTCATGAAGGACACTGCACCTCAAGCAGAAGTGTCAGAAGAAAGCTGGAAGGGAACATCCTCAAAAATCGGATTTGTTGAAGACTGAATGCTTCCGCAGTCCAATTTAACCCCTGGCAGCACAGAGAGACAAATCTCAAAATTACCTATCCAGAGATACACAGCTCGAGTCTCTGGAATATATGGCTATGAAGAAAGATCAAAAGGAGCTAAACGAAAGGCTAGGAGTAAGTTTCTTTCACCTGATTGAGTTTCCTAATAGCAATGGAGAGAAGAAGAACAACAACAATAACTCAGGTAGAAAGAGAAGATTTTATTAATCTTTTCCTGAGCTTGTCTGGCAGACATACTCCTAACATCAGTAATACAACAGAAAGAATTGTAATTCAGTCAGCTATCAGGCAGCACTTGCTGGGGTACGTAGTCCAGTGCAGTGTCCCAGCATCACACAGGACACAGGAGCTGCCTCCGTGCCTCGCTCCCACGGGAGCTGTGGGCAGAACAGCCAGCCCTGGGGAGGGCACGGAGCGAACGTGGCCATGCTGTGCTCCCGCCTCAGCTGTGCCAGCACGGTGCTGCTGCTGTTCTGGTTGTGCCAGCGGGCCTCTGCATGGGCCGAGGTCGGCGAGGAGCGGCCGCCGGGCATCTCTCCGCAGCAGTAGGAGTTCCGGGAGAGGGGCATCCCCTCGCTCCCCGAGATGCACTCGGAGCTCAGTGCAGACAGGCAGACTGAAATCCCCATTTCACAGGGGCCTCTCCCACAGACTACACGGTGCCTGTGACAGGGCCTGTGCAAACAGAAATCATCTGGGCTCTGTTTGATGGTGAGATCCATTTCAAGTCTCTGAGAACTGGAAGACTGAGGCTTTTCAACTGGGAGTGCCATCCAAAAGCTTGATCGGGTGTCTAAAATCCCCAAGGAGATCTTGAATCTCTTTGGAAGGCCATGTACACCAGCCAGAATGTAGATCACCCTGAAACTAAGGCTCAGTGCTCTACAGGCACTTGCTCCAGAGAAACCACTGGGAATGGTGAGGACAGTACTGTCATGTGCAAGCACAAGCATGACCACATCGTGTCCTGCTGCTAACAGAGGCCGGTCTCAGGTACCTGAGGAAGGAGATTGCTTTTGCTCGTACACTGAACAGCCCCTCAAAAATCACGAAGTGATCCTGGTCCCTGTCCCCTGCTGGCTGGCTGAGCTGTGGCTGCGGCTCCGATGTCTGGTTTCAGATCACTCTGCTGCTCCTCTGCTCTGCTTGGCACATCTTACCTGTGTAAACAGACTTTTCTCTCAGAGCATTCTCTGCACATAGATGAATTAATTACAGCTGATGCTGTGTCGTTGCCCAGTTCTGTGGTGAGGAACACAGGTTGCCAGCTAAATGGCATCTCCATCTCCCTGGTAATGTTAAGAACTAACATCAGCGGATCACAAAGATAAACTCTCAGACAGGGGAAAGTACTGTGACCCAAGGGGACACTGACCTAGGAATGAGCTCTGCTCACAGGACACGCAGACACTAATCCTGCACGGGACGAGCAGGCACTGATTTTGTGGAAGGCAGCAATTGCTCGGCCCGCTCCTTAACAAGAGTGATTTGCTTGGCCAGCACAGCTGTACCGTGACATCTCGAGACCCTGCCCTCCACAACACTGGGGTCCCCCGGCATTCGGCTGGGGCACTGCATGCATGTCGCTTAAGATAAACCCCTTGGTAACTCTTTGCATTGACTGTCGGTGTCTCTGGCTGGCAGCGAAGTCCCATGGTGCAAGCGTGGTTCCGAGTCCGACCACAAAGGGAGGCACACTGGTGGGTTTGAGCCCCACCAGAAGGGAGGAGGGTTCAAGTGCTACCAGAACTGCCTTGGCAGTTTGGGCTCAGAGCCTCAGCGGCAGCGCAGCTGGCCTGCTGCCTGTGCCTCTCGATCTGGGGTGCGGTACCCCGACCCAGGCTCTGTGCAGGGGCAAAGGCAGCTGCCAGGTGAGCGTGGAGGGATGGCTCAGCACAGGAACCCGCAGCTGCCTCAGTGTCAGCCAGCGCCTGCAGCCCCAGTCCCACCAGCACAGCAACCTGGCCCGAGGATGATGTGAAACAGCAGGAAGGGACGGCAGGCAGTGGAAGACATCACAACGCACTTCTACAGTCAGCCGTGTTCACTAGTTCTTTTGTTCCTCTCTGGCATGTTCAGCTGGGAAATGGGGACCATCCATTATTTAGTTAGCAGATGGAAATTTGCACATAATCTAACTTTAATATTTTAATAATTTCTTTATCTTTCATTTTTTAGTCATTGTAGCCTAAAGCATGAGGTTCTTATTATAATTCCATATCCAATTTATATCGCCATTTTATATGCCAAACGAAGATTACAGAGAGGAAAATACACAGACAAGCCTTTCAATGAGGAAAATATCCTGGAAAAGGTATAACCAACTAAATTCTATCCCGGAACATTTCTACTAGTTATATCTGCTTCAGCGTGCAAAACAGACACCTCCTTCTCAGCGTGGCGCACAGCAGCGTGACAGAGCACTGGCTGGCAGCACGGTGCCGTTCCTTTATGCACGCGCGGTCACTGGCCACAGTGCATCACAAGAGGCTCAGTCACACAGAGGCACTTTGGCACAGGTCTTTGGATGCATATGAGCTCCTAATTACTGTTCATTGCTTTGGTTTCCAAATATTGTTTGCGTAAGTCTCACAATGAGTTGGCCATTTGATGATTACCCCTGCACTTGTTTAGAAAACACAAGGCAAATTGGAAATGTATGTTGAATATTGGTTTAAAAAATCATACTAGTAACAAAAGTTCAGTACTCAGGAAAGGACTGGTGAGGTCTGGAAAATATGGCGCACTGACTGCTAAAACGGCTGACAATGATGTAATAAATATATCATATTTATGGCTATGATGTAATGGCTATGGTGTAATACACTGCTTAGCAAATTTTTTTTTGCAGTTGTGTTACCCTTCTGTGCATTTCAGTATAATCAAAAACAACATGAAGTTTTCATACCTGCTTTGCAAAAATGCGAAGCATCCGTATTAATGCCACTGCATTTTAGCTTTAATTACATGGGTTTACCTCACGGTTTGCTTATCTTACTCTCTGTTCCCACCTGATACACAGTAATCAAAATGCATACTCCTCTGATTGCTGTTCTGTAAGGAGACAAAGGCTTCCCTCTCCATGCCAGCCTTGCCTTGTCTGTTACCTGAGATCACTTGCAGCTCCGTCCATCACCCTCTTTTTCAGCCACTAGTGCTCCGTCTGGTGTTCAAAAGAAAGAAAGGGATTGCACAAATGTGCAAAATTAATATTGCATCCTCTTGCAAACATGAAAGTGAGCACCATCAAGGGTAGGTGGGAGAGCTTGCACAGGCTCATCCCTGTGGGCATTTTCTTGCATCAGCCCCACGGGCTGCTCGCTTGGCACGTCCCGTACACTGCGTAAGAGAAAAGCCCAAGTGATGCTCAGAATTGTGCTCACACCCAGGTTTTTTGCTGTCATAGAAGGTCCTGAAGTCATCACTTACACTTGCCTTCCGTGGCCTGTAAATGTTTAATGTAGAGAAAAATTCTGCTGCCACACACTAGTAAACAAGAATAAATGGCTTTGATGGCTATCATGCTCTAGTCTGAGGCAGAATGCACCAGAACACACTGTTCTCTGTTCAGCAGTTGACGTGTGCTTGAAAACTAGTTTTAAAGACAGTGAAAAGAGGAAAAATTTGTTTCTTTCCAGGTGCACTAATTGTTTGTTGACTGGGTTTAAAAGTAGAGGAACAGCCAGCAAAATGTATGCAATTCTTATTGTACTTGCAGTTAATATTTGTCAAACGCTTTCTTACAAAGGAAAACGTAATCGTAAGATTAATTTATAATCTCCTCAGTTGGGCCTTGCCACATTAGTGGCTACAGTTGGCCAACATTCGTAATAATAATTAAAAAAAATGAAGATATGTTTTCTCCACCCCTCCAAAGACTTCTAATCTTTTATAACTTCTCAGTTATCCAGTGAGCTGGTTTCATATAATGCTTTTCAACTTAACAGACAGAAAGCGGTTCAGAAGGCCACAAACAGTCCAGAAAGCTGTCAGACCGCGCAGGGACACCCCTGGTTCCACCAGGTGAGGATACCGTGGGAATTCTTCTCCCTCATTAGCAAGAGGAGGTTTTTGGGCTTACATTTTCTAACCTGGGCTTTAAGTAGGGGGAAAGTCAGGTGAAATTTGGTGACTAGTCTCACATGAGGGAAAAGATGGGCACAGTGATAGAGTATGTCGGCAATTGCAAACTATTTTGTTTTTCTGGGATAAATCCAGGGGGGACCTGGCTGCCATAAAACAAACCCGGGAAGGTACTTTGCATTTGCTTCCAGACTGACAGGGAAAGTGGGAATGGATCAAGTCCTGAGCTCGGAAAGGAAGTTTTTCCCTTATGCTCAGCACCGGCCCTGTGGGTCCTGGTGCCCGGGCAGGGGTGTGCAGTGCTCCACCCCACGTTGCCCGTGACACAGCAGCCCCTCCACAGCATGCTGCTCCCTGCATAGCTCAGCCCACGTGTTCTCCCACACGCAGGTGTGACCGATGTTGCACATGGAGGGCGTTGTCCTTAGAGACCTGCCACTGTCCTCAGCCCCTCACGCTCCGGAGCTGCCTGCCGGGGATCCACCCACCCGTGCTCTCCCATGGCACAAGGCTGTGCTCTGTGGCTTCCCCTCCTGTGGGAGCCGAGCCCTGGCCCGGCAGTCGCTGCCACCCCAGCTGTGGTGGATAGCCCAGCCGCAGTAGATGGCCCAGCTGCAGTGGGTGGTCCAGCACACCACAATTTCCATCATGGTAGGTCATTTCAAATGATAGTTCTCCATCCCAGGCTTCTGCCTGAGGCTTCCCCAGCCCCAAAACTGACTCCCAACCACCCAGAAGGTGTTGTCGTGAGTGTGGAGGTAATTTAGTTACACCGGAGTACTCCCAGCTCCTTGGCTTTTCTGTGAACCACCCCTCTCCCGGCACAGCCTTACAGGAAATACCAGTGGTGACTGGGCTGGGAAGTGCTGGACTGAGCTGTCATGCATCTCCTCACTGGGGAGATAATAACACAGCAAAATAAACCTCACCAGATTTTACGCTGTTGTGGAGCTCTCAGATGCAGCCCACGCTCTGCTTGGCACGTCGAAGTGATCCCTTCCCCACGCTGCTCCTCCAGAGCCCAGGTCAAAGGCACTGCCGGGCTGTGAACAAGAGGTGGACGGGGAGAGAGGCACGAGTTGATGAATTATTCATTACAGCTTGCTCACTCAGCTCTGTTTGTCACTAAAGAGCTGCTTTAGCAGCAAATACTGTACAACCTTGCTTTACAGAGGTAGCAGAGAATATTTTTTCTGCAGTACATTGTAAATCCATGCAAGTTTCCACCTCTGGCACTCTCTCCTTTTCTCTCTGGCTTTCTCGCTCCCTTCTTTTCCTATTGCAATGCATTTTCTAAGCTAGATTTTTCTGTGAATTAGTTTTTAATGCATCCTTATGAGAGGCAGTTTTCATATTTTATATCTCCATCAATAAAGATTTCTTCCTTCTCACCAGTAAAATTGGAGTTTTGATTAAATGTGATCCAGCAGCACTAAGCACACAGTCTGTATTAATTCCAGTGCCTCATTATATGCCAGTGGTATTTATATGGGTTTATATATCAAATATACTATGTGTATATAAGCAGAGACTTTCAGAACAAATACCAGATATATGAGCCGTAAAAAATAGAATGGAAGAAAGCTTCTCACTTGGTCCAGCCACAGAGCTTTTACTGCCTCCCTCCATGAAGGTCATGGAGACAGTGGTGGGAAAGGGACGTTTCCAGGGACCGGGAGAGCCCTGGGAACAGCAGCAGCATCAAGCCTGAGGCTCCTGCAGCAAAGGAAGCAGGAGGCACATAACCTGATGGCACTGTGCTCTCTGCAGATAGCCCTCCGCTCTTCTGGAGAAGTCATAGGTAGAAAGCACTGGTGGACTAACATCTTCCCTAAAAGCCATCTGCTTGCTTAAGAAAAATGCTGTGATATTCTGATGATCACATGTTTTTATTCACTTTTCATTCCCAACATGGTCTGCTTAGATTTGGGGGAATCCTGGCTGTGTGAGCAGTACATGGCATGGGGCAATGCCCAGGGGCTAGGTCACAAGCAACCATTAGTGCATTCTGGCCTCGGGCTCTGTGTTACACAGACTTTCTGGTGGATTTGCTTGAAAGTACCTTCTACCAAGAAAGCATCACTTGTTTATAACCAAACCCCAAATTAAACAAACATTACAAAAAATGTGTATTGGTGGCCTGGACAAAGCGGGTAGCTCCTGTGCTTGGAGAAATACTCCATGAAGAGCAAGTATCATCTGATGGGGACCAGAGGGGACACTTTGAACACAGGCTTCAGGGCTGTTTGCGTTTTGGTGTTTTGTGTGTTCAACCTGCGGAGGAGTTAGTGGTGCTTTAGAGGTCGTTAATGGGAACATGCAGATGGCAGAAGTCTGTATTCAACCTGATGCCACACAGCAGTTGCAAACTTCTGTTCTCCCTCCCTGCATCACTGCGTTATTCCCTGTCCTGAGCCCTGTGGACGAGCTGGAGATGTGTATGAGCTGCCATGCACATGTCTGTCTCGCTCTGCATCCAGGCTGTGCTGTGCTGTGCTGTGCTGTGCTGTGCTGTGCAGGAGACCAGACCCTCCTGGAGGAGTGGCAGTGGGGCAGGCACCCAAGCACAGCTCACGCCTGTGGAGCACAAGATGCTTCTGGGTTTCTGGACAGTCAGCCAGCAGCTGGGGCTGCTCTGTACCCAGCACCAGCCGTCCAGACGCCTGAGCAGGATACTGGGACAGAGCCTTCGGGTGGACAAAAGGGTGCACCCCGGTGAAGCACAGACACATGGCAGCATCGGATTAATTCGTGTTCAGCCAAAGCTGTCCCATCAAACTCCAGGGAGCTAACTGGGAACCTGCTTTCTCAGGTNAAAGACATGCTTTTTAATATGAGNTTTTCTTGCACCNTAGCCCAGGCAGTGCTTTGCATTCATACTTCTGCTCTCCCTTCTCAGCAGGTAACTTCCGCTTGTCATTATGGCTGAACAGAAAAATCCAGAGGATTAGAGAACAAGGAGAAAAAGTCTAAATTGTGCTCTTCTTCCTGTCACTGTTCCCTATCATCTGACCAAAACTTTTCTTAGTCTTGTTTGAACTAGTTTGTCACTGGGATCAATGAGATGCTGCTGCCCTTAAACGTGGTGCACACCTGGAAACGCTGCTGCAGTCAGCAGGGACGCTTCTCCCCACCTTCCCTCCGTTTGACCCTCCCCATATTGCACAGCCTTGGCTCCTGAACACGAAGCCCGCTGGGGTGAGCAAGGTCGGGCTGAGTGACCGCTCTCACACACCCGCGTCTGGGCCAGGATGAGGGCAGGGTGGCAACGGCACTGCTGGGCACGGGGCCGGAGAAAAATGGTGAAGCCGGGGCGAGCAGCACATGGACGCAGGGCATGCGGGGCTGCTGGGGTCTGAAAGGCCAGGGGAGGAACCACGTTGGCGCTGCAGGGCACAGCACCAGCCTCCCCCGGCCGGGCAGCCAGGTACCATGTGGCACGCTACCTAACGGCTTGCAACACTGACCTTGGGGACGAAGAAACGCCTTGCTCCGCTCTCCTCTGGGCCCTGGCTGGGAGCAGCTGGCGGTGGACTGCCCAGCCCTGCCGCAGCCCCGGTGCTTGCCGGCGCATGGCTGTCCGGGAGCTGTGCACACCCGCTGGGAGCCCGGGCCATCACCCCACCCAGCACAGCCCCCCGTGTCCCTGTGTGCCGAGCGCTGCCGTCGCCTCTGACACCTGGTCCTGCAGGGCGTGCAGCAGTGCTGCGGCTCGTCTGTGCCTGCTCCCAGCTCACAGCTTGTGGTGATGATCTCTCATTTCTCATTTGATTTTATTTCTTGCTGAAAATCATCTCTGGGGAACAGGCCTCCACTGTGCCATCCGACAGCAGCTGTGAGAGACCATCGTCAGAGGACCAACGGAGAGACACATCTGCTGGTATTTCCTACTGCCAATAATAATGGTGTCACTGAATCAGATAAATCTCACAACTGTTCTAAAACATGTGCAGTGAGTGGCTCCCTGAAAACAGATTAAGATTTACTGCTCTCCATTTAGATAACAGTTGATGAGGATAACGGGTTATCTCTGCAGGGCACTGTACAATTTTTACTCTCTTAGACTCCATGGAGCACCTTATTTTTATTCTCACATATATAACCAAATATGTCAGAAGAACAGAAAGAGAAACAGATAAATCATCCATATATGAAACACAGTTATGACTCGAGTACAGAAAACTGTACAAATACCAGATTGTTCTCAAGGAAAATGATGGGTATGTGCACAGTGATGGAAGATTTTCTTATCTGAGGTTTTATGCTGAATATATTTTTTTCCCACATTTGCCATCATCAGACAAGAACAGAAAACAATTAACTTCTAAGAGTCCTTGAACCTCCTTCTCCACGTTTCTTCTTTAACATAAAAGGCAGGATTTCACGACTGTGTAACAGCTGTCATAGGTGTGGTTTGTTGCTGCAAAGGTGAAAACAATTCCTGTAACTGGAGAGTCTTATGTCATCCCCGTTTAGAGCCTTTTCAGGTACTTTTAGAAGCATCTGGAATGGCAAGTCAGCACTTGTCACCTGTCCATTTATTTCCCTTCCTCAGAAACGTTTGTGTGTTTACTGGGTGCTTGGCTGGAAACCAGCCCCAGTGGAGCATTGCTCACCTACCCCAGCTGAAGACTGGCTCTGAATTGGCACAAAAACCTGACCTGCACGACCTGTCTCTGCAGTTCTTGTCTCTCAAAATAAAGCTGTCCCTGGGTGTCACCTGGGAAGAGACAAGTGACAGAGACCTGTTTCTGAAGGGCTGTGATTTGGGTGTCCCGTGCCAGGAACTCACCTCCCAGGCAGGACCAGCCCCTCCTGCACGGTCAGTCCTGGACGACAGCCTTGTCCAGGCCGTGCTGCTGTGCCGGGCTGCCTGCCGCCTCGCTCGGCCTCACCAGGACTCGACCGTGCCGGCGTCCGCAGAACTGCTGCAAGCCGCTTTGCACTGCTGGTGTTTATTACTGCAGCTTCTGCTGAGGGTTTTTCCCCTTCACCTGCCTTTCCAAAGTGGAATATGCAAGCACTAAAGATCAAAGGTTCTCTGCTCCATCTGACTCACAAGGTTTGTGAAGATGTGCTCTCACGCTCCTCAGACTGGTGTGTCAGCTGCTGAGGGGAATGAGGGAAAATAGGAGCCTGCCGTCCCCTGGGATGTCCCCTCGTGCTCAACGGCTCGACGTCCAAGGGGACGCTGGTGACAAGTGGTGTCCCTCAGGGGTCCGTACTGGGACCAGTGCTGTTTAACATTTTCATCAATGACTTAGCGAGATCAAGTGCACCCTCAGCAAGTTTGCAGATGACACCAAGCTGAGTGGTGCAGCTGACACACCAGAAGGACGGCATGCCATCCAGAGGGACCTGGACAAGCTGGAGAAACGGGCCTACATGAACTTCATGAGGTTCAACAAAGCAAAGGGCAAGGTCCTGCACCTAGGTTGGGGCAACCCCCACTATCAATACAGGCTGGGGGATGAAGGGATGGAGAGCCGCCCTGCAGAGAAGGACTTGGGGGTGCTGGGGGATGAAAAGATTGATGTGAGCCACCAAGGTGTGCTGGCAGCCCAGCAGACCAGCCATGCCCTGGGCTGCATCCCCAGCAGTGTGGGTACAGGGCGAGAGGGGGGATTCTGCCCCTCTGCCCCGCTCTGCTGAGACCCCCCGGGAGTCCTGCATCCAGCTCTGGAGCCCTCAGCACAGGACAGAGCTGGAGCTGTGGG
>Ga0065711_1047616_pt1 | contig 12234 bp, 7 predicted proteins | sample Hoacrofraction12_FD_59098 | JGI IMG/M metagenome (GOLD analysis project Ga0065711, IMG submission 59098) | Hoatzin crop microbial communities from Cojedes, Venezuela - Epithelial fraction 12 v2 (version 2) | ecosystem: Host-associated > Birds > Digestive system > Esophagus > Crop | place... | reverse complement strand
CCCCCCCGTCTCCTTTGTCTTTCCAAAATAATTGTATTCAGACTGCTCAACAAATTTGCACTTAATGTGTCTGTCACTTGCTGATGTCACTGGTCCAGCTCAGATGTTGCCTTTACTTACAGGTAGAACCGGTACCTTTGAAAGGGGATAACTGCTAGTAAATCAAAACTAGATTGAGAAACCTTGATATTTCTGTCATTGCTACTAAATTTTTTCCTCGATGAGCATTTTTGAGGATTCAGTTTTCAGTAGTAATCTTGCCAAGGAAAAGTTGAAAAGCTTAAAGAATCCTGAGAAGGAAACACCCTAGGAATGTAGCAGGACTTTGGCGTGCAGAGCTATCATTACATTCTTCCTGCTGTTTGTAAGAAGAGCTAAAAAGACCAGACAAATAATTGGCTTTCTCATTTAGAAGTTGTGAATAATTCAAGAGAGTGAATGAAGTGACTTTTTTAGTCAAATCTCTTAAAGACAAACATTGCTTCTTTTTTACTGACTACATTTCACTAGTAAACAAACACTGTAAGCCTGTTTACTATGTACATGCAATCTATCAATTGGTAAGGCTACAGGTAGTTTAGGGATAAGAGTAGCTCGTAGTAGTTCAGTTCCTCTTCTTTATAAAGAAAATGATAAAGTCGTCCAAACCTGAAACTTGCTAAAACTGTAGTTTAAGTTTTAATAGGTTTTGGGTTTTTCCGTGAATTGTAGAATTTTTAATAATTCTTCCAAGATCTGTGTGCAAGTTGCAGGTCTAGGATGCGTTTGTGAAGCTAGTGCACACATTAATCTTCAAAGTCTTTTGACAGGGAAGAGCAAAGAGAAAATAGAAATGACCCGTAACAGGTAACGGCAATTGTCTCGGCTGATACATGTCTGATCAGATTGTATCTTCTGATAAAATGTAAAATCTTCATGAAGTTGTCTTTACCCCTTGGTTATCAGTGTGGTGTATGATCTCTAGCTTCATGTGTACTCTGTTGTACTACTTTACTGAAGACAATTTCTTTCATCAGCCCATTTGAAATCCATTCAAGATAAAATGGTTACCTAAGTCTAGTCAGTAGCCTAATTACAACATAACTGTACCATATTTTCTGACCTCAGTAAGGCAAGGAAAATGCAGTGTAAATTCACATGGTCCTTCAACTCCTTTCCTGTCTGTACAGTGTAGAACATTGATAGAAATTTTAGGATAGTTAACTTGTGTATGTAGTAAACAGAAATTAAAAGGTGAATAGAGTCTGATAGCAGTTACAGTTGTTTATTAAGCACTTGAATCAGAATTGGTCAGTACTCATGCCATTCTTACGCTGTCCTAGAGAAGCATCAACCATGCCTTTTTCATGTTTCTTTTTTAAGCCAATTGGTTTCTTTTTTTGTCTTTATGTTGTTGTGTATTTCAGTGCTGGTATCATTTTTTCCACTTAAGTTACAAGTCACACTTGTACGTGTCCCATGAGCCATCCTGTTTTGCCAAAGTCAAAGTTTTGATTTTAAACCAGATATACAGCCCTTAACAAGCATCCAGTCAGCGCACGTTGGATTCACAATGTTGTCTGGTGTTTTCATTGCCTAATATGTTATTGTATCCTTTTCTCTTTAACAGCCTCAAGTACTACAGCCTTCCAGCAGCCTTCCCAGTTCCACAGACCTCGCCCAGGGAAAACTAATAAAAATGCCACATATCGGGGCCCACAGTGAATATCCTAAACACGGTCTGCATGAAAATAGCAATCATCAGAATCAAAATGCTGCAAATGTCTCTCTCACAAATAGCCTGAAAGATGTAAACTCTTTAATGAGCATACAGTTAAACATAAAAGATGAGAATGCATCCTATTTGGAAAATTTGAAAAATAGAAATGTTGAAGACCCTGGAGAGGTGGCTAGTAATAAAGAAGGTTCATTACAATCTCATTCCTGTTTTCAGACCTCTATGCGAGCTGATGCTAGAGAGGTGCAGACTGAATTAGCTGTGAAAGATCAACCCTCATTCACAAAGCAGGCTTCTCGGCCAAAGACTTTAAGAATCGCAAAGCCCCCAAATGCTTTAGTGCCTCCTACGATGGCTGTTCTCGCACGATCTGCAAATCATTCCGCTGCTTCCAAGGAACGTGAGCTGCTACCATCAAGTAGTTCGACTCAGCTACAGCCAACGTCTAGTCAGGATAACCTAAAGGGTAAACAGAGTCAGAAAGTGTCTAAACTTCGCCCACCAACTATGTCCTTTGTTAAATCTAAGCAAATGAGCAGTCAGAAATCCACACCGGTATCTCCAGAGCCTCAAAACACCTGTTTGAAGACTAATATCCCAAAGCCACTGGTACAGAGAAAGGAAAACATGCAAATGCAGAACACCGGTTTGCATTCTGGGGATGGTTTGCCCTCTAATCGGCATTCCCGCCTCCCTAAACCAAAGACCCACTGAGAACGTAACTACATCTCACTGAATGATGCCATACATTAAACTACGTCCGATGTAGTACTGACTGCCTTTGAGGCTGTTTATCTACAGCCTGCAAATCCTGAGTGGATATTAAGAATATCATCTTTCTTCAGTGTTTGCATATTCCATCCTGTTATGTTCTGAGGCTCATGTTATGAGCTGTGCAGCTTCTCTCGAGAGTGTTTTATTGTATCTTAGGTCTGTATTAAAGGTTGTATAGCCCAGTGATCTTAGTCATTAAGAAAATACTGAAGTCTGTGGTGACCACAAATACCAGAATGCTGCACTATGTATTTCAGGATGGCAAAAATAATTTCTTACCTCTTTTTGAGTTATTAGGCAAGGCAATTAGTATTCAGTTTAACTTCTTGGTTCTGAGTACTCTTTAGGTTAGAGTGGTGGAAAATTAGATTTAGTAGCAGATGTTTTATTGGCCATAATTCTGACTCTGTATTCCAGAAGCCTATGCAAAAATCCTTGTATTTATCATTATCTGAAGACTGACATATTTAATGTTTAATCTGATGGGTTGGGTGGGTTGTGTTTGTTTTTGTTTCGCTGTAATCTGAAGTTGCTCTGTTCTTTATTTATCCCAGTTTCACTGTTCACAGACAGTAAGCAGATTTCACAGGGTGAAACAAATCTTCTCTCTTGAACATCATAATTTGTTATAAGATTGTGGTATGTTTTTATTGTGCTGAATAGACACATTACTAGGTAGATTCTTGAAACGCAGTGCTAAGGATCCTTGTGCAAAACCTTCCAATGCAGGCTCTTATGAATTGGTAAGTAGGGAGCCTCTGGGAGTATGAGGTCCATAACACCTATGTCCAGGTTGCACAACATGCTTTTTAATATTTTTTTAAATTTTATTATACTACTTGTATTTATTGATTTCTGTTTAATAATGAAAGACTCTGAAGTACCTGACTTGAAATTTTGCACAAACTTTGCCATATGTGTAAGGATTTGAAACTATTTTACAGAATAAAACTTCTATTTAAAAAGTAACTATTTAAGAAAAAAATAAATATAACTCCACTTATTTGCTTTGAGCAATCCTATTATGTCCTAATCCAGAGCTGGTACTCTTAGGAGTTTTTCTGAGATGTGTATTTTGGTTTTGGGTTTTTTGTAAATTTTTTTTTGTGTGTTCCTAAAGAAGTGCATGATATCTGGGAAGGAGCTTTTTGGGGAAATAAAGCAAAAAAGAAAAAAAATTTTTCTACTCGCTAGGAGAAGTATTTTTTCTGAAAATGGTCTGGTAATATATGCTCATTATGGTGCAACTATGGGACCATGACACATGTGCTGTGAGTTAAGCATACGCATATCCAGTGAAGCTTTCCAGAAACTTATGTTATGTCCCATTTACAGTCCTTCTCTTCTTACCCATCACTGTCTCTTGGATGTTACCAGTTGGGTTTTTTTTTTTGTTTTTGAATTCGTTTTCAAATCATCAGCAGAAGGCTGTTACAATAACTTTGCTCAAAATCTGTTCTTGAACAGCATATAACATCAGTGAAATGAACATAATAATTTGTTCTAGGCTTTGGCTGTAGGACGTTGACATATTACAGTATTTTCTTTGAGAGAATAAAAGTGAATAGGTATAGACATTTCATAAATAAGTTCATAATCAACTTCTGTAATCCAAGCGCTTTAACTAGGGGTTTCCTGATGGATACCATAGTTGGATGGGAGAAGGAAAAGATACAATCTTCTCCCCTTAATTTCTCAGTACAGAATTGCTGTCTAAGAAAGTTTTTGGATTTGTCGCACTGTATATTCTTCTAATATGTTGTTATATATACTTATATTCTGACAACAAAGTGGAAAAAAGGAAACCTTGGGGGGAAAATGGGTAGGGGGGAATGTTCTATTTTAGAACTGCTTATATCAATCTGAAATAAGAGACCTGCAGGACTTCCTGTTAACTGGGGCGAAGACGATGTAAGCAAGAAGTAACAGGGGTAACATTAATTGTTACAGTTGATACAGGATCACAATAGCTACAATTCAAGATTGCTGTAACAATTATTCACCAGGAAAAATGCTTTCTTTCCTTGAAAAGCATTGAATTAGATGGCCTTCAGTGTAAGCATTTGGTTTTGATAAGAAAATGAAACTGACTTTTTATATTCCCTAAAAGTAGCTCCTGGCAGCTAACCGTGTTTCTCAGGAGTTTTAAAAACTGCTGAGGGAATGATCAGATTCCTGGTTTTTCTGGTTCATGTAGATTTCTATAGAAGGTGGTTTTACTTAAGTTTACTTTTCTTGAAGAGAAGCTGATTTTATTTTTAGTTGTATATGATTTTGTGTAAAAATATGATTTTCACTTAATGGTATTGACAGAGATATTTCACCATGATTTCCTTTGCTTCTTATTGTTCTGAAGGTGTCATCAGCCTGATTTAGTGATGTTAAAATGTCTACGTTTACATTTAAAAGTATAGATATCTATCTATCTGCACCTTTACTGAAAATTAAGGAAAAAAGCAGAGAGATGATCAGGGTTTTCATAAAAAAGAAGATAGTTCTGAATTTTCTTTTTCCCGAGAAAAACAAAAACATTTATTCTGTGGGGGTGTTTTTTTGTGTTGAAGGAGCATAAGTAGATTATATTCTTTGTTATAGCATTTTCCTATTTTGTTCTGACAGATTAGTGAGACATTGAGCTGGAGACAGCAGGATTTGATTGCGGATGAGACAGATGCTAGCCTGACTTGTATTTGTATGCAGCTGCTAACCTCACATCTGGCTAAAGACAGCTACATATTTTGGCTCTTCAGACTTTACCAGGGAAGGCTCTGTTGCATGTATAGTAAGTCCAGAGTACGAGCAAAGCCTGCCAGTAGGTGGGCAACTGGAAGAGAAGTAGTGAAGTGAAGTTTGAAGCTTCACTTCCGTGAAGGACGGGGGTTCGGGGGAGATGGATAAGAGGGTGCTGTGTAGAGCTTGTGAAATGGGATTAAGCAAGTGTTTCCAGGTAATGTATCTACCTTGTTGAAGGTGGAGATATATCATCAGTGCTGGTGCAGATTATCCTAAATGCATAAATTAAGGGATATGATATCTTCAGGGTTTTTTTAAGGTTACTAAAACTGGTTTATTGCCATTTTTTTTGTTTTTGATTTCTCATTCTTTTGTGCAATATTCACAAAAGTATTAAACTACTGTTCAGTATGTGTGTACAGAGGCAATTATGTGTTTTAACAAGTGAATAAACACAAAAGAAAAAACCAAAATTGCACTTTAAATGAGCTTTATTGCTTGGAGTTGTGCCTAAAATAGTCTAGATGCCTCCTGCTGTGTGTGGCTTCTGTTTGAAACTAATTTCCCTGCTAGTGTCGCTATTTCCAAGGTATCTTCACATCACTTTCACAGAATTGATATGCACTCTAGCATGTTTAAAAATATTCATATAGTGTTCTGACTTTTTGTTGTGCAATGATTTTAATTTAACTGTGGAATTTTAACACTGATGATGCAGCCAGATTACCTTCCCTTTCCCTGAAGCTAGCACTTCCTACTGCCAGTCAAGGCTGATGGCAAAACTTCCCTCGGACTAGCATAGAGCCCTTGAAAGACTAATGTTCCCAGCATATGTTTTCGTTTGAGAAAAGAAGTGCAATATTACGTTTTAGACTTTCTTGAAATAATCAAAGGCCCTGAAAATCCAAAACGACACTGAAATTTTCATGCAGTTCCAAAAAAAGTGGGTTCGTCAACTTTACATCTTAGAGCAGTGAGAGTAGACAGCAACTAGACAGCATTGTAGGTCAGTAAAATTCATTTCGTCCTTGACCTAAATGCTGGTTTGTTGTAACAGTGCTAGAAAACTGAATACCATTTGCGTGATATACTTTGTTTGCATGTCACAACCATATGCACATTCTGAAGTGTCATACTTGGGTAGGTTGCATGTTGGGGTGGAGTATTTCTGATTTTGCACAGCACACGATCTTAATATGGACATTTTTTCTTGCCATAGAAATGGAAATCCGTTCTTGAATTGGGCTTCCGTAGCTATTCCTTATCTCTTTATAGTGGCTTTTTCTGAGCAGACTGGATTTAATAAATGATCCTGGTGGTAGGTCTTAGTGTAGTAGTCTTACAACTATGCTATCAAGGAAATTCAGTCACTGTTGTGGTAAAGCTGCTCACTGCTTCCTTAATTGTGAAAGCACCACAATAAAAATAATATAAATCCAGTGTCAGTGAAATCTTAAATTCAATACTAGCTAAAACAAGAGGTACCCTTACTATCTGCTTTGTTTTTGGTTTTTAACCCAGGCCGGAGTAAATACTGTATATTTGAATTTGCTTGTAAAGTTGATTATAAAAACCTGTATGTAAAAATTCTTTCCTCAATGTTGCTCTAGTGAATAAAAATAAAAGTCATAATTCTAATAAGTATCTGTTTCTCTTGAGTGTTCACTTTGTGTAAATTTTTTGAAGTCACAGGCTGTGTAGAGTTATAGGACTGCAGAGAGGAAATCTTGGGGGATGGGAGTACTGTGCTTATGCTTACGATGTTTTCTTGTGGAATTGTTTTTCTCCAGCAGACTTGCAGGCTTTTAGCGTAAGACTTTTTTACTAAAGTAAAGGAGGAACAAAAAGAGACACGTAGAAAAGCTAGAAGTTTTAATGTGTTGTTTCCAGAGGAACAAGGACTGATGTGGCTAGTTTTTAAAGGTATGTTATTTCACCTCTAACACACGGTTCAGGAGAGAAGAGTATTTTCATAGAGTTTTCTTACGTAATTAACTAGTTAAAATTATAATCGTAACAGATTACACTGAGAAAATGATTTCCCCACAGGAGTCCAAATCAATGCAATGTATGCATGCATGTAAACATTAATAAAAAGTCCCTGATAGTATATCAGTATTTTGCCTGTGGTTTGAATGGTTAATTATTCTTAAGTGAAAAGGAAATCTGCTCCACTAATTTCATCTGACCTGTTTCAGTAGACAGAAGCTACTGGGGATAGGTAAAAGGAGAATCCTGTAATGTGAAGTAAGAACATTTCAAGAATGCTGCGGACACTTAAAATCCTTAACCTAAGGTTTTATTCTGAGCTTTAAGATGATCTTTGAAGACTTTCACAGGTTTTGAGGGTGGGGGGAACTCCTGCATAGGGTTTCCAAGTTCAAACACAGATTTTAGGTACCTTCCTCAACTGAGGCCCCAAAAGGTCGAAAATATCCTCATATTGCAGATCCTGCTGCCTTGTTCTGCTGGGGAAGTGTGCTCTTTGTTGCTTGGTGGACAAGACTGTGTTACAGTGATGGCTAATCCTGTTGGTGTGATCATCAGCTGTTACACAGCCATTGCATCAGCTGTTTAAGTAGTGTCCCCATAAGCTGCAACTCACAGCTTCCCTGTCTTCTCTGCTCTCTCCCATGCAGAGGCAGAGACCTTGTGGCGGTGATGAGCTATGTTCTGCCTGGACTGAGAGCAGTGATCTCCAGACACTGGAGCAGATCTGTCACTGGGCAGAATATTGTGAGGAGAAAGTCTTAAGTGATGAGGAATTTCTGCTAGTTCCCTTCTTTTGCAGCCCAGAAGCAACACCCTTGGCACCTTCCTTGTACAGAAGTGGTTTATTTTGATGAGCATGATTGAATGCAGCTGAACCACAAGACTGGTTGATACCGAACCATATGTAACATCAACGAGATTAATGCGGTTGCTGCTTTCCCTCACTTATGAACATTAGCTGCTGTTTCAAATACAAATTGGCTTTTAGCAGAGGACACTGAACATAAATTCCATGGCTCCAAAAAGGACTTAGTCAAGTATTTAATACTAATCAGTCAATCTAAAAGGCAAGAGGGGGATTTTCTGTCAGGAATTCTAGCTGGTTTTTGTGAAACCACAGGCAGTAAGAGTCCTCAGGTCTAGTACGATACATACAGTAGTTCGGCGTGGTTGCTCAAAGTCCTCACTGAATATGGGGGGGGGTTTGATATGAAGCTAAAGGCGGAAGTAATTGTCTTACATAATAGACCAGAAACGCTGTTTTAAGCATGTTTTTGAATTTGGTTATCCCAAAGCAAAGCAAAATCTGAAAACTTCGAAGCTGTTTAAATAAAATGCTTCCCTCCATCACAGTCTCTGGAAATCAGTTCAGTTGCTGAAAGCATTTCATGACAGAGGTTGGCATTTGAAGCCTATTACAATGCCAGCCTCTGAAATAGCCCAAACTGGCAGATATTTAAGAACAGTTGTAGGGCTGGGACACTCCAGGAGTTACTTTACTTGTTGTTTTGGTTTTTTTTTCCTTTTTTCAGAAAATTCTATAGAAATGCAGCACTTTGGGAGAAAAATTTAGATTTCAATGAAGCTTCGCACTCTAACAGAATGTGATTCTCTTAATGCCTCTCCAATCAAAATAATTGTTTAGATTTTATTCTGAAGAGAACCTGATACATCGTTATCTTGGGTGCTACAGTTAGAAAGAGAGGCACCCTTGAAAATCAGGCTGTGTAAATTTCCCTAATTTCCTTATGATCATCAGTATAGAATCAGCTTTTGTGTATGCACAATGGTAAGTCTGGGGATGCTAAATACCACTAATTTAGGTATATCAGAAGTGCATGCATATAAAACCTTAGCCTTTAAAGACTTGGATCACTTAGCCTGATAGATTTCAGTGCTTGGTAATATGAAAGTCCAGTGACTCCTACAATTCTGTACTCCACTTGAATTGCTACTGAGTTTGACAAACCATACTAATAACCCCACGCTACTTTTGATCTCTGTGCCTTAGTTTCCTCATATATAAAATAATACTAGTGTTAACATAGTCAAGACTTGCAAGATTTTGTGCTTGACAGCATCATAAAAATTTCCTGAGGAAACAAATCCTTCCTTATTGCCTTGCACATTATATTAATCTCCCTGCATTTGCCTCTTTAGGAGTCTTCAAAAGCCTGAGCTGTATAGAAAGCTCAGGTTTAAATAAATAAGTAAAAAATTCCTTGCAAGGCAAATTTTGTGGAACTTATTCAAACTATTTTATTACTACCAGATCCAGCAAATTTCCATTTTATTAGGGTTCCACAGCAGTTATTTGCAGGAGTTCATTAAGTGTAAATGAGAGGGAATAGTTTCTCTGAGTTACATGCAGTACAGTGGACAAGTCCTCTGAAGCCCTGTAAGGAAGTTCTCGCGGGAGTATGTATCCCAAACAGTACACTGACAGCATCGTGGGGTAGTAGGAACCTGTGTCCCCATCATACTGGAGGATCCCGAAGGTGTACGTTACCTTTACACAAAAAGTTTCCAGTTTGTGAGATGGTTTTTAATTCTGCTCACCTCTGGCAAAGCGATTTGAGCAACCAGCTTCTGTGTTACTCAGAGTACTATAGGCAACTCTGAGTTCAGTCCTGGTTTATAAACCCTCTCAACTTCTGCTCTGTAATTTCTGTGGATTGTTGCTGTATTTTGGTTTTGTGTTTTTGTTTCGTTTTTTTTTGTGCTATTGTAGCAACCTAGAAGCCCCCAATCCCAAATGAGAGCCCTTTGTGTGAGATTTTGTAACAAACAGTAGTAGCGAAGCAGCTATGGCTGCAAGATATGCAGCAGAAGGTTGTCAGGCTGAGTTGATCCTGGCAGGGTCCGAACTGATGTTTCTAGAAACTCTGTGATGTTCAAACCATATGCTTATAAGCTGTTGCAGATTTGGTATTACTATGCAGGGAAGCTTAATGACACACAAGCTCTCCGCTAATAATATTCCTGTCCGTTTTATGCTGGCGTTAAATTTCTTACTTCAGAAGAGCGAGTTAAGGTCTATGTCTGTGCATTACATTAACGGCTGTTGAAAGCTCTGTTTGTGGCATTTCTGGGACATGCAGGGTACGGAAAAAAGACTGTATTTCTAGTTTGTATTGCAAAATATAGATTTCCTTTAAAATATGCTTCTAATGACACATATTTAAGCTGCTTTGAGGGGGTTAATTTTCTCAAGGGATTATATTTGACAGTTATTCTGTTACATAATACTGTCTGATTTCGTACAAACGTTTCTTTTAAAGGAGAAAAAGGGTTACAGAGGTTATTTTCATGCTGTAGTGTTACATCTCTGTTACATCACCTGTGCTTTGTGTGTTTTCTGGAATCTTATACTGGAATGTGGTTAGTGCAGGTACAAACTAAACAAAGATATTTGAGGAGGGGCATTAGAAATTAACATTTATCCTGTGGCCGTTTTAGTTTTAGTAGGGCTTTTCATCTCTTACTGTAAAGTAGGATCATGGTCTCTGATTTGTGCTTACTGCTTAAACTGAGTGCCAGCCGCACGGGCCTTAGCAAAAGTGAGTTAGTCGGTGTCTGCAAGGTAAATAACAAGGTCTAATAGTATGCACTTTCTTGGTAAAGCACTTGGAGCTCTACTGACAGAATTAAGTGTTAGTATTTAATCGTAAATGCATAGAAAGCAGGTGGATAAGAGCAAGCAAGATGACTTGCTTTGTCTGGGGAAACGTCCCATGGAAAAATGCTTCCATCTTCCCCCTTTCCCTCTTCAGATCGGCTTACAAGAGAGCTCGTGTTTTGGTCGCTTTGGCTAGTGAGCCCTGCTGTTCTAGCCCTCGCTGGCCCCGTTCGGCACCACCGGGAGGCTGGGCTCCTGCTCCCGCGGCAGCAGAGTGCGGTGTGAGCCCAGTAACGGTGCCGCTCGGCACCTGCCACTACTGCATCTGCATGGGCAGCAGGTCTCCGTGGCCTGCACGTGGGCCGTCGTCCCTCACCACGGGCCCTTCGCCTTGGCGGGTCAGCCCCAAACCAAGCTGTGCTTCTTTACTGTCTTCGGTGAGCCAGAGCAACATTGCTCGGTTGAAAGAAGCAATGGTCAGTTTGGAGGTGGAGGAAGGACAACAGACACTGATGACCTCAGCTGAAGCATCTGGATAACTTGAATTGGAATAATTTAGTTGTTTTCCCTGCTTGATCTCTGCAACAGGCTTGTCTTGCTCCAGCCAGCTGTATTTATCATTCAGCGCACTGACTTCACAGGCTGGAAATCCCCAAGGGATGTGGGAGATAAAGACTAAATGCGCAAATCTGTTTGCAGCTCCAAGCCCTGGTAGAAATCTTTAACTGCACTTTCAGTGTACAAGCAAACCCCGCCTGCCTGGCGAGAGGGGTTCTCTGCACTGTACTGCAACGATTCGCTGTGCTCGTGGTCACTTCTGGAAAATTACTCAAGGAAAACATATGTGTGTTTTCTTTCCTGTCTAATTGTGCATAAATTTTACTGTGTGTAGCATAAATTAAAGAATCAGAAATCACTTTCACTACTGAGTCCTCGGTTTTCAGTGAAAACAGTTCAGTTACATAGAATCATAGAATACTAAGGGTTGGAAGGGACCTTAAAGAACATCTGGTTCCAACCCCCCTGCCATGAGCAGGGACACCTTCCATGAGACCAGGTTGCTCAGAGCTCCATCCAGCCTGGCCTTGAAGACTTCCAGGGATGGGGCAGCCGCAGCTTCTCTGGGCAACCTGTGCCAGTGCCTCACCACCCTCATGGTGAAGAATTCCTTCCTAATATCTAATCTAAATCTGCCCTCCTTTAGTTTACAGCCATTCCCCCTTGTCCTATCACTACCCACCCTCGTGAAAAGCCCCTCTCCATCCTTCCTGTAGGCCCCTTCAGGTACTGGAAGGCTGCTCTAAGGTCACCCTGGAGCGTTCTCTTCTCCAGGCTGAACAGCCCCAACTCCCTCAGCCTGTCCTCATAGGAGAGGTACTCCAGCCCTCTGCTCATCTTC
>Ga0065711_1047615_pt1 | contig 12235 bp, 8 predicted proteins | sample Hoacrofraction12_FD_59098 | JGI IMG/M metagenome (GOLD analysis project Ga0065711, IMG submission 59098) | Hoatzin crop microbial communities from Cojedes, Venezuela - Epithelial fraction 12 v2 (version 2) | ecosystem: Host-associated > Birds > Digestive system > Esophagus > Crop | place... | reverse complement strand
AAAAAAAAAAAAAAAAAAAAAAAGAGAAACTGGTAGGCTCTCATTCAAATAGTCTTAATACTCCAAAGCAATGAAGCAGAGAGAATTTCCCAAGTGATCATCTCCGAGTCAGGGTGGTGCCTTTGCCATGACTTTGAGTATGTGCCTACATATGTCTGCTTTACGTGCTTTTGAGATGTGCTGAGGTAGAGGTGTGGAAGTAAAGGGAAAGATTTGGTAGTGGATCATGAATATTGTGAGTTAATACTGATAGACAAGAAGACTAGGACAGAAGTGGATGTGGAGTGGAGAAAAGATAAAGTCGGAAGGGTTTAGAGAAAAGGGCAGAGCAAGTACCTTTTGTCAGGAACCTGGAATGGATACCCTTTTGCTGGCATCAAATACCTCTGAAAGATTCACTGTGCAAGAGCTACACAGGTATGACTTTATTTGTGCTCTCAGTTACTGCCATTAGCAGAAGAGCGAAGGTGTGTACGGAAAGTGGAGCTGGAGGTCCTTAGCCAGATGATATGTCATTGGCAGCGTGATGAATATGGTGAAACTGCTGTTTTCTCTGTTACATTTTTGAAAAATGTAGGAAATTACGTGCACAAAAGCTCTGTTAAAATAACATTGCTTGCAAAGTCAAGCACTCTAATTACATTGCTCAACACTGTGTTGTCTGTGTAATTTCATTTCAGGGTTCTTCTATCTGTACATATGATACAGTCTACAATTATATGATCATGTACAATTATTCGTCTATGCAGAGCCTCATTGACCACACAGAATGAAGATGGTCAATTAATAAGCAAGTGTTCAATCTTACATTATTCCATATTGTACAGTGTGTAGCACTATCCCTACCGTTCAATCACATATAATTCTTGCTCTGAAGACAGAATTATTTATTTTTTCAAAGTCTTTTGTATGGCACTGTTCAAGAGGATATCCAAGTACGTCACAAGCTTGTAATTTATCTTCACAATAGGTGTGTTGGGAACCTGAGGAAGGGGGGGTATCTCTATCTTACAGACGGGAAACTAGGGAGCAGAAATTTTGCTAATATAGTGAATCCAAGACAATTGAAGATACTAAAAATCTTCTGGTTTTATGTGTTCCTTTGCAATAGTAAACTTTATGTAGCACTTCTTATGTTCAGAGTAATGCCTCGAGTGACTCAGGTTGCAGCTGTGAGTGCTCAGTCATTCTGTCTATTTGTTTTAAGTCCCACACCCAGAAAATGAGGAAGACGGAGTCTGGGATACCTGGGAAAGTTCATTTACACAGGTGACCGCATGTAGGCTGTGGCAGGGAAGGGATCCAGCCCTCCCCAGCAACATCCACCTGCCTGTCTGCTAATGTGAGCTTTTGTTTCCTTCCTTCCATCCCTCACCTCATTCACAACACACCTTCACAATCTGCAACAAGTGAATCAAACCCCCAGACCTGTGTGGTTGCTGACAACCCATGCTTGATTCGTTTTGTGAGGAGATTTGTTCTGTGCAATGGTACAGGGATCTTGCAGAAAGGAAATCTGTGATTGTGCTGTGGTTGTATCGCAATTCATCTACGCGATGGGGCCATGATGAACTGTATAGGCAGTTATAACTCTGCATGTCCTAACTTTAAGCACCAGATTTTGAAGCCTTTGTAGCATTTTGCATGTCTTATTTTGTCTTTTCAGACTAGGCATAGCGTATAGAACATAACTTTATTCTCCTCTTCATCTTCCTCTTCCCTTCTCTGCCCTCCCCCACCCGTAGCAGGTCATCTTTTTATTTTATGTTTTTGCTGCTTTTTTACAGCTCTAGTACAGATATTTCAATGTCCTGTAATTTATTCTCTCGCTAAATGTCAATTTCCTTGCTGCTGCTGATTTGCTTTCAGATATGCCTCAAGCAGACTGGCAGCCATTCTGAAACTATATGATTCTTCTGTCAATATCACACAAGCCAAGTCTGGCTGGAAGGACAGGGGAAAACTAAATTGTTCTCATAAAAAAGAAAACATAGCACTAATATATCTTTATACTTATGTTCAGGTAGCCCCTTTGTGTTATTAAGGGGACTCATGATCTTGTGTGTTTTCTCTACAGGGGATCACATTAATTTATATTTATAAGGGCTTCCATAACAGATGCTTTCCAGAAACATAAAAGTGAGTCCAAAAGTTCTTTGGATGCTATCAAACTAGAAATGAGCACTGCATTGTATCATCCAGCAGCAAAAAAAGAGCTCCTCAGGATTCAAAAAATGAACTGATAGAGTTGTGTGTATTAACTAGACGCTGATCCTGCCACCCTTGTGGAGCTCGGATGATTTCAGTGCAAGGGAGCAGTGAAATCGAGCATCTTTGAAAGCTTGGCTCTCCCTGAGATAAGATAGAGAGGCTCTAGCACATCAGCTGTGTGGATATATTTTTGTATACACAAATATTGAAGTCCTCAGATACAAATGATTTGCTGCCGACTCAGCAGGTTGCCAGGCTGAGCCAGTGCCTAGTGAAGGTTATTGCTGATCACTGTCTGGGTGTGGTAGCCCATCCCAACTGCAAAGTAATGAAACTTTGTGGAGTAAAAGGGGTTTAAACTAAGTTTTGTTACCTTCTAATTGTGGAGGGTTGCAAGTTGTGTTGCTCTAGCTTGCATGGTGGACTTACGTATCCAGAAGCCCTTCTGAGTTTGCATTTTGACACTCATGAACATCTTTTCACTTCAGAAAATGTGTTGTGGTTTTTTTTTAATTTAGAATATAACTTTCTTCATGTATCACTCTACATTGTGCATGTCTCAGTGTTCCATACTATACTAACATCATGGATGTAGACAGTTTGAAAAAAATCTGTCAATCAATTTGTCTGCTTATCTGTCTTCCTTGGTGGTGCTTGACATCCTCTTAGATTTTGCTGACTGTGTTTTAAGCAAAACAGTGGGTTATTTTGCTTTTTTTCCTTCTCTTTCCATAATGGGCATGTCAGAAAGATGGGTGCCTGAATCCCATAACAATAAACTCTAGAGTCTAATCCAAGTTTAAAAGGGCAATAAAAATTGACTCAATTTCAGTGATTTCCAAGATGTCTCTATGTAGATTATTATGAACAGCATAAAGGAAAATATAGTTCAGTCCCTGTTATCCTCCCCTATGTGTTCCTACCTCTGGAACAGGGAGCATTTTTCAAGCGTTATTGGCTGTTCTCCTATTGAGGCTGCTCTTCTCAACTATATACATTACATTTTTGCCTTCCTAGGAGTGACCCCTACTGCAAACCCAACATCAAGCAACCTCGAGATACTAAACATCACTCACTCCAGAATACTAAATAGCACTCACTCCAACACTGTTATAGATCAGCCAGGTGCTTATACGTTTCACCCGGTAGAAGACCGTCAGAGTTCACCTGCTTCTGCTGGTTGCCTCTGAAAAGTCTGTAACGCTCCCACATTGGCCCTGTCTGCTGGGACACAAGTCATCACTGATGTGAGGAGGGAGCAGCCGTGTTGTCACGCAGCCCCCTCATTGCAGCTCCCAGCCTTGCCTGGCATCCATCCTCTCATGGGACTGTGACTCAGCTGGAGTTTGGGGGAGGTCTTTACTTCAGTGAGCTTCCCAGAGGGACAGAAAAGGCTTTTAAACTCTACATCCAGGTTTTACTTAGACAAAGACCTTATTTCACATATATATCTGGGAGCAAAAAGGAGAGAACACTCAGAAGAATGAGGTTAAGTGGTACAGAAAACCTGTTTTTTTAATATCTCTTTCCTGCTCCTTGTGCTTTAGGCTCTCCTCTGCAGCCTTGCTCTAAGCCCACCAATGCTGAGATGACTTCTCTTGTAGCAAACCATCCACAGTCCAGTCTGAGACACCAAGAGAAGTCTCTTTCCATCACCCGAGGGACTTGGCTGAGCATCATCTCCTTGCTCAACCAGGGTGCTGCTTCTGAAGGAGACTCCTCAGGAGCTGCACAGGCGTACTTGATCTGGGCTCTTCTCTCTTGCCCTCTCTGCCTGCCCCCCCTGCAGCATGCCCCTAGAGAGCAGGGGCTTTTTTCCTCCCTGACAGAGCAAGAGGGACAGAGCAGCATCCTTTCTTGCTGCCGCCCAGCCCCAGCCTTTTCAAAGAAGCATAACAATGCAAGAACTCAGCCCGCGATCCTTCAGATACCTGTAGGATAGGAGCTATAAAGGATAGAGGGATTTTTCCATCAATGCTCTAATTAGCCTGCATATGTGCAGCTACAGAAACGCACGATGAATTTTGGCCTAAAGATCATCAGTGCCCTGTGTTCTCGCCTCAGATGTTCATTCAAGCAGCCAGTTGTGTTGCTAAGTTAATGATATGCACTTCAGGTGGTGAAAAAAATTGAGGATAAAGGGAGATCTCCTACCAGAAAGCAAAGCTGGACTTCTCACTCCTGCCTCCTCCTACTTAAGTGCTGTCATGTAATGGAGAGTTGAGTCTGAAACAAGAGAATTCAAATCTGAATTCTAAAAATGGTTACAGTTTTGATGAGGGGCTGTATACTTTTAGTTCACTCGTAATTTGTTTTAATTTGTTGCATCTTTTTTTAAAACACGTGTGATTTGAATATGAATGTGGTTCACATTAGCTTTTGATTATAAAAATAAATAATATCAGATTTGGTAGATTCAGCAGTTTCTTTGAGAATGGTGCTTCCTTAATCCACCCAACACTGGCTTGTTCCAGACTGAAGCCTTTCAGTTTGTCAAGCCATAACTCGGAGGCCGTCACTGGGAGGGCTGCAGTTCTCCTCAGCAGGGCTGAGGATGCACAGCACCAGCAATGGTAAAGAACAGAAGCATCTCTTCTCTGGGGCATCAGCCCGTCTTCCACTCGATTGCTGCTGGTAACAAGCAGGGATAGGCTGAGCCGTGATCCAGGGCTCAGTGTGAAAGGACTAGTTGCATATTTTTAGTAAATATTTTCAGATTCTTTCTGTAATGTTTTAGATCAGCATCTGGAAAAAAAAATATATATATACCGGGGCTTAGAGTTTTGCTCCATCTATTGCTGTGTTTTCCTTCCTCTGTACCTGTGTTTCATGACTGCTCGATGGAGCGTTAGTTTCTTCTAGGACCCAGGTTAACCTGGAGTTGAACAGATCTTTTTCTGCAAGTATGTTTGATTTATGAGAAGTGTAGATCGCAAAGAGTAAGGATAAGTAATTATGGTTTTGTCATGTGGTTTGTGCATTCAGAAGAGATTTCAAAGTCATCTTATCCACTAGGTAGTGAACAAAAGCCCTTAATGTGGCTTCAAAGAAGACCTAATATAGAAGCTCCAGAAATGAAACTTCCGAAGAGTACATCGTCCATCTCTTGAAGATATTATCGTATTTTTTTATTATGAAAAGTGAGTAATTGCAAGTAAAACACGTTAAGAAAATACCTAAACATATATTTACCTAGCTGAGCAATTTTAAAGGCAGGTTCAATACAGTACATGCATGTTCAATGGTGTGTTATCATGTTTTCGAAGTAGATTTTTTTATTCTTCCTTCATTGGAGAGTCATTCTTTTTAAATGCGCTTCCCTAATTTTTTTTGTTTCAGAACACAGAAAGAAATGCTATAGACCAGCAAACTTTCAAGAAGTCCTTTTTTTAGCCTCTTAATTTGTTCCTGCAGCTTGACATAGGCTTCCATTCATAGGCAGAAACCCTTGGACATCAGCCTATAGATGATGCTCACATGTATGATCAGATAGTTAAGTTTTACTCTATCAAATAAGAATGCGCTAATGGTACTGACTCACTCATATCTGGGTGTGCATACAATCAAAATGTGGGGAGCAAATTTGGAAGTAACTTAGTGGTATTAAAAAATTGGCTGTCTTTTCCATGTCTGGAACCTATGAGTCAGTTCTCCAACACATACATTTTGCTGTTTAAATAGAATATGCTATATTTTTTTATATATTAACAATATCTTTTATCATTGTGTAGAACTTTTCATCCATAGATCTCATGTAGGCTTACTGGTTAAGGTAACTCATTCCTGATGGATCTTGAGATTCTCCTAGACATTATTACACTTTTGGTTTCCGCCTTTATTAGATGTTTAGCCTCTGATTCAGATGAACATTCATGCTGGGGAAGGTTCTTAAAATTAAGCCCATACTTATGGGATTTCCTGAGGGAGGTTGGGATTAAGTACTTGTATGTTTTCCTTGTGAGTGAAAGCAGAACCTGGCCCTTAGCATCATGCTAGTTCCTTGAGATAACTGTTCTAGGGAGGCTTAGTATTATAATTCAGCTAAAGCATATTTGATCCTGGTGGAAAAAAAAACACCCAGCCATCTACTAGAAGCCCTTGTTCTGTGATTCTTCAAAGTCCCAAGTGATCGTATGTTGTAGGTACGGCTGACGGTGCCCTTTGCGCACTGGACCTTCTGCGAAGGGGTAGATAGCGGCGTTAGAGCACGCCTTGCCACCCAGCGCTCGGGTTTGATCGCCACGCGTCAGTCTTCCTTCCAGCGGTATGAGGGACGCAGAGGGGAATCGAGGCACGTTCCAGTGCAGGAGCAGCTCCTAACACTGTCGGGATTTGTGTCGTGGGGCTGGGGGTCAGCTTTTTGGGATGGGAAGGCGGGAGCCTGCAGCAGCTTACTGCCATGCAAGCAGTGTGGTGCATAACAGAGGGAAGAATTTTTCCATAATGGTCAGAAACAGAAATGAAGAAAGCCCGTTGTCTCATTACAGGGTGAACACTCTGAAATTATTCTCTAACGATGAGTTTAATGGCATTTGACTGTCTGCAGGTTAGGTTGCTGTGCTCCCTGTTGTCAGGCGGGCGGGGTGGGGGGTTCATGGTTTCTGATTAACTAAAAAAAGATGTGTGTGTTTTGGAGGTGCGTGGGTGAGGCAGTGCAAATGTCAAGTTAAGAACTGGTTATAAACAGTCTTTTTAAACAGCAGCACATTTTCATTCAGATCTTTTTAGGTTGTGAAGAATACTGTATCTGTAGCGCATATTTAAAATAAAAATCTTTCTGGCAGCAAGCTCGCTGTATCTAGTGCAACGTTCTCACTCTGTCTCTGTCTCATCCTCATCTGTTGAAAGAGTAAAACTTCTGAGGTACGTCTTCAGAAATAGCAGCAGTAGCCGGCACAAATGTGCAGTTATTGATTTGCTGCTGCTGTTGTTTGCAGTCAAAGCAGTTAAACCTTTCCAAGCAAAACCAAATCGTGCATGCGAGCTGCTGCATTGTTGTTCGAACAGTGAGATTTCTAATGCGGCTAATGGCAAACGATACGATGAAAAACAATAGTTTCTGGTTTATCCTTCGTCTCCATGTCGCACTGAACTGTGTACTCAGCCATGCATATGCAGGCTATAATGTAGCATATTTAATCTTCCACTTTATCTCTGCAGCTTCTCCCTATATACCAAAATAGCAAAAATGGAGTAGCTACTCTCTTGAACAGCACTTACTGTTCTTAGACGGGCTTTTTGTTGTTTTTAGAGTTTCCTTTTTTTAATCTGAGCTAAGTTTGAACAACTGTAACGGTGGGAAAATCTATCCAGGGTTCATTCTTTTTTACCACGGAATTGGCAAACCAGGAAGAATAGACTTTGTCATGTGCAAATATGGTGACCATAAATGGTGCTGGAGGCTTTCTCCATTGTCCTGTGACTTTGCCACGAGAGAAAGCGCGCGCGAGAAAGAAAGACACGTTTGATAGAGTTGTGAAGAAGGCCTGAATGGCTATTGGGTGTTGGGCATTGTCTGGCGGTGACCTCAATTCGGTACAGTAGAGACCCTTGAAAGCACTGTCTGAAGTCACAATACCACTATTCTCCTCTGCTCCCCAAAAGGGATTAGTTAAAAGGGTGACGTTCCGTGCAGAGAGTTCCAAGTATTCCCTGAAACAAAGGGCCCTGAAATGTTTTTGAAGTTATTTTTAATTGAGTTGAACTAATTTAATAAAGGTCCTAAGAAGGAAGGGGGGAGGGGGAAGGGAAGGGGAAAAAAAAATATAAAGGAATGTGATTGTTTTATGATTCCTCACAGATGGAATGGACATTTATAGCATACTTCTTCTTTAGTCTTCCAGAGAACAGTAGCCCCATTTACAGCTACTGTTAGCAATTTAAAACTGCTCCAAAATGAAGTCTTTCAAGAAGTTGACAGCTTATAAATAAATCTGTCTGATAAAATTGAACATAAACTGCATCTGTGGTTAGTTTGCCAAAATTAATTCTACATTTAATTAGAGATAGCAGTCAAACATATTTAATAAAAAACAGTCTTGGAGAGTAAATCAAATGAAGTCAGATTTTAGCAGATGCTTTGCCTTTTTCTCCTCCTTTTTTCTTTTCTTTTTTTTTTTTTTTCTCCTTTCCTCCCAAGGAGTGATGAAATGACCTCACCTCGATGATCCTCCGATATTTAGCAGAGGAGGCTGAGGGGAGGCCTGGGCAGCCCAAGGAGATGATGTAGGAGAAGCCGTGAATGGCTTAGCTCAGACAGAGGGGGACAATTATTATGCTGCAATTTTTATCGCTTCTATAATTAGGATTTTCAGCAATGCTGCTGTGTTTGCTGTAAATGTTGAAATGAATTAATATGCTCATTATTAACCAAACAACAAAATTTGGTTTTGATCTGGACTTAAACCCTCTGCAGCCCCAAAGCTGAAGGCACATTGGCACAGGTAGACCACAAGTTCGGCTGCACTGCTTACTGATCGCCAGCATTGTGAATGAAGTTTTGCTGTTACATCTGCAAATTGAGGAAGCAGATCCCCGCATGCAAAATTTGTATTCATTACTTCGCATTCTTTTTCATGTGCAACTGATTCATGTCTCTTCAAAAATGTTATTAGATAGACTCCTTAGCTGGTGTAAATAGGTGCAGCTCCGGATGCGTAAAGGGAGTCTGGTTCTTGGCAACAATTTAAAAAATACAAGGAAATAAAATAATTCAGTGTCTCAGTTTACCAAATAAAGTCAGATGAGCTGTATGAAAAACATTTGATCCATTACATTTTAAAATTAAGTGGAACGTTTTTCTTTTATAATCCTCCCTGTCAAAGCAGCTGTATCTCTGCCACCAAAACCAAACCAAACTTTATTTAAAGCTCAGACCTCGTATAGAAGACTTAAGCCCACGCTGTAAAGACATTCAAAACTTGTTAAGGTTACTAGAGAAATTCTGTCTGCTTGCTTTTGTTTTGCAATGTAGAAAATGACGTGATTTTCAGACATGAGGTTGAGTGCATGAGCTGATAAAAGATTACCCTTCTTTCAGGAGTTTAGATTGCTTTTTTATATTTAGCATCCCAAAATAAATGTTGCAGGAACTCGCTGTTTCCCATGTGGAAGGTATTGAGTAACTATAACTACAGCATTCTTCCTTCTCCTCGTTTTTTTTTTTCTTTTATTTTTTTTTCTTCTTTATTTAATCTAGTCATTATTTTCAGAACAGTTTTAAGTTTGCAGAAATAAAAAACAAGGAACACATACAGGAAACCCTGATAGGTAGCGTGGCTTAGACACCCCTGGAGGTCACGATTAAAACGTTATTTAGTTAACGCCACTAAAGTTCTACTGTTATCAAAACCCCAAATGACCCATCTATACATGGGAGCCCCTAACCGAGAAATGTGAAAGATTTTTTGGTACACTTTTTTTGTTATGTGCTGTTGCGGCAGCACAGGAGTTTGCGGACTGGTATCTTATTTGTTTCTGCTTTGAACTGCAACAGAAAGGGACCTCTTTGCTTTCTTTTTCACCCTTAAATTATGAATGGTAATGTTGTTCATCGGGGACTGGTTTTTGATCCGGTTTGAGGGTATCATGCATGTAGACATGTACGTCTCATTTTAGGGAGGCCGCAACTTGCAAGTCTAACAAATCACAGTGCACCCAGTCCATGAAGATCATTTGTAGTGGTGTTGACTTTAACTTTCTAGGAACTGTGGCTGAAATTTTCAGTCTCACCTAGGGAATTTGAAGTCACTGGCCTTTTATAATTTATATGGGAATTTAGATATAAAATTCCACAGGCAGCTGTGAATTACTCAGCTCTTCAAGTTCAAGCAGTGAAGAACTATTTTCTTATTTCCAAAATGCTTCTTATTACCTAGGTCCTCAATCCTTAGTGCTAGTGTGTTACAACTTCTATTGATTTAAAAGATTTGATTTGACCCTACTCACATCTGTTTATGGCATACATGTAGCTGTTTTCAAGAGCACTCCTTGAGTGAGACAGTTTACTTGAGCAGGACTTCGTCTGGCTAATTATGCTGAAACAAAAGCGCTCTGCTGAATCAGAGGCTTTAACACTACTGTTTCGTGAACATTATCCTTGGAGGAGTTTTAGGAATGATATTTATGCGTATGCTCATTACCTGCAACACACATTCATACAAATATGGGTCTTTTTAAGAATGACTTATTCTCTGAGATCTGATGTATTTTCTCTGAATATGACCTAGTGATGATATATATCATTCTTCTCTTTAGCCTTCATAATTACTTATTCAAATATTTCCTACTTACCCACATTTTAAAGTTTTCAAAGGCTTATCTTTTTAATGTGATGTTCAAATGTGCTATGTGAAGGTCATTAAGACTTAAAATTGCCATTTTGAAGCCAAGATTTCACTTGTCACTTAACACACAGTTACAATTTGAATTTGGGGGGAAAAAATATCACTTACATAAAGATATCTTTAAAAGTAGAGCACCTCCTTACAGAAATTAGCTCTTTCTTTTAATTGCATATCAGTGCTTGAATCTGGTGCGGATTTCTGAAGTAATAGGAGGCTTTGATGTTTTATTAAATATTTTTTAAAAGGTGGGACTTTCTTAGAATTAAGCATGCATATTGTATTTTGTGTATCAGGAACATGATAAATTTCTTTCCTGTTACCAGTACTCAAGGAATCTAACTGGGGACTGTTTTTTGCAGTTTCTATAGGTTAGTTTTAACACTGTATGTGTAATAGCTGTTTTTCAAAGGGATTAATTTAATGAAAGTAAAAGGTAAGAAAATCCTTTATGTAAAAGAAAGCAAAGATACTCTGTCTTTTTTCCCTCTCCAAAGTGAGAAAGTCCGTCCTATGGTATAGAAGACTTTCTGCACAGGTTGCAATTTTAGGCAGAGCAGAAAATCTGGAAGTTTTGGTCATTGCTCTGCAAAACAGTACAAAGCATAATCTCTCAAAATCTTCTGATCCTCTGTCATCAGAATATGACTGAAAATTTCAGGAGTTTGTTTGTTTGGTTTGGGTTTTTTTTGTTTGTTTGTTTTTTGTTTTTTTTAAAGAATCTGGTACTTGTGGATCGTATCCAGTATGAAAATAATATCAATCACTTAGGCTTGCCATTGTGAGAAGAAGGGTGAGGAACGTGAACACCCCTGTACTCATCTTGCCACACCTTTAGAGGATGTACCCTATTACTCCATCTCTTTCATCTGCTTCATTCTCTGGTTTTATGCAGTGGAAACAACTGGTGGGTGTCTGAAAGTAGCAATATTTGCTGTTGTTTTCCCTTTATTGCTGTGGTTGGAAAAAAGGAAGAGGTTCCTCATTATGTCGTGGTGGGTACAGGTTGGAGTAGCAATGAGAATCTGTCCAAAGACTGGGATTCAAATTTTGGATGAACCTTCGGGTTAAGGGTATCCGCATCTTTCAAGCATGCGGGTGAAGGAGACTATTATACTGAGAGGTTAAACTGAACTGAAAGTGTTTGAGGCTACCCATAAAATCTTTCCCTATATAGAGATTACTGTGATGAGGCAAAGTGGGATGATGGGTTATTCTGCAAGAAGTAAACAAAAAGTGAATGAAAGCAGGGGCTATTATCACTCTATCTAGAGCCCAGTTTGGATCTTTTGATAACAGTCGGAGTGCAGTCAGTGAAATCATTTTAGGGGCAGATGATGCTGAGCTGGAAAACAAGGGCCTCTAATCCACGAAGCTTTACAGTAAGCTGCACTTCAAGAAAATGTGCCTGCAGGTGCAACAGAACTTGAACCTGATTGCTGTGTAATTCTCTCCAGAAAACTGGCTCTGAGGGTTTTCACTGTCTTATTAGCTTTCCTTCCTGATTGACATAATCTATAAAAGTTGGGGAAGAGTAAAAGGAGGTTTTGGGGGAAAAAAAAGAAGGAAGATGTTCTCTCATGCTGTTTTAGCCACCCCACCAACTTTTATCACACTGTAAGCACTTCTAACTTAAAAGAAAAAAAAAGAATTAAAAAAAAAAAAAAAAAAAAAAAAAAAAA
>Ga0065711_1047598_pt1 | contig 12235 bp, 6 predicted proteins | sample Hoacrofraction12_FD_59098 | JGI IMG/M metagenome (GOLD analysis project Ga0065711, IMG submission 59098) | Hoatzin crop microbial communities from Cojedes, Venezuela - Epithelial fraction 12 v2 (version 2) | ecosystem: Host-associated > Birds > Digestive system > Esophagus > Crop | place... | reverse complement strand
TCCGCCGCCAGCAGCCCCGCAGCGGCACGGGGCAGGCGCCGGCATCGCCGTCCTTCCTTCTGGCCAGCAGGCGCCGGTTCCCCGCTCCACTCGCGCCCGGCGCCCCGTCACCCGCGGCTGAGGCGCAGAGCCTGGCCTGCCCCCGGCCTGGCCCCGGTCACCTCACCGCGGCTGTTCTGCCGGGCCGCGCGCCCAAACACTCCAGCTGGAAAATAACTGTTTGTTTTTTTCCCCCCGGCAAGATCAGTTTCCTGCTACGACCCACACGCGGTGGTGAAGCTGCCTGACCTGCGTCTCCCCAGGCTTTCTGCGGCCCCTGGTCCCTACACTCCTCCAGGCAAGCACCGGGGATGCCGGCTATGTGGAGGGAAGGGGAAAACCTGCACAGCAGTGAGGTGTTCTGCTGCACTTCCAGGAAAAAACGCACCCTCGGAAAGCAACCTTACCTTCCAGCAGCACAAGGACAACTTAAAATGGCGTGCCTCGCGGCACTCAACACTTCCTGTCAATCAGTTGCAGCTGAGGTTAACTAATGGCTCCACTGCCCACGGCAGCACGCGCCCCACGGGAAGCCTGGCTCGAGGCAAGGCACCGGGGCCGTGACCCCCGCTGAAGGGGCTGAGCGTGCGGAGGGCTCTACCGCCCTCCTCGGGAGCCAAACCCCCCACGGGTGCGTTCAGCTCCGGGCAGCCTTTCCCCAAGCAAAACCTTGGCGCTGCTTCCTCTGAGACCACAGCGCTCGGCGGCTGTCGGAGGGCAGCTGCTGGCCCAGCCGCTTCACCGACTGGCAAGGCCCACGGAATTCATCCCAGCTTTCCCCTACTTACTGGATGATGAGCATGGAAGTTCACCTGGGCGCGTGCGCTAACGCTGTTAGTATAAGTCTTAATTTGTTTTTTTATACTCTGCAACATTTGTAAAGATTTAACACGTTTAGTGTCAAAACACCTTGGTTTTTATTTTCATATCCTTTTTGAATCAGGTTAAGCTGTAAACAATTTCTTTTTCAATCAAATACTGCCAGCTAGAATTACTTCCATTCATGCATCACTGAAAACAAAAAGGGTATTTTTCCTTAAGTATACATTTTTTCTCTCTTAAACAATGTCACTTTATACAGAAACCAATTCTAGATTCGATGCACCCTGATTAGTTATGTAAACAGATAACCCAAAAAAACTCGTCAACAGAACTAATAAGTTGGTTCCTTCATAGAATGGAAATTAAAACCTCTCCTGACTTTGAGGTTAACGCAGTCAGGAGTACAGAGCGTGGCACGTAAATCCATCTAGGAGGTGTACAAATTGCACTGTATCTGAATTAACAAAGTTATGCATAATGAAATGCACAGTTTAAATTCATGCTAGAAAGCATTTTCAATATGAAGTGGCAGCCAACTGGCAACCATAACAGTTAGGTTCTGCACCATCATGTATGGCATTATAGATAACTATTACATATAGCATACTTTAAAACCCTGAAGGATTGTGTTACTTGAAACATTCTCCAGGCAGTTATTTGGTTTGAAACAGTGGGAGAAAGACTAAAGAGCTTGCCATCTTATACCGGTTATGGTACCTTCAACTTTCATGAAGTAGATCAGCTATGATGTGTATTTCACAGTAACAAAGTTGCTTTAATGCCTTTTCTCCAACAGTAGGATTGTGTTCGATGTTTCTGCCCTCACATCACCACTGTCCTGGTGGTTTTCCCTTTTCTTAAGTCTGTGTCACTACACCGAGCGCTTTTCCTGGTTTTTAACTATTCATCAGTCCTTTCAGTATATCCTCAGAGAGTTCCAGCAGAGGGAGTTCAGGGGACGGGATGTCCAGGGGCGGAAGGTTGGGTATCGGAATGTCCTTTGCCTTCCCAGCAGCTGTTGCAAACTTCTGCCAAGATGCAGCTGAGGAAGTAGTTTCTGAGGGTTGCTGCAGACCCCACAACTCTGACTTCTCGACAAAGTCAGCATCTACATCCAACTCCTTGTCTGCTGGAGATTTTTGGAGTCTAGCTCTTTCTGCTTTTAACTGCTTATTCTCTCTCCTCAATCTCTCATTTTCAGCAACGAGAAATTCTATGTGCCGTTTCAAATCCGCAATTTTGGTTGCCTGCTCTTCTATTATTGTTTTGTCATCTTTTGGTGCTTTACTCCCCATACATGCTTCTACTGGCTCCTTTTTCTTCTGAAGCAGAAATAGTAGTGTATCCGGGTCCCTGTCAAAGACACTCTGAATATCCGGCGGATGTTTCTCTGTGGAAGGGCTGTATTTCTGAGTGACAGGAACCAGTACGTTCTGATCATCAGAGTCTTCAGCAGAAGGCTTATAAGAAGTCTGAAGATGTGCAGCTATTTCCTTGTCAGCATTCTGCTGGGCTTTCAGCTTTTCTTCCCTCTTCGCCCTTTTCCATCTCTCCTGGATGAGCAGTAACTGTTTCATGTGACTATCCCTTTGTAATTCCAGTGATAGCTGAGCCTGAGTAAGAACAAGAATAAAAAATTTAATTGGTGATCCTTAATCCCACCTGAATATTCACGCACGTAAAGTTACATATATGTAAATATTTACACAAACAGCATCACAGCCTGCCCGAGGGAGAGGGAGGAGCTTTTGTTATTCAGATACTAAATCCAACAAGAAGTGCTCTCTGCTTGTACAATGCAACAGATTCAGATACGTCACCCAAATTTAGCACAACTACTGGTACTGTGAAGGAGTGAGTTCACGTTTGGTCTTTTTGTTTGTTTGTTTTTTGTTTTTAAGGCTCTGACCAGGCTACAACACCTCTGAGCAGAGGCACTAGGAGTTTAACTGACCTATGACCAAACACCAAGAAGGAAGAGGTTCACTTGGCACGCACAGCCACGCTTCAGCTAAACAATACAAACTGCTTGTATGCTTCTGTGATGGCATCTGTGTAGACACATTAATGACACCCAGCACTAAGCAGAAAAGTGCTCCAAGGCCAGATATGGTCCCAAATGATTCAGCCATATTTAATGACGGGGGTGGCATGGTGGTTAATAACTCACAGGAACCACCTGGGTAAGAGGCTACTATTTCTCTGCAAGAACGGCCCTTTGGAGGAAAGGCAGATGTCCGATCTCCAAGGGTTATTTGCTTTGATAATATCTGCTAAACTCAAAGCCTGCTGCTATAAAAGTGCTGAGCAGACCACACTACTGCATTCACAGATAGATTCGTGCAACGAATAAGGAAAGGTGTAGGGCTGTTGTTCTGGAGATCCCCCAGTCAGGATGAATAAAACCAAAATTACAGACTGTAGGTGAGATGCTCAGCTTTGTGTCTCAGCAAAACAGCCCAAGTGCCTCACAGCAGAAGTTAAAAACTAGTTTTATTACCTGCTTGAAGATGCCTTGCAGACTAGAAACCATTGCTGGAGAACCCTTGGATGGGTCAGTAGTTCTCTCGTCTTTGCTTCACGTAAACTTTGAAAAACTCTCAAGGAAGACTAGCATCACTGCACTTCTAAAACTGCTGGTGCAGTTGCCTTGGGTTCAGAAAACTACACAGAGGCTAATGCCCAAGAGGGGTATGACCAGTCGGGGCACAATATGACACACAGGCACACAACTGAGCTACGGCTGATTCTGCACTTTGGTCTCACCTGCTCTGACTGGGTCAGCTTCATGGCATCTGTAAGGTATGCTGCAGAAGAGAAAATTGATAAACACTTAGGACAGGGTTACAAAACCTGAACATTCCCGTAAAAGCTAAGAAAAGGCTTCAGACCTTCTGTATTCTGAATCCCCACATAAAAGCAGCAGTCCAGAGGCAAAGTATTTACCAAGTTACAGCAGCTGGAAACACCTGCTGTTTTTCAAAAGTCTGAAAAAAATTACTGTAAGATCATGTAATACACACTGCACCCTTCCCATGGCATCCTGTTGGCTCAGGTTGTTCCAATCTGTTTTTCAGAGGAGGACAGCAGCCATTTCCAGAAAGCCCTGGAAGAACTTTCCCGTGAAGGGAAGAAACACAGCTAAGGACCAGATTTTTTACATACAAGCATCTTAGGACAAAAGTGGTAAGTAAAATCCTCTCTCTGCCCACGGCACACCAGTATTATGAAGTCACACTTTTTAGTTATATTCTTGATGAAGAGGTATAGTCTGTAGTTCCCCACTTTTTTTCGTCAACTTCCCCTCCAAACCAGAAAGCGTGCTGGCTTAGAGTCAAAGCAGCACTTTAGACTTTGAGCATATCTTGCTAGCGCTGAACATGACAAGGTGTAAGAAATTCTTCACCAAATTCAGCAGGATGCAAGATAACGGCATAGAATCATCAGACGAAGAAAAGCAAGAAATGTGTCTTGGTATATGAAGTGAAGGAAACCAAAAAGAAGAGTCTGTGTAATAGAATGTAAGTGATATCCCTCGTTGCTCTGAGTACTCAGAAATACCAAAGAAACTACCGGTTTCTGATTTTATGGGATTTTCTAGTATTTATGAATGGAAAGTGAGAATGCCTGGTATCTAGGTTATGATGTTCGGAGTAACCACTTATTTTGTCTCCACACAAGCCCTGTCACTGGAAATGCCCTACTTGTTGCATCAATTAAGACCTCCTCTTTTTTCTTCTGCCAAGCAGATGCCGCACTGTCAGACAGCTGATGGACTCCAACACAAATAACTAAGCGTGACTAGTTAAACGGACAGGTAAATGCACAAAGTCTCACTTGGGAGAGGCTGTCAATCGCAGCGTCAAGGCCTGCGATGCAATCTGCTGTTCTGCTTGAGTTCTGGGAAAGCTGAGCTCATCACTTGTTCTTTGCTGTCTTGATTCAGACATTAGGAAAGGGAAGCAAGTAAACTTCTGTACACAAACATTTGTCCAAGTATTTCCTTTATCAACAGAGAAAGCAGGTGACTTCAGCTAAGAAAGCAGTGAAGAAAGTAAAGAGAAAGTGGCTTACACCAGGTCCCCAACTTCAGTTTGTGCATGACACAAGGTGTTGCCTTCCTCTTGAGTCAAGAACTGCCTTCATAGCAATAACCACCCCCAATCAAAACAACTTTGGAAACATCTGAGTTAGCTGCTCGTATTAAGGAAAAAGTTTCCAAAAGAGTGCTTGATCTGGACTGACAAACAAATTCACATTCTAAGAATAAAAATTTTGCAAGTAACTATTCTACTCAGACGAAGCATGCAAATCTACAAACTGATTTTAAGAGCTGGAATGTGAGAAATACCTACTCACCAGCAGCTTTTTTGTGACAAGAAATTGCTTCTTCGTATTTCCCTGCCGCCAACAAACGGTCTGCTTTTCTGCTCTGCTGGTGAGCCTTAAAATAAAAAGATCATTACATCAGTGAGGGTTAACCAACAAACAGTTATACCTGTTTTTAAAGTAATCGGTACATCTAAGAAACCTGTACTGATTCCAGCTCTCAGGCTTTTAAGATCAGATGTCCCACTCCCTTCCAAGCTTTATAATCTGATTTCTTCTTTAATCCAAATTTAGCAGAGTCTGTACTATACAGGTAAGAAATGAAGTTTGTTAATGCAGCAAAGATGGTGTGTACACAACAAAATCCTTTTGAAGCTGTTCCTCACAACTCACATGTTCTCCTTTATAGGCAGACATTCACTGTAGCCGTGTAAAAAGACCAGTAGGCTGCAAGAAGTTATGAGAAGCTGTATTTAGGACCAACGCACCTGGCAGAATGCAAGATATTTGAATTATGTTACAGCTTACATCTGGTTCGACATTTTCTGCTGCCCCATGCCCATCTTGGATTAAGAAATTGCAAAAGATCTTTGGTTTTTTGCTTGCAGCTCACACCAATTAATGGAAGCAGCACAGCCATAGTCAAAGATACCAAAGTCACGTTGTTGCTGTACAACAGTTAAGTCTACACTAGTATTTGTAAACCACTAATGTAAACATCTAAGGTAAACCAAGGATGTTGCTGAAAGCAAGAAATTGATGCAAGTATTTGCATATCCTCAGTGAGAAACAGTATTGCATAACCAGCACAGCAACATTCATGCAAGCAAGTCTTTTTGTTGTTGCTACAAGACATGAATTTTATGGTCCTCCCTCCAAGACAAGCTGTGTAACGTGAAAGTCTGCAATTACTAACTGGCAAGACTGTCAGTAACACAGACTATCCATGACTGCTTTACTACATGTTGCGTTTGAAGTAATCAGACATCAGGTACCAGGCATGGACTCTGTGAAACGAGACACATATGAATCTGAAGAAAGCGTTTGCCTGTTTCTTTGTTTAAGGTTACTGTTTCTCAAGAAAGCCTCTAGCAAATCCATGCTGACTGAACCTTCAGGGGAAACGGAGCTGAAAGCCCGAAATCTGCCTCTATAATTCTGTCTCTGACCCATTCTCTATTCCCTCCCTTCACCCAAATAAAGCCATGAAACCTATCAGACTTCAGATATTTGGTGACTATAAAATAAGTCACTGACTCACTTTAAGCATTTTCCAGGATCAACATAAAAATGAGCACATTTGTCCATATCCTAAAACGTTAGAACAGCTGGTTCCCTACAGGGCTTATGGAATTATATTTTTCTGTCTCCTGCAGTCTTGGTAGAAGCATCGAAGATCAGATAATCCAAACAGGATGGTAACATGATTCTATCAGGACTAACACGATACTTCTACTCACATCCATTTAAAAAGTAAGTTCCAAAATGCAGGTCAATTTCTTTATCATCTTTGTCCTCCAAATTGACGTGTCACGTACAGCGTTCTGGTAAGTTCCATTTTCTACCAGAATTTCAGCAACACTGACACCACAGAGGAGAATGACTTCTACAGAAAACACTCTTGGGAAACAGCTGTTCTTAAGCAATCCCTAGCAGTTATGTCACTGCATTTAGACATATGGCTTTTCTAAAACAGATTTCATACGCTAATATGGAGTATTCTTTAAGAAAACCACAAGTCCTTGACTCTTCACAACATATATTTCAGTTATATTCTTCTTCCTCACCTTCATTCAATCCTCACAGCACTGTCAGCATTCCTTGTTTCTTCTGCCCTGAGGTTAAATTATCACAGAAGAGGAAGTGTTTTTTCTATTGGAAAATCATCTACTTTATGGCCTTTTTCTATGGACTCCTACAAATATGCCAGAAAGATAAACTTATTTCCCACAGGAATGAACAAATGGTATCAGCTCATATAGAGCCATCTCCTCGGTTATTCATGGCAGCTCATCCAGTTACAAATTAGCTATGTCATGGACATAAAAACACCTGAGCTAGCTCCTTGCAAAACAGCTTTTCAGTAAATTAGTATTGCTACAGCTGCTTCTGCAAACTGCATGGGTAGGTCTAAAAAACCAGGGAAAGAGGAAGCAGGGTAGCTAGAGACAGAAGAGCTAAGAAAGCAATTCAGCAAGCCAGGGGCTTGGTTCTGTTGCTTAGTTTCTACATATAAGAATTTGAGCTGATGGTTTTCAAAGGTTATTTACATATGTTTTAAACTACTGGAGCGTGATCTTCCTCAAATCACTTAAGCACATGCAGGACATCTGAGGACAGTCAGTTGTTATTTGATTGATCAATTAAATTATTTCCATTCTCAATTAACTCCCAGTGAAGCTGAAGGGAGTTTAAAGGAGTTTGGCTAGACTGTGAATAAAATTAGGAAAACAACAGTCCAGAGATGCTAGCAAAAAGAAAATCCTCTGATTAGAGGTCAAACTGCCTTTCTTGCTGACACATCGACATACATAGATGTCAGGCCATCTTACTCTGATGCAGAGCAACAGACTTCCCCACTGGAAACAACAGGAACCGCAGCAGAGAAAAACTGGTTTCAGCACAGCCTTGTGTGAGAAAGCTAGGTGTTTTGCAGTCAGTCATGGGGGAGGAATTCCTCATTTCGTATGTTTTCCTGACAGCTTGACAAGGAAATATTTGCTCATTTACTCCACCCTGCAAGTGCTGGTTCCAATTAGTCAATTGTGGAAGGACCAAGGAATTTCTCCCATTTTTATGGCAGATTATTCATAACCGATAGACTATTCATAACCAGCAGTCTGAAGAAATTAGTGGTGCTGTTTCCTAGCAGCAAGTGATGAAGCTGCAACAGCCGTACTTGGATGTTTAATAGCCATGTATCATGGATAAGCTTCTACATCTTGTCTAGTCTGCTGGTTTATTCTTAGCGCTCAGTTACGCTTAGCCACACAGCACCCAACCATTGTTAGTGAATCTATTTTGAACTCAGAGTGGCCTGTATCCCATTATAAAACTGGCAATGGAAGAATTGGTCTTATATCATAAAGTGAAAAAACTGGCTCTCAAGCTTATCCCTGGTCTGATGCTATGCTAGAGGAAGGTGTTTACACCAACAATTCTGGAGCTGCTATGCTGGTTCCCAACAGATTCAAGCAGGGCTGCTTTGACTTTGGTCCTGCCCCTGTGATGATTACAGAAACAGCTGCTGCATAACTACGGTGGGTTTATATATCTGATTTCTCTTTCCTCTTCCACCTGCAGCACTAGAAATAAATGCAGGATGTGGTGTGAGAATAATTATAATTTATTAGCAAGCTATGGAATTGAAGGGGGGAAGCAGGTCGACAACTACTTCTAGATGTCCCTCCCAACCCAGACTAGCAGGAATTCCCAGCAGGCAAATAGACAGGTGTAACAACTCGACTCTCATAAGAAGAAGCAGGTGTGAGTGAAGGATGACCAAGCTAAAAAGCTTCCTCACCTTGCTCCAATATATTTGGTTCTTCAGGGATTTCTGTATGTCTTCTTGTGTCACTTGAACTGCTCTAGATCAACTGCAGAAGCAGGTAAACTAGACAGCTTTCTTCACACTTTCCAGCTGTAGCTGAGGTGTTATGGGATGGTATCTATATTTGTAAGTTTGTACTGCTATTCCAGAGAAATACTCCTATTTGATCTTCCACCCAACTAGCCCAAATCAGTGCCTATGTGACCTTTGAGCAACAGAATTAAAAAAAAAAAAATATCGAACAACCCTTTAAAGCAGTAACGCAAGTCTCCTCTTTGCCTAGAGCTTTCTTTATCAGCCCAAAAATTAACACTCAACTTCTTTTTTTTTTCCAGTATAAACTAGACAATTGATGTGACTGTAGGCCATGAGAAATACAGCCATAAGGCCTACCTGCCAGACCTCTTACCACTCCCTCAAACTAAAAAATAAGAATAAAAATGCTAGTTTTCTTTCTAGAGATAGTGTACCATTACAACTTAAAGGATCACCATTGTATGATCCTAGCTTAGGGTGGGGGGGAGAAAAGAAAAAAAGCTGCTGCTTTTTCCATATGATTCCAGTTGATGGCTAGCTATTACAGAAAGGCGAGTAACAGGAAAAAAACCTGCTCAATCCTGTGATATTTTTAAAAGGTGGATATAGTACTACTTATTTTCAAATAAGATAAGTCTACTACCCTCTCATAAGAGCAGTAATTTGCAACAGTCCTCTTGTAGCTGAGTCAGATAGTCTTGTGTATGTTTTGTTTTCCTTTGTTACCCTAAGGGGAACAGCTCTTCATTGGACAAAGCCTTGCACAAGATGTTAGGCTTACAGCCTTCTTTGTTCATTGTAAGGGACTCACTAGAAAGTGCTATATTTTAATACGATTATGAAGCACAGATTACAGTGGCTCACTAATAAAGTTACAAATGAAGGCAGGTAAACCCAGCTGCTAAAATGATGGGACCTGAGGAAAGCTAACTGCAAAGAAGTTCTGTCTAATATAACAGTTTGTAAATGTTTTAAGTGAAACCACTGTTTGCTGCTAACATAATCTGTTTTATGCTGTGGACTATGGTTACCAGTTATCTTTGTCAGGAATGATCAATACCTATGTTCTCTTCCTGCTGAAAGCAAAGATGAAACTATTTTTTTGAGAGATGAGGGATATACTTGGGGATTTGTTCCCTTAAGGATAGAGGATAGTTTTCCTAAGAATGTGTTTTGGAGAAAGGAAGAGTCAGAAAGTGCACATTGCGTTGCTTCCATACTGTACAAAAGAGTGCTAAGTATCTTTCATGTGGATGTTTGCAGCAGCAAGCCACCAAGGGTGGGACAAGGTTGTGCACCATTGTTCAAATAATAAAAAGTTGTACTGTAACTTATGTTAAATAATGGGAAGATTTTTGCCACTAAACATAAAGAAATTGTAATAAGTAGCTTTATCAACAGAAGCAAACCCCCTTAAAAATGCTCCTTGTATTCTGTAGAGAAAGATAGAGTTGACTGAAGGAGAAACAAAAAGATGGCAGAACCCATTCTGGCTGCTCAACCAAGACCACTAGCCACATGTTAGCTCAATTTTCTGTCTTTAAAAGCCTGTACTTAGAAAGGTTGACAGAACAATGACTCAACTGTAAATTACAGGTTAGTGTGACTATAGAGCAAAACAAGTATGTGAAACTCTCAAGAGAATGTATTCTCAATATTAATAGACTCCTCACTGGCTTCGTATTGAACTGTAAAGCTGTTGAAGTTCATCTTGCCTGTAAGCAATAGTATTAGAAATTAAGTATATGGGCAGACAAGCCACCAGTTGTTTAGCCAACCAACATTAAGTCACTGAAGAGCTCTAATTGACTAAGGATGTGTTCCTAACCTATCCCAAATTTAAGATAAAATGGTTAGACTGAGTTCCTCACCATGCAAATACAATTAAGAGATCTGGAATGAAACCAACTCACATTAACACTGCTCAGGTTAGGTGGAGTCTTCAAAAGCCCATACATGCACAGCTGTAGCTCTTTCCCTATCACCTGCAACTTCATGAAGGTGTGGTATCCTTTTACCTATTGCATAATCAAAGCAACCTCATTCTCTTCCTTTTCATCCATTTAGTATGATAAAAGCACTAAATGCTTCAGCCTGCTTGTCAGAGCCATTTTGTATACCAACAGCTCTCAGCTGCTTTGGTAATGCTTTTCTTGTCCCCGTGTACAGTGCTGCAGCTGGTACTACACAACTCTTGCTAACAGTAGGTTGTAAGCTAAACGAGAACAGTTCTGCAGCTCTGATAATACACGAAAACAATCTGGGCTCCTATATGTAGCCTGAAACCACATGGCTCAAGCTGTTACATCAACTGAGCTGCCCCTCAGTAGGGACAACTGAATCATCACAACAGACGGTCCAGTAAACAAACTATTCCAGGAGCAACAATTTCAAACAAGTGGGGTAGAAAGGCTTCAGCCATGACTTCAGCCTGCTGCCTTCCCAGGCCTCCATGAGACAGCTTCATTTGGGTCTTTAAACTGTTCGGCACGCTTACTCAGAGCTGAACTGCACGGCTTGGTGATGCGCACGTGATGCCAGTGTGACGCAGCAGAAAGGCACTGCTGGTAGGTACCCAAACAGCGCAGACACCAGTGAGGAAATAATGCTTGTCAACCACCCATAGCTTAGCTAATTATGTTTTTGACTGGGAGTTACTGCAAGTTGTTTTATGTGCAACATGAAACAGTTTTGTGTTATGTTTTAGTAGCAGTTATATGACTGAATACAACATTGCTGAGCTTTTCCAAGGAGGCTGTTGCTGATCTGGCTGTTCAGCCGAGTACCTGATGCATCACCTCGGCACCTCCAGTCACTTTGCTCAGATAGATACGCTGCTGCCTCTGTGCCTTACATTTCCCTCAGCTGAAATGAATGGCCCCATATACATCATGTTGTTATTGGGGAAACCAAGACAAGGCCTCCACCACTGTGGTAAAAACAGACAGTGTTAGGCATGTCTATATAATGATACTTCCACTTTTATTACCTAAAAGCTTCAGAATTGAGTGCATTTGCCTTTTTTTTTTTTTTAGATTTATTTTAGATTGAAAGAGCAAGTATAGTAGCTTTCAGGTTAAGCTTTGTTAAAAAAAAAACAGTGTCTTTCCTTATGAGACTTTTCTTCATGCTTTGCAGTAAAAGTTTTAATCTGTTAAAGAATGTTGAGATGTCTTAGTTTCTGGCACTGGCTGGTGCATGAAACAAGTTTTCAGCTGGACTAGATATCCGCTATATGGCTGCCTGCAGGTGCAGGGACCGCACTTCATCCATACCAGTCTTAAGTTCCACAGCACAACCTAAATATTTTATTAGTATGGTTGAAGAACTGTCTTCCTTATTAGTAAAAGCATAAGGACTTTAACCCATTCTTTCAAGCATAGATGATGTTTCTCATCTGCAAAGCATACGGTACACTAAAGGCGAGGGGGGGGGGAAGTAAAAAAGCAAGAGGAAGAG
>Ga0065711_1047614_pt1 | contig 12237 bp, 10 predicted proteins | sample Hoacrofraction12_FD_59098 | JGI IMG/M metagenome (GOLD analysis project Ga0065711, IMG submission 59098) | Hoatzin crop microbial communities from Cojedes, Venezuela - Epithelial fraction 12 v2 (version 2) | ecosystem: Host-associated > Birds > Digestive system > Esophagus > Crop | place... | reverse complement strand
GGTGAAGTTCTCGCTTGGCTCCTCCTCCCAAAGAGAGTTTTCAAGTGCCAGTTTTTATATGTTTGGAAATCTTTTTGCGAGGTGGGACTAAGTCAATTATTGTGTATCGACTGGCTCTTGGCATGGAATGTCGTGCCGTCAGAAGCGGGATTCAGCAGTGTGACAGCCTTCGGAGCGGGCATCTTGGTGTGCTCTTCTGGGGGCCATCTGTGCTTTATCCGAAGCAATCTCTAAAGCAATCTCTGGCTGCGCAGCCTCCGCGGCGCCCCACAGATCACTGGGTTTACAGTGATGGGCTATCCCCCCTTACTTTTGTCTGATAAGGACCAGTTAATTAGTCCCTTAGTTAGCTCTTCGGCTCTTGACACCTCAGTCGAGAGACGCCTCAGTCTGAGTTTGTCTTTCGTCTTGCATTTGACAAGTCCAGCAAGGCCATCGATTACAGTGTCCCCTTCCAAGCCCCAGTGCCCAGAGACTGTCCCCTCCCGAGTCCCAGTGCTCGGAGGGTATCCCCTCCCAAGACCCAGCGCCCAGAGAGTGTCCCCTCCCAAGTCCCAGCGCCCGGTGGGTGTCCCCTCCTGAGTTCCAGCTGGCCACTCATCCCAGCAGAGAACTACAGTTCGAGCTTTACCAAGCCCTGAGGTACCATAAATTTTCTGCTGGTTCCCCAGAACTTCCACCCCGTTTCCCCTCACCCGTGGAAGCCCCATGACTCGTGCTGCCCCCGGTTTCGAACCTTCCCTGGGAATGCGGATCCCGCAAGGACAACCGGGTGAACTCACCCAGTCCCAGCCGTGCTGGATGCCGTCGCCACACTCAGCAGGTTGGGAACCGGCAGAGTCCCACCCAGGTCACCAGCTTGTCATCAAAATGGATTTGCTTGCATTTTTCTTTTCTTCCTGTTTGTTTGCAGGCAGCGGAGAGGAGGCAGCAGCAGTGTGCACTCCCTGAGACCCCCTTTTTATTGCCAGCAATGAAGGTGGCTCGTGGCTGGGAGGACAAGTAGGACCCAGTGTTACAACTCTTGATTCCTCACAAGGAATATGTGAAAAGTCTTGAGATGATTGCTTTTTACAATGACATTGCCTGCTGCTGTAAAGTAGAGAATAAGTATTTTTGTTTGTTTTCATTTGCTTCCACATGCAGCTTTTGCTTTTTCTTTCTTACACTGCTTTTGTCTCAACCCACATGTTCTTTTTTTTTTCATTTCATTTTCTCCCCCCCCCAGCATGCTGAGGAGGAGGAGCAACAGAGTGGCTGGGCAGGCACCTACCAGCCAGCCAAGGTCAACCCACCACACAGCGACAGGACAGGGGGCAATGGCTTTAAACTGAAAGAGGGCAGATTTAGATTAAAGAAAGAAACTGTTTACTGTGAGGGTGGTGAGGCCTTGGCACAGGTTGCCCAGAGAAGCTGTGGCTGCCCCCTCCCTGGCAGTGTCCAAGGCCAAGCTGGACGGGGCTTTGAGCAGCCTGGTCTGGTGGGAGGTGTCCCTGCCCGTGGCAGGGGGCTGGAACTGGATGATCTGTAAGGTCCCCTCCAACCCAAACCATTCTGTGATTCTGTGATGGAGAAAACTGTGTTAATGTCACCAGTTCCAGCACCGACATCTCCCCTCACCCCAAAGCCGGCGCTATCCAAACACTCCATAGCGTTAAGACATGCAATGAGACTGCGTCTGTACACAGCCATCACTCCAGAAGCATCGGAACCAGGGTCAGCGGGTCCTTCCCAAAGCGTCTGTAACATGAGCAAGTGTTAAAATAACAAAAATCAAACCTCAGCAACTGTTAACGGCTTCTCACTCGCAGTTTGCAACACTAAAATTTGCTGTTTAACTCAGCGTGGAGTGCTGGTGCATGTACTGATACCAATAATAACACTGTAAGAGCCAGACCATGAAGAAATCTCCTACAGGCAGAACGCAGCAGCAACGATGAGGCATTCAAATGCAAGGTGGACACGCAAAGCCCCTTGCGAGATATGATCAGAAACAGAAAACTAGAGTTAGAAGTGGCATGCCAAAAAAGCGAGGAGCGGGCCAAAAAAGGAGGAATCGAAGTAGCTGAGATGAGAGATAGCCAGGCACAAGCGGGACAAAGGAGTATTTCACGGCCCCAGTGCAATAAACTCTGGTTATGTGGAACAGTAACCACGAGACACGCTCGGAACAACATTCACGTCGTTTCCTTTGCAGGAGTTAAACCCAACATTTCTGCTTTATTGTTATGTTTGAGAAAACTCTGCCTGTTCTGAAGAACGGCCGCTTGCCTTCCACTCCCGGAGCCAGCGGGGAGTTAACTGCTGGGCTGCCAGTCTCAGGACAACCTCAAGCCAAACCATCTCCAGGCGCACCAGCAGCTCTCTGCACCACCTTGGCCAGCCACGGTGGGTTTTGGACAGCCCAGCCACAACACGAAAACATTTGGCAAGTTTTAAAATTGCTGCTAGAACAGCTCCAAAGCTGTCTGCACCTTCCGAACGGCAGAGCCCAATCACTTGGCGAGTTCCCGTGAAGTGTCTGTACCGACCCGGTTCTACCAAAGCCGTGTTCTGGTGTCCTGACTACTGGACCTGCTCCGGGGCTGTGGCAAAACAAGTCACAGCCTTTGGACGTGGCTACTCATGACTGTGAGTTTAAGTAAAAACTGGGAGAACCCTCTGCTCCAGGGTTTTTTTCTGACATATTTGGCATCAAGGTCTCCCTGTTTGCTATGCCTGCTGTAAGATACGCTACTGCTGACGCCAGCACTGCAATTAATTTCCAGCACACTATGGACAGTCTCTGCTGAAAACTTCTGACACCAGTTAGTCTTAAAAGCTTCCCCAGCCCTTCCGGCAGGCTTCACTGCCGCCCGAATGCAGGGCTCTACCCACGCACGCAAAAATTTCCACCTAGCAAAGCACACGCATGACTAAGCCAAGTATTCTGCAACCCATTCTGAGCGCATTAATGCTTACCCAAGTACACTTTGCCGAGCCATCACCTTTCATAACGAGCTGACCGGGAAGTGCTTTAATCGCATTAAGTCACCAAACTATCAAAGATAATTTGACATGGCTGAAGGCGATATTCCATTTTTCTGGAGAGGTTTCACATCAGCTTAGCAGAGGGCTACACCAGGGACAGGTTCCCTAACCAGCATCTCAAAGCTTTAAAATTCACCTAGCAGCAGCAGATACAAAGTGCGTTCGCACACGCTGAATTACCATTCAATTGTGAGTTACTTAGTTTCAGCACTCTTTAGTACTTCACAAAGAAAACACAGGAAAACATGAAGAAAAGTCACAGCAAATTATGTCTAAGAGATTCCTGCTTTTAAACTATATCCATTAAAGAACACTTTTACAAGAAGCTGCAAAGAGTTTAAGCCCCACGGTTTAGGAGAAGATGGGGGAAGAGCACACCTTGTTAGCCTCAAATGTAAATTATTTCCAGGAAAAGAAACTACAGGATAATCTCTGCCTTTTTCCATGGGAGCCCAAAGCACGTAACACAAAGGGGTGTCATTAGCAATAGGAAGCGTAACGTGGGGAGCTGTGTGACGCAGAAACACCACTGCCAGTTTTCACAGCAAAGATCTCCTTCTTCACAGGGTTTTACAAAGGAGATGATCTGACTAAACCCTCTTCAGTACATACAGACCACCTCGACAGTTTTTCTCCTCCCTCCTCTTAGCACACTGAAGACAAGACTACAGCTAGTTCCACGCCTGCAAAAAATACTTCGCTCTGAAGAAAATCTCCTTCCAGCTCCAAGTTAAATATTTACCATTTACATTTTTTTCTAAAACATAGTATTATTCTTGTTGACAATTTCTCAGCATAAGTGTATTTAAGATTTCTAGCTATCTAGCTCTGAACAGGAAATCACTCTGATGTCAATTAATCCAGAAATATTTAAAAAATCAATTAAGAGAATGGTTAATTCCATGTGTCTAAATGCAACAACATAGAAACTGATACCAAGAAACTTTCAAACTGGGTATCACAAAGGAAACCTTCCATCCCACCGGCACCCAGGCCCCAGAAAATCACAGGTGCTTCAGGCACAGCACAGTGAGGTTTATGATGGAAAGCGACCTCTGAAAGCTGAACGGAAAGCTCGGTTTTATACTGGATTCCTTATTGTTTTAAATACAAACAAATCAGTGAACAAAGAAAATGATGAGATGTTAAGAGTTTAAATGCACAGATTTATATGTATTCTTAAAAGACACACAACAAGAATTCTTAAAAAAATGTAATACGAACTTTATTGTATGTATCATTCCATAATCACTTGGAGATAAGAGAATAAATACAATAAAATCTTTAAGTTACAGGTGGGAGATGTAGATCTGAATAGAACTCTCTGTCCCAGCAGCATAAATCATCTTGGAGATCACCGAACCATTTGATTTCAAATTCTCCAGCTGCTGCAGCTACCAATGACGACAGCGCTGACGCGCCTATGCACTTCACCTCACCCTGCGATTCCTCTTTTAGCTTTTCTGGTATCAGATCCTGCCCCATAACCTGCAAACAGAGTAAGAAAGACGGGAAACAAGAAAATCACTTGCAGAGAAAACAGCAGATACGACATTCACCACCGGTCTTTACCAGAAAAGCCCTTGCCACATGAACGACCCACCGTCCAGAAGTTTCCAAGTCACGCTGGAGTCATCTGCGAGCAGGGAGCAGCGCCAGCCCGAGCTCCCCGTCCGCACAACGCTGCCCAGCCTCTGGCTGCACCGGCACGGGGGGATGGCGGGGAAATCCCCGCCCAGCTCCGCACCGAGAGCTCACCTCGCCGCGGCACCAGCACCCCGATCTCCTCCCGGGGCTGTCCCACCGAGCGAGGCGAGCACAGGAGTTCTTTTCCCAACCTTCCCAACCCTGAGATGGCCTGCAAGCTGCTGCCCTCTGATGGAGGAGATCCCTCCAGGCTGCCCGGCAGCGGCTGGGCTCTCGCTAACCGACAGCGGCAGCACCCACAGCAACGCTGGAACCTCGCTGGCTTCCTCCCGCTCCCCAAGATGAACGTCAGGATCTCTACAGGCAGCACTCAAAATGTTTAATCTCTATGAATACAGTCATGCGAGGTTACTCTCCTCCTTTGTGTTTCTTTAAAACTAGAACCCAGTACATCAAACAGAAGGAAGAAATTGTGTTAAAGGACATCTCTGTTTTTTTCTGAAGATGTTTAATACTTTTTTCTGGAAGTGTTTAACACTGCTGCGGCCATCAAAGTGATCTCCACTTCCATTTCATACTCGTGATTCACTCTATGGCATCTGAAATTCCCGAGATACAATCTGCACCCCGGGAAATGCACAGCGATGATGTATCTGCAGATACAAGTCCCAGGAGAAACCCAACACCCCCGAGCATTCCCGAAAGGAGCATCTCAGCGGCCCAGCGACACGCCACGTGGCACAGCCCAGCGCGACACGGGAACGGCTGTCACTCCCAGACAGCACGCTACCAGGGCAACCCGCCCCAGCTAATCGACCTCGCTTCCTGGCAGAGTTAACGAGCTCCGGGGAGTGTCACGCTGACGGGACTCTGTGCCTGAGCTGGCCCGGGTACCTCAGCCAGCCTTCGTACGGCTGAGAACCTGCACACAGCGAAACGCCCCCTCACCTTGGTCATCCACAGCAAGGAGCTGTCACTGAAACTGAGCCGTGCCACTTTGTCGTCGATGTCTTCTTGAGCTCTCACGTTATTCTCCAGAGCAAAGGACGACTGTTGCACCTGGGTAAGCTGAAGTAAAAGCCTGAAATGAAAAAGGCAGTTAAATAAAGGCCCAGCTGGCAGAAGAGTCAGTCAGCAAACCTAAACCCAAACAAAATACAACGCTTTCAGAACAGCTCTTCTCCCTGACTTTTGCCAACGGCAAGAACTGCAAAGAAATTAACGCATCCGTATCAATGCACCACGGGTGCGGTACAGCCGTGCTGTGACAGCAGTACGCAGAAGAACTGTTGAACAACAACTCGCCAAGTAGCTGTGGCTGCTTTGCACAAGCGTTTTTCCCCCACGTATTCGTCTCGCAGCTCAACAGCGAAGCTCGGATCCGCTGGCATGAGCTGCAGTACCTCAGGCGTCCCACAGCCTTCTTACGGCCTAACGAGGCAGCAGCGCGTTGCTGCCTATGGCAGTGATTCTAACCTGAAAAGCTAGAAATTTGGGGGGTTTAGACAAATACCAAGCATCCTCTCCTGGAATATGTTCTAAAATCTTCCATCACAGTTTTACGTTCAAGGCAGTGCCCCAGAAGTCACCGCCGCGGCTCGGAGCAGGTCAGACGCTGTGCTCGCAGGGTGGCTTCGCGTCAGAGAGGGAGCCCATCGCCAGCTGCTCGACCAGAGGGAGCAGCGGCAGGTTCCAGAGCCCGCCTCGCACAAGGGCTGCAAAACACCTCCGCAGGGGAAGCATCTAAGTGTGTTCAACCCAGGGACCACTGGGACTTAGTAGTATCGCTGCTGAAACTACGTTTAATTCAAACTTTATGCATCAAGAACAACAACAAGTTTCTTTATCGCATTTACCAAAGCTAAATGAGGCAGGTGTTATAATAAAGTTGTGTGTTTTTACGAAGAGAAGACTTAAGATCTTAGATGAAAGTTTTCATCTGAGCATTATAAACACCAAAATCTACAAGTCTGAGCCAACAAACCATTTGTAAATTCAGTAAAGTTTTTACTGAAAAATTCAAAGTAAAAGTTAGAAGTATTTTTAATTTGTAAAAGGATTTTTGTTTCAAAACATGCATCAATGTAATGTAAGAAAGAATGAAAACTAAACAAAACCATTTCTTCTTTTTTTTTTTTCTGACAAACTAGACGAGTCAATTGTTCACGATGCTTTAACACAGAACCTTATTTCCTACAAAAAGCCACACCAACATCCCTTCTCCAGGTGCAATTTACCCTGCACATATGTTCATGCAACATCCACATCTCACTTAAAACCCAACAGACCTGCAAATAGCAGACAACCCACCTAATGCCTAAGCCCCTGGCAGGGGAGAAGCTCACCCTGGCCAAGCGCCCCTGCAAACACAAACCACAGGAACACACGGTGAAACCGTGCAGCCCCGCAAGGAAATCCCACAATTTACAACTGTCTCGATGCTGAACCATACACACCGAAACAAGCAACACACATTATTTTATTACAAATCTAGCTTTAATACTCAATATCAGTACTAAATCTATTAACCTCTCCCAAGTAGCAATTACAGTCATCATCTCTCAGTCTGAGTACAGTTAAAAGCTACTACATCTTTTTTAAGGTTTCTTAAATCTTGCTCTAACAGCGCAGTTATGAAGTGTTCTCTGTAAACATTTTTGGAAGTTTATAAAATGGCTTTAAGTATGTTTGGTGACTAACACATTACTGAGAGGCAAGGGGGGGCGGAAATCCAAAACTACTCTAACAGAAACAGTTCCCAATGATCCCTTTGAGAAATTATGTTTTGGGGATTTTTGTTGTATGCAAGAGTTTTAGGAAGAGAGGGAAGAAAAGGAAAGAGCCTTTTAATGCAGCCCTGTCAATCACCTGTCAGAGTTCATTTTTCAACCTCACCCATTATGCAGATTGGGGTATTATTATAAAATACATTTTTGCTCAAGCATGAGGCTTCAAGCAAGTAAGGCAGGTGGCACCCACAGAAGGCAGGCTGGCTGGCCTTCCCTCTGGGGCACTGCTGCTGCTGCTGCAGCTTTAATACCAGCCCCGGAAACAGCCATACTCTAATGGGCTGTTGTATATAATTACTTGAAAAGATTCACATAATGAGGTCATTAAAAAACGCCTTACTTCTCAACAGTGCATGACACCGGTTTACTCTTTCCACTCAGATTTAGGTTGTCCACAGCTACCCTGCCAGTGGATTTTGCTTTTTAGATCCGCAGCAACAGCAGGGTGCTCCTAAGTTAGCGCTGCCAACGCTGAAACTAACGTTTAAATTGAAAATGTAAACTGAAAATACTAAGGCTGGGAAAAATATGCTTTAAATTGTTCTTGGCTGGGAGAAGTTAACATTACTCTAAGAATACGTTTAGTTACCTTGCTCTGATAAACGAGGCACATGCCTTTATCCCAACTTTCTTTGACATGTTCTGCTCCCAGGAGTCGGAGGCTGTATGCTTCCCTTCACCCGTCCTTTCCGGTTCTTCCGAAGTGCGGAGGAATTCTGTTCCAGCTGGGCTGCTCCTACAAGTCACAGCGTTCTGCCTCTCTGTCTCTGCAGCAAGGCTGGACCCAGGGCCTTCTTTCTGCCCGTCCCATCTGTGAGGCTGCAAATCACTCTCTCTTCCAGCTGATGTTTTGAAACTACTGTCACTAACACTAACCTCCTCGGACTGATTCAGGTTTGTTTCCCGAACGACTGACGGAGACACACTCTGTAAAAGGCTCATGTAAGCTTCAGCAAGTAACTTCCAGTACCAAGGGTTGAAAGGATGTAAGCAGATCAGTTGCTGCAGACACACCACCTTTCTCCCTACGTCTTCCAGACCCTGGTAAATGGCAAACTGCAGGTTGAGAACCGTCGTTAAGTGATCTGTGTTAGTAGCGCCGCTTCTCTAGAAACAAAAGATAACAGATTAAAACCAGGAGTGGAACAGAGCCATCCTTCAGAGCCTAACAAAATGTCCCCCTGCATAATGACACACAAATATCACTAGTTTTTGGATTGTGCAAAACGGTGCTTTTAAATGATACGTGATACAGATCATGCACAATCACGCTGACAGCATTCCCTCTGGCTGTCTCGGAAAGGCAGGAAGGCCCCGAATGCAGTCATTTGTTTATTTGCCTTCAAAGTTTTATACAGCTGCACTTGTTTGTGGTATAAACACCTTTTCTACAAAATAAACAGCAACAGTAAAATTCTAGCAGACATCGGAGCCTCTGGACTTTTTCCTTTACGGGAAAAACTCAATTTGTGGTTAGATACTCTTGTTGGTGGCAGTTTGGCAGCGAGTATATGGAAATAAAAGGGAGTTTTGAAATGTCACTTTTATAGTGGAAAGATTTAAGCACTCATTTATCCCCTTTCTTATTCCTATTACATTACATTAATTCTGCCTGGCAGAGCATGATATTTAGTCCCTTCCAGAACGACCAGCCTCTCCACACAGGGAGCTCGTTGTGGTACAGGGCGTTCTGATTTCTACAGAGTGATTACATCTGCAGTGACAGTTACCCTCTGTTTACCAAATACTCGGAGCAGTGAACATCCTGAAGGATTATACACACGAAGACTATTTTTCCAGAAAATGGTCCGTATAAAAGAACTACCGGCAATATTTTCATGTTCAAAGCTCAGAAGAAAGACTGCGTTATTCACCATTTTCTCTGCAATATCCAGAGCCTCCTTGTGCCTTCCGAGGCGAGACAGACACCGAGCCTGGCCCTCCTGGACATCCCGTCTCATTGCAATGTTACTGGGAGGTAAGAGCAGTAAGCAGTTCGAGTATTCACACAGGGCTTTCTAGCGGTGTCGACAAAAAGAAAAGCCAAACAAAACAGTGAGAGATTTTCATTTGAAGGTAAGCCTGACAGTATGTTCTGGTGATGACCACAGTCACAAAGGGAATGCAGAAGCTGAAGTCCACATTTTCATTTCTCCGGTCTCAGCTACCAACCTCTGCCAGCAGCGCACGAGGGCCCCAGTGCCACACAGCCACATCCAGACAGCGATGCGCAACCACAACCCCAGCTCGTGTTTAAGCCCTGGCAGGATTCACCACGCATCTGCCCACCTCTCCCCCACGAGGCCTGACCCAGAAGGGATCACCTACCGACTGGACAACGTGTGACACGAGGTGTCTTTCCCCTAGCTCAACGATCAGAGCACTCATCCAAAAACTGGGGGACCTTCTTTCAAACCCACGATGCTCTCCACGGGAAGGTTTGACCCTGCAAGTACCTCACCTCATATGAGCAATCAGCAAGTTGGAGAATACCACAAGGAAGGCGAACCTCCATCGCTCCTGTAGGGTGGTTCTAATTTGCATGAAGTAATTAAATATTAATTGGGCTAAGGAAAAAGCCAAGAATGAGCAATACTTCTGTAGCTGAATGCTCAGGGCACTCATCAGGACTCCAATTAACATTTAAATACATTAAATTAAGTATTCAGTGAAGCTAAGACTGGAATTTTGGTTCCTCCCTCTCCGTATGAGTGCTCAGACCACAAGACTAATGAGCAGCACTCATTCTCCCATCTCTCAAAATGAATATTTCATTATTCCTTGCAAACTTTAATGGTTCTAACAGAAAGGGCTTCCAAGCGACACACCCTAAATACTTCCTAGCAAAATGGCTGAAATATTTTTCTTCCCTGCTGTTAAGTTCGCATTCCTTCTCAAGCAAATGAGGGAGCTCCCCTCCGTTCAGTGAGTGCAGCAGCCACTGGTGAAAGTGGATCAGAGGAGGTCTGCAGGACACCCCTCTGCTCCTTGTTCTGTGACACAGGGATACAAGCTGGCAAGGGTCAGGCATTACGACTCCCAGGCAGACTCTGCAGCCATCTATATCCGAAAAACGGGCACAGCTTGTCCTTGGCATTTCCTACCAAGTGGCCTAGGCTGACGTAAAAAAGTACTCACAGTGAGTGACGAGATTGCTACCCCCACTTAGTTATTTCCAGCCCCTTTTCTAAGGTCGGTGCTCTCAAATCTGTAATTTCAGGTGCAGTCTAGTTCTGGTTCTGTCACAGTGACCCAGGCTCGCAGTAAGACAGAAGACTACACATTTTTAATATGGGTCACTGTGACAGAGAAGGGTTAGGAGGCAATGACCTGCTCCACTAGCAGATCTAAGGGGGTGTCATTTCCTCTGAGAGGCTCCACAGCGCACAGCAAGGCGCGGTCTGCTCTTCCGGAGGGTCAGCAGCTGTGCCTGACCACAGCCGGAGGCAGCTCTCTTCTCAGCACGCTTTCACGAACCCCTTCGGGGTGTCTCAGCTGAGGGAGGAAAGCATCTGTTGGGTATAGACAAGGCAACAGCAGCGCTGGAGTAACACCACAAAGCAGAACTCAGTGCCAGCTGAGGTAATAAAAGACCCACAAACCCAATGGGCAAGGCGAATGGAGTGGAATCAGAAGTCGGCCTGGGGGCTTTTAAATCAGGGAGCCTGTAACGCAAAGCATAGCCTGGAACAAGCACCTTCATCACAGCTGAAACCGGAGCAGAAGCGGCTGACTGCCACCAGCAAACCAGGTAACAACAGACCGGGTCCTGCAAAGAGGACTACAGCAGCAAGAGAGCATCGGTGATCAGGAAAATGATTGTGCCCTGGTACTCGGCACTGGTGAGGCCGCACCTGGAGTGCTGTGTTCAGTTTTGGGCCCCTCACTACAGGGACACTGAGGTGCTGGAGCGTGTCCAGAGAAGGGCAACGAGGCTGGTGAGGGGTCTGGAGAACAAGTGTTATGAGGAGTGGCTGAGGGAGCTGGGTCTGTTCAGTCTGGAGAACAGGAGGCTGAGGGGGGACCTTATTGCTCTCTACAACTACCTGAAAGGAGGTTGTAGTGAGGCGGGTGTTGGTCTCTTCTCCCAGGTGACTAGTGATAGGACGAGAGGCAATGGCCTCAAGTAGCATCAGGGGATGTTCAGACTGGATATCAGGAAAAATTTCTTTACTGAGAGAGTGGTCAGGCATTGGAACCGGCTGCCCAGGAAGGTGGTGGATTCACCATCCCTGAAGGTGTTTAAAAAACGTGTAGACGTGGCACTTTGGGATATGGTTTAGCAGGCAGGGTGGTGTTGGGCGGGTGGTTGGACTTGGTGATCTTAGAGGTCTTTGCCGACCTTGTGAACGCTGTGATTCTGTGAGGGTGGCTCAGCAAGCAGGCAGCGAGGACAGGCCCTGGGGCTGCACCAGGCAGCAGGAGATCGGGGAGCAGGACTGCTCCCCGCAGGCAGAGCCAGCCCCAGCCGAGGGGAGGCGGCAGCGGCGGGACAGGTAACGGCGAGGCCCTCACGCACCGCCGGCAGCCCAGCCACAGCCGGCTCCCACCGCAGCGGGGAAGCCCCGGGCCAGGCCAGCAGCAGCAGCCAGGCGGCTGCCCGCCACCCCACAGCCTCCGAGGGACGCGGCGGCTCGCAGGAGCAGGGACACCCGCACGCCGCGGCCCCCACGGCCGCCAACCCGGCCCGGCTCACCGAGGAGCCGCCGCCCCGGCATGGCGTACCTCGAGGTCCCGCCGCCGGTAGGCCCAGTCCGCCCGGAACTTGCTG
>Ga0065711_1047613_pt1 | contig 12237 bp, 11 predicted proteins | sample Hoacrofraction12_FD_59098 | JGI IMG/M metagenome (GOLD analysis project Ga0065711, IMG submission 59098) | Hoatzin crop microbial communities from Cojedes, Venezuela - Epithelial fraction 12 v2 (version 2) | ecosystem: Host-associated > Birds > Digestive system > Esophagus > Crop | place... | reverse complement strand
CTCCCTGGGCAGCCTGGGCCAGGGCTCCGTCACCCTCAGAGGGAAGAAGTTCTTCCCCGTGTTCAGCTGGAGCTTCCTCTGCTTCAGTTTGTACCCGTTGTCCCTCGTCCTGTCACTGGACACCACTGGAAAGAGTCTGGCCCCGTCCTCCTGACCCCCACCCTGCAGATATTTAGAGGCATTTCTAAGGTCCCCTCTCAGCCTTCCCTTCTCCAGGCTGAACAAGCCCAGCTCCCTCAACCTTTCCTCCTAGGAGAGATGCTCCAGTCATTTCAGACAACCCACACAACATCTGGGGCTAAAGCATGGGCAAACCATATGAAAACGAGTCACTGGGATAAGAAGAACAGGTTCTAGAAAACGGCAAGGGGATTACTGGGAAGGAAGGTCCCTGGAGCGAAGTTTCCCCATGCGTATAACCCGGGCTGCAGCCAGGCCGTGCGTGTACTTACGGAGCAGCCTGCTGATGGCAGGCACGGTGAGTGACCTGGCCAAGGGCGCGCGTGGAGCCGTGAAGGGAGACCCAGGGCCGGCTGGCACCGGCCGCGTGCGGCGCATCCATGTCTCACACAGCTCCAGAAACCCAAATATTGAAAAAAACCCCACACCTACAAGTCCTTTCTTTGGGCCTGTCTCGTGAACGTTAACGCGGCGTTATTAACGCTGTTACCTGCGCTTCAGACAGGGGAAACGAGGCAGAGCGAAGCGCAGCGAGCTGCCCAGCATCGTGCAGGGGGTCCGTGGCGGAGCTGCGGCGGACTGGACTGCGGTCTGCAGGGTCTGCTGACAGCATTGCAGTTTCCATCGGGATGGAGACAACTGGGAAACTGAGTAGCGTACTCCCATTTTAAGCCGGTGAAAATGCCCGTAGAATCTGCAGAGATACAGAAACACACCCCCCGCAACCTGCTGCCTTAAGCATAGAAATACACTTTCGTTTCCTCTAAAATGCAAACTCAGACACAAAATGATGCAGGATAGTTAATAAAATTGCAGTCTCTGAACCGTTCTTTGGCTTGGCACAGAGAAAACATCAAGGAAGAAGATCCAGGAGTAGGTTTTGCTTATCCTCTCCATCTATACTCTATGCATGCCCTCCTCTCTTTCTGCAAAGCACTACCTAATTTATCTTCCCACCAGCGCAGACACAGAGAGCACACCTCCGTGATTAATGGAGTTTTGTACCCGAGGAGTTGGTTACATTGCAGCAGACAATGAGAAATTTGGTTACCACTAATACGGCATTGACACAAATGTCAATGCTGTAAGGCAAGCAAGATCATTTTGAATCAGGGATCCCTTTCATCATTGTTATTTGTGTTTGCTTCTTCCATTTTAATAAGCTGCTGCTCTGTGTGTTGGCCACATACTCCCGACTAAAACTATCTGGGGACAATTTAGTTTTTATGCAACACTTCATTAAGTAGGAGGCACCTTTAACAAAAAGGTGCTGTGTGTTGGCATAGCCCGGTTGTCGTTTAAACACAATATTCCAGCTGAGACCTCCAGTCAGCTGATGCCTTTTCCTCAGGGATAACTAACCCGTTGTTTGATCAAAGTCAAATACAGCGGGAAGCGGGAATAATGGCTTTTATTTTTTTTTTGTCTCTAGAGAATTGCACTGATCAAATCACTCAAATCTTGCCAGGTCAAAAATTAAATTAAGCCTGACGACCCCATCACTTGGCTGAAGGACTGAGGGAGTCGATCTGCAGGTGGGGAACCTTTCCTTGCAGAGGGCCCACCCCAACACGGGTAGGGGGCTTCAGCAGGTTGAGCCTTTCGTTCCCCCGGCCGACCCTTCACTGGGGCAGAGGACCACCCTTCCCAGCTGGGCGCAGGCGTAATGGGGCTGCTCTGCTGGGCTGGCTGGTGGGAGCAGTGGCTCGGTGCAGGGCTGGAGGTCTTTGCACTCAGACAGCCCTCCCAGTTCAAGACTTCCATGCTTTCTGACGGTGCCTCCAGCCCCTTTGGACTCTTCCAAGCACCACCTGCAAGCCCCAGGTCTCAAATGGCGTTCAGCTTGGTGGATGGAAATGGGTCCGTGAAGAAACCCAGTTCCCCTCACTGAGCGATCATTAAATATCCATATCTTCAAGAAGGAATTAGCTTAGCCTCTGACACAAAAAATTCAGTAGTGATTAGAGAATAGGTGGAATGGAAGAAGAACCAGAGTTTCTGGGGGGTTAGGTAGGGAGTTGGTGGCATCTATGCAACCATCAAAATCCTTAAACTCAGCATGGAGGCTGCACAAGAAATTATACCAAGCCTTGAAGCGATCTCATGTCTATCCAGAAACAAGAGCGGAGCGGAGGGAGAGGAACAGGAGGCAGGGGAGAGACGAGCCTGGTGGCCAAATGGCAAAGTTCCCGCATGGCTTTGAACTTTATACCTGTCCTTCTGGAAAGGAAAGAGCAGCCCAGGCAAAACAAAGGGAAAAGCCCAAAGTGGAAGTCCACAAAACCAGAAAAGGGCTAGAAGAGCTGAAGAAATCAAAACCTTCCATACTTCCTATTAATATATTAAAAGCTGAAAGTCTGCAGAAGCATTTGCAAGCGCGTTACTCACAGAGGGGTGACGAATGGAGCAAAGTATGAGATAGAAAAGCGCTGCAAGGCAGCTAAATAGTCTCCTTGCCTCCGTCCTGCTGCTGGGTGCAACAGGGCATCATCTACGTCCGACCCGCTCCTCGGGGCGACGGACTGAGGTGCTGTCAGCAGCGGGGTGTGAGAGGAGGACACACAAGCTCAAACTGATAAAGAAAACAGATAAAATGTCACAGAACCAAAGGGCTTCCATTGACAGTATTTCTTCTGCTGTTACTAGTTTGCTTTGCTCTTATGCCTGGAAATTAGGAGTGCTGGAGTTGAAAAGAAAGCATGCCAGTAACGGGCAGGTAAACTGAACAAATGAGTGGATTGCTTGTGCTGAGGGTATCAACTCGGTTAAAACAACCGCTCTCCTCTTCAGACACTGACTTGCTGCATCTGACGAACGTGGCAGACCTTTGGGTCAGCAGTTACTTGGGTGGCAGTTTCTTTCTTCCTCAAAACCTAGATAATTTTACAACCTGGTGTTATCCTGGATTTATTATTTAGTGGTGACAGCAAATTTAAAAGCCAATATGAAGGAACTGAGTCACAAACAAGAATACTCTTCAAGCTTGGAAGAGAGTCAATTCTATACATAAGGAATGCAGCCCAACAAACTGGATAGAAAAAGGCCGATTTTGAGTCTGCCAGGTGCTCTCCAGCCAAGGAAAGTCAGAGGACAGCTCTGCTCTACACCACCTCCGAAGCATTACATGATTATATTCCAGCTCCCACGACACTAAAAGGCAGACGACAAAGATCACTACCCGAACGGTTGGTCATTAGTGCAATCTATTAAAGAACCAGAGACGTGAGCTACAGTTACACCGGTGAATATAAAAGCTGTGTGGAAATGCCAGCCATTTCACGCTGCAGGCTACGAAAGAGGCGACAGCTGTGACAAGGGAAAACGCTCCCTTCCCCATCGCTGGAGATTTTCAAAACTGAGTTAGACAAACACCTGCCTGGTGAAGGTAAAGCCAGCCATTCTCAGGGGCAAACAGGTAGCCTAGGTGGCTTTGAAAATGTTATCCAAGCCCTAGTTGCTAGTCGTACATGTGCAACGCTTCACGACTGCGGTACTGACTGTTCAGAAGTCGGTGTCTGCTGGCAGATGAGATCACGGTTACTACAGTAACCACATCAGTTTTCTAAGGGGTAGACAGAGGAGGTTTTTTTTCCCCTCAAACTGTGTGCTCAAGTCACGTGCTGAAATGCCTGCCTCTGCCAGGCTCCACAAGCCAGCCCCGAAACGAAGAGCAGCAGCGGTGTTTGGTCCGTGCGTGGGCAGCGGTGGGACCCCCAGTGCCCACACCCCGCACCGCAGGGCTGCGGCTGAGTTCAGCGCTGCTCTCCCAAGAACTTTCAAAAATAAATGCAAACAAAAATCCCCTCCACACGTTTCCCCCCTCCAGATGCAATGCGCAGGGTTGAAAGATTGCAGATCGAAATATCTACCGAAACAGGGAACAGAGAACCCAAGAGAATTTAGGGTTCTTGTTGCTAGGCTGGGAGCAAGTCTGGCGTGAGGCTGGGAATCGCTGTGCACCCTGTAAATAAAGTGCATGAGCTGCCCTCTGCAGCGTGTCATCACACTGCGCTTGGCTGCCGTGTTCCTAAGTCATTAGGACTATTTTAATATTCAAGCTGTACATTTAATTTATCCTCCCACTCACCCATACCCTCTGAATCTGAGCATGAAAGCTTGATCTGCCACATTTATCTTTCCTTACCTTAGACATTTCTCCATTGCTTTACGTTTACTTTCCCTAACAGAGAAATAAATGTTATTCTTCCTTCGATAATCTCCTAAAAACCCCTCTGTTGGTACTCATATTGCGGATAGGGGTATTCTCTGATGCTTCTAATCCTCCAGTCCTTATTCAGGGAGTCATTACTTGGGAAAAACTTCTTTTGAGTCATCAAGCTTAGCCTGAAATTGAACTGATGGAGCCTTTACTGACCCCAGCTACAGCACTGGTTTCGATGGCATGATGAGCATTAAATGCTCACCAGTAAGAGCAAAGTCTTTCTAAACTGGCCCCCATGTAGGACTGAAGTGGGACTTCACGCCTCCCATCCCAGCACCGATCAACCTGCGGAGATCGCCCTGAGCATATTTCTAATGCCGTGCCAGTCTGTATGAATTTACTGATGCCTAGCTTTGTGCCTTGTATCTCATTTTCATCGCCATATGTAAAACCTGCGGGCTTTTCCTCTCCATGAAAGTCTTCCGCCGGGATCTGCTTTTCTGTACCGGGCACTTTTAACAGCATCACAAACTCCTTTTCCCCAGCACATAGTTTCCCATCCTATTATGTCTCTGCTTGACTTTCCCTGCCAGCACATTTGTTGAGAAAATAACAGCCCTTGGGGGCAGATATTTCTTATATTTTCTTCATGCCTAAAATAATTGTACCTACTTATTAAAAACCTCACTGACAGTATGTTACAACAACCTGTGTGATTTATTTATCTTTCAGTGAGCTTTAAAAAGAGCTACTGCCTCTTTGCCAACTTTGTACTCTATAGTCCATCATCAAATGCAGCCCTGCGCTCTGATGTTTGTAACATACTACAGCAAGAAATTGGTCTTTGAATTACATTTATTCTACCCTTATCTAGTTGATTTACTGGTTCCTCAAATATTTGCTTCCTTATACTATCTTAATTGAAGATTCCTCCTGCCTATATTTTCTTTCACTGCTATTCTATAGAGAACAACACTCTCCTAGCAGCACTTTCATGCTGTCTTCCCCATTTTCTGTGTACAGCACCATACCTATTTTTTTCCATTGCTTTAGTCTTTAAAAAAATCAGACTAAAAGATTTCAAGGGCATTAAAACCAGCTGGATTACATGATGCATTTTTTCCAAGGAAGGTCTGCCTGCTGAAGGCACAAGCAAAACATTTATAGGAGGTACCAGCATCGTTCAGGAACCTCCTTAAGGTCACTTGCCTTTGTCACCTGTCTGCCCAGTATTTTTCTGATCACTTTGCAAGGAAGGCAAAGGACCCATGATGTTTTGCAGTAGACGTGCCTGGAAACATGGCCAGAACCTCACCAGTGTCTGGTTCGTTCCTGCCATTCTAGCTTGGAGTAACTCAGCCATAATCAGTGTTCCACTGGTATAATAAAGATGAGCCTCTGGCCCCACAACCTGCCCAAAGCAAGGTTTGATACACCCAAAATCAAGAAGTTCAGCTTTCCTCTGGTGTCAGCAAAGTACTCGTGGTTCCCTCTGTGAGTGGGGGTCACAGAGTTACCGAGATGAACATTAGACATCGGAGTAAACTTGTTCCCGTGACTAGTGAGGTGGACTGATGCTGGCATTGCTCCACGCCTGCCAGCACTGTCCGAATTAGCCTCGGAGGGCACCGGTACCTTGTTTAGAAGAGGCTGCTGGTTTCAAACCTCTGCCCTGCGGTGGAAGCTCAGAGCTCAGCGTGGAAACCGTGAAGAGCCTCAGCAGACCAGAATAGAGGAGACGTGGTTTTTCCAGGCAATGAAGCTCTGCTAGCTCAGCCTCACTAGCAGTTGGATCTGTACCTGTGAATGAGAAGCAGATGAAAAGATCTATGTATTTGATCTGTTGGGTGTTTTTTTTGATTAAAATCAGGTAACTGGAGTATGGGAACTCTCATCACAGAGCAGACTACCAACCCCAAATTGTAGGCGAACACCACCGAGTGCTTGGAATGAAACAAAAAAGAAATAGTAACAGGTTCTTCCAGAAAAATACCAAACAGAAAATGCAATTCTTCAGCCTATTAGGGGAAGAGGCATCCCCGTGTCATGGGGCTGGTACAACTCAACGGCAAGGACGAAGTACTTCACCTTATGGTCTCTCCTGCACCATACCATCCTCGTTGATAAAGCGCTATTCTGTGGCAAGGATTTACACAAATTCATTCTGAACATTTCTTGGACTGGTTTAACTCTTCTTGGTTCTCCTATCTTTTGAGTGTCCCCGGTTTATCCTTAGAAGAGAAAATGGAAATGGAGCTCCTGATTACCTCCTCACAATATTGCAGAGCGCGGCACGGCTCGTGACGGTGCTCTTTATTCTTTTCTAGTACCTTTTAAAGTTTCCCAGAGCTACTAACACATTTGTAGCCCGATTTGGAAGCCTCATTTTTCACGAAGAAAGAATCATCCAGCTAGAAGGGAGTTTAGTGCTTGAGAGCAAAAGAAGATCTCAGTTTTTCCTTTCCTGCTGTGTGCTGAAACAGAGCTATATCTTGTCTTTGTTTTTAATTAGAGCCAAAGAAGGTGACTAATAATGACCACAAATAGGAAAGCTGCCTGAAGTTGCTAATAATATTCTATCACCTTATCTTTAATTTTTTTCCTGCATTATAGACATTTATAATTATTAATCCCCCCAGCTTCATTTTATCTGGTACAGTAATATAATCAAAATCATCCTGCTCTAAACTCTCTGTAGCAAATCCTCTTTTTAAAACCCTTGTTCAATGTCCTCCCTCATTTCCATTTTCTTGGCTGCCGCTTATTATACTAAAGCCTGGCATCTGAAAATTGAACTGTGGCATTAACCATTTTTTCAGCACAGACCATACCTATTCTTTCTGGATGTTAATGCTGTAAGTGTATTTTAAACACCAGGCTGCCTGCAGTGAAATGCCTTGCATTCCCATTGTGTTACTGTAAATACCATTATTATGAAGAAGTGATTGACTTTGTTTAACTCGCTGTTCAAATAGTCTGCAGAGATGTCTGTGGCGCCAGTGTCATTCCCGTGCTTTAATTAGAATTTTAATCATCCGTGATCTTCCATTTGTTTGTGCTGTAAGCTAATTATTTTTTTTCTATCACAAAGCACTGGAACGATGTCTTAGGATTAATAATTTTCATTATTAAGTAGATTTGCACTTCATTCCTGCTCATTTGCTCCGCTAGATCTTCAACCAGGAGGTTGAGCATCTGATTTCGCCTGCCTCCCACCCTCCGCACCTAACCGGGACATTCGATGGCTCGTTTGGATTCGGACCGGCGTTAGCAGAGAGTCACACCGCGGGACTACCACCAGTACATACCTACCGGGGCCGCACAGCTCTGGGGACCTCTCAAACCCTTTTCCTTGCCCTGTGGTCAATAACCTACATCCAGTGTCCTGCACAGCTGGTGGCAGACTATCCTTTTCCCTAGGGTCTTCAGATTCCTGCAAGAGGGGAGATAGAAGAGGGAGGATCCCAGTTGCCTGTGATACGTCTCTGCTTTTCACACTGCTCCCATCCTGTCTTTGGCAGGCAGATGCAGGAGAAGCTGCTCTGCTTGGCCACCTGGACAGCCTGTAGTCACATAGTGCGGCACCGGTCCGGAGACGATAACTCCAGACGAGTGGCGGGTCATACTTGTTTGGGGCAAAACACTCGACTGATGGCAGCGCACCCCTTTCGTCACACAGCCAGCTCACCTGGGGCTGCAGCAGAGCCAAGACCTGATTGCGAAGGAGCAAAAAGCCGCTCCAGCCCCACGGAAAGCTCTGCTGGGAGCTAGAGATCCTCACCCCGAAAGCAGGCTCGGCAAACCGTCGCACCCAGAGGCTGTCGCTGCCTTGCAGCAGGTAGGGGGGCCTACCTCCATAATCAAGCTTATCCTAATGTAAGGTTATAGCTTGATTTCTCATTCAGTTCCTGGTGGTGTAAGGGGAAGCACTTAGCACCTGCCCTCTGTGAAGCAGAAGACCCCGTAGCAGCACACTGTATCTGCTTCCCAGCCGCTGAACTATGGAATGTCAAACAGAACAGAAACCACTGGTTTCGTAGGATTTGCCGTATGGGTTTCTGAGAGGTGATTCGCTGATACGTGTTGACAGAAGCTGTCTCTCCCTGAATAGAAACACCAGGATGCAATCAGCAGATCCCGCGCCAACGGGAGCCTAATAAGGACACGCCTCAAGTCTGAAAAGCTGGAAAAGGACTTAAAACACGCGCTGGGCTGACCGAGCCTCCTGCTTCACGCAGCCTTAACTCCAGCAGGGACGCGAAGGGCTCCCAAGCCTTTTACCAGATCTCCCCTCCGCCGCAGCAAACTGCCTGGCAGGCTGCAGCTCGGCGAGAAAAAGCGTGAAGGAAACCACTACTGATTGTAGGAGGCGATACCGGGGCTGCAGAACCCGCCTCCCACAGTCTGCGCGGTCGCTTGGCCACCTGCGAGAAGTACCGGCTCACCTGCCCGCCTTCATCCGAGAAGCCGCGGAAGAAAAAAAGAACTCTCGACCTCATTTTCTTCGTCAGTCTTCTTCGGATGCCTGCGCACACCAGAAAGCCTGCAGGTCAGCTCCAGGAGCACGCAGAGACGCATCGCTTGGAAACGGCGTTAAGAGAGGCTCAAGCTGCGATGCCGGATTCATTTTTTGAAGAATCCCCAAGCGCGGCAGCCACTCGGGCATCGGGTGTTCGTTCACGTCCGCGCAGATCTGCGTTACTTTTCTGCTGCCGCCGTTTCAATGGGCAGGCGTTGGGCGTGCTGCCAGGTCATTTGATATTACGCCTCTCTGCTTTGATTTGGTGGGTTTACGGTTCTTCTCTGTGCGAGGAGGGCTTCGCGTTTCCCGGCGGGCTGCGGGCGGCTGTCGGGCTCGGCGTGCCTGCCCTCTCCTGGCAGCCTGGGACTGGAGAGGACAGAAGGGACTGACTTGCTGCTCGGGTTTCGTGCAGAGACGGGGATCCAAAGCGGGTGCACACAAAGGTTTTCCCGGGCTGCACGGCGTGCCAAAGCCTTCCCACGATGGACCGTGCCAAAATACCGTGATTTCAAATGTTTCCACAATAACATAAATATTACAGCAACTGCAAAGCACAACACGGGGGAATCAGAACAAGGGGAGAGGGACCTCTTTGAATTAAATCAAGAACAATCATTTTTCTTCCAGTCAGGCTTTTTTGGTCAGTAGCTGCTACATTTTACATCCACCAGCAGGCACAGTTGCCATTTCCAGAACAGCCATATCACTGGTGTAAATACACCAAGGCGAGTTACACTCACCAGAGCTAAATACACTCACCAAATAGCTACAAGCGAAGCATTAAACTAGGGCTGAGCACGCTGAACGAGTCTTAATCTGTCTGACATCGGGACGTGGTGACAGCAGCCGTGGGACAGCCGTGCAGTGCACGAGTACCGCTCGTCTTGGGTCATGCTTTGCTTGCATACAGCTGCATTGCAGCGTAGCCTATATGCAGTTCTGCATTGTGCATATTTTTATGCGTATATTCAGTTCTGCTGTATCCCCGTGTGACTCTCCTGCTCGCATGGCTCCCCGGAGCACTACGCCGAGGTGGCTGCCGCCAAGCAAGCTCTTCAGGAGGTCTGCGGTGGTGCGTGCCGAGGAGCAGCCCCACCAGCCGCGGCCCAGGGCCTCCTTCACAACACCTTGCGTACTAAAACCTGCCTGGAGCAAAAAACCTGGCCCTGCTGAAGGCAGTGACTTCCAGCTCCGTGGTGGCTCTTTCTAACCTCTAAGCTTTCCTCGGAGGGGCTGCTCTCCAGCATTCCTTTCAAGTGATACTAATGCTGAATCAGATGTGACTTACAGTGATGACTATTAGCTTCCTAACAGCCCTGCCATTCCTTTTAAAGGCCACCGGGAACAGTCATCTCCTTTTCTTGCCTCGGTGGAAGAGCAATTAGCACCTAAACCCTCAGCCTGTACGGGGAATGCTATGGTTGCGAGAGCTGCGCGCTCACCAGCTCCCCTCCCACACTACCCATCCAAGAAGATGAAATCGTTCTTACCATGCGGTCACATTCGTGTGACATTCTCAGCCGGTTTGGCTTCGCTTGGCTGTTTGCAGAGAACAGCGTGTGCGTCGTGACCGGGGCCTGGCTCAGAGCGGAGCGATGCTGGTCTGGAACGACCATTGCCTCTGCCCTTTGCATCGCATTCTCTTTGTTTTCTGCTTCCACATTAAGAGCTGTCATCAAAGAATGTTGCTCAGCTGGATTTATCTCTGTGTAAAATGATTGCTGCCTTACAAATAGTTTCACAAAATGCTTAGAAGTGATACCTCAGCTTCCCCTTTTCAGTGAGACATGAATTAAAAGCCGACTGGGGCATATGTGCAAGGCTAGTGTTTCCCTGGCAGGAGAGGAGGAAAAGCTCGCCTGGAACCAGCGCAGCACACGGGGCTTTGCAGGGATGGAGCCGAGCACCGCTGACGTACCCTCACCATGCCTGCTGCCCATGCTAGCCCAACAGCACCGCAGCATCACCTTCTCTTTTTCTGGTGGGTGACAGCCGAGGAGACGACAACGATAAGCTCCTGTTGCTGCTGCCAAAGCCACTTAGCGCTGACTCGGGCGAGAGGCATCTCAGGACCTCGTTTCCCGGCTGGGCACAGGGTTAGGGGCAGGCAGGCAGCCACATCTGGAGCCACCGCTGCCGCTTCTGCAGCCCCGCTCGGCTCTTAGCCCCTGCGAACTTCAGGGAGTAGACTCAGACTCAAGTCCCTGAGCTCCATCTTCCACATAAGACTGTTCACAACCTTGGGAAACAAGAAACCAATAAGAAATGTTATGTTTTAGAACTTGAGTGGAGTTCAGCCGGCTGAAGACAAGCTTCAGAGCCTGCTCCGAAGCCTGTGAAGCTGGTGGAAATGCAGAGGCTCCCCTTGACTTCAGAGGGATGAAGTCCCAAGGGAAGAGCGAGTTGATAGCTGACCTGCTTGCCTCGCAGCGCGGGCTGACAAAGGGAGCTGGAGCACAAATCCCTTTAGTGCATCGAGTTGCAAGCAAGTCCCCTGACGCTGCAGATGCTACAAGAAAGATGAATGCGAGGTCCGGGTCCCCCAGGGTTTTTTTGCTGCTCTGCTTTTGCCGAAAGCTGCTGTTACGGGAAGAATCCTTTGCCGAGCTGATCTCGCCCGAGTGTTTGTGCTTCAGAGCGACTTAATTTAGTGAACAAACAAATTGCAAGCTCACACAAAATCTTGGCGTTTCGGAGCATCCCCGTGCCCATCTGTACTCTCCTGGCTGATATTTGCCCATTCCCCTCCCTCTGTCCCCAGCCACTCCGCTGCTATCCAGGCTTTCTCATCAGACTCTTTCCTTACACGTTAGGCTCACAAACAAACAGCATCCTTGTTGTTCCCCACCCCGGAACACCAAGGTATAAAGGACAAACCACAGCGCTGATACAAGTAATCGAATTAGCAACAACAATCAGGAGCAAAAACCCTTCAGAGAGGGGTTTCCCCAGAAAAACCCGGGGACGAACCAACACGATGTGTTTCTTCCCACCCTGCACCTTCCCAGGCTTTGTTAGCAGCGTTATTTTTACCGTCCTCATCTGAGGAACCGGGGACCTGGTGCTGAGCGCAGAGAACAGCGAAAGGGGAGATCTCACACCGTGGAGACACCGGGGCTGGGCAGGGCAAGCACTGTTGTCATCCGAATTCTGAGCGTTACTGAAGCGCAGGGGCTTTCCTGCCGTGCCGGGACGCGCTGAGGAGGTGCACGCAGCCCGTTCTGCTCGGCTGGTGTGGGGTAACCCATCGCGGCGTGGCAACCTGCTGCCTTACGGTTACAGAATCACAGAATGGTCGGGGTTGGAAGGGACCTCTGTGGGTCATCTAGTCCAACCCCCCTGCCAAAGCAGGGTCACCTACAGCAGGCTGCAC
>Ga0065711_1013742_pt1 | contig 12237 bp, 14 predicted proteins | sample Hoacrofraction12_FD_59098 | JGI IMG/M metagenome (GOLD analysis project Ga0065711, IMG submission 59098) | Hoatzin crop microbial communities from Cojedes, Venezuela - Epithelial fraction 12 v2 (version 2) | ecosystem: Host-associated > Birds > Digestive system > Esophagus > Crop | place... | reverse complement strand
CGGGCGGCCCCGCGTGTGGGTTGGGGGGGGAGCGGGGAGCCCCCGGCCGAGGGGAAGCAGCCGGGGGGGATCGAGCCCTCCTCGGCCGGGGGAGCCCAGCCGCGGGGGGGTTCCCGGCTCTGCTGGGCCCGGTCTCGGCAGCCACCTGCGCCGCCCCCCGGGCCCCGTTACCGCGCTGCCTCGTCTGGGGGAGCCCCGGGGGGTGGCGAGGGGCTGCTTTCTTTGTCCCTTTCGGTAGGGTTTAAGCGAGGAAGGCTCCGCGGGCGATCCCGCCGCGGCCGTGCGCAGGCAGGCGAGCGCAGGAGCCATGCTGGCGCAGGATGAGGCCTTGCTTTGCGGGCTCGGCGGGAGCAGGCGGGCTTCGGTCGCCGAGCGAAACCCCCGCCCGTCGGGAGCCGGGGTGTGCCGGCGTGGGTGGGCGAGGAGCGCTGGCTGCTGGGGGAGCTGGCTGAAGCGTCCCGGCGGGTCACGGCCGGGGGTCCTGGGCATCGCCTGCCAGGCGCTGCGAGATCTCAAATCCGATGCGGGGGATCCTGCCAGGCACTGTTTGTCCTGAAGCTTTTCACCGCGTCTCGTCAGAATAAGGCAGTGTTTTTTGCTAAAGTTTGTTGAATTTCAAGTCACCCAGTAGCTTGGTTGCGAGCATAGGTGTCTCGCTGCCATGGTTAGGTGGGCTTTGCCGTCAGCTTGGTTTTGTGACACGCTCTTTGTCCTTTCCCCCTCTCCATCGGTCTTACTGGTCGAGCGAGGGTGGGCCTTGCGGTGAATCTTGCAGCCTGTGTGTAGGTGCAAGTACAAAACTCTCCATAACGCTCCTGCTGAGTACGGAGACCGGCTGGGGAAGGTGGCTCGGGAGCTGAAGGTTGTGGCCAAGAAATGCTGGCTGCTTCTTTCTGTTTGAACACCCTGTGTTGGGCTCGTGCCAGCAGAGCACGTCTGGCCGTGCACGTGCTGAGCTGTGGTAGGGAGCGGACACCTGCTCTTGTTGATTCAGGCCTAGTTAATTGCTAGTTAATGAACTCGTTTGGGGGGTCCGAGTTCACTCGGTTTCACTCGCTGTTTGCAGACCGAGCTCTGCAGATGCCGTAGCACATGCAGCGGAGTGATTCAGGCAGCCTGAGAAACAACAAACTGTGACATTTGTGCTGTTCCAGCTGCGGAGGAATTTGCTGATCGCTGTGTTCAGAGCTGTCTGCAGGCACGCGCACAAAAAGCCGCCCTTAGAGCGGAGAGTTGAGAGGAGCAGGCTGCTCACTGCTCTCGAGTGGCCGCCGTGCTTGTTACCCCAGTGGCGTCCCAGTGGAAAATGAAACAGGGAGGGGGGGGTTTCAAAGGCAGAGGCAGTTGATCTGGTGTTCCGTGACTGACACAGGAGCTCCCGTGTGCCGTAACCAACTCTGGGAAGAACTTGGGTGGTGTAGAAAAGTTCTTGAAATCAAACGTTGTGTAAACTGCGTAGACGCGGTTATTTCACAATTGCAAATCTGAAGAGTCCCGCGCAGAAGGGGGAGCAGCGACTTCTCCAAGTCTCCTTCTAGGTCCTGGTGTTTGCTGCTTCCTTATCGTGCCGGGCAGGCAGGGCAGCGTTGCGTGGTCGCTGCCGTTGCCGCCTTCTGCCTGCGCCTGATCAGGTGTTTCCGCGGCGGCTGGAGGAGCGATCCCAGATGTCTTATCAGAGCAAACCCACGCGGCTGGCATCCTCTCCTCTGTTGGGGCGTCCATTGACTTTGTTTAAGGGCCTGTGCCAAGTCGAACGTAGCAGTAGTAAAGGGAAGCAGCGTTATTTTTAGAAGCCCTTAAACTTCTCACGTGCTGAGCGGGGCTGTGCCAGCGCGGGGTGCTGAGTGGTTGCGTTCGCCGCCGGCGGCTGTTCCACCTCGGCCTGGTTGGGGTTAGGTGCGGGGCCTGTCGCTTCCTCTGCTGACTCGGCGGTGCCGCTTCTTCTCGAGCGCTGAAAAGTGAAGTAATTTCCTTTCAGGATCTTAAGCGTCCTGGGCCACTGCTCGCTACGACAGCGTGGTTGTGAAGTGTAAGCTCTCCGCTAACGCTAGGAATTGTGAGGAAAGGTGACGGCTGCAGACTCTTGAGGAGCCCTTCTCCTGCGCACACAGGCCGTTTCTTCCGACATATTCCGTCTTCAGCGTTAAATGCTGTGAGGGTGGCAGCAGCTCTCTGTGCTGAGCGTGGGACTGTCGAACGCTGGCATTGTGCGCTGCAGAATGACCCTCTTGTGTCTCCTTGACCTCCGCGTGGTGTGAACCCCGGGCCACGTTAGCAACGGCTTTCCATTCAGCGGTGACGCTGTAATGAGCCCGGGCTGCAATGCCCTCCTGGATTCTTTCACTGGGGCAGTTTGGCCCCTTGAGGGGGTGGGGTAGGCCCCCAAAACACGCAGCTATTTAAAAGCGAATGCGTGAGTGCTGCTCTTCTGGGAAGGCCAGTGGTTTTGCTTTCACTTCACCCAGAACTACATCAGATGTTACCTAATGCTTTGTCTGTACGGGGGGATTAATTAGTGCTATCCAAATCTTTTCTAAAGCCAAGTTGCAAACAGGCTCAGGCTTAGCAGTTTGCCTCGCTAGCCTGGTGAAGGCAGATATCAGTGTTTTGGGGTCCTTTTGGCTCTGTAATCATGCCACGTGTTTGGGATGATGGGCTGCAGGACTCTCCTCTTCCACCCCATCACACTGAAGGCACTCTTGGCAGCTTTTATTTACCACTTGCTTTTCTCATTCAGTATTTCTTCTCCCGTAGGACTATATTTGCCCACGGTGTGAATCTGGTTTTATTGAAGAACTTCCTGAAGAGCCAAGGTAATGTGCTGCCCCAGAGGCTGTTGCTGGAATGAACTCAGTCTGCACTGCTCTTTCCCCTTTTTCTAGTTAAAAGGCAACGCTGTATACTAAATACACCGGTTTTATTACTTGTGCCCAATGTTTGGCTCATCTTTCCTCACTCTGGGTATACAGTGCTTAATTTGCATCTACAGGTAAATCAGCCATGGGAGTGCTGGGTGTCATATGTTGCTGGTGAAACGTGGGGGAGGAATGGGTTGATTTTAATACAAACAAACAAAAAAAAGTGGTAGAGAGGCTTTCCCCATGGCATGTGACAGCTGTGAACTGGTTGGAGTCATCAGGGTAGAGATAAGCCTCTGAGAAAGGAATCTGTGGAATGGAGAGTGTATCTGCTTCAGTGTATAATTTAATAACTTCGTTTAGAGTACTATTGGTGAAGCATTTTGACCAAGACTTTGTACTCTGTACTGGAGCAGCCGAGATCTGCATTCACGTGCTTGACTGCTGACTCGGTGGTGGGACTGCTCTGTGGCAGTGCCAGAACGGGCAAGAGTGGAAGAAATGTCTTAAAATGTTTCTGATGCGTTTGCCGGACCCTGGCTGTGACGGGCTCCGGGGCAGGCAGCGTGCGGGCAGGCTTCGGTGCCAGGGCACGCTGAGGGCACAGGGCTGTGCCAGACACGCGTTGCTGCCCGCGGAGAGAGGTGGTCTTCACAGACTGAGGTTTCTGTGCTGACAAGGCGACGTTTGGTCGGACTACACCGACCTGAGAGGCTGAAAATCAGTCCTGGCTAATCCGAACTGTATTGGTGATTTGCTGTGACCTTGGGAGAGTCACGTAATCGCTGAACCTTAGGTTTTTGTTTACCGTGAATGTCAAAGCATAGACCTGGCTACTGAGCTGTAAATGTTCCTGCAGCTCGCTAAAAGCAGAAGCCTGACAGCATGAAGAGTTTTCCTAATGATCTGTCCCGTGTGGTCACATGCCTCTGCAATAGAGAAGTTCCTTTGATTCAAGATTAGACTTAAGCATGTTTGGGTCACAGCGATCAGGGTTTGTACCGTAAGTCTTCTCTTCCTGGTGCTCCAGAGGATTAGCTGATTTGTTTGAGGTGCATTGTGCAGGGAATCCTTGCTTGACGTCGTGGTTGGTCACTTCTGTGTAGCTTCATGAAATCAGAACCTAAAAGGGTGGCGAGAGATGGGTGAAGATGCGGGAGAACCAAGGTTGCAGGGAGGGATGAATGAAAATTGATGTGGGTGATTAGAGAAGAAGGAGGGCAGACTAGGTCCTGTGATGCGCTGACCCTGCCCCGGGGTGGACGGGAAGGTGGGCAGACCTCCGAGGTCCCTTCGAGCTCTGCCTCGGCACAAAAATGAATCGATCGCTTTCTGTGTGCTGCTGCCGAGCAGCTGTGGTGGCTGCTTTCCCTGTCAGACTCACGTCCCTTGCTCTGCTCTGCTGGGAAAAGCTTTTTGTAGCACCGTTCTGAGGCTTACCAGTGCTCTTTGCTCTTCACAGGAACGCTGACAGTGAGACCAGCTCCTCTACGTCAACCAGCGATCAGAGCAGGCATCCTTTTGAGGTGAATAAGCCCTTTCTGTCTGTCTTCCAACACTTCCTGCTTTGCCATTGAATCGCAGTGCTTTTTCACTAGTACATTGTTTAAATGTTCCCTGGATTATGACAGAATTTAGGAAAGGAGGTACTGATACCATCCACACGCTCCTCCTGAAGTCTCTGCATGTCGTATTTTTACTGCCTGTTTTAGATAGGACCGTCACTTGTAGCTTATTCTTGTTGTGAGGGGGCTAAGCTGGGATTTGGTGAGCTGCCTGGGTGTGTTGCTATGCAGTAGCCTCAGCTTAAAAGGCAGCAGTTGCATGCAGCAGCTGAAGAGAAAGCGGGGAAGTTGTGCTTCTTCCTTACCTTCGTGTGTAGCGTCGGTCTGCGTCTGTTCCTCACCGAGCGGCCTCTGAGAGCGCGCTGATCCACCTGTGCCAGCCACGGCTGGCGAGTCGCTGGGGATCCGAAGAGACTCGTCTGCGTTGGAAGGCTGGTGAAATACCAGGCGTGAGAGCGAAGAGCTGCTTCCTCTCCCGTCACAATCTGTTCCCTGAATTCTCTCCCTCCAGAACGTCGATCAGCACTTATTCACCTTGCCACAGGGCTACGGCCAGTTTGCCTTCGGGATCTTCGATGACAGCTTTGAGTTTCCGTTCGGGTCCAATGTGCAGTCGGAAGACAACAGGGACTCCGAGAACCGGAGGGAGCGAGAGCATCAGTCTCGGCATCGATACGGCGCGAGGCAGCCCCGGGCCCGTCTCGCCACACGCCGTGCCTCTGGCAGGCACGAGGGAGTTCCCACGCTAGAAGGGTGAGAACAGCAGCCAGCTTCTCGCGGAGGAAGCCCCGTCATTTTTCACTGATGAGAGGTAGCTGAAGATCCGCCCGTCCCTCGTGCTCATCAGGTTGAGCAGCAGTCTCCTAAAGGCTGCTCCCGAGCTGGGCGCTGCCTGGCTTTGCCCCTGCGAGCTGGCGCTGCTGGGTGCTCGGCCTTCAGCCGGGCTGCGACCGCGGGCCAGCTCTTGCCGAGAGTTTGTGGGTGCCATTTCACCGGGGCAGAGCGGCGCGGACCGCAGCGTGGCTGGAGTTTGGACCGTTAAACCTGCAGTGAGAAAGCATTCCCTGGCCATTACCAGGCATTACCAAAACCTTGTACTCTGTGTGAGGGGAAACGAGAGAAAACAATCAGTTTGGAAGATGCAACTGCTACAGGATTTTTTTCCTTTCCCGCCGGTGGTGTGACAGTGTTTAGCCAGTCCTTCCACGTCAGGTTCCTGGGCTGGGAGCTAGCAGACACTGATGCTTATGTAATGCTGGTTTTCTTTTCTTTCAGAATTATCCAGCAGCTGGTCAATGGAATTATTGCACCTACAACGATACCAAACCTCGGACTAGGTCCCTGGTGAGTTGGAGGATGTGCCGCTCTTTCTGGCAGTGTCCTTGTTTGGACTCCCAGCTGGGTTTAATTCTTGCCCTTATTCTTACAGGGGAGTCTTGCATTCGAATCCAATGGACTACGCATGGGGTGCCAATGGCTTGGATGCAATTATCACACAGGTAAAACTGGCGTTATAACGGAGTCTCCCGTCCTGCTGGGCAGTGCTGTAAGATTGTGGGCAGCTGTTGTGACGCAGAAGTGGGAGAGCAGGTCTGCAGCGCAGGCGGCGCAGGGTTCGATAGATGAACACGTTCTGCGTGCTGCTGAGCTCACGTCTTCCTTCTGCGGCCTGTTGTTTTTTCAGTTACTAAATCAGTTTGAAAACACTGGACCGCCTCCAGCAGACAAAGAGAAGATCCAGGCCCTCCCCACCGTACAGATCGCGCAGGAGCACGTAGGTACGTGTATCTCCTCCAGGGAACCGTTCGCAAAGAGCTCTGTGAAAGTTCTGTTTGATGTTTTCCTGGGAGTTTAATTTTGTCTGCTAGTACCTTCAAGGCCTAAAACATTTCAGAGAGGGGAGAAAACTGAAGCATTGCTCTGTTCTACACACACACACAAAAGAGCGGTGTAGACTGGATGGATTTGCCCTGGAGAGGCAAGCTGTTCTGAAAAGTTCAGTGTGGATAGAGATGAAAAAGCAGCAGGGAAGGGAGCGCTGAAGCAAACCCAGGGCAGCGAGAGGTGGAGTGGTGGTGGGAGGAGCTGCAAGGCAGCAGGCTTTCCTCTCCGCGGGGCAGGGGAGAAGCGGGGTGGGATCCCGCGCCCGGTGCTCGGAGTGTCGTTCTCTCCTGCATTGCTTTGCTGTGATTTGCTTTCCCCTTATGACACAGATTCTGGGTTAGAGTGTCCCGTGTGTAAAGACGACTATACAGTCGGGGAAAACGTCCGGCAGTTACCTTGCAATCACCTGTTCCACAACAGCTGTATAGTCCCTTGGCTGGAACAGGTTAGTGCCAGCGGAGCGGGCGACCTGGGTTCCGTAGCGCTCGGGGGTGCTTTCTGGTGGTGCTGTTCTCCCCTGCCAGTATTTCCGTAGCTCCGTGACAAGGCCCGAGCGTGAGCAGCCTTGGCCGGCGGAAGGAGTGTCATCCTAGCCCTTGCCTCGAGTGCTGCTCCTGTCTCGGTGTTCTAATCCTGTCTCCCGTATTTCTTGTTTTATTTCTGCTCTCCAAAGCATGACACGTGTCCTGTGTGCCGGAAAAGCTTAAGCGGACAAAACACTGCCACAAACCCCCCAGGACTCACGGGGATGAACTTCTCATCATCCTCCTCCTCCTCTTCCTCCAGCTCGCCAAGTAACGAAAACTCATCGAACAACTCATGAATCTTAATCCTACCCCCTGTCCCTGGGGCCCTGTCATTGTCCTTCCTCCCTCCCCAGCCACCGTAAGCAGCGACAGGGGCTCCCAGGGCAGAGCGAGGGGAGGGGAGCGAGGGGGAAGCAGCCCCCACAATTCCCTTTTGAGACTCTGGGTCCTTCAGAGATGAGAAGCCTCAAGTTCTGTGACGGGGGGAGAGAGCTGTCTGTTAATAAAATCATCCCTCAGCCGTGTGCACTTTGAACCCTTGCAGTGAAAGGCTGCTGCGCCCCGCGGCTGGGAAAGCCGAGGCGCTGAGCTAGCGGTTGCGATTCTGAATGGAAAGGTTGTTTGTATGGGTTTGAGTGTGAGATTCCTTTCTCTCGTTCTTCTGCTCCTCCTCCTCCCCTTGGATACCATCTCTTCTGCTTTGGAGGTTGAAGTCTTCAAAATGCGAGCGTAATGACACTGCCTCCCTCCCAGGGTCTCCGGCTGGGCAGGGCCACTGCTGTCACTGGAAACATAAACTCTTGAAACAGACCCCGTCACCCTTCCCTTCCCCAGCTCAAGTCCCATTTATTTTTCTTTGTAACCTCGCCCTTCTGATATTCGACACTGAAAGGGTTTTTATAATTTTAAATTATTACTGCTGTTAAATAAATGGACGTTTCAGCTCAGCGAGACGTTATGCATGGTTTGAGGATAAGTGCAGGGTGAGCTCTCTGGAGGCGGCTGCGCTGAGCTGTCCCGCGGGCCGAGCGCCCTGGGCACCAGGCTCCGCCGCGACCCGCGCCTGCGCTGCCGGCCTGCGGGGTGTGGGGCGGTTGGCTGCGGGATTGCGACGGAAGGCGTCCTCGCCTGGTCTTTTGTATTTTTTACACCTCGTCCCTGCTGCTGTCCTGCCCTCCTCTCGGCCTGAGCGGACTTCTCCACGCTATCGGGACCGGGTGTGCACCAGAGCAAGGACCAGCCAAATACCGTTGTGATCAAATACACAGGAAAAACAACATTTTGGAGAAAAATGTGTTTCAAAGCTACATAAATACAGCTGATTAAAAAAGAAGAGAGAGACAAACATCCAGGTGTGTTTGTGACTCAGTTTTTGGGCCAGAGCTGGAGGTTGGAGAAGGGCAGGAGCGTGGCTGGGCAGTGCCTAACCTGCCCCGGGGACAAACGCCCGGGTCTGCGGGGCGTTCACCGAGGGGCCCCGGCTCGGCTCTGCTGGCAGCCGTGCCGGTGCCGGGCTGTGTGCCGGGCAGGTGCTGTCCTCGGCGCAGCGTGCGCGGCAGGTGAGGCTTCGGCTCTGCTCAGCCCCACGGCACAGCCCCGCGCAGCGCGGGCAGGGGGAGCGAGGCGGGGGCGGGGGGCTCCGGGCACGGCCCCGTGCCATGGGACGTGGCAGCTGGTGCCAGTTTCTGCTGCAGGGACACCGGGCAGCCCGTGGGTCCCCCCAGCCCCCGGACCGGGTTCNTGACNGCAGCGGGCGCCCCAGGCCGCCTGCCAGGCCCTTGCTGGGGCAGACACGGGAGCAGGAGGGGGAACGGGCCCCCGGGGGGGCTGCGGGGTGGGGTGGAGTGGGGGTTCGGCGCTTGGCAGTTTCCCTGCGCCTTTGGCAGCCCTCGGGGCCCGGCGAGCGGGCTGGGGTGCCAGGGAAGGTGCTCGCCTCGCTGGGTGCTCGAGGTCCGGTCAGCAGCAGAGCTTTGGTGCCGCTTCCGAAGCAGCCTCAGCCGGGGACGTGGCCCTTCCTCCCGGGAGCCTCCCGAGACGGCCCGTGCCTCCCGCAGCGGGGAAGGCAGGCGGCTTGCTTGGCATTTCCTGAGCCATTCTGGAATAGAAACGTCCCCGGCGTGGATGGCGAGCAGCCTTCGCCAGGCCTGCCGGGGCTGCGCGGCTGGCACCGAGCAGCTCGCCGGGAAGGTTTTTCCTCCTTGGCTTTGCCAGGGCAGCCCAGCGGCGCCTTTCATCGCCTGCGGGACGAGGGTTTATCATCTCGGGACCGGTATATCAGGGTTAATAGCTCATCCTCCGCCAGAGGCTGAGCCAGAAGCTTCTGCCACGAGGACCCTGGGCTTGGGAGGTGGGTGGCAGCAGAAGGTCTCCAGCCGAGCCTGCGTGTGCCAGCACGGAGGGAAGGTTTTGCTGTTCAGTCACCAAAATGCAGCCCTGAAGACCTGGAGAAACCTTCCTTCTCCCGCCACGTTTCAGCTGCCGGCTGCGGCGTGGGGTTCCCGGCTACCCTGGAGCTTGGGGGTCATTTCTTACACGTGAGCAGTGCTCGGGGTGGGTTTTGAGTGGGCGAAGTGAAGCCGTGGTGGGCGCATGGCTGCTGCTGCCCGCCTGGCAGGGGCTCCCGGCCGGGGCCCGCCGCGCTCGCCACACAGCCAACGTGGCGGCTGCTGCCTCTCGCAGCTCGTTTGGAGCTGGTTGGGTAAGAAATGGAACGAGTTTGGTGGTTTTCGCTGGGGCCATCGCTCACGGACGTGACAGTGACCAGGCTGCGACGCCTCGCCGCAGCGGGTGCGGAGGGCGGCGCAGGAACGTGCCCCGGCCGGGACGCCGAGGTGCGGGTGCTATTTCTGGCCGTGCCTCCCTCCAGGCAAGGGGCTGGTCCGCACCACCGGCCGCCTTCCCGGCTCCCCGTCTGCCGGGGCCGATGGAGGGAGCCGGGCGGGGGGCCAGGCTGGATGCCCCACCACCCTTCGCGTCCCCATCCTGGGGGTGGATCCGGCACTGGGTGCTTGGGCCGGTGTCTGTGGCCCGGGTGCTCCCACGGGGGACAGGTCTGGTCCTTCCTGCTCACGAAGTGCCGGCTCAGGGTCTGCACAGGGCTGGGGAGCAGCATCCCAGCCCCCCCCCAGCCCGGGGCTGTGGCTGCCCGAGGGTCCGGGCCGACTCCTGCGGTGCTGCCCAGCACCCGGTCCCGCAGAGCCCACCGCAACGCTGCAGCGGGGCACTCCTGCCCCGGCACCAGGGACCCTCCCAACCCCTCTGTCCCCTCTGCCTCGTCCCAGGCCACGCATGCGAGCGCTTTCCTGCAGCAGTCGCGCAGGGCCGGGCTCTCTCCTGCCGGCAGCTGCTTTCTCCTGCTCCCTCCTCCGAGCCGCTGAACAACCATCGCGGTGTTCTCCTGCGGCGAGGTTTTGGGTGGGCGCATCACCCACACGCTGGTGGGCTGTGGGTCGACGAGGGGCTGGAGGCGGGGGGGACCAGCCAGGCTCCCCGATGGCAGCAGCAGGGATGATGCCGGTGGCTGCCCGGCCGGAGCCAAGCCCACCATCGAAGCTCCAACACTCGCTCCCCCTTCCGTACCACGAACACAGCTTTAATCGCCGTGGGTGCTTGGACACGAGACAAATGCGACCCGCCAGGACGTCCCAGCCCCGCAGCCTCCGTGCCGGCCGCAGCAGGGACGCCATCAGCAGAGCGTCGGCCGCACGGTCCGGGCTGCGCAGGCAGGGTCACGACGCCGGCAGCCCCGGGCACACGGCGGCCGCGGTCTCCGGGCTGCTGAGCCGCATCGCTGCATGGCCTTCCGCAGCCATCCTCTGCCGTGCGTTTAAAAATAAAACAATAAATAGCAAAAAAATAGATATGTACATAAATAAAACAACCCTTTTTTCCCCCCAGGAGGGCCCGGAGCCACCCGCGGGGCTCAGCTGACGAGCATGGGGAGGAAGTGCGTGGAGAGGTGCTGCCGGCGCGTCTTGCCCCCTCGCCGCGGCCTGCCCTTGCTATTGAGGGAGAGGAACATGGGGCGGCCGCGGTGCCGCCAGCGCAGCGACGCGTAGGTGTTGTAGCCGTTCTCCTCGATGCGCTCCGTGAACTTGCAGTTGGGGCTGAACTCCTTCTGGCAGGAGAGGGAAGGGGGTGAGGGGCGGCTGCGCGCGGCCGGGCAGGACCCCGGCTCCCCCCCGGGTCCCCTGGGCAGAGGGGCTCCGGGCGCAGCCCCGCGCCGGGGAGCAGCTCGGGGCGTGGGGACGCAGGAGCCCGCTTCTGGGCACGGGTCCCGGCGGGTGTGGGACCCCCTGTTCCAGCTCTGCCCTGCGCCTCTGCCCCTGGTCCGGCCCCTGCCGGGAGGCAGCGTCCGACCTACCGACCCGTAGAGCCTCCCCTGCTCGTTCATGGCCAGGTAGAAGCCGGTGTGCACCGCCCGGATGGCCACGACGCCGACACGCACCGACCGGATCTCGACGATGCCTGCGGGACAGCGAAGCGCGGCGGTGAGCCGGGGACGGACGGGCGACCTCCTCGAGGGGCCCTGCCCTGACGCCGGGTCTGTGGCCGCAAAGTGGCCCTGGAGGGACGCGGCCGCTGACCCTGCCCGGAGCAGCCGGGGGGACGGGGGAGCGAGGGGAGGGGGAACCTCTGCTCTGGGGGGGTTGATCTTTACTCCTCTCCTCCCCAGGGCCCGGCTGCTTCCCAGGAGCGCGGCTGCGCCGGAGCGATGCCAAGCACGACCTCCGCGTGCCCGGAGCAGCCGGCCGGCCTCTGCCCGGAGCCGACCTCGCATTTCTGCCCCCGCGTTGGCAGCTCTGCCCGTGCCCTGCCCCGAGCTCGCCGGCACTGCCCTGGGGACCCGGCCCCCCTCCCGCGGTGCCCGTCCCCCCACGCTCAGGCCACCGAGGCTGGCGTGGCCCTCAAGGGGCAAAGTGTCTGCGGGGCGGTGGCGACGACGCGCAGCCGCGTTACGGCGCACGGAGGCAGCGGGCAGAGCACTGCGGGGCAGGAGTGGGGCCGGGACGGTGCTGCCCGCGGGTGCCAGCGCCGATCACCCGTCTGGCATGCGCACGGACACGCGGCCCTGTGCCGGGCGTCGCGGGCGGGACGGGTGCGGCGGTGGAGCAGGACATGGGGCTGAGCCCGGGGGGGGTGGCTGCAGCCGGGCTGTGAAGCCACAGCGGGGCCTGGTCATGGCCGGGCTGGAGTGCGTGTGCCCGGCCACGGGCTCCGGCGCGGCGGTTAATGGGGAAGGCATGTGGTCGGACCAGCGGCTGCGATGGGAAACACCCAGAGCATCGCCAGGGCCGCCGGATTCCTGCCCGGCCTCACCAGCGCCCGGCCAGCCCCAGTGCCGCCCGCCGCGCTGCGGGACCGGGAGAGGGGCTCCGCAGCGGGCAGAGGTGCGGGCAGGCT
>Ga0065711_1008753_pt1 | contig 12237 bp, 21 predicted proteins | sample Hoacrofraction12_FD_59098 | JGI IMG/M metagenome (GOLD analysis project Ga0065711, IMG submission 59098) | Hoatzin crop microbial communities from Cojedes, Venezuela - Epithelial fraction 12 v2 (version 2) | ecosystem: Host-associated > Birds > Digestive system > Esophagus > Crop | place... | reverse complement strand
GCCATGCACAAGCCCATGGAGAAATCCCAAAACTTCCGCATCGAGGCACTCCTGGCCGAAGAGCCGGCGCGGAGCTCTCCCCCCCCGGCGTTGAGCCCCGCGGCGAGCCCCGGCCCCGCCGGGCGCTCCGACACCCCCTCGCCGCGGGGACCCCCGACCGCAGCGCCCCTTGCCCCGGCCGGCTTCGTCCCCAAGCCCGGCTTGCTGCACCTCCCCGGCTCCGGGCTCGGTGCCCTGCCGGCCCTCTACCCCCCCGCCGTGTACCCGCTCCCGGCCCTGGGGGGCCAGCACCCCGCTTTCGCCTACACCGGCATCCCCCACCTGCCGCCGCCCGGCGCGGAGCACCTGAAGGCGGCCGTGGCCGGCTCCTTCCCGCTGGAGCACTGGATCCGAGCCGGGATGCTGGTGCCGAGGCTCTCCGACTTCCACGGTGAGTGACCCGGGGACCCGCTCGTCCGTCGCTCTGACACAGCGGGGTGCGGGTCCCCTCGGGGAAGGGGGGCTGAGCCTCTCCGAGGCCGGAGGTTCGGGTCGGGAACCCGGTGGGGGCGGTGAGCCCTAGGGGCTGACCCCCGGTGCGGGGCTCTCGCTGCTCCCGGCCCCGCGCCGCAGCCAGGGCAGGTTTGGGGTCCCGTTTGGCGGGGGGGAGGGAGCAAGAGCCGAGCTCCGGAGACCTCTGAGGGCGGCGGGAGCTTTGGAATCCGATCCAAAGGGCAAAGCCTCGCGCTACGCCAGCCCGGTGCTGCGGGACGGCCCCGCGGGGCGCTGCCCGTCCCGCTAACGACCGACCCGAGCCGCCCCCGGACCGGGCCAGCCGCGCCGGTCGCAGCTGCGGGCCCAGCACGGTCGTCGTAGGCTCGTTGGGCTCCGCCACCCCGGGCAAGGAAACGAAAATAAAGAAGCGGCTGGAGGAACCGGCACCGGGAAACGAATAAATCCCTCCCGGTGTGATTGGGAACGAAGTCGCCCCGGGATCCCCGCGGCGGGAGCCTCTTGCCGGGGCTGGAGCACGGAGGGTTGCGCGGCCGGATCCGGACCCTGGACCGGGGAAAGGACTGGGCTCCGGGTCCCTGCCCGCCGCCGTGCTCGACTCGTAGGGGCGAGGAACCGGCCCCGCGGGGCCGGTGAGCCCGGTGCCGGCCGGAACTGGGCAGCGTTCTCGGCCCCAGCCCCGGTTCCTCCTCGCACCCAAGGAGGGAGCCGGCTCCGTGCATGGCCGGGGCTGCGGGCAGGCACCGGACCCCGCACTGCCATGTGGGGAGGGTCCCGCAGGGCACAGACGGCGCAAGGACCGGCTTCAGGCTCTTGTCACACTGGGGGCTGTCGCTGGCACCCCGGCAGTGTGACCTGGACCCTGCCCTATGCTTGCAGTGGGCGACAAACGAGGAGCGGCTTGTTAATAAACCCCGGCAGAGTATCCAGATTTATTAGATGAGTTTCGTGCCTTAATAACCTTGGAGCCCACTTGCCAAAAAGAAAAAAAAAAATTTAAAAGGCTGAATAAGTCAGTTAATTAATAACAGGCTGGATGAATAACCGTGCAAAAATTGAGAATTAACGTGAAATGTCCCATTCATTGCTGGGCAGGTTGAATGGAAAGAGGCTGTTCCCTTCTGTCTCTTTTCCTGACTCTCCCTGGACTGTAGGACAGGTCCAGCTGCAAAGTGATGGTGGCACTTAGGAGTGTAGAATAAGCTTCCAGTGCTGTGGGCTTCAAACATGGCATTAAGCGCAGGAAAAAAAAGAAATTCTGTTTGTTGAGTGTGAAACACCTTCCTGCTCCTCTGCAGGGGCCACGTTGTCTTTGCAGGGTCTGGGTCTCTCAGTGTGTCTGAGCATCCGGGTAGCTTCATCCAGGACTGTGTTTCACCAGGGTGGGATCACACCATTGCACCTGCCCCTGTGGCCCTGAGTGCAGCTTCTGACTTGGATAATGTAGAGATATTTGTGCATCAAATTTGCGTTTGTATGACAGCCCCATCCCTCTCAAGTGCAGGATCTGTTTCAGAGCTGGTTGTCTCCAAAACCCTGCTGAAGGGAGGTAAATCCCAAGTCATGGGCATGAGAACAGCTTGTGGAGGGAGCTTTTGAGCTGTGCTAGGTTGCACAGGAACAGCATGTCAGCGGGTCTTGTGGGAAGCATTAGGCTGGGTTCCTGGGATACCTCACGGGGAATAAAAGCAGTCTCTAACCCAAGATCTGCTGGATTGGGCCCTGGAGAGCCCAAAGCAAGGTAGTGGCAGAGGAGACACACGGANGTGTAACAAGGATGTCGCAAAAGCTGCCAAAGCTGTAGATTTTTAAATCAGTGACCACTGCCCCAGTCCATATCCTTGATGAAAGATGTTTGCTCCCAGTTTTGGGGAGCCCTTTGTGGTGGGGATGGTCTCTCCCCAGGCTCTCCAGTTTAGTGCTTCAGCAATCTTCCCACTGTGAGACTTGCTCCAGTTTGCTCCTGGGATTTGTCACACCAAACACAGCAAACCACTCTCCACTCTCTTTGCTTGCCTGGTCTGCACATGAGGAGGGTCTGTAGGTCGCTTTCAGCCTTCTCCTTCTTCCACTACACAGCCCAGCTGCTTCTACCTCCTTGGAGCTGGGTTTCCATCCTGACTGCTTTCAGGGTTTTCCTCCAAACTCCTTCCAAATGTCCTCTCCTCCCAAAGCACAGGGACCAAGCTGGATGCAGAGCCTGAGCTGAGGCCGTCTCTGCAGCAGAAGAATGAGGCGTTGTGTGTTTGCAGCTGCTCTACCTGCCTGTACCTCCTCACAGACATCACTTCTGACTTGGGGAACTTGCATTTAGCTTGGGCTCTGTTCTTCTCTCCACACTTGTCCTCCCAGGGATCCTGCTCCCCTGGTCCTTGTTTCGTGTTATTCTCACTGCTTTGTAGATTCTGTCTTCAGACCCTGCTCCTCACCCATCTTCAGCCCCTTGTTTTAGTCCATTGGGAATGTTTGGATTCTCAAGTGTGTCCTCAGCCTTTCCTCTCGTGGTCTTGCTGCAGAGTCTGAAAGCAGGTCTCTTTGCAGCATGCCTTGTCCCTGTAGCCACCAGGACGGGCCCCAGCTGCACATTATGGATGTGTCTGGGCTCCTATTGCCCCAGTGTGCTGTCTGTGATGTGAGGATGGGGACAGTGGCATGGGTATGCAGGGACAGGAAGGGGCACAGCCTTCCCTCATTTCTCAGAGGAGGGTGGTGGGCTGGGCAGGAGCCTCCTGCTGCCGGCACAGGGTTCTTGGGCTGCCTGTGGTTCCTGTGTGCCCTTGTCCCAACACCCAGCCTAGACAGATGGACGGACCTGACTGGCTGAGGTGTTCAGAGTGACTGAACACAGGAGTCCATGCTCCTGGTGCTGGTCATGTTTAGCGCTCTGGGCAGCAGTGGGCAGATATATGGGAGAGATTCATCTGAAATCCTCCTAGGACATGTTCTGGGGCATCCCAGATGGAGGTCACTCTTGTGACTTATTTATAGAGGATTCCAGGACTAAATCATAAATTCCTTCTTCAGCTGCCTGTGTAGAGATGTTTTGCAGACACGGTCTGGCTTTGGTCTCCTGGAGACATTCACAGTGGGGGAAGGAGCAGGACAGCCCCTGAACTGAAGCCGTAAGCTTTGCAGGGATGCATTGCACAAGCTTACCCCTCTCACCTGTGTGTGGGTGAGGTAGGATGCTGGGGGGACAGTCTGAGGCAGTGGGTACCCTTAGAAACCTGACCTGGGCTTGGCTGCTGAGGTTACTCAGGTAAATGCTCCTCTGCAGAGCAAGCGGGTGCTGTGCCTTCCTCCCTAGCTGCCTCTGCGGAGCCGCAGCCAGCGCCTGGCTGCCTCTGCTGCAATGCAGCGTGAGACGGCTGGGCGGGAAGGCCTGAGCGCAGGAGCAGGCATGCCCTCACTGCAGCTGGTGGGATGCTGCTGGCCTGGGCTCCACTTCTCCTAGGGCTTTGAGCACCTCCTGAACCGCACAGGGGTGGCATTTGTCACCAGGGTGCTGTGCCTGTCAGTATTTCTGGGAGCTGTGGTTTATTTGCCCTGGCCAGCAGTGTGGAAATGCAGCGTGACAGTGGAGCTGAATGTAGAGACTTGCCTGCTGTGGAGGAGAGCTGTAGGAGTGGAGAGCAGTGACACACAGCTGCAGGCTCTCAGGAAGAGTGAAGGGTTCCCCGTGGAGCACCTGCTGCTCAGACAGCTTTCCTGGGACACTGCTTGTCTGCATCACCTGCTCACCAATTTGATGGCGTGGAGCCCAGGGCCAGATCCTGCCTGCAGCGGTGGAGAGCTGGCTGATGGGCCGTGCTGGGCTGGGACAGCGGGCAAGACAAGTCATATCAAACTGCTTCAAAAAGCAACGCCTTCCAGGGCTCAGTGGGTACATAGTGGTCTGGGGCCAGCAGGAAACATGAGCTGGAAAACAGCTGGCAAGCAGCAGTCTTGGTGGAGAAAGCAAGGGGCTACCAGAGGCAGCAAGTGCCCTTACACGTGCTGCTCTGTGGACAATGGTCAGGGCTGCCAGCAGGCCAGGAGAAGCCTCTGGTGATGACCCTGATGCTGGTGAGACCACCTGTTCCCCTGCCAGCCGTGACATCTGGAGAAACACCTCCAAAGCAGGCAGGGTGCTAATTTCCTTTCCTTTATCTGCTAGCCCACAAAGTTAAGTGAGCTGTAGCTAAACAAACCAAATTAAACCCAGTTGAGTTAATATCAACCTAGGATTACCTCTGTTATCAAGTAGACGGAACTGTATCAAATAAACCAACAATTCTTTATAAGCTTTATCTAATTATCCAGAAGGCAGCTGACTTGTAGAGCTCCTAGTCTCGGACTCAGAGGGCATTCCCAGCTCCAGACCAAGCAATTCATTTACTGATATTGCAGTCAAATGCCAGGCACCCATCAGCCGATCTGAGCCCTGTGAGGCTGAATGGTGTTGAGGCGAGCTCTGATCCTGGATGTAGGACTGGAGGAGATGGCTGAGCAAATAGGAATTCCTTTGGCAAGCAAAGGTATGATGCTGAGGCAGTCTTCTGGTAGGAGCTGGAGAAGGGGGAGAGCCTTCCTGAAGGGTTACTCTTTCTGTGGGGTGGTGGTTTTGATGAGGACGGGTTCATAGCTCAGCTGGCAGGGACCGGGGGAGGAGAGTCCTGGGGGGATGATGTCCATGTGGCAGCCTGCCACAGGACCGGGGGAGGACAGGGCTCCACCAAGCAAGGACTCCACATGGGTAGGGGAGGATGGAGCTACCCGCAGCCACAAGGCATCATTTCCTTTTTCACGGGCAACTGGAACCTACCTTAGACCCTCAGACTCCACTTCTTCCTCCTATGTTTGCTGCTTCCCCAATGAGAAGATGAAGACCCTCTTCCCGTCATACTCTCCCCATGCAAAGGAGCCAGAGCCCTTGAGAGAAGCTGACAGCGGGTCTGAGGCCAGTGATGTTGGTGGTTCGGGTCCATGCTGAGCTGCTGCCTTGGGGGGCTGAAGGTCAGGTAGATCTTAAGGCTGTGCTGGTTTGGTCTCACCCCATCTCATCTGCAGGCAAAATCCTGAATGAGTCATGGTGGGGAGCAGTGGTGATGGGTAATAGTACCTGCTGAAGGGTGTATTGTCAGAGGAGGCCACAGGTTAGGTGGCCAGCTAGACCTGTGTAGGCTGGACTTTGGACTGCTGCTGGCTTGAAATGTAGGACAACACTCCAGAAGGGTCTGAGGGATTTTTTTTTTTTTGGTCAGCACTGGGGCAGGAGGCACTTCCATGGAAGTCAGTGTCTGTACAAAGTTTGCAATAGACAGCATTGCACTGATCCCAAATTGGAGACACTGAGATGGAGAACCTGGGGCTGACAGAGGGACCATGCTCCAGCACTGGCAGTTATTTTGGATTTATTTGGCTTTAGGCAAATTTTCTGTTCTTTTCTCTGCTAGACCGATCAGTCCTCAGCATCTTACCTGAGAAAGAGTGAGTCCCAGAGAATAGGGGGGGTGTTAAAGCAAGTTGCCTTCTGGTGTCCTCTGAATCTGGACAGACTGAACTCCCCCAGTTTTGAGTCTGAGACTCATTTCTGTGCCTCCACTCTTCCCATGTCGGTCTGTAGTCGGTCCACATCTGGCCTTGCGGGAGGCACAGAGGAGCCTTTCAGCGTGGTGTGGAGGATTTCTGCGCTCCCCAGAGCCAGGATCCAGTGCCCTGGGCTCTATGCTTTGGGATGGGAATTCAGGCTGCAATGTAGTATTTTTATTTTTCTTTTTTTTTACCTCTGGTAAAGCAGCCTTCAGCTCTGAAAACCATAGAAGTCCTGAATTACTGGGTGCTGGGAAGTGGGCACAGCCTCTTCCCTTCTCTTTCTCTGAAGAATCCTCTGCAGACGTGCACAGGAAGAGGGACCCTTCCCTGATCTGGTACAGGCAGCCCATGCAGAGCAGCCCCTGCTTCAGGGAGGGACTGAGGCCCTGGTCACCCCAGTGCACCCTCCTGTCTCCGGCAGCAAGGAGGAGTTGCTGGGTGCTGGAGCCCTTGAGCAGCCAGATGCTGCCTGGGGATCCTTTGTGTTGCCCTCCCTGCCAATGCTGGATGAATTAATTTTCCTCTCCAGTTCTTCCCAATTCATGTCTGGTCTTCACCCCCGAGGAGCTGCAAGGGGTGTTAGCTCAGGCTGGCCCACTGCTGCACGTGCTGCTGCCCACGAGTCCTCCTTCCCTTACCCGAGGGGAGCCTTCCCAGGTCTGTTTGGTCTCGTGTCTCGGCCAAGGATTGGTACAGCCAGACCATCCACACCCAGCCGGGGTCCAGGCAGCAGCTGAGCTCTGCAGAGCTAAGCCAGCTTTTGCCTGACATCAGTATTTGTCCCGGCAATCCTTTGAGCCTCTCATTTGGTTTTAGGCTTGAGTATGTTTTGTGTGCAAAATAACGCACCGCGTGTGTGTCAGAGCCGTCAGCGCAGCGTGCCTTTATCCAGTCCCTAGTTTAACTGGCCAGCGGCTGCAAGCTGGGTCCCATGGGCTGTCTCTCCTGGCACTGTGGGGCTGCAGGCACACCAAGTGTCATGTCCGTCCTCGCTCCCACGAGGAGCTTACTGAGCCCCAGCCCAGCCTGGGCTCTGCCTGTTTGACCCGTCCCCCCCAGCATCCAGGTACTTGGGACCAAACCCGGATGGTGATCAGTTAATGCCCCCTTCATAAATTCCTGGCTCATGCGTCACCACTGTGTTTGTGAAGGGCTTGGTGGACACCTCGGGAGATGGGCAGGTTGGGATCAAAGCTGGAATCTGAGGGCGATAATGTGGATGGTGCCCGATTCCCTGCCACGCGGGCGAGCTGGGGCGACTCTTGCCAAGCAGAGCACATCTCCGGGGCTGCGACACTCCGTCTCAACCCTGAGACACAACAGTGGGGATGTGCTAAGGACCTTTCCTGTTAATGCCCCCCTCGTGCCTTTAGTCCCAGCTGCAAACCTCTGGGCTTGGCTGCCACTGCGATGGTGGGAGAAGCAGTAAAAGCTGAACCCTGGGGGGACAATAAAGCCAGCAGAGAGGAGATAAGCAGGGATCAAACACGGCGCGGCAGCCACCCTGCGCTGGACTCTCAAAGGTCCCTTTGTTCCCGCTGCCTCCTATTCAGTGCCGCGCTGCCTTCAAGGGCTGCGGGCGAGATAGCGGGGCTCGGGCAGCCCTGCCGCCGCAGCCCCTGGCAGTTGGGCAGCCACCTGCGCGGCCTGGCAATAAAAAAAGGAGGTTTAATTTCAGTCACAGGGCTGATCTCAGTTGCACACCGAGGCCTGATAACATATCTCACTGGTTCCTATCAGCCAGGCAATAAAGCCATTATTGCGGTGGGAGATGGTGGAAGAGACGCTCGCCTTCCTCCTCATCGTGGGCTTGCTGAGGGGATGTTCCCTGCAGCCCCACTGTCCCCTGACCCCCACCCGCTGTCTGCCCCACAGCCGCCCCGCAGTCTGGCTTGATGGGGAAGTGCCGTCGGCCCCGCACAGCCTTCACCAGCCAGCAGCTCCTGGAGCTCGAAAACCAGTTCAAGCTCAACAAGTACCTGTCCAGACCCAAGCGCTTTGAGGTGGCCACAGCACTGATGCTCACCGAGACGCAGGTACCTTGGTCCTGGGTGGATGGAGGATGGCAGGTGGGGGGCTGCACTGGCGGGTGGGAAGTCAAAGTCATGGGCCATGCTGATGCCCCTCGCTTGGCTGCCATCAGTCCCACACCCCACTGCCCCCATCGGCACCCCTTCCCAGGATATCTCCCGCAGAGATCTGCCTGGGGGGCTCCAGGCTCTTCTCTTGCGAAAGGCAACCCAGAAATGCTGCTCTTCTTTTTACCCAGCACCTCCAACTTGGATTTCAGAGACTTCCCATCCCTCCCTGCACTGTGAGAGGGGGCTGTTTGTGGGGCTAAATCTCCTCTTCTAATGTCCCAGTGCATATCCTTGGGCATCACAAGGGATTGCTGGTCCCCTCTGTCCCTGACATCCCCACAGAATCTGGGCAGGGGGGAGGGGAGCCGCCCCCCGGGTACTCCCCTCCTTGTGACATCCTCAGCATCCTCGCAGATCCGCAGCACCACAGGATGCCCCGAAATAAAGAGGCTTTGGGGGGTCCTCGGTGTAGGGAAGGTGAGGTGGTGAGCTGGGACAGGATGGGTCAAGGGGACACACTCTCCCTGGGGGCTCTCCCTCGGCAGGTGAAGATCTGGTTCCAGAACCGCCGCATGAAGTGGAAGCGGAGCCGTAAAGCCAAGGAGCAGGGGGCTCAGGCAGAGGCCGAAAAGCAACGAGGGCTCAGCAAAGCCTGCGAGAAGCTGCTGCCCAGCGAGCCCCGAGGACAAGCTGCTGAAAGCCCCGAGTTCATGGGGCACAGCCCCGATTCGGGCTTCCTGCACCGCAGCACCACTGAGCTGGGCTATGGCCCGGACTCCTCCTGCTCAGGGGGTGAGGAGGAAGAAGAAGAAGAAGAGGAGGAGGATGAGACTGATGCCACGGAGAGGAAGATCGGCTCAGTGTTGTGAAAGGCAGATGGAGCTGACCCAGGAGAGGGGCCGGGCTGCAGTGTCGGGGGTCTCTTTGCTGGCAGACACAGACTGTTTCCTGGGTGGAGCGGTGGGGGCTGCAGGGCACCTGCCCCCACCTTTAACTTATATGTGTTTGGATCCTATTTAACTCGTAATTATTCCTCTGTGTGTATCTGGGGGAATCCCCGCTTCCCCCCCTCCCCCATAAAGGTGTTATCCGGATGCCTGTGCTCTTCCTTAGGGGACGGGAGGCTCTGGCCTCCTCCTGCCACCGCGCTGCCCTCCTGGGGTCCCTGGGGAGCCGGGTGGGATCAGCAGGCTTTCACAGCTGGCAGGCTGCTGGCACAGCTGGAGGGGAGAGACCCCAGACCCTCCTCTGATGGTGCACTGTCCCTTCCCCGCAGATATGACAGGTCCTGGAGCAGTGCATCGCCGCGTGATGCCGGCTGCCCTTCGCCTTGGCGGCACGGAGGACTGGGGAGGAGGATGCCCAGGGTGTGTGCCTGCCTGCCCTACCTCCATCCTGCAGCCCTGGTGGGGTCTGGTTTTGCTGGGCAAAATTAAGCTGCCCTGCAAAACAGAGCTCATTAATTGGCTAATGCAGCGGTGCCGTTGTGATCAGCCTCGTTGCATCGCTGTGGTACTGCCCTGAATTGAGGTGGGGACGGAGCCATCTGGGATTTAGGGAGGTGCTCAGGCTGGTTGTGAGGGCTCAATTCTTTGGTGAGCTCCTCTCTTCTTACGGCAATGCTCAAACCCGAATCAGCCACTTTCTGGGCTCATTCCATGATCCTCTTGGGGCCCTGCTCATTCTGGCTGGGCTCAGATCAACCCCTGGCAGCAGGGTGACAACGGACACCCTCTGCCACCTCCCTAGAAGCACTAGGGTTAAGTCCTGACCCTGCTAAGCAAGCAGGCTGCCTGGAAGTCCTTATAGACCTCCTGTACACTTTCTGGGCCTCCCCTTGGGGATGCTGAGCAGGCAGAAGGACCAGTCCCCCAATGCCCAGCCTCTCTTCCCCCTCCCCCGGCCCGGGACGCAGCCCTGCTTCACCACCCTGTGCACGCAGGGCTTCAGGAGCGAGTTCCCACATCCTCTAGTCCCCTCCTCTCTTCTGCTTGTCCCTGCCTGGGGGTGTCAGGGAGAGCTGCCTGCCCCCGGGACCTGCTGTGGGAGTGGGAGCTGCTGGGGGGCAGCTGCCCCCGGGGAGACCCCGCTCACCTCCAGCAGCCGGTCAGAGAGGGATGGGACAGGTAAGTGTTGGTGCGGGGCTGTCACACCTCGCAGGGCTGGGTGATGCCTGGCTGCGGCTGGGGCTGGGGGCAGCACCCTGGGCAGGGGGACAGATGTGATGCTTTTAGGACGGAGGGATGGACAGCGGAAGCAAGTGATGGGAGAGAGGGACAGATGGATGGATGGACAGACGGACGGACGAACAACGGTCCTGTGTGGGGTGACAGTGACCCGCAGCGGCTGCTGCCAGCTCAGCAGCTTCCCCCCGGGTGCGTGGCATCCCTCGTGCCCACGTCTCCTGTCCCCACGCAACCCACCCCAGGGTACGGCAGGGCCCGGCTGCCCACGCAGGAAGTGTCCGGACCCCTGGCACTGCCCCGGGGGGAGCTCTGGTCCTGGGGAGGGTGCAAGGGCAGCCTTGCTCCAAGGGGGGAGGTGTGAGCCAGTGCAGGGGCTGGGTGCTGGGAGCCTGAGATGGCTGGCGTAACACAGAGCATGAGATGAATAAACATAACGAAGGAGGGGGGTAAGACAGGGAAGAAAAGGAGAAGGGGAGCGGGAAGTAGGAAAGGATGGTGCCCAATTCCTCACCTTTGCCTTGTGGGGACAGTGAGGCAGGAGATACCCATCGCCTCAGGACAGCTGTGCCCCCCCCCAGCAGGCACACAGGACCGGGCATGGAGATGCTGACAGATGCCAGCCCATGGCTGCAGGAGCCTCAGAGCCAAAGACATCTATCACTCGTTGTACAATCTGGTCCTCCAGCAGTGGGGGAGCATGGAGAGGACCCCAGGCTGGAGCCAGGCACACCGGGGTGGGGGTGAGATGGAGGGGACGGGGTTGGCAGGGGCAGAGACAAAAAGGAGAGATGGGAAGTAACAAAAAAAAAGAGTGCCAGGAAGGAGGAGGGGAGATGAAGGGATGTCACAGACTTAAAACGTTCACCTTGATGGGCTGTGACAGGTTTAATTTCCAGAGTACACCCATTAAAGTGATGGATGGGAGGCGTTCGTCTCGCGCCTGGCGCACACGGGCCCACCGTGGCTGCAGAAGGGTTTGTTTTGTTGCTGTTATTTATGAGGCCGTTTCTGCAGGAGCCAGGCACTCGTCCAGCGCTGGGGGGACAGAGGAGGGGACACGATTGATGCTGAGGAGTTGGGGGGTGCTGATTTACGGTTGCTTAGCTGGATGACTCATGTTGTGAACGTCGACAAATGCCATTAAAGCTGCATCTCCTTCCTGCCTCTGCCCTGGCACCGTCCCTGCGCTGCAGGGTGCGGCCAGCCCTGCTCGCCACCACACTGCTACCTGTGCACCCCGGAGCGGCTGTCTGGCCCTTCCTACTGGGGACACAAGGGTCACCCCCTCCTTGAGGGACATCCAGGGCCCTGGGAGGATGCAGGAGTGACCCGTGGGGGTCGTGGTGCCCCATAGGAGTGATACCTGGGATGCCTGTTGGGCTTGTGCAGCCAGGGCTCCCTGGCCTGTGTCCCTCTGCCGGTCTTGGCCACTTTAACTGCTTTTGGCAATGGCCACAACTTATTTGCGTCGCTGACGCTCCAAGGAGCTCAGGGTGACCTGGGCCCATTAAGGTGCCACCCCATCCCTGCGCCAGCACTCTCCAGCCTGCTGCACCCCATGCCCCCTCACCCCCTCAGCATCCCCATGTCTCAGCCCCGCAGCCCCCTCACCCACCGATCCTGTGCACCTACATAACTCAAGGCACCCCGTTTGCCGAATCAGCTTTGCACCTACCACCCCCCCTGCACCCATCCTCACTGCCCCTCTCCCCTGAGCTCTCTCCTTCACCCCTGAACCCCCTGCATACCTCCATCTGCCAACCACACCCCTCTGTCTCCCTGAACTCCCCCATCACCCCCAGTCCCTATCGATCCCTGCACTCCTTGCTTCCTCTCATCTCCCCCCTGCACCCCTCCATCTGCCCCAGCGCCCCCTCAGCTCCCCCATCTGCCCCCTGCTGCCC
>Ga0065711_1047612_pt1 | contig 12239 bp, 5 predicted proteins | sample Hoacrofraction12_FD_59098 | JGI IMG/M metagenome (GOLD analysis project Ga0065711, IMG submission 59098) | Hoatzin crop microbial communities from Cojedes, Venezuela - Epithelial fraction 12 v2 (version 2) | ecosystem: Host-associated > Birds > Digestive system > Esophagus > Crop | place... | reverse complement strand
TTATTGCCCATGCTACGTGCATTGGTGTAAACACACTTGAGCTGGGCTGTCAATCTCACCCCTGGCCTTGACACTCCAAGCCTAGGCTCATCCCTAGTGAGCTGGGCAATATCCCCTTCCCCCTTCGAACGTAGTTTAAAGCCCTCTCAATGAGCCCCGCCAGCTCGTGGCATAATATCAAATAGAAGTTCACTAGAATTTCCCAGACGTGCTGGGGGGATTGATCTTGTCTCTTAATGAAATAAAATGAATTTTTTTAAATTACCAGCAATAAGGTATAAGGTCAGTCAATAAAACATTCTAGCAGTCACAGTGACAGTGAAGGAATACACCTGGAATAATTGGAATTAAATAAGGGCAGGCTCTAGTGGAGAGGGAGCATACTAGAAATACATGGAATAGAAATGAACTGGAAAGGTAAACTCCTGTTCAGCCTTAAACACTAAAAAAAACAAATAAAATCCATTAAAAGAGAGTTGACCAACTGACTTCATGGTACAACATATAATTAATTTTTAGAAGTGAATGTTCTGGAATTATCAAGACTAAAAGCTTCAAAAAAACATTCAAGGATGTGGTCGGGTATAGAGAATGTAGAGGTATAGAGAACGTTTCCTACTTCTCTACTGCAGGAGTCTTTTCCTCTGCTGTTGTGTATTGTGCTCAGATTTTTCTCGCCCATCTTCCCACCATGAAGAGAAATTCAGGAGGTTTTATGCTGCAGACGTAATGGATGGTTTAATCCTATTTCCTGTGATGTACAGTGGTAATGAATAAGACATTAGTTGGGTATGTTCGCTTAATAATCAGCTGTTAACAACTGGCATCTTATGCTTATGGTTGAGCTTAACAGTCAACATTCGCCAAAATGAACAGCACTTTTTACAATAACTTCTTAGGTGTTGTCTTAAAATCAAGAAGGACTCTGCAGACAGTTATTTTTTCTGTATTTGTGTGCTGGTCTGTTCCATAGAATCATAGAATAGTTTGGGTTGGAAGGGAGCTTTAAAGGTCGTCTAGTCCAACACCCCTGCATTGAGCAGAGACCTCTTCAACTACACCAGGTTGCTCAGAGCTCTGTCCAACCCGGCCTTGAATGTTTCCAGGGACGGGGCCCCCACCACCTCTCTGGGCAATCTGTTTCCAGTTTTCAGTGTTTTACCACCCACATTGTAAAAAAATTTCTCCCTTATACCTAGTCTAAATGTACCCTCTTTTGGTTTAAAACCATTACCCCTTGTCCCTATCGCAACAGGCCTTGCTAAGAAGTCTTGTCCCCATCCTTACTATAGGCCCCCTGTAAGTACTGAAAGACCACAATAAGGTGTTCCCGCAGCCTTCTCTTCTCCAGGCTGAACAACCCCAACTGTCTCAGCCTTTCCTTGTAGGAGAGGTGCTCCAGCCCTCGGATCATTTTTGTGGCCCTGCTCTGAACCTGCTCCAACAGGTCCATGACTTCCCTGTGCTGAGGGCTCCAGAGCTGGATGCAGGACTCCAGTCGGGGTCTCACCAGAGCAGAGCAGAGGGACAGAATCCCCTCCCTTGCCCTGCTGGCCACGCTGCTTTTGATGCTGCCCAGGATACGGTTGGCTTTCTGGGCTGTGAGTGCACATTGTTGGCTCATGTCCAGCTTTTCACCCACCAGTACCCCGAAGTCCTTCTCGGCAGGGCTGCTCTCAATTCCTTCATCCTCCAGCCCGTACTGATATTGGAGGTTGCCCCGACCCATGTGCAGGACCTTGCACTTGGCCTTGTTGAACCTCATGACACACACAGGCCCACCTCTCCAGCTTGTCCACGTCCCTCTGGTTGGCATCCTGTCCTTCTGGCATGTCATCTGCAAACTTGCAGATGCACTCAAACTTGAGGGTGCACTCAATCCTGCTATGTCATTGATGAAGGTATTAAACAGCACTGGTCCCAGTACTGACCCCTGAGGGACACCACCTGTCACCAGTGTCCATCTGAACATTGAGCCGTTGACCACTGCCCTCTGGATGCAACCGACCAACCAAATCCTCATCCACCGAACAGTCCACCCATCGAATCCATATCTCTCCAATGTAGGGAGAAGGATGTTGTGAGGGACTGTGTCAGAGGCCTTACAGAAGTCCAGACAGATGATACCCGTAGCTCTTCCCTTGTCCACTGATGCAGTCGCTTCATCATAGAAAGCCATCAGGTTGGTCAGGCAGGACTTGCCCTTGGGGAAGCCATGCTGGCTGTCTGGAATCTGTTCTCTGTGGGAGAAGGGTGTTCTGGGCAGGGGTCCTGTAGCCATATGTATAAGGCCACTGTAACCGCCTGGTAAATACAGATTAAACTGAAAGAATTTGAATAAAACTTAGGTGCATGAAATAGAAGGTGATGTATTTAAGGCGTGATAAATATACATTATTATAAAATGGTGGTTCAGTTGAAAATGATAGCTTAAAAATACCAGTTGCTAGCAAGATGATTCAGCGCACTTAACATTTTTCATCCACATCCATGTGTGTTTCTTTAAAATACCATATGTTAAAAATAACTCTGCAGATGCTTTGCAGAGAAGTCTGAGGCAGGGGAATTTGAGGTGTAAGGAATGTTGGGGGAGAAGGGGGTGAGAAAAGGGGGAGAGAAAAGGGGTGGCGGTACTGGGGTCAAGCTCCCGTTGCGTTATCTACCTGTGTTACATATGGGCAGATCTGTACCACCACCAAATCGTGTGAAGCTTTCTACTGGCAGCGTGCACAAAAATGTGGTAGTTAGCATTTTTATGTGTCCATAGATGAAATGAATAGAATTCCAGGATTAATTGTTAGAAATAATTCCATTGGTAAAACCTTACATTGTTTCTAGTTTGGATTATTTGTTTTCAAATTAGGCACTGACCTTACTGGAGGTGAGTCACTCAGAGGTGATGTTTCATTCATGCAGGCCTTTATATTAGTTGTATGTGTATTTATTGTTTGCCATAGTACCTCTTGTTCCTTCATTGCTTCGCTATATCTGAAACTGTTTCCTAGTTCTGCAGAATTCTTGTGTATTTTAGTGCCTGGGTCAGTACAGTCATTCATTTTGTTGCTTTTATGTTAATTTTGATATCTTAGAAGTATGGCAAAGTGCATTTTACTATATTTTTAATGTAGAAGTTTATAAAGTACGTCTAGATCATTTTCTTGCAAATAACTTTTTGACTTAATAAAAATCTGAACTTTATACAAAGTAAAAATTATTCCTTATATTTGTATAGGGGAAAATGCAGTGTTGCACTTCTGAATGAGACAGAGTCTGTGCTGTCATATCTGGAGAAAGAGGTAATATGTGACTTCTATTCTGGGTAAATATTGGGAGGGGTATATGGGTTTTTATGGCTGTATTTTTAATAAAAGGGCAAACAATACTTCGAAAATCGTTTCTTGAATGATAAGTTATAAAAATTATGTGGTTGAAAATACTGATTTTAAAGTGTTATTGAATAAATACTTAGTTGACACTCTTAAATAATTGTTTTATTATGAATATGGTTATATTTAGAAAATAATTAATTCAAAGTAATTCATACGGTATCTTACACAAGAAATATATACAGATTTTTTCCTGTAGTGGATACTTAAGGGGGAATTCACATGGCTTATTTTTTCTTTTTCCTAGTGGTGTTCTAGAAAGAAGAATCTTCTGTAGTCAATGGACAGAGAGAGCAAGAGAGGCACCTGTTAGAGGGCAACTTAGCATAGGAGTTAAATTTTAGGGGCTCCAAATTATTGTATGGGAAGTGTCTCCTCACCTTTCATTTTCTGTGGAAGGAGCTTAGGGTGCTTAGGCTTACCAGAGGGGAGGAAAATTGCCTGAGAATTTGAAAGATAATTGTGTTGCAAAATATCTTTCAAAATAACCATGTTTTTCATTTGTAGTGTCTTAATAGAACATCAGGCAGACAGATTTTTGTAGCTGAAATTAGCACATCTTTATGTTTAAATTTCTACACCAAAACCACTTACAACTGGTAAAAATGTTTCTGAAGACAAGACTTGCCCTGTACTTCATGTGACTGTACCAGATATGCCAATACTATTTTTGTGTAAGCCCTTTGTGTAAGCCCTTTTCAGACACTGACAGTGTTTTATGCTTTTTGAAACTTAATTTATAATGCAAAGTCAGTATGGTAGAGATATTTAGAAGAGGAAGCATGTTCAGTGCTGAAATCAGTTAACATTAGTGCTTTTCAAATCCATTGGTGTATTTTTGTGTATGAATCTTTTCATTATTGCTCTGTTCTGAAATAACTCCTTGCAATGAGAGAAGCTTCAATTAGCTATTTAAAAGTACTCATGAAACATGCGTGTGGTTTAAAATAAGGATTAATGTACCGAAACTGAGCTTTGTAAAAGTCTGTGAGGGGGGGTACTTTAATAATTTCCAAGTGTAAGGTGATACAGATTTACAAACCTAATTTCAAAAATCATCATGCTGCTGCAAATGTGTGTTCTTTTTTAGGATACTTTTTTTTATTCGTTGGTATATGATCCATCACTGAAAACACTTTTAGCAGACAAGGGAGAAATCAGAGTGGGGCCTAGATATCAAGCAGATGTGCCAGACATGCTTGCAGAAGGTAAATATATGATCTTTGATTAGTCAAAAAAAACATCCGCATCTTGCATTATTACTTAACGCTGACTTGCTGAACTAAGCTAATCAGCATAGAGGCAGAGAAGGTAAAACAGTAGGTCAAATACCAGTAGATATTGTGAAGGAAGAAGGAAAGGATACTTCAGTATCTGTTGAAAAGACACTGTCGGTTTCAAGGTTCTGCATAACATAATTTAGGCATTCAATGTTTGCTTGTTTAGTTGTACCTTCCAGTTAGTGCTTTGATATACGCCTCATGGAAAGATGTTGAGGACCAACCTGTTTTGTAGAATAATAACACAGTAACAAAAGAAGTCAAACATTTATTCTTTCTCTCCCTTTTAAACAGGCTCTGCATAGAGAATGTGTGTCTTCTTATTTGAAAACACTGTCTTCCATCAAAGCATCTTGTCTGTTTTGTAGCAGGACTGAAACAAAGGTTTCAAGCCTTGGTGTATCTTTAAAATCACTGATATTTTTAAAATTTAATTTTATTTATAATCTATCACAACTACCTGTGCCTTAATCTTTTTCTACATAGGAACTTTATTCTTTTAAACTATACTTCAAGTACAATATTTATTTAGTGTTTGGATGTTACTTAAGAGGCGTGAGCAGCTGTGTCTTACTATGTTTGCCATTATATTTACTTAGTAAATTTTAAAATGAGCTGGGTTTCTCATAGAAGTGCGCACTCTACATTGACTGCTAACAAAAGGAATATTTTCCTGAGACGTATGTAGACATAGATACTATTTTCAAGAATCTTGGTATTTATTCCTTAAAGAGGAAACATTATATGACCGGAATATCATTTGCATTAAGTCAGAGGAGTTCCAAATGCCCCAAATATGTATATTTGTAACATTAAATGGTGTGTTTTCCGTTCATCGTGGGCTTTTTTTTTTCTGTTATACTTTTTCTTTCATACAAAACAAGTACTATTTCTACAAAGCTTCTTTAATAAATAGTATAAAACAAGGATGATTTGATTTCAGGCAAGTGGCAGATTATTTTATGATGAATGCTGTTTAGTAGCTCACCTGCATTATTATTCTGACTCTTCTTTTAATAACCAGAAATAAACTGTAGGAAGTCTTCTCTAGATTTGTTTATAAGGCGTACAGACTTGTTTCAGAACAAGTTTATGACCAGAGTATGATACACTGCTATTCCTGCTGTAAAATGTGCCTGTCATGTGGAAACAAATAATTATGTAGACATTCATACACTCAAGAGGAAAGCTTCCCAGAGGACTAAGAGAAAATGACTGTCTCAGTGTGTGTGTCAAGTACTCAGGAAGTATTGATGTGCCTCTGAAGTAGCTGGTTGAATTATTGAGTTTTCAGGATGAGCTGGGGTTGTCTGCCAGGCAGAAAGTCTTTTCCTACTGATTTCTGCTACTTAAATTACTAAAGGCAGAGCCTAATTGTGGAATAGTGAATACTACATATAAAGTAAATGTTTTTCCCATGGAAATTTTACTTGTTTATTTTTTTCTAAAATTAAATTCTGTATTTATTGAAAGTTAATAAGTTCCTCTGGATCTTAACTTTCTGAGTTAAATGCTTGATACAGTTAAATGAGTAGACGACCTTTCTCTTATGTCATGAAGACAGAATTTCACTGAGTTCTACTGTGTTGTTTTTCTCACTCCCCATTAATCCCTAAAGTGCAATAAGTGATGCAGTCTTCTTGTTGTCTTTAGTAGGCAGTAACAGTCCATCAGTTATTAAGGTTCAGAAACACCAAGTTGGCCACAAACCAAAGTTATGGTGGCATACAGACATCTTCTTTGGCAGTTTAGTTGGACTTATCTGCCCTTATTTCCAGTGTCTGGTGGAAAAAAAGAGTTTGGTTTTAGGAAGATAAAAATATCTGAATTATTGTAGTTTTGACAGATTGTAGTTTTGACAGATTGTTATCTAAATGATTGTGTAGCCTTCTGACCTCCAAGGAAAAAGATTATTCGGCTGTTACTGTAGCTTAATATAAATTGACAGCCTGAAAGTTAATACGCTCACTGTCAAGTTTTTAATTCATGAAAGCAAATCTAAACAATGTTTAAATTTAATAGACTAAAATAGATACGTTTGGAAAATGTGGGATTCTGTGAAGATTTCTGAATCTTGAAATAGATTTTTCAGCCTGTATTTTTAAAAGTGGCTAACGATCTAAACGTCCAATTATTATGCCATAATGCATGACTCTTTAAAAGCGTAGAGCAATCACCTTAAATTAAAAGAAGTAATTTAGACAGCTTCCAAGTCAGTTAGGGGTCATTTGAGAAAAATGAAGTTTTATGCCATCTAATAATAGCATTATATAATAAAATAGCATTGCTAACTTCATTCGCACGTAAAATTTGTCGCTCCAGTTTTAATGCATAGGAAGTATTCCTTTTTGAAGGTTGTTGGTAGGTGTGTTTTAAGTTTACAGAAAATTCCCAAAGCCATTTAAAAAAAAAAATTAGAAAAATCAAAAACTCATACACCATTATTTATTTTATTTTAAAAGTTACTGGCATATAAATCCAATTCAAATGATTGAAAACATGCCAGTTCAGATTAGCTTTCAGAATACCAGTCACAAAATGGCTGAAAAGTGAGAAAGTTCTTTGAACTGTGAGGGCCCTTCCACATATTTTATAAACATTAAATTATTTTGATGTAAACACACTGATGTATTCTAGTAGATTAAAAATTCAAATTGCTTGCATTTTCTCTATACTGTAGTAATTTATGTTGTATCTGAATGGACTACTGTATCTTTTTTTTTTTTTAGTGCTTACTGGAGAACTATATACATTTTTTCTTTTTGTGGAATAGATTTTATTTTTTTCAGTTGCATTGATGTTACCATGTTTCCATCCTTGAATAAAACGCACTTGAAAACCTGGTGCTTAGGCCAAACTTTGAATAATGCAGCATACTGTCTCCCCCCAGTCCTGCCTCAGGAGTGAATTGGATAACTTTATATAGCTCTTTAATTTTTGAAATTAAAACAGTGCTTTCTATTTAAAAGACTAAAAGGTTTATTAAAATCAAGATACATAATAAAGTATTACAGATCCAACTATTTTTCCACTTTGAGATACAGTGAATCATAAATCCTTTACACAGTTACAGTAAACAAATATAAATAAAGTTTAAGTCTGGTTGAAAATGTCTAAGCCTTGTTTATCTACGCTGCTTTTGTTTGTAGTGGTTGAGCTAAATAAATCACTTAGATTATGCGTTTAGTCAAGACTATAACTTTGGAGAAAGACCAGACCAGATTTCTTTTAGCAGTCTCTTAGGACTTTTGTTATGAGCATCTTTGAGAGTAAAACTATGATGAAAGTTGTCGGATTCGGATGATACCGTGGTTGTGTGAGACCCTTCCTTCTACCTCCAGTGGCAAGTGCTCCAGTCTTTCTAGACTCTAGTTTGAAGGTTCTGAGAGTCTTTCTAGTTGCTGTAATTGCACTGAGGAACGGGAGACTGTATTCTACAGGACTGACTTCTGGCTAGTACGATACTAAAGAAGGTCCTTTCTCTGCTTTTAACAACACATTTTCCGGTGGCTTGTTCCGTTAATATAGCAGTTGTTTATTTTCAAATCTGTTTCCAGTGTGGAGTAACATTCTGCTCCTCTGTACAAAGCACAAATGAAAAGGTTTGTCTTGGAGAACCAAAGCACGTGTTTGGGCAAAGTATCTTGTTTCAGGCATCCCTACTCTACAATCCAGGAGCAAGGTACCTGGTTCTCTGCATGTGGTAACCAGAAGCTGCTGTCTGGTGCATCCACCTGCGGTATTTGATCAGCAACTTAAAAAATATGTGACTAGTAAGTTCAAAAAACAAAGCAAAAAACCCCACAAACAACAAAAAAACCCTATACAGTTTTGCTTTGGGCAAGTCATTATCATCGTTATTTGGTTAAAAGGCATACTTCTATAAATTGTTCTGAGTATGATGAAATTGCTGTTACTTTAACTAACAGATTTTATTTAGTCCTGTTTTGTGTGCAGGGGAATAAAGTATGAGGAAGGTTAAGGAAATTGCTCCAAGGCAAATCAATTTAGATAGTTGGTAGAATTTTACAGAACATTCATCCTTCAGTATCTCACAACTTCATCTATTTAAACCAGATGTTTTTAAATTAGGGTTTTTCAAGCAGTATTTCTCAGCAGTGGAACAATTGATGCAGTGACAAGTTGTCACATTATGTGGTTGGCTAGAAAGCAGAGAATGAGAGAGAGAAAAGTACCAGCGTATCATTAGGGATATAGTTCATGGAGTAGGATAGTGCTTAAGAATGGGAGTAACTGGGAATTTTTTTTTTCTTCTTCGCCACAGGATTTCTTTTAGTGCATTGAAAAAAAAAAATTGTTTTTCTCATATGCCTGCACTAGTCTTTCTGCCTCATACATGCTATCATACTTCTAATTGTAGTTGTCACACAGTAAAATGCATGATAGCTTAGCTAAACAAGTACAGTCACAGTGTTGTTATAGATAGAGAAGCAAAGTGTTTAAAATAACCTCATCGGCCAACTCAGTAATTTCTGAAGTAATGGCTTACTTCTGTTTATTCATAGGGTTGTGAATCAGGTGAAAAGACTGGGACAAAGCCCACAAAGGTCAATAATTGTTCCCCTGTCTGTCAAAGCTCGATTAAAACTTCTGACGGAAAGGTTGTTTTCTAAATAAACCTAACAAAGAACTTTATTGTGACTGTTTTCTGGTCATGATGTAAAAGTCTAGTGAAACCATATGGAGTAATTCTCTGACTAAAAAAAACCCACCAACCGAGCAGAAAACTAGTAAATTATATTTTCAAGAAAATGAATAAAATTTGAAATAACTATCTCTTATGATTTTAAAGAAAATTTAAGTGTAATTTGTTGAAATAAATTTTCTGATGTTACATTTGCTTTATCAAGGAATAACGAATGAACTTTTTGTGTACCAGGATTTGGTAGAACAGTGCTTTGTTAGGCAATGTAAAATAATAAATCTTGAAGTAATAATTTTGAAGAAAACTTAGCCCACCAGTACAAGATCAACCATGCTGAATCAGACCATCAGCTGTTCATGCAGACAATCATGTCTTTTGTGACCTCTTTGTTTTCTTAAAACTTACTTAAAGCCTATTAGAAGTCTAGGAGACTATCACCTTGAGCTTCCTAATGTGTGTCTATGATCTCTTCGCAGAACTTCAGTAAGTTCGAGGTGTGATTCTTCTTTATAAAAGGCAGGCTGACCTATCTCCTGTATATCTTCATTGCAATTTCGACTGGTTTGGCTAGTATAGATGTGAGCCTTGACAGTGCTTAGTTGCCCACGTTCTCCCTTTAGCCCATGTACCCTCCTCCATACCTTAGGTATCAGAAATGGATTTGAGTTCATGTGTCACTATTAGTAGCTATTGTGTCCTTGAGATCCTGTAGGAATCTTGAGAAGATGCTTGTCCAAACTTGTATAACTTGTTAATGTTTATATTGTGTAATTGTTCTGTAACCTCTCCTACAGATGTTTCATTTTGAGGTAGATTTTCTTTTAGGTCTCTCATGGAGCCTGTGAACCTCTCCGGTTTTGTCCAGTCATCACAAATGCAGAAAATTAACTTGATTTCTCTGCTAAGAGTTAACTCAAATTTCTCTTACTCGTTCCCATTTTAAACATCACATTGCCAAGGTCTTAGACCATTGGGTAGTTTATAGGCCTTTTGACTCTATTGGTTATCTGAGAGCCCTGTAGTCATTTGTATGCCCTCTTAAATTTGGACAATGTTGTAGGGAATAGGAGGATGAAAGAAGAATACCAAAACTTACAAAAAAAAACCCCCAAAGCAATTAACCCTACCTCTGGAAGCGTGTCTCAATCACAAGGACAGTTTTCTTCCTCTGTGGCTTAAGATTTGGTTTTAATTTTCTTCTAGCTGAAGGGAGAATTATAGCATATGCAGGTACTCTTATTCATGTATTTCATAAATACATGAAATCTATTGGGGCATGAAGGGACTGAGGGGAGCAGCTCTGTGGGAAAGGCCCTTGGGTGCTGGCAGACAGCAAGAGAATGTAAGCCAGCAGTGTGCCCTGGCAGTGGAGGTGGCCAACAGCATTCTGAGCTGTGCACCTGCCTTGTAGCCAGTTGATCAAGGAAAGTGATCATCCCCCTTTACTGAGCACTCATTAGTTCACAGGTAGATACTGCATCCAGGTTTGGATCCCCCAATATGGGAAATTTTAGTAATAAAATGAAGTAAGTTCAGTTGGGGCTAGAGCACTTGCCCTGCAACGACAGGCTGAGGGATTTGAGCTTGTTCAACCTGGAGAAGAGGTGGCTTCATGGGAGGGACCAACAGCAGCCCCCCAGTGACTGGAGGGAGGCTGTTGAGAAGACAGGTTCTTGACAGTGGTGTGTAGTGGGAGGATGAAATAAAACGGATGTGACTTGAAATGAGAGGTTCAGAATGGCCGTGAGCAGAATTATTTTTCCCATGAGGATGGTCAGGTGGTGGAGCAAGTACCCAGGGAGGTCGTGTCATCTCTGTCCTTAGAGGTGGATAAAGCTCTGATCTGACCTCGCAGCTGAGCCTGCTTTGAGGAGGAGATTGGGCTAGAGACCTGAAATCCCTTGCAATTTGAACCAGTCCTACTAAGGTACTTAAGCTTAACAGCCTACTGATGAGATTCAGCCCACAGTCTTCTGCCTTCTGTGCTGGAGAGGTGCTTATTTATCTGTAGAGAAATAGTATGGACTGAAAGTTTAACTCTTTTTAAACAAGCACGTGAGTGAACAGTCATTTAATCGAAACATCTATACTTCAAGGATGATCTTAGGCCACATCTTTTTCTGTGCTTACCTACAGTCGTTTTTCATTAAGAGGAGCTGCAAGAGAAATCTCAAACTGCTACTTAGTCACCTTCCATCCAGTGATGGTGCTGGGAGTAGATAACTTTTTTATATGTGTTCAGCCATTGCCATTAGCATGCTCAGTTTCAGCTGACTTTTCTATAAAGGCTTCAGAAAACATGTTGAGCTTTTAGCAAATCCCAGTCTAAAAATAGAAGGAACACCCAAAGATTAGACAGTGCAAACAGTAACGTTAAGCTAACAGCATTAATACATACCCAAAAGTCTTTGTATAATTAGATTATGATACTGCAGTATAAGTATAATATATGCATGGTATGATTCAGTTAACAGAGCAACTACTAACCTTCAACAATTTTGTTTCTCTCTTTGAAAAACATGGAGTAGTTTCTGAGATTCAGCACAAAACCACCAGCTAGAAAGTAGGTTGTAGAGGGAGTTAAACTCTGAACTTTCTTTACCTTCTTAAGTTGTTCAGGTGGTTGAAGGGTGTCTTTGGGCACACAAAGACTCACAGAATGGTAGAGGTTGGAAGAGACCTCTGTGGGTCATCTAGTCCAACCCCCCTGCCAAAGCAGGGTCGCCTACAGCAGGCTGCACAGGACCTCGTCCAGGCGGGTCTCCAGAGAAGGAGACTCCAGCACCTCCCTGGGCAGCCTGTTCCAGTGCTCCGTCACCCTCAGAGGGAAGAAGTTCTTCCTCATGTTCAGATGGGACTTCCTGTGCTTCAGTTTGTGCCCATTGCCCCTTGTCCTGTTGCTGGGCA
>Ga0065711_1047611_pt1 | contig 12240 bp, 7 predicted proteins | sample Hoacrofraction12_FD_59098 | JGI IMG/M metagenome (GOLD analysis project Ga0065711, IMG submission 59098) | Hoatzin crop microbial communities from Cojedes, Venezuela - Epithelial fraction 12 v2 (version 2) | ecosystem: Host-associated > Birds > Digestive system > Esophagus > Crop | place... | reverse complement strand
TGTCCTTTTGGGCTTCCTGCACACCTTGGGGGTGAAAATGTTGTTCTAAAGATGCAATAAAAATAATTAATGTTGATTATAAAATAAAAATAATACTGCCATGCTGTTAGCTCCTCACTTAATCCAAAGAGAAATCCAAGGGCATTGGAAATCTGGTGTGTCTGAACATCAGATATGCCAAATGCAAAGAGTATTGGGCATCAGTAGTCTTGCATGAAGCAATGAAATGCAAATAAATTCATATTTTGTTTTGGCAAACATATGGCCATATTGATTTTCTTCTTCTTTGGCACTAATATTAATGCATCACTGACATGTCATGGAACCTTTGCTTTGTTGATCCTGGATCTGGGCAAGCTTGGAATTGCATGTAGCAGTAGTTTCTCCCCTATCTCCAAGATCATCATTTTCCCAGTAGTAGTTAATCTGTCTTAATATGGAGGCTTAGAAGACTACCTGAGTGTGAGTAGGAAAAACATGTATGGAGTAAGTGGCACTGGAATATGAAATCATATGCTGAAAGCTGTTTTTTTTCTTTGCTTACAGAAGCAGAGAGGTTAGTAATGTAGAAGTCCCAATATATGTTTTGCTGCTCTGATCAGAAAAAAGTGTAGGTAGATAAGGAAGCTTTGGTGTGATAAATTAGCATATTCTAACCTATCTGACCACCTTTTGAATATATATTTTGAGTATTCGTACAAGTAAATATATGCATGTTGCACATATATATGGATACCTATTTATCCTTGTGTTGCTTAAATAATATTCACAGCTCTTTTTTCCTAGAGTTTGACCCCCAAAATGCAAAAGGATGCTTCTATAACTGCATTATCTTGTTGCTTGCTGCCAGTATGCAATGATCTAGCAGTACCCCCAAACACAAATACACACCCGTAGGTGTATATACACCCACCTATGTGTACATACGATAGGAAAACAGAAGCTCTGAATTTTCCAAGTGCAGATGCACCCTTCTGAGAATTGTTTACGGCTTTTGTCACAGTTATGAATGTGTATAAATGAAAGCCTTTTCTCCGTAGACGTCTTGGGGAGTCAAAACAGGGCATGGTAGCACTACTAGCAGCATGTGCCATAGCTTCTATGAGCATCTGATGGACACACCCATCTCTGAGATTTTTGTCTGTTTTGTTTGGGCAGGGACAGAAATAGTTAACGCAACTCTAAACATTTGTTTGAAAGACACTGCGTTATGTTGATTATCAGTCCAGAAACACAACCCTTTAAAAACTGGAATTGATTAATTCCTGCATATACATGGCCCTATATGTGTGTGCATGAGTACTCAATAAAGCTTCTGAATAGGGAAAGCAACAGAAGTGTCTCTGGTTCTTGTGCAAGCACTGCAGGTAGGATTTCAAGAAGTTCTTGGTTTCTCGCTGGAGCTGACATTCATTGAGACATTCAGTGACTGGCTTCAGGAAAGCAGAACTAGATGAAGAAAGCATTTTCAGTCTCCCACTCTATATGTAGGACCAGCACAACTTGGCATAACAGGCAAAAAAAAAAAAGCTTGTAGCTGAAGGCTGACCACCAAACATCAGGCAAATAAATCGTTTGATTTTCAAGACACAGCCAATACTTTCTTTTGCAGGAAGAAACAAAGATTTCTTCCAAACATGAGTACAGAAGATCTGGGAATACTGCACAGAACAATACATTTGTAGGTGGCAAGCTCATTATTTTGTTAACAGATGGATAAATCAAGGACTCTCTTGTTATTTTATTTTTGCAGTGTACTTTAAAAATACTCACACGCCCACATAGTGCTTCCTCATCGATAACACCAGCAGCAGGGGGGAGACAGTGTCACCTTCCATAAACAGGTACTGTTGACATATATCTTGTAAAATAGAACAATTTCAATAGGGTTAGAGCCAGCTCAGAGAAAAGGTGCAGATAACACTGCCTTATCTGACAGTATTAGACAAAAAAATATGCCTACTTATTTGAAGTTCTGTATTTGTCTGATCCACATATACTGTGCTGACACAGGGCCAAGACTAACAGCAGGTCTAATTGGTTGTACAGATCAGACAATGATGTTCAGGAAGATGAAAATAATATTGGCCCAATGAGGTGTGCTTTCTGTTTAAAGGCTGTCGATTTTCTGCTCCAGCTTGGGCTGGAGTCACAACAGCTGACCGCAGCCAGCACTTAAATGAGATTTAATGAAGCTGTTTGGCTCAGAGCAAGGTAACCAGACACACACAGAGCGTGGATGAGAGTGTTGTTAATGTTCGTAGAGTCTTTCCAAAAAAACTGATTTTTTTTCCTTAAAAACAGCATGGAGATGATATAATTCCTGAATTTTTATGAGGCCTTTCCCAGGGATCTGGAGATGGTTTCATATGTAACAAACACTAGCTCGGAGAGAGGAAAATGCAGAATACTGAGAAACCCACCAAACCAGAGAGCGATTATAAGAAAAAAATTGCAGAGAGGATTAATGTTTGGAAAACAAGAGGGGAGAAGTGGTGGCATCACAGGTTTCCAAACCTCATTAAATATATCTTGGTTTTCCAGCCGGTAGCCCAAAGCTCAGATGCCGGGGTTGGTGCTGCGATATTCCATCATGCCAGAGTCATGTCCCTGCATGTGACTTCACCTTCAGAAAACGCTGCCTCTAAAAATGTATCCTGTACTTTCTGTTAAATTTCCAGCCAGTGCCAGACTGTGTGGTTATTGTATCAGCCTGACTTTCTGTAATTTTCCCCACTTCTCATCCATTCCCTACACTGCTGATGGCTAAGTCCCTTTGGAAATTCCCCTGCATTCAGGGGTGAGAGAATAGGTTTTCTGTCTGCCAACAGAATCCTTGGCAGACAGTAAAATGTCTCATGTATTTGCTAGGTGAAATATCTGGATTATTGTCACAACTTTCAACAAGGTATCCACTCATGTATCAGCATTAGCTGTACCCAAAGGTGAGCTGAAAGCATAAATGTCTCATAAACAGGAGTCAAAACAGTCTTTATGAAAACAAGTAGACCTTAAATCAAAGTGCTCTGCTAAATAGTGAAATTGAACTGGGATTGTTCTTATCTGCAAGGATTTGCATTCTTTAAATTTCACTGTCTAAAATTAGTCTTAACCACCAAAAATTTGCCTGGCTTAGGCTCCAAGTGTGGTTGAACCACCAGCTTCCATCTCTGAACTGATAAATTTGCCAAGGCTGTCTCAAAATTGGACACTGTTCATTAAAAAGTCAACCCAGTTTAGCTTGAAAGGTTCCATCTCACAAATGAGCATGAACTACAAAAATGCTTCGTTCCAGGACTCCCAAACTTGATTATCCAGATAGGAGTCTGCCTCTTCTCTTATTTTCTATTCTTCCCCTCATTTTTTTTAATCAGCGATTTTCATAAGTGAAATTCATTGCTCTGGGGTTGGCTTTTTCAAATCACACACATATCTAAGAATCACTTGCCAAGAAATGTCTGTAGAAGTATTTCTAGATATTTGGAATTTCCTAGCAGTAGTATGGAAGTTTAGTTTGTTTGAATCTCTTGCTCAGCAGGAGGAAAATTGAACTCAACATGTTTATGAGTATAAAAGCCATCTGTTTGATAGGGATCCTGGAAGAAGACTGCGGGTCTGACTGTGAGATGATGAAGTGAAAAAGAAAGGTTTCTGTTTCCTGTTGCTGAGAACTAATTATACTGTTAACAGTGTGTTGGAAGAAGTAGGAGTGCTTTAAGTTATTATTTAAGCCCAAAGAAATTAATAAGACCTTAATGAAAAGCTTTCCTGAAGCAAAATCCATCATAACTTTTTAAATAGTTGGTCACATACCCAAAAACTTCTGTGCACCATGATGCTTCTCCATAAATGTACTCTGGCAAGGTTCCCCCCCCCCTTTCCATTTATTTAAATCAAAATGCTTTGTGGGTAAAAAACTAGGATTTTTTGAGAGAAATAGGTACCCTATGTGCCTGCCCATTGTGTGAGATCACCTGTGGCCTTGAATTTTTTCACGTTCCTATATAAAGACCGTTGATGTCACCCGCCTTTCTCTTTGGTTGCATTTCTTGTAATTGTTGGTGCTTAGTGCCTTCCCTAGGGTTCGCTTATTTGGTGGGAGTGGAAGGTAGGAAAGAGAAACTGGAGATGCCTCACCAGAGCTGATAAAACAGTTCAGAAAAAAAACCTTACGCAGAAGTCGTGGGTGAGAGCTGGGCTGCTCGGAGCCACTTTTTGGAGGAATCAAACTCCCTCTACTCTTTATAGCGAGACCCAAGGGAGACGAGGCTCTATTTTTACCATAGGAGCTGTGTTCCTTGCGTGTGGGGTGAACAGCCTCAGTAATCCCCCTCTAAGACACTAGTTAGACTTATCAGGTCAAAATCTGTTTACTGTGTAATGACTTTATGGTGCTTTAGAGTAAAACAATGTAACTGCCACATGTCTATATCTTTGAAAACCATCAACAAAGCACAAACTGTGGAAGCCACTATACACCAACAACTACAAGAATCTCTGTGGCACAGGATATCTGCAAACAGGACACTTACAGCGTCTCCTGCATGGGGGATTTGCAGGAGAAAGACACGTCATCGCTCCTGAAAAGTGCAGAAATCGCCTGCCCTCCTGCCCTCTTCGTTCTCCTTTGCAGCCTGAGTTCACTCCAGCTGCAGGATCGCTTTTCTAAAGTGCAAATTTTCCTTGCACAAAACTGAATAAATACCGATGGAAAAGGTGGACAGGTCTGCTGTGCTTTGGCACACTCTGGCTTTGTTCCTCTGTGTGCTGGCAGGAGTACCAAGCTGGGGGTTTCTGGAGGGCTGCCAGCGGGGCAAGGTGCCACCAGTGTTTTCTTTAGTGTGTTGTAAACCCCAGGTGAGTTTTGACACCATCCGTACCCTGGGTGGATACGCACTGCATTATATATGAACTGTGTGGAGCATGTTGAGTGCGGAGACTCCTGTAATGTCCAGAAGTATTTGGGTGTACAAAGAAAAATACAGCTGAGCTAACAGAGCTTTAAAAGATGCTGACATGGGTGCTTGATAGCCCCTGCGTAAGGCTTGGTTGTCAACATTACCAGGTGAAATCTATGAAATCTATGCCTTCGACCTGAATACACAAGGAGAGCCAAAATAACACATTATGAGCGTTAATGCAGTTGAAAGTAAAACCGCATGTTTTCCAGAGGGTTTAAAAGCTCATTTGAAGTAGGGCAAAGGGTCAGAAAAGAAGGAGTCCCATTTAGGTAGCTTTGGCAACTGTTTAAAAATGAAGAAGCCCCACTTAGAACATGTACATTTCATTATATCACTGCTGCCCTTGTCACTGGGAGGAAAAGTGGAGATGTTCGCCCTTGCTTGGACCCTGCAAACTCTGAGAGTTTCCCGACTTCTCCCAGAGAAAAGAGAAAGAAACAGCTCTTTGTTAGGAGTGAGTGGAAAGAGCACAAACCCTAAATGATTTTTATATTTTAAGGGGATTTTTATGTTTAGGCAACAGGAAAAAAACTGGGCATGTTTTCTGGCGCTGCGTGCAAGGCTGTGTTAACTGCTGGGTGACCTGGTGTGCCGGGTACTGCCTGGGGCAGCAAGGGATCAGCACCTCCCGCTGCTGGGCACAGGGGCTCGGGGAGCCGGGACAGGGGCTGCGCTGCTGGGGAGGTGGCTGCACAGGGCAGCCCTGCTCCTTGCTGCCTCCGGCTCTTTATCCCAGTCCCAGTGGGGACTTCATGACTTTCTGGTCTTGCTTTTGCTTTGGCCTTTGCCTTGTTGTACTCTTGGCATCTGTATTTCCCAACAAGTGATGTCTCTTGTAATTATGCAGGAGCCTGTTCCCTGGCTGTGATCCGACCACTCAAATCCCCCTCCTCACTCTCTGCCACTTGTAGCACCCAAGGCACTGATCCTTTGGGCTGTCCCAAATTCAGAGCAGCAGAGAATGAGGGACAGGCGGGATGCTCTATGTCCTATGCCCTATACAACTACAGCCACTAGAGAGGACCAGGATGCCTGGAGCAAACTACTTCAGTTCTGGAGAGGCTCCATGAACCTGCAAAGATGTGTTGGAGAGAAGCTGTCAAGCTACCTGCTCCCCAGGACCACTGCAGTTTTCTTGCCAGCTCACCTGGCTTGTAAAACTGCAGCAGGAACACCAGCATTTTGCCCCTCAGGGACTGGTTTCCAGTAAGTGCAGCCTTTGGTGTGAATTTCTTGGTCCCATTTTAAAGGGCTGCAAAATCATCTTAGTGCCAAAGTCTGCTCAGAGTTAATCCTGTCCTTCTCACTGTCCTGGGATCACAACACAAGTTGGTGTGTTAAAGGTAAAATATTTGAAGCAAGTTTGTCTGCTTTTTATCTAGGGATTTGGGAAAAAATTGTTTCTGTTAAAAAGAAACACAACCCTGGTCCACAGGCTTGAGCAGAGAGCAAAAGGAACATTTTTTTCTGAGGTTCGAGTTAAATCACTGGCAGGACATCACTGCTTTTCGAACACTTTAACTCAGATCCAAGAAAAATCTATAAAAAGCTGTTAAGTTGTGATGAAGGAGAGCCACAGTGGTAATGAGTTTACTACAGTCCTTTAGGGTAAACTCCAGACTACTGCAGGGCAAGGAGTCTGACTGCTGTTCCCGGAGGGCAGGCAGGTATTGCTGCGATGTAACATCCCTCGTGGACCTTCAGCCTCCCCGTGTCCTTGCCAGAAACCGTGGAGAAAATCATGAGTAGATCAAGAGTGAATGTGAGGTGTTGATCTGTGCCTCCATCACAACATTCAGCTCTGTTCACAGGCTGGAAAGGGCCTTTGGCTGGAGCAGTGAGTTGGGCTGGTGGTTTTATGGAGATGAATAGCATTAAAAGGTGAGAGAACTGGAGCGAGAGACTGTGCTAAGGAGTAGGATCAAAGCTCCCTGGGGAGTATCTCCTGGGCACCAACCAGACTTTTAGGAGGCCTGTGTCCTTCACATTCAAAAGCATTTCATTTCCCTTCAACAACGCAGGGGGAAGAAGAGAAGAGAGATGAACCCAAATAACCCCAAAATGAAGTTTCAGGAAAGCAGATATTGTCAGATGCATGGGCAGTAACACGATGATTGGTAGCTGCAAGGCATCCCAGAAACCTGCTTATGAAGAAGAGACAGAGTCCAGGTGTGCATCAGAGCTGTCTGCTACTTCTGTTAGCAGGGTGGTGTGAAGAGCCCTTCGCTTTGAGGCTGCGAGCGGTATGAGAGCCTTCGGAGACCACAGAGACTCCTGGCAATGCAAGGGGTGGGAGACTTTGGTCCAGGGAGAGAGATGATATTCCTCAAACGTGATGCAGAACCTCAGCCTACTAATTCAGTTTCGTTTCTCTCCTGTGGGTACTTTATAGAAACTGGAGTGGCTTCTGCCATTCAATACCATTCAATCTGCGAAATCAGAATGATTTGTAATTTAAAATTTTCTTTCAATATAGAAATGGCTTTAAATCTGGGGAGCTTTGTGGATTTATGACATCAGAAAGAGTAAGGAGGTAGGAGAACACACAGGGTACATCCTGTAGACCAGTCCAGATGGCTGCCTGAGACCTTCCAGCTTTATGTATCCAATAAAGAGCACCCTGGCAGACAGACTTTACAGATACTGGGACAGATAAGACAGTGACAACAAAAGCTGTAGTTGATGGTGGCAGCTCCAGAGAAGCGCTGGACTCTTACTTACGCATGAGTGCACCTTTTCTGCAAGCCGGAGTCATTCGGCTCCTTGCAGCAGCAAACTCTTTTCCGTGTCAACATTTCCCTCTTGCCTTTGAAATCAGAATGACTTGAAGGTCTGTGAGTATGAAAGTCTAAATAAAATATTGACTAAGAGGTTTCATGTGAGCTCGAGTGTTTTTAAAAAATGTAAATGAATCCCACAGGGCAAGTTTAGGGCTCTAAAATGGATTCATGTAGAATAAAGGATGTATGAGTTAGAGGCATAGGAAAAGTCTCAAATGGCAGATGAGTCAGCAAAAAACAGAGACCAAGAAGATGCTGAAATAACATTAGGGATACAAAGAGACTGGAAGTAGAGATAATTTTCCTGTACTAAAGTAAGAAAAGAAAGTTTATCTAATATTCCCCAAATTACTCCTCTCCAAATATTTGTTGGTTGATTTGCTTTTCCCTTCCAAAGCCTCAACAGCCTGATTTTATTTTCCTGGCTGTGTGGAGAACCAGGAACACCAGCAATACGGATTCCAACATGAAATCTTACTTGCTGGCTTGAAAACCTACACCTGGTGTTGAAGGGATACAAGCATCAATTTTTATTAGAGCTTTATTTGCTACTTTTAAGCAATGAAGAAAGTCTGTTACAAAGTAAAAACATATGTCCCATGAAAAATATTGACGTACACAGATAGTGCTGTACATCCCTTGGGTACCAAGAGGATGAAAAGAGTCAGAAAGTCATCAGCAGTGACAGACAAAGTAATTAGAAGACAAGTTGCGTTAGACAGATCGCAGCTGAACCTCTTTAGTTCACTTTTTCTAGTCTGGATTTCAAATAATCCTTCTGTAACAGACTGATGATGGACTCCAAGTCTAAGGGAGGGAAATCAGAATATGCAAAGTCTTCCAAAGTAAGATATATATCTGTAGTCCATTTGTGTGAACACAGAAGTGAAATGTGTTGAAGTTCAGTAAACATTTAGTGATGCACTGCTTTTTCCAGTAGTGAGCACGGTGGACTGATGCAAGTGTGTCTTAAACACATCTTCACACCTTTAGCTTATTTTCTTCTCCCCTCATAATATTAAAAATCGGAAAACAACATTTGAAATATTGTGACTGTAAAATTAGAGAGCAGCAGCAGTCTTTTCTTCTGATGAAGAGTGACCATGTTTTAGTACAAAGTCTTATAAAAGTATAGACAAGAAATTTTTGTCATTTCTGCACCTAGACACAGAGAAAATCAACAATGCCGAGTATTTCACATGTTTTTGATTAGCTTTTCTGGCTCATTCTTCTTATTCAAGTTCATATTGAGGTTTGACTCATTCTCCTTTTGCTGTTGCTCTTTTGGTACTCCCCCAAAATTTGGGTGGTTTGGGAAGCCTTTTCTTGGGAGCTCTTACTGATGGAGTGGTGAGACCTTTCCTGGGGTGGTGCTGCTCACCTGGCAGTGGGGACGAGGGATCGTGTCTCATGCTGAGATGGGGGACATGCACAAACCCTCACCCCACTGCTTTGGAGTTGACACAGCACCCCAGGGAAGCCAGAGGTGTACCAGTTGTTAGTGCCACATCTGAAAAGTGGAGTACAGGAAATAAATGTTAACACAAAGATCTATTAAGAACAGCTCAAAGTCTAGTGCACAACACCTTAAAAGTTTTCATGTGCTTTTTTAGCTGGTGATATTCTCCCCCCTCCTTATTTCTGACAAACACTGTTGATAATCTCCAGGAGCAGTAGAAATGAAGGGAGAAATGGAAGGAAAGAAAGTATTTTGGACAAAGTAACTTTCAAATCACGGAAGCGAATTTATATAAGATTTCCACTTCCTTTTAGGTTAAAAACCCCTCTAAACCAAGGAGCTATGCTGTCAGTACTGGATCCAAATTCATATCATTTCAGGCTGGCCTAATTAAAAAAAAATCTCCACGGCTGGTGTCAAGGGACCATTCACAATTCTAAGGACAGAGCCTATCCCTTCATCAGAAAACAATGAGAAACCCTGAATATGTATGAAGATGGTCAGGAGCTTTCCCAAGCTCCCACTCCTCTCCTTGGGAAACTGAAAAGTATCAGCTTTAAATCTCGTTGGTGCATGAGTGAGACACAGGCAGGCATTGTACATGAGACCCAAGGTATTAATCACCTCTAGATTTCCCTTTCCTCTTTCTAAAGAGGGGATTTTTTTTTTTTAATGTCAATAAATAGTCCTGCCTGAGATTAGACTGTCAGAGACGTAATGCCAGTAAAAAAGCTGCAATACCCCGAACTGGAGGACCCTGACCTGTTTCCAGAGCCAGCGCTCAGTATGTGCAGGTAACCGCTGTGGCTTTGCCCCAAACGCTACAAGCCCTGCTTTATGGCACAGCTGAAGAGAGTGATGGTCCCACTGGTCGGAATATGCAAACAGCTCTAGATTAAAAGAAGCCAGATCACCTCCCAAACCAAATATTGAATTAGGTTTGGGATTTTTTTTTTCCATCCTCTTTTTCATCTCACTTTTGTGCTGCTCCAGTCTCAGACGTGTCACTGGCTTCTTTGTCCCCAGGTCCTGCAAAAATACTGAATATCTCAAGCTGTTGTTTGTGCTCAGATTTCTGGTCTGCTTTACCTGGGATATTAATTCAACATATCACCAACAAATAAGCTTCTGATCATAGACCAATGAGTGCTTAGGTGTCTTTTGGACATATTCTAGCAGTAACACATTTTTTGCTGTGTGCCTGCTTGGTATGTTTTGGCTGTGTATCCCAATAAGAATAGATGTCTTTTCCTTGCTTCTTTTTTCATTTGACTGTAAATCAGAGTCTTTCACATGGCAGAGTGGTACACCTACAGATGACCTCGCAAAGATTTTTGTTAGGATGTTGAACATCCAGAACGTTTGAGTCTCATCCTGCTGCTGCCCTACTAAATGCCTCCTATTCTAGTACCAACCAGAAGGAAGAATTATGTCACACAGGAAGAAAATGAAAACTAAAATACATTTGAACTTCTCAAAAATGACAGATTAGCTGAAAATTCGAGTTCTTTCTAAAGAAGGAGGAAAGGGATTATTTTTTCTGATTACCAGAATTTGTCTTGTGTATTCAGTAACTGGGTTACTAAGGATATCCAACCTGGAGCAATCTTCTTTCACCTTCTTATGTTTTTTTAATGGGACATGAAAAGAAACTGGCCCCATGAATTATGACAGCTTTGTGATGGGGCAACATTTTCCTGCTACTATATTTTAATATCCTTCTCAACAATGACATCTTCTACTCATTAAATGTAGGTCAGTGAGTGAATCTAGTAACATATTTGTGGAAACATAAGGAGTTGAAATATGCCCTTGGCTTTTCAGGAAACAGAGGTCTTTCAGAAATGCCAGGGAAACGAGAGTCTATTTTCCAAGGCATCAATTTTTTTTAAAGCAACCCAAAATGTGCATAATCATATTATAGGCAATCAGGGTGCTGTTCAGCTACTATATCAAACAGGAATGTCATTAACACAGCAGGCTAATTGCTTGAGCTTTCCTTGACCTGGGACTTTAACATTAAGGCTCTGGGTGGCCAAGTGATTTTCATAATTTTGTCTGTACTCCATGAGTCTAGAGGAAATCAAGGTCTGTGATTGCTTTGGTAATTTTCCTTTCAGAACAGATTGCTTGATTTGACATTTTAACTACAGTATCTTGTAACTCTCAGGCAGGGGAACCTTTCAAAGAAAATGCTGTGAGTGCAGTCTCCTGTTTTCTTTGCTAAAACACTCTGCTGTGTCTTTAGAAGACTTACCTTTGTGAGAACACAGCAGCAGATCATGAAAATTGAGTTGCCACTGAGATAAGGTCATGTTATGTAGAAATATGAGCTCCTCAACCTCTGATCTTTCCCCCTACTTTCAATTTTGTAACCTTTCGCCGCATGTAGTTCACAGTGAAGTCAGGAGAAATGCCTAGATTCCTCTTGGTTTCCCCATCAAGAACTGGACAAACTTACTTTTTTCTACCTCTTAGGCTTTTTGAAAATCCACATGGTGCTGCATTACAGGTTTTTAACTGGCTTCCACCAAAGAAAATCTTCCTCTAACTCCTCAGACACGTTGATGACAGCTGTCTAAAATATCTGCCATCTCCGAAACAGTGGTCAGAAGACTACTAGATCAGTAGCCAACAAAGGCAGCTGTTGACATTTAAGCAAAGGTTTGGGATGAGATATTGTGAAATGGCTACATCATGACAGCCATGGAATGGAGAAGTCAACAACACGCTTGAATTAAATAGTGTGTTTTTTTGACCAGAACTTCAATGTGAAATCCCAAGTGAAATCGGTGGAGGAGGTTGTGATCAGTGTCACTTCTCTTGGTGTAAACTGGTTTGAACCCGACACCGCGTGGAGAGTTTCCATTTCCCAGGTGTGTAGGAGGGGGAAGGAACGAGCCAGAGCCACCTTAGCTCCCTGTGGTAGGCGAGGAAAGGAAGGCGTCCCGGGTTTGGCCAGGACAGGGTGAATTCTCACCGGGATCCCGGCAGGGGCCCAGCCGGGGCTGACCGCCCCTGGCCACACGGAGCAGGGCGT
>Ga0065711_1012357_pt1 | contig 12240 bp, 7 predicted proteins | sample Hoacrofraction12_FD_59098 | JGI IMG/M metagenome (GOLD analysis project Ga0065711, IMG submission 59098) | Hoatzin crop microbial communities from Cojedes, Venezuela - Epithelial fraction 12 v2 (version 2) | ecosystem: Host-associated > Birds > Digestive system > Esophagus > Crop | place... | reverse complement strand
ACACCAGAAACGATAAATCCGCGCAGAAATACAGCGCCGCCGCAGAAATGTCAGCATTGCAGTCATCGCTCGGAGCGGAACGCTGTTACCTGGCGGGGGTGAGGGGCAGAAACACGTGGCGGTGGCTGTGTCGCGCCAGTAGAATAATCAGAAGTCTTTTGTGGGGAAAAATGGAGAATTTGGGCCTTCGGAAATCCCGGCGGTTGGTGGATGTTAGCGCCTGGGGTGGGCTCGGCTGGCTGCAGGAGCGCGGCGCAGGCCTGTGGGGTCACAGGGCCCCTGCAGACCCCCAGCGGTGTCTCTCCGCAGGATACATGGCATGAAAAGAGGAAAACGCTCTTTCATTTTGCAAAACCTTTCAAATACCATAATCCCACATGACCCACAGAGGTCCCTTCCAACCCCGAACATTCTGTGATTCTGTTTGTCATGATAGCTCACAACACAGACAAAAAACCCCTCATTTTGTAAATTGACATACAAATACATTCCATAAATAAAAAAACCTAAACAAAATACTGAACATCACGGTTAGCACGTGACTTATCTTAATAATTAAATACTGTTGGTGCGTGGAAAGCCACCAGCAGATTGCTTGTTTCCTTCGTGTTCGCAGCCCTGAAGCTCCCTGTTGGCAGAGGAGCGTGGCGTGATGCTTCACTAGAGGATTGCTCTGCTCATGCCTTTGTCTGTCGGTGTCTCCTCTGGGTGCTGGGACAGGGCACCCCACCTCCAGCAGCTCTCCGGTGTGCCACACGGACACATGGAAAGCCCTTCCCTGAGCCCCGGGAGATGCCTGCAGAGGCGTCAGGAGAGGAGACGGGTCACAGGGTGGTAACGAGGAGCGTTGGCTACAGCAGATTGTCTGCCCGTGCGTTTCTGTTCACATCAGTGTGGCTGTTGCCCATGCTTCGCCTCGCTCTGCTCTGCCTCTGCGGCAGGCTGGAGACATGCAGAAGCTGAGAGAAGACTTCCTCCACACCCAAGAATCATCTTTCTTCCCCGTTTGTCTTCGTACTTTCCTCTGTTTCAGGAGACGCTCCTTAACCCCGCTGCATTTGACTTCTTCCTCCAGCCTGATCTTCCCCAAAAGGCTCGTACATTCCCTGCTCTGGCGCAGTTAGATCAGAGTGCTGCTTCCAAAAAATCCCCGTGTTTCCCGCCGGTGCTGCTGTGCTTGTGTCGCAAGATTGTCCTTCAGGTTTTTGTGTTTGCTTGGGTTTGTCTGTATGAGCTACATTAATACCGGGCACATCTCATATACTGTAGCACACAAGAACAAGCAGAACACTATTTTCTGAGATGCGAGTTTCCTGGAAGCACAACATTGAGGTGTCTCACTAGGATCTGCTCAAGCCATCGAAGTGCTTGGCTTTCAGATCTGGGCTCGAGAGGTCCCACACGGATAACTCTCGTGTGCCTCATCATGCACAGAGTCTGCAAACAAGCACTTGCTTCGTTAGGAGCCTGCTGCCTCGTCCATCCGCTTAGCACTTTGTAGCACACTGCTTTTCCTTGTGCTTCTTCTCACGGCTGGGAAAGACTATAACCGGCACAGCCTCTGTGTGATTAAAATTGATCCCCATTGTCTCAAAATAGCTTTCCCAGAAGCATGAGGAAGTGAAGGGGATGTGGAGCTGAAGGGACCCCAGGCTGGCAGGACATGACTGAGGACCCTTCTGAGGCATCTCTGCTTCAGACCGGCCGCTGGCGGGACCTGAGGTGGGTCTGTGGTCCTGCCTGTTGTGGCTGGCGAAAGGCCGGAGACCAGCGGGCACCTGGCAGTGCTGAGAAGGGAATGACGTGACGTGGGGGACTGCGACGGGGGAAACACGGGGCAGCTCAGGCACTGCCGCCCTGCGCCGGCGCGGCTCTGCAGCGAGCTGCACTGCAGGCAGATCTCCAGGTTATTGCACAGCCTGTGTCCATGCTGCGTAGCTGAAACATTTCCATATCTCACCTGGCCTCTGTACACCATAACCAAGATTTTCTGGGGCTAGATCTGGGCCTTCATTCTGCGTTTGTGGAGCCCCTCCATGAGCAGACCCTCATTTTGATTTGCATTCTGAAACTTTGCTGCAAAACAAATGATAGATGCTAATACGACGTCACCTGCAGCGTGGACACCGTGAAGTAGGAGGGCTACGCACAGCACAGCACAGCACACAGAGCCGGCTGTTCCAGCTGCTTCGTTGTCCGCAAATAAAACAGAAATGCATCTGAGATCACGACAGTCAAGACCGTGGTTGTATTTACATGCGTTTTCACAGGACAGTATTTTCAAAGGAAAGGAATTATACAGAAAAAGTAGGTGGACTCATGAGCAGCTTTAGATTTTCCAAACTTTGTTATCATACAATGACTTGAACAAAATAATTTCTCCTCAAATACTGGTACGATGCTCACTTAGAGGGAAGGAAGGGAGAAGACCTGCTGCATTGCAGTCACAATCCCTTTTGATCTGGGATTTTTGTTAAACTGTGAGTGTGGTGAGAGAGGTGGGCAGTTAGCTAAAGACGTGACAGATGGGGTGGGGGTACAGAGGTGTCACCCTCTCCTCAGCTCCGAGGAGACGGGGAGGCGAGAGCCGCCGGGCCGTGCTGGGGACGGTCCTGCCAATGGAGGCTCACGGCTGCCGGGTAGCTGCTGTGAAATGGGATTTTCCCCGGGCAGCAGGGTCAGCTCGGCGAGGACAACCTGCCTCTGAAAGAGCTGTGGCCGCTGGAGGGCCTGTTGTGGGCAGCGCGTTTCGCCGCCCGAGTGCTCCGACTGCACAGGCTCTGCTGCCCTGCACACGGATGTGTTGAGCCATCGTGCCCTGCCTCTCCGAAAGCCAGCTCTGCCCCTCAGAGCTCTCCTTTCCCTGGCCAGCTTGCAGATGCCCCGCACTGAAGTACTGAAGAGCTTTCCACAACCACTGTGATGAAAATGCCTGGGTGCTACGGGAGCTCTTCCCGCCCCACCGGATTCTTTGTGGAACCTTACAAAATATTCAGTGGTTTTAATGTATTCATGAAGGAGGTGCAGGTTAATCTCACGGTGCTTACCGAGGCCTGATTCCCCTTTCTCTCCAATGAGTCAGAGCCCGGGATCAGCCCGTGGAAGCCTGTCGAGTGCGTGCAGCGGGTGGAAGGAGGCTCTGACCCGGCACCAGCAGCAGCCTGCAGCATCCACCCCGGCCCAGCAGCCAGCCGACCGGCTGACCCGAACAGGCACTGCCAGACTCACTGCCCCAGCCGAGGAATCCCTCAGCGAGACGCTGGCGGGGCCACAGCTGAGCTGCAGGACACTGGTCATCACCCCTGCAGACTGGGGACCCGAGCCTGCCACCCTGGCCACGGTGGCTGCTCTCTGCCCTCCCTGCCCCGGCAGCCCCTGGTCCCAAGGCACAGAGGGAGGCACACGCTTGAGCTGCTCGCTGCACTGCCGCAGCACCCAGGGTGCCCAGGGCAGCCCTTGGGCTGCTCTCGCTGCCTCTGACCACCCCAACCACCCCAGCAGCGCCTGCCCACGTCCAGACCAGGCGATAAGGCAGGCTCCAGCCCCTCTCAGTGTCCGTGCACAGAACGGGTCAGTGAGGGGAACACAATGGCACAGCCAAGGGGCCGGAGCACCCTTGTCCCCAGGCGCTGACTTCCGCCTCATCCCTCCTTCAGGCTTTTCTATGCAGCCATCGGTGCTCGATGCACGCAGGCGAACAGTGGCATCTAAAGCTAGCAAAGCACTGCTTGTTAACTGTGCTCACGAACGGCGTCGAGCCTTCGCAGCAACACTGATAAACTGAGCTAATGCTTGATGGCACAGCCCGTCTCCAGCTTATCCCGATGGTAAAAACCAGAATACATTGATGGGGAGCAATGCAAACATGGGCAGAGACAAGCTGATCCCGTTCCAGATCTCAATAGTCACATTTAGCAAAGGTTTTTTTTTTTCAATTTATTTTGTTTGGTTTTCTTCTGTTAAAAATTTTCTTTATTGTTTTTCTCAGCCACTTTGCCACTTTATATTTTGTATTTTGTGTTCTGAGCTCCTCACTGACACGTTCATTGAAAAGTTTCAGACAAATTCTGCTTCAGAGCTGTTAAGACGTCTGCAATAGCTGGGCTGAAATCAATGCAGTTACTCTGCACACACGTCTCCAGAATACGGCCCTTTATTTCACAATATCTACCTATACAGAAGGAAACATCGGGTATTCCTTGGTACCACACATTAAATTAATCAGATCTTATCACAACAGATGGACTCAAAGTATCAGAGACACTGGGCCAATTAGCAGATTAAAGGTTTCCGTATCAAATACATCTGTGCTATACCGATGCCATTTCTAAACAGAGAAAATGGGAAATCATTCAAAATATCTTTACTTCTCTTAGTGATGACCTAGGGGCCTAAGTCCCATCTTCCAATTATTTTAAATTTTCTCTTTTTTGCAACATAGGCCATGATCCAGTGGAGCACTTAGGAACATGCTTTATTTTAACATTCTGAATCACAGCTGTGAAATTGTACCTCGGGGCGTGTAAGTGCCCTTTTGTATCAAGACCAGAGTCTTTAAGTCCCAAATAATACACAGTTTCCAGCATCAGAAGTGAGTTGGTGAATCCAGTTAATAAGGAGGAATTTTATCTTTCAAAGTGTTTTGTGATATTCCATGCGAAGTACTGCAGTGACGATGACTTGACCACTTATTTTGCAGCTGTGCTCAGTAAACCGCCACGCCCAAGGGACAGATCCCTGCTGCACCGTACCAGAAACCTCCAAATTTCCACCAGTGAGATTCAATGCAAAAAACCGCATCCTTCCCTTCCTGTGAAACCTGACGAGGTCTGCGTCAAGATACATAAAGTTTTATGAACTCTCTGACTTTGGGCAGTGACCAACTCTAGTGCTGATGACAGAAAAATAGAGATTTGATGTCCCTACCGTGAAGAAAGTCTCTTCTTGCCTTACAGGCAGCGTGGTGGTACAGTAGACAACTTCCCAAAGACCACCTTGTGCCTCCCCCACCTCTCAGCTGAGGCCACTGACACATTTGCAACAGAAAATACCATCGGCGTTCCCGTCTGCTAGGTAGCTGCTGTGCTATTCTGACGGGTGGCTGCGCTTCAGCAGAGCATAAAAGCATCTCTTCTTCCTCGGTGCAACATGCAAGGCTTCACGTAAGATGCTTTGAGATCCTCAGCTGGCAGGTGGCAGGAACGATTAGTCCGATTATCAGCTGTGGAGCCCCGACCGGCCCACAACGACCCGCACGCTCCCCCCATCAAACGGCAGCGAGTGTCACCAGGCACGAGACAGATGGGTGCTGCAGGATCCCTCAGGAGGAAGGCTGGGGTGACTGGAGTAATCATCAAATGAAAGACCACGACAACCATAAGTGGACATACATATATAATATGTACTGTGGCCATAGACGCATTTGCGCCATGAAGGAACATCAATTTTAGACCACAGAAAATGATCAAATCCCAGAATTTTTTAGTGCCCGGAGTCTGTCTACCTTGCTGGTAAAAAGAGAAGGAAACATTCAAATCTGGGTTGAATGAAGTGGTGCAGTTGTCAGATGTGCTATTATGTCTTCACTCTATTTCAGACAAGAAATGCAGAAGTATTCTTATATTTTGCACTATATGCTGCAGACAGAAAATTCTCCCAGAAGCGTTTTCTTGGTTTTGTACCCTTTCTCTCACTCTCTTCAGCTTCTCCAGTAGAGCCACCAGCATCAAAACACGGAGCTAAAGTACAGGCATGAATTTAGCAAGCAGAAAATCTCAAGCCCCCACAGGGATGGCACAATTCAGGCTTTCAGAGCAGATTGAGATAAGGCAGTGTAAGGAAAGCCCTGAACCTGCCTAAATGCTCTCCATGTGGTTTTCAGTCCGTGGTCTGTAGATTTTTACAAGTCTGTGGATTTTTTTACTAGTCTGCGGAGTACTGCTAAGATATCGCCAAAAAGTACCTAAGAAAGTTAAGCCCGTTACCACTAAGCTTAAATTCACTACGGAGGAGGCTGAACGTCTGTAAGAAAACTACTGGGGGGTCCGCAAGTTGTTAGAAGTCGAAAACGATTGCTCCGGTTACAAAACCGGACTGCCAGTCGGTCTGCGCCGCGACTCAGTTCAGAATATTTACTCCCAAAATTCAAAGTATGTAGTGGTGTAAGAAAAGGAACCAACACGGGAGGGTGCACACCAACAAAAATCAGCTGGCCTGTACGGAGTATGGAAGGGCTCCCTGATACTCCAGCTACAGGCACCCACAAACACTACATTAGGCTGTATTAATTATTGGCTTACTCAAGAGGCAAAGAATGAACCTGGGAAAGACAGGCAGATGAAGATGACAGTATCATCACCAGCTGGTTTTTCCTTTGCTAATGTTCCTGCTCACTAAAATTAAGATGCCGGCTAGAATTGGGCTTTTGAAAAGACTGAAATTATTAGCAAGACTCTGACAAAAGAAAAGTGTGCTCCCTGCATGCCTGTAATAAGGACTGGGCTGCTTGCAATTCAAATAATTTAAAAATAAAAGAAAAAAAAATCAGAGCACTGTAAGACGGTGCTGCTGACCCCTCTGGTGTCGTCCCGGGTGGGGAATGCAGAAGGTCTACTCAGCAGTGTGCACGCAGGGCTCCCGCCCTGGGGATGGAGAAGGGGCCGTTTCAGAGCATGCATGTCACTCGGGTTGATTCGTTCAAGCCTTGTTCAGTGAGAACATCATCGGGGAGGTCCTACAATATTGTGGCTCCAGCAGCATCCACACTCCTGGGGTCCTTCAGGCCAATGATGAAACTGTTGGTTCTCCTGGCCCCGTGGACAAGGGAGACCACTTTGACTCTATCCACTTGATGGCCCCTGGCTACAAGACACTCAATATCTTCTTCAGAAAACTCACCTGTAGGGATTTGAAAAGAGGAGTTTGTAGCTGAAACCACTGTTGCCTTTGATGCAAAGCTCTGTCCTAGCCCTGATGGGACCTCCAGTGTGAAGGAAGCTGCCCGCAGCCACTTCAGGTGTCCCAGCTAGGGCGAGCCAAGCTGCCGAGGAGGACCAGCNCTCNCTGCTCCGAGGAGCCACCTCCCAGCTCTTGTCAGCAAAGGCCTTTCAGAGCTGGGCAGTGCCCTGCGTGGTGGGGGAAATGAGAGGATCCAGAAGGCCATTTAAAGATGTGGAAGATCCTCCTCTTTGGAAAAAGGGGAAAATATGTTGTTGTCACCTACTGTAGTTATTCTGCTTACAGAACACGAGGCAGTCCTCGCTTTTAAGAGCTTAATCACAAATAATAGTATTAACAGTTATCAATCAAAATAAGATGCAAGGCCATGATCAAAACAAACGATAGTAAAACAAGTTGCCAAATGACAAACTTTGTGATAAGCCTTCCAACTTCCCCTTCACGTATTTCTTAACCTTCCAGCCATCTACCTTAGGTTGCTTGCTTTTCTGCTTTTATTTTGTTTATTTGATGTTTTGTAATTTCTGCATGAACAGAAGTGCCTGAGGAGACAAAGCTGGGGATGCAGCTGGATAAACCGAACAGGCACACAAAACCCCCACAGTTATTTAAGCTATACACATTGCAGAAGTGTCTTAACACTGATCTTATTGATGCCAAATGTCCAAACCCACCAATTAGGATCTTTTGAAGTTTTGGATTTGTTTCAATCACATTCTATTTTCCAAGTCTGCAGGTCGCACTCGACAGACATTTTTAGATTTTCCGCTGGGAAGGCCTAGAAACTTTGGCTATTTTGTGTGAAATGAGAACTAAATTTCACTTACGGTTCACTCTGGTAAGGTATGGGGCTGTGTGAAAAACATCAAATAGACCAAGACTTGTAATGACAAGGACACGAGCTGGCAGCACATTCTCCAGAGTGTCAGCACTGATGCTGCATTTCCAGCACGCCAAGCTACAAGCCCTGTCATAAGCCTTGTCTTCTCCCCAGCTGGTGGAGTTACAGGACCCGGACTGGGAAGTGGAAGCATATCATTTATGGCAGTGGTAATAAAGCCTAGGAAGATCTGCTAGCTTTCAGGACCTGTCTGGGTGAAGCTGTGGTTGCAATCTTGTTTCTTTGGATAGCCTCAATGGCGCCAGATCGCCAACAGGTTTTAACGACAGGATAAGGCTGCTACCAGGAGGTGAGCGGGGACAGAGGGAGGGCTGGGGAGCAGCACCTGGAGCAGTTTGGACAGGCGGTGTTGGAGGGGCTGCAGCGCATCCCCAAGACAAGAGGGAGAGGGCACGGTGCAGCAAGGGCTCCAAGCTCTGAAGAAGCTAGGCTGCTGCTTTTTATCTTCCCCAAAGCCCTCCGGACCCACTGGGGACCCTAGAACATGGTGAGCTGTGCGCTGGGCTGTCACACTTCCACAGCAATGTGCTAAGAAAATCCTGCTCCTTTTCTAAACGTGCTCGATCTGTAGGCTGCACCACACCCAGTGTCCATACTCACTGTCAACCTGCAAGGTGTTGGACTGAAGCTGTGGGTGAAGTCGACCAAGTGACAAACTTTCACTCAGATTCTTGTTAAATGTTAAAACATTTACCAAAACCTGCAAGAGAATAAAAGATCTTCAATAATAAAAAAAAGTAAAGAGAATAGGAGCCAGCTTCCCAAGCATCCCTCTAATTGGTGGCTCCAACATCTGCAGATGCAGCAGGCAAAGAAGATTTTGAGCCGTTCACCAAACTGCATGAACTAATGCAGGGTTTTGCACACAGAGACCCTGGAAATACGGCCTGTATATTGCTGGTGGAAAAGCAGGACCTTTTCAGGCTTACATGGGCATTTTGTCACACAGTTCCAGCTAAATTAGGAGAGTTGTGTGTCTGGAACATGATGTCATCTCTAAATATATGCTTGTTACGGCCAAAAGCTCAGCACGTGACTTCTCCAAACAAAGCATTAGGAAGCCATGGCTGGCTTCAGTTTTACTCTGAATAATGCCTTCCAAAGGTAAGGAAAATGGGAGCCAATTTCAGCTGTGCCTTTCTTTTTAGCAATCCATTTCTGTTGTGCATGCAATCAAGCTATTGGCAAGTACTTCACCTCATTACAAATCATAGGTTAGGAGGAGCTGCCCAATTTACAGCAAGAGCTGAGCAGGGAGGATTTCAGTCGGGAATGCACTGAACGGAGCTTTTCATAGGGAAAAGGGCTACAGGGCTGCTGGTCTCCCTCAATTCTCTGAATACGAAATGCTCATATTTTTTCCCCAATGATCCTTAAGACTAGCTTTGAACAGGTATTAAAATGACACAAAACCATTACAGATTTTGCCAAGATGCTTTTCCTCTGCAATTATAAGCGGTGTCACCAGGAAAGGTGCAAAAGCAGTAAAGCAGTAGGTCTTAGAGATCTGTAAAACTGAACGTGTGGAAGCGGTGATGTCAAAGACTGAACTGGTAATCCTGTGCCCACCGGTTTCTACACAGCCTGGGATGTTAGGGGGGGCAAGACTGCTCTGCAGCAGGGGACCCTACTCAGTGCTGAGCCCAACAGCTGCTCTGAGAGGGTGGTTGCCCGGACATGGCACCCACCTGAACGATGCCGCTCAAGGCTCTGTCCCCGTTGTTAGCTCCCAGACATAGGTACGTCCCGCACAGCCCCTCGGACGGTCTCACGATGGTGGGCAACAGGAAAGACAGCGGCCGTTTCCGAGGCTGAATGAGGTTTTGCTGCAGTTGAAGAAAACACACACGGAAGAATTTCAACAAGCCAGCTAAAGCTTTGCTGGTGCTCAGGCTGCACAGGTTAACTTCTTACTCTTTATGCTTCAGCCAGTAATTGCACTTGTGCAGTTTTACAAGGCTGACATCCTCACTGCTGTGATAATGCTCTCTGGTATTAGCAGGATCCATCCCGTCTCACGCTGTGGCTCTTTTACAGGAGGTATACAGAGCCTTTACCCACTTCTGAAGCACCAACCCAGCAAAGTGGGATGCTTTTACAATACACGGCAAGAAGAAACAACAAGGCAGCACTGGAAGCCACCAGTACTCATCTGTAATTATTTCTTTCCAAGACCTGAAGTTTTTTTTTTCCACTGTTACTTTAAACCTGCAGATCAGCAATTCATAAAGTGAGCCCTTAATTCAAGTCCACAGAAAAGGATGGTTCCTTTAAAGTGCATCTGGACTGCAGGGAAAACAGGTAGCCGAGACGTTCAGCCTCGTTGGATAAAACCGCATTACACTGATAACTGATATACATGAAGCCTTCTGTTTACTGTGTTGCAGGGACTCATATAATGAAAAAATAGCAGCTTTCTACAGACTGCTGTCTCTCGGTTATTAATAAGGCATAAAATAGCCTCCCTGTTGTGGAGATGAGAATAAAATTGGGAAAAAATGGTACAGACAGCTCAAATAAAGAATTTGTCATGTCATTCATTACCGGCCTGGGAATGGAGTGGTTTGTTGTTTTATTTTGCCAGGAGAAGTCCAACATCTGGCTGTTCAGGAGGACTCCAGAGGGTGTTATTATTCCACTGCCAAAGGGACGATTCAAAGAACTGAAAAGAAACACGAAGAAATCCCATAAAAACCCTCCCAGCAATTTTTGTACACCTCGAGGCTTTCAGGGCTCCAATTTTCTGTCCCATCTTGGCTTGACAGAGACTCTTCGGTAGTTCTTTAGGGCCAGTTAGGTGTAAGGAGTGGAAGTCTCCCTGCACTTAGGAGCAGGAACCATGTGGGTGACAGCAGCTCTGTCCCTCCCTGTGTTTAAGGATTCCCCTCTAGGCGATGGATCTGTCTCCATAAGCCCCATCAGTCCTCAAATCTGGCCATCAGCTCTGGGAGCAGATTCAGGCCATTTCAGACATGTGGCACTGTGAGAAGGCTGTAGGATTGCACGGGGCAGAGCAGCACCAGCTCACACACCTCCACCTCGTCCTCCCCATTCCTCCTGTTGCAGCACTAATGGACACAGAGTAGCCCAACTGCACCAGGTCTGGTCCCATCCTGTCCTGCTGAACCTGCATTCTTCTCCCTGCTCCCACCCTCTGAGTACATTATGGAGGGAAGAAGTAAATCCTTTACCTTACAACCGCAACAATGAAGTCATCGGGTCCCATGACAAGGACCTGGCTAGCGGCGGGTCCACTCTCCACGGAGAAGTGAGGCATGCGGAGATCAGACGAGAAGGACTGGGAGTCATTGATCAGCTGGCGCAGAGAATTAGCTTCTGATTTACTTCAACAACAAGGGAGGGAAAGAGGAAAGAAAGCCATGAGCCTAGGAAGATGAGCATCTCTGGGTCTCTCTTTTAGATTGGATATTAAGAAAAATTTCTTTACTAAAAGAGTTGTGAAGCATTGGAACGGGCTGCCCAGGGCAGTGGTGGAGTCCCCATCCCTCGAGGCGTTCAAAAAACGTGTGGATGTGGCACTTGCGGACATGGTTTAGCAGGCATGGAGGCGTTGGGGTGATGGTTGGACTTGATGATCTTAGAGGTCTTTTCCAACCTTAATGATTCTATGATTCTCTGTGGGGGTACATCTACACAGCTACTGGCGGTGCCTCCCTGAGGGGGCTGGCACTGCGGACAGGGAGCTCCTTCGGTTCACCCAATGGAAGGAGACAAGATGGCTTGGTCCGCACAGAGCAGCAACGCCGTGGACCTCCCAGGCTCTGTCTGCAGTGGTGAACCCAAGCCTGGCCTCTTCCGCGTGCCTGGGTGTGCTGCAAAGACACCGAGCCCCACAGTGCGGACAGGAGAGCCAGAAACTGCATGTGTGGTCATGGCCATGTGGATGGCCATTCATCTGTCCTGCTGAGAAGGAATACTTAGAGGGGTGAGAAAGTGGAAGGAACCCTCAAGATCAAGGTGGCTCCAGGAAACCTCTGTGTCAGGACATCCCATGACTCATCCCTGGAGCCCTGCAGTATCAGCTGTGATCCTTGTAGAAGAGTGAGCCCTAGGAGGACACTCAAGAACTGACCTTTCCTCAGTAAAACAGAGGTAGAAAAACCTCAGGTTTCCCTGTGCACTGAAAAGAGCAAATCCAGGAATGATATCCAACCATGCATCTTGCAATTGTCAGCGTGCCTGTCAGCCTCAGACCTACCTCACCATGTCTTCTGCAGCGTGAGTGACGGACACATCATCAGACGGGTCTCCCAGGTTGCTAGCTAGACTCAGGGCTATTTTTAACGTCTAAATTGAACACACAAAGAAAAAACGAAAGAAAGCAGGAAAGAAAGAAAGAAAGAAAGAAAGAAAAACATTTA
>Ga0065711_1009623_pt1 | contig 12240 bp, 4 predicted proteins | sample Hoacrofraction12_FD_59098 | JGI IMG/M metagenome (GOLD analysis project Ga0065711, IMG submission 59098) | Hoatzin crop microbial communities from Cojedes, Venezuela - Epithelial fraction 12 v2 (version 2) | ecosystem: Host-associated > Birds > Digestive system > Esophagus > Crop | place... | reverse complement strand
TTAGTTTAAAACCATTACCCCTCGTCCTGTCACTGTTGTCTCTACTAAAAAGATTGTCCCCATCTTTCCTATAGGCTCCCTTTAAGTACTGAAAGGCTGCAATCAGGTCTCCCCGCAGCCTTCTCTTCTCTAGGCTGAACAAGCCCAACTCTTTCAGCCTGTCCTCATAGGAGAGGTGCTGTTCTGGTCCTTAGATGGGCTGGGACTGAACAAGCTGTGTAACCTATTTGTGCGGTATGTTTTTGGCTGCGTCCTTGTATCTAGAATGGAATATGTAGGACTAGTCCATCTGTTGTGCTTCACACCCCAAAAATCCGGGCTACCAGCTGTTAAAGATAACTTTAATTGAGTATTTCTAACTTCATTACCATAAAGAAATCCTACTGATTAATATGTTTATCTTTTATTTACGTTTATTTTTGTTTTGTACAGCTGTGTAACCTGATAAACTCCTTTTTTTAAATCGTGTGTTAAATGGTTATCCTCTCACTCAATGTTACTTGGCTGCAAACACAAACATCATTATTTTCACTTTCGAGCACTTCAAAACTGCCACCTTTTGATAGCACGAGTAGGTGAACTGGGGATGAAATGTTGATTCTTAGGGACTCTCAGAGAGAACTGAACACTCATTCCTCATTTTGTGCTAAATCAAATTCTATGGAAACAAAAATAGACGATTCCATTTACCAAGTAAAATATTTCTACATCTAATGCTGACTGAAGTAATTCTAAGTATCTAAACTAAATTTGCGGCTATAGCACATTCTTATTAATTTTTCCAAGGCTCAGATTTCAGCTGAGGAGCCCACGAGAGTAAAGAATTAAGACCCTGACTCTTTTTACACAGTGGGGAGAAAGGCTGAAAAATTTCCTTGAGCAAAGCACTGAAATAGTTCCTGTAAGCTCTCGCTATACCAAGTCTCCTGTTTTTCTAAAAGATATCTAGTTATTAGTCATCCATGAAATATTCTCCCCAGAACTGACCTGATGAACTGTTAGCTCCTTGGAGTAAGAAGGAGGAAAAGGGGGTATATTTTCTGAAATTCTGTTTACATAATCTTAGAAAAGCGAAGAAGCAAAGAAAGGATTTGCCTGCTCTCCAGCTGACCTTCAAGTCTGTAGGGCAAACCACAAAAGTTATGTAACAATTAAAACAGACAAGAGGAAAGGAGGCAAATCCTCTAGAAACCCCAAATATAGAAATGCTATATATGCTTCAGCCACCATTGTTTTAAATTTGCGTAGCATATTTTGTGAGCCCAATCTTGGTTTAATTACTGTGGTTTAAAAATAAAAAAATCTTCACCATTAATTTACAAGACAATACAATATAATATAAAATAAGTGGGAACACACTATTTCCAACAAAGCTGTTGGAAAGTTCAATGGCAATACAATTAATTCACCAAATTTTAGCTTTCTCAGATTAGACAAAAGTTTGAGTTTGATACCAAATTTTAGAAAATAATTCTGTCTTCTCATCACATTGGAATTTTTTTTCTGACTTTAATGGTCATTTTCTGTTAAGACAATAATCAGTAATGAAAAATAGACAGTAGGATATTACAGTCTTCATAATTTTGGATCATCTTGAAGTTGTTTGAATATTAAGCTGAGATCATTCTACAAAAATGCTGATCTGGCACAGGATATAAATGGTGATCTAAAGAGACTGTCACTATATTGTAGCAGTTAAGGAGAGAGCAGAGCCAGCTCTCATAAATTCTATGCAACAATTTAGCTATAATTTTTAAGCAAAAGTGGTTTTTTTTGTCTTTTTATAATTCCAAAATGCACTATTCTCCACATTAATCCATCCTGAGTGGGCTGAGGCAGATATTGGGAGGAAACTTCCATAGAAGTGGTCAATAGAGGTTTGTCCCATAGTAGCCGGTAGACATTCCTCCTTCACTCCTAAAATGGTAGTTCAGAAAAACAGTCTTCACAGCTAGCTGTTAATTTACCAGTAATTTATGCGTGATATGGGAAGAACTGCATTGAGTGCAGTCTCTTTAAAGGGAGAGTGAGTGGAACTCAGGACTGACAAAACCAGCCAAGTAAGTTAAAAGACTAAAGAGTCGCTGTTAGCATAAGATAAACAAGCAGATAGTTGATGAATAGGAAGATACTTACCTGAAAATAAAATGTCCTGTGAATTACCTAGGACTTTTGAAATACTAAATTTTAAAGGAGAAAAAGAGAACATAAGTAAAGCTAGGTGGCGACATGCTACAGCTGTAAAACAGATTATTTTCTGACTTACAACTCCAGAATGATTTACCTCTCAGGCATCACATCTCCAGCGATGTGATCTTGACCTGTCAGCCTGGGTGCATTAAAATACTCTGCCTGGCCTCTAACACTAATAATGATCACAGGGTATGGCATAAAGAATTCTTCAGAATGCTCTAAAGAGCAAGGGTAACAGAGGAAGAATGACACAAAGTGCTCCACATCAGAGTTATAGCCCTGAACTTTTTGTCTGACAAAAAGGTCAGGGGGGGTAAAGAAGACAGATATTCAGGAAATAAACGTGTTGCATGTTTTCTTCCAACAACAGAAAAAGATTCAATATAAAAAAGAATCATTGCTGGCATAAAGGACACAAACTAAGCACTCCACCTCCTTTCTTAATGCTCTTAGAAGGGTACAAATTGTTAAGTATGAAATGATAATGACTGTGGTCAAAAGCAGAATGGAAGATGTTTAATGAGACGATTGTGAGCAAAATTAGGACATTCTGTATTCAATCTGTGCTGCATATATTTTGGCACATAAGATCCATGTAAAGCCTATGACATGATCTCTTCCTTCCCACAAAAAGAGAGAGAGACGGGAGAAAAAAATTAAGAACCCACTAACATACGTCTCTCTTACAGAAACTGGAGCACTGCTGTTAGAAAAAAACCTAGCAATGCATTTTAAAACATTTCCATTACGAAAGCATATTTGAGAGCAATTACAGTAGGCAGAATAATTAGCTTGGTATTTTATGGATTGATAGCTTTGCTCATGTTTTGCCCAAGACTGTCATACCTTCTTAGTACCACTTCTGGATAAGACACAGACTGATTTCTTAATTGATCCAACTTTCCGTGTGTAGGAGCCCCACAGAGAAAGGAGTCATGTGGTGCGGAAAAAATCCATGGCATGAGGTTCTGCGACCCTGTTAGCAGATACTGCTGTTGTTGAAAGGCACAGCTCGCTCTAACTGTGCGGAGTGCACAGTCATGCAGACCAGACACAGGACTCTACTGCCAGTGCCCAAAATATATGTGTTCCAGTGAAGGAATTATCAGAGTAGGCTAACCGGGTGATCCTCAGCTAGGTGCCCTTTAGAGCTAGGCAACAGTTTTCAGCCATAACACTCTCAGAATGATGAAGATTTAACCCATTTTAGGAATGTCTTGCAATTTTGGTGAACTTTTAACGGAAAAACAGAAGGAAAGAAACTACGGGAATTTGAAATGTGTATTTTTATACTACTTAAATATAAAGTTTTAATTTTACACTGAATTCCATCAGACGTGCTACAAAACCATCTTCCCCTCCAAAAAGAGGAGCTAATTCTCTCCTTTTCTCCGTCCTTCTCTCTCTTAGTATTGATACTCATTCATTACTCTTTCTCATCCCCTCAAAACCTCACTGTATTTACCTTCCTCAGAGGATTACTCAATTTGGAGGTTCTAAGAGTTTCTGTTTTGCAGGTGGCAGAACAGGTCACTAAGGAGCACTTTCAGTAAGGTCATCCACAGTGCGACCTAGCTGGAAAGCTGGAGGAAGGCAGTTGACAAAGTAAGCGGCATCTCACGTCAGCCAACTGCCTACTTGGCCAACATCACAGGAGAGAGGGGTAGGTTATTCCAGCCTGAAAAGCCAGTCTGTATCTCAAGTCCACTCAGCACTCAGCTTTTGCAGACTTTGGACCCTAGGAGGAGGCTCAGCACATCCCAGATTGTGGTCCCCTGATCCCATTGCCCCTAACAGTGCAGAACAAAAGTTCAGGACATTGGTCAGGAGCGTAGGCAGAGCAAGGCAGCGCTCTCTCCTTCTTCCTCTAGCTTTCCCCTTCTCCTGACACTCAAAAGCAAATGACATTTCCTACATCCATCTGAATTCTCTGATCTTTCCCACAACCTTTCCTTCACAAAGCCTTAGGAAACCTATTTGTTCCTCTAGACCCCCTGCTCTTTCAGCATCTCTTTGCGAGACTCCACTTATGGTCTCCACTGCTGAGCATTCTTGTGCTATCTCTGTTTAAGCAGAAGCAAGAGTAATTGAAAACCTACATCTGCAGCAACTACTTGCCAGAGAAAGAAGTAGCTACATTACAGCATCGCTTTGTATTTCACAATCAGAGTAATCAGAGCACATAAGAAGGCATGGGGCTCCTGCTGACATGGAATAGCAATTGCTTTCTTTAAAATCAAGCTATAAGAGGTTCCCTTTACTTTCAAGGAGCTGGAAGATAGTGTACTCACCTTATTATAAATAACCTATTGTATCGACCAAGATAGAAACCAATCTCTCCCACCTTCTAGAGGAGCACATTACCTCTATCTCTGAGATCAGGCAAGTGTTAGAAACAAACTATTCATGGTTTTTGTTAAGTATGAGCTTTGTGCAACAGCATGCAAATTTATAGGGCTAGACAGAATATGCGCAGGGACAAAAGTAAGTAGATTTTGTAGCCCAGAAGGAGCTCAGCTGGAAGGCACAGCTCTATTCCTGCTCTGAAGACTGTTCATTTTGTGACAACTATTTCACTTAAAATACAGAAGTGACTTTCAAAGGAGGAACTGCTATTCAGGTTTCTCGCACGAAGTCTGAAGTATGCAAACCCAGGTTATATAGTTATACTTCCATCCCTGCCTTGTGAATCTTACTTTTTTTCCCAGTGACAAGGCTTCAGTAGTGTTTTCCCCAAGTTCTCCCATCCACTATACAGGATGGCCTTGCATCTGTCTCAAAATTCTGGTCTCAGTCTGTGTGCTGAAAAAAAAATACCCTATTCAATTGCCTAAATGCAGGATCCTAAATCTTTGTCTGGATCTAGCTTCAAGGGACTGTCCTTAGATCATAAACAAACCCATAGCAAATAGGAAACTGAAGTTTTGAGTTTTAGACAAGCACCAAATCACCAAACATCTTTCATTGCCCACTTGCTAATACAGAAAGGTTTATAAATTTGAAGCTAAATGGGAACTAGATTGAAAAGATTTACCTCTTGGAATGTGCTTTGTCTTCCAAAATTGCATTGAACCCTCAGATTAACTGAAATAATATTTTATACTATAGCATCTAATAACTTGCAAGTTACAGCACAAGGGATGTTCTTCAGTGCAGTGGTGCCCTTTGATACATCAGAGCAGTCTGGTCCTCTTCATACCCTATTCCAATGCTGCCACACAAGTTTTGAAGACAGCTTCAGTCCCGAGAGTACATTCGCTTTCACCACTGAGGTACAGCACAAAGAAGAAAACTGCAATCCGCAGCTACACTGACAAACATCAGGGCAGGAAGTAACTAAGCAGAGAAGAATTTGAATAAAAAAATGGTAAATTATCTTGAGGCTGTTATAGACCCTGTTTATTTTATTGAATTCAATTAGAAGGCAAATTTCAGAACTGCCACTTTTGAAATGAGAATAAGGAAGAGGTAAAACGCAAAACCTATCTGTTCAAATTAAGTGCAACATGGTACATCAGAAGGTTAAACATTAATTCCACGAAATATAAAACTGCACATAAACTACCTGGTAGTCTCAAATGGACAATTATTAAAAATAGAATTTTCGTAATCATGTGATATATATACACATTCACATACCACTTCTTGTAATGGCGTATTCAAAGGTACCAATGCTTCTCAGAAGGTGTATTTCTAAGAAATAACTGAACAGCTACAACTTAGGCTCTGAATGTTTTCTGGAAAAAAAGAAACTCTCACTTTTTCAAAATGCAGTTTCATATTATCATTGAGGTATTTTGAAGTTTTCCACTCCTGGTATTTCATTCGGATAGAGTAATGGCTTTTACTTTTGTTCATTACTATCTACATCCACGTGTGAGAAGACCAGATGAAATATTATGTGTTGAAAAACTGATGTGAGAAAAAAGCCATTAAGTGTAACTTAAATATATATTTTGAAAGTACGCATAGATGGCTAAATTACTTAGATATAAATATGCTTAACTTACAACTCGGAAATAAATATGAAGATGGGAAGAGTTGTTTTACTGTGTTCATGCTTAAGTGCGCAGCTGCGCAGCAACCACGAACCAGAAGTATGTAGTTTGAAGCTTTGATTACCTTTACAAAAGCAGCTTTCAAAATAAAAGGCTATATTATAAAGTGAAACTACAAAACAGCATCGAAGAGGCATTTGTTTCAGCAAACTTGGCTGCACCAAGGATCAGTAATTGAAAATGGATGGATATTCTGTATACTGAAATCCCTTAAAACCTTTCCACTTCTGAATTGAATACTACCTTCTTTCTTCATTCTCTCCTATCAGTGCAAAACCCTAGGAAATGTCGGAATAACTTCATCAACAAACTATTTGATGAACACCCTGAAGATCAAAAGTTAACGAGAATTAGTCAATGAAAATTGCTATAGGATACACTAGCCTGCCATCTCCCACACTAGTTAGATGATCTGGCAATATTTGGTTAATTGCTCTTGTGCATATTGAGAGTTCTAGACCAAAATGCAACTAGACACAGCTTTAGTTATTTCTGTTATTCTTGAAGAAAATGAGATGTTTTAAAATGCTGATGAGGCCCTAAAAGATGAGAGACTGCTAAAATTAGGTACTCAGAAGACATTCTATGAAGATATTCTGAAGCTTCTTATGTAAATCTTTATTTCTTAAATAACAGAATATTAAAAATGCAACAAATCACAAACATATCTACACTGAATCAATGGTTGTATTTTTTCATTACTGTTCTTCTTATTAAAATAATAGGAACTATTCACCTAGAGCTCTCTGAAAAGGGGAAATTGTATCACATATGAGATTTTATCAACGTATTTTTCCTATGCTGAACGGATGAAAAAGTGAAAATAGCAAACTTTCCATTTAACAGTAGAAAACATCAATCCAAAATGGAAAAAATCATCGCTTTGATGTTTTCTGATTTAAAGAAAAAAAGATTTAAATATTCTTAGTCTCAATATTTAGCACTGGCTTATCTAGGATGTTTATTCTCAGATGATACAATAGTAAATTGTTAAATCCATGCTGCAATATCCCTTGGGTTCCTTGACTTTGTCTCCTGTGAGGTTGTGAGGTCCAAGAGGCCTTGCATCTTCTATTGCTACATATACGTAGTGTTGGATAATGAATGTCAGCGAGACGCTATTGCCAACTTGTATTGCTGCCATTTTATATGAGGGAGTAACCCCAACATTAAATCATTCCTCTGGGACACAGAAGATCAAAAACCTATTTTGAGTATCCCAGTTACCATGTGAATAGATGTTGCTGACTGGGTATTTTTATACTTCCAGCTAGTAGTATAAAGCTGAGCTGTCAAGTTCAACATGGACCTGCACACTTTCCTAAAAATATTGGTGGGCAGATTTTTGGGACTGACAACTCTACGTATCTTTAAAATAATAAACAAACAGTCCAGAAAACTCTGTTTTGTTTTGTGTGCATATGGTTTCAACATTAATACCACATGGAAAACAATTTCCATTACATGTATACATAGCCTTGAATAGTAGTCTTCATTCTTTAGTGCTTATTGCAGATTTTATTAGGATTTCAGAAATAAAAAGAATGAAGTCATGCAAGGTTAAAATAAAAAATATTCTGAATTACACTATTATGTTTTTGCTGAAAACATAACTTGGCACAAGACAAGAAGGCAGAGTATGACATTAATGATATTCATGTGAGTAGAATCAATGCATCATGTTGTCGTAAAACTGGCATTTTCATTTCTCACTCCCACAGACATAAAATAGCAGCATCCAATATGCTGTCAAGGCACTGCATACCAGTGGTAAAATGCATTCAAACTTTCAGAAGAGCAAAACAGATGACTGTTTCAGATGCTCTAAAAGTAGCCAGCAATATTTAAACTATATTAGATAAACTATGCTTGAAGAAAATACATTGACGTGTATTGGTAAACAATACTAAATAGCAAAGAAATCTGATTTTGCACTTGCTCTCCCTAGGCTAAGATTTAGACGCAAATGAAGAAAGCGATAAGCCTTATACAGCTGTTATAAAACAGTTTACTTATTTCGTTCTCTCAACTGCACGATAAAATATTGAACTATAAGGTAGAAATCTCTATCTTTAAGAACCACTATACTGAAGAAGTCAGAAAATGAACTAGCAAGTCTCAATAGGTCAGAATAATTTTTCATTTATTAGCAAAAGCTGTCCTTCGATTTTTGCACCAGAACAGAGAAAATGGTCTTGAGAGACTGGGTCCAACTAAAAATGCAGAAAGGAGAAAACCACAGAAAAATGGCTAGTTCGGATTCACTTTTTAGCAATTCATTTTGTACTCTGGGCAGGAAATAGTGATTCATATCCATTGGCATAATGAGCTCACGAAGAGAAGAAAATAGGTAATAAAATATCTAAAGATGCCAAAAAATTCTAAATGTCAATCAACACCAACAATTTTATCTCAAATTGATTTTTTTATATAGATGAAAACCCACTTATTAAAACTAAGCCATAGAGTTTCCTTTCATCTTCGACCTCAGTCAACAAATTCAGAACATACTAACGTAATTTATGGCATAAAATGTGGCCAACTCCACAGTTTGTGTGATGCTACAATTACATCATCCATAACTATATCCTTCTGTTAGGACAAGTTCAAATTCCTTGTTCTTGGCATTCAGTGACCCAAATTACTCAGCCTTAACCTATAACTTTGACCTTGTCTTCTCCTATGTGCTAAGGACATGAGTTCAACACTGCTTTAATTTCCTTCTACCATTTTATCTTCATGCTCTCTTTCCAGCTGTCTCACATTTATGGAATGTCTTCTGACTCCATATTTACAGACCTTATTCTCTCATCTTTCAAATTACTTCTAAAACTTTCCTCCTGAAATATTCCATTAAAGGAACAGTTTAATGCACTTGGAAAGCAAAAACGCATGCATGTGTAACAGCTAATTGCATAATCCTTTATAAAAATTATAGACACATTTCTATTTTTTTTTTTTTCTTTTTTTTTTGTGTCACATCTGAGTTTAAACTGTAACCTCTTCATGGTTGGGACCTTTCCATTAGCTGCTTCATCGTCATTTTTCTCCACTCAAAAGCAGGGATTTCAACATGCTGGCCACACTCCTCCTAAGGCACCCCAGGATCCCATTAGCTTTCTTGGTAGCCAGGGCACACTGCTGGCTCATGGTCATCTTGTCATCCACCAGTACACCCAGGTCCCTCTCCTCAGAGCTGTTCTACAGCAGGGCTGCCCCAAGCCTGTACTGGTGCATGGGGTTGTTCCTTCCCAGGTGCAGGACCCTGCAATTGCCCTTGTTGAACCTCATCAGGTTCCTCTCTGCACAACTCTCCAGCCTATCCAGGTCTCACTGAATGACAGCACAGCCTGCTAATGTATCCACCACTCCTCCCAGTAAACTGTATTACTGTATTACTGTAAATACCAGCATAACTCTGAATGCTTAAGTTATGATAAAATCTGCCACCAAAATTGCATTCCATTCTGTTAATTTCAAACACATAAATGGCTGAATTACAACAGGATATTGTTCTCCCTGTAGTTCACTTGTTCCCTTTGCTACTATTTACCTTGAAACCTGGTAGTACATTTCAAACAGCACGGACAGTGACCTGTCTACCTTCTGCATTCTGACTTTCGTGTGTTCCAGTGAAACATTTTTCATTTCATTTCACTTCATTTAACTGCATTATATTTGAGGTCATCTGCATTTTGGTTTAAAACACCTAGTTTGTCAGGCCTACATCCTGCTCCAATTGACCTATTTATCTGTTTGCACCATTTATCATTTTGGAACAAAACCTACATCTGAGATAGTAGCCTGTTGTTCCATGAGTGAGTGCTATTAATATCTTCCTTTATTCCTTCCTTCCTGAGAATCATAGAATCATTAAGGTTGGAAAAGACCTCTAAGATCATCAAGTCCAACTGTCAACCCAACACCACCATGCCTACTAAACCATGTCCCGAAGTGCCATATCTGCACAATTTTTAAACACCTCCAGGGATGGGGACTCCACCACCTCCCTGGACAGCCTGTTCAGACACCTCACCACTCTTTCAGTACACAAATTTTTCTTCATATCCAATCTAAAATTCCCTTGATGCAACTTGAGGCCATTGCCTCTTGTCCCATCACTAGTTGCCTGGGAGAAAAGAGCAACACCTGCCTCACTATAACCTCCTTTCAGGTAGTTGTAGAGAGCAATAAGGTCTCCCCTCAGACTTCTCTTCTCCACGTTAAACAGACCCAGCTCCCTCAGCCACTCCTTATAGGACCTGTGCTCTAGACCCCTCACCAGCCTTGTTGCTCTTCTCTGGACACGCTCCAGCATCTCAATGCTCCTTCTTGTAGTGAGGGGCCCAAAACTGAACACAGTAGTCCAGGTGCGGCCTCACCAGTGCCGAGTACAGGGGCATGATCACTTCCCTGCTCCTGCTGCCCACACTATTCCTGATACAAGCCAGGATGCCTTTGGCCTTCTTGGCCACCTGGGCACACTGCTGGCTCATGTGCAGCCGGCTGTTGACCAACACCCCAAGGTCCTTTTCTGCCAGGCAGCGTTCTAGCCACTCCTCCCCAAGACTGTAGCATTGCATGGGGTTGTTGTTACCCAAGTGCAGGACCCGGCCCTTGGCCTTGTTGAACCTCATACGATTGGCCTCGGCCCATTGATCCAGCCTGTCCAGATCCCTCTGAAGAGCCTTCCTACCCTCAAGCAGATCGACACTCCCACCCAACTTGGTGTCATCTACAAACTTGCTGAGGGAGCACTCCATCCCCTCATCCACACCATTGACAAAGATGTTAAACAAGACCGGACCCAAAACTGAGCCCTGGGAGACTCCAATTGTGACTGGCTGGATTTAACTCCATTCATTACCACTCTCTGCGCTTGGCCATTCACCAGTTTTTTATCCAGTGAAGAGCAGACCCATTCAAACCATGGGCAGCTAGTTTCTCCAGGAGGATGCTGTGGGGAACAGTGTCAAAGGCCTTACGAAAGTCCAAGTAGACAACATCCACAGCCTTTACTTCGTCCACTAGGTGGGTAACCTGGTCATAGAAGGAGATCAGATTGGTCAAGCAGGACCTGCCTTTCATGAACCCATGCTGGCTGGGCCCGATCCCCTGGTTGTCCTTCACATGCCCAGTGACCGCACTCCGGATGAATTGCTCCATAATCTTGCCCAGCACCGAGGTCAGGCTGACGGGCCTGTAGTTCTCAGAATCCTCCTTCTGGCCCTTCTTGGAGATGGGTGTTACACTGGCAAGCCTCCAGTCATCTGGGACCTCCCCTGTTAGCCAGGACTGCTGATAGATGATGGAGAGTGGCTTGGCCAGCTCCCTCAACACTCTTGGGTGGAACCCATCCAGCCCCATAGACTTGTAAGTGTCCAGGTGGCATAGCAGGTCATTAACTACTTCCTTCTGGATTATGGGAGCTTTGTTCTGCTCTCCTTCCCTGTCTTCCACAATTGGAGGCTGACTAACCTGGGAATAACCAGTCTGACTATTAAAGACTGAAGCAAAGAAGGCATTAAGTACCTCAACCTTTTCCTCATCGTTGGTGGCAATGTTCACCCCCACATCCAATAAGGTACGGAGATTCTCCTTGGCCCTCCTTTTGCTGTCAATGTATTTGTAAAAACATTTTTTTGTTGTCCCTTACAACAGTGGTCAGCCTGAGTTCTAGATGGGCTTTTGCCTTTCTGATTTCCTCTCTGCATGACCTAACGAGACCCCTGTACTCCTCTTGAGTCACCTGCCCTTTCTTCCATAGGTGGTAGACCCTCCTTTTTTTCCTGAGTCCCAGCAAAAACTTCTTTCCCTCCTTCCCTCCTTCCTTTCTTTTTCCTCTCTTCTCTCCCTCCCTTTTCCTTCCCACCCTTCTTCCCGCTATACCTCCCTTTCAGGGGCGCAGGTGGTGTTTTCCTCCATCCCATCAGTGGCAGGGGACAGCACTGAAAGGGGCAGGAAAACTCACCTGGTTAACAGGTGGCTC
>Ga0065711_1008750_pt1 | contig 12240 bp, 7 predicted proteins | sample Hoacrofraction12_FD_59098 | JGI IMG/M metagenome (GOLD analysis project Ga0065711, IMG submission 59098) | Hoatzin crop microbial communities from Cojedes, Venezuela - Epithelial fraction 12 v2 (version 2) | ecosystem: Host-associated > Birds > Digestive system > Esophagus > Crop | place... | reverse complement strand
AAGGGAAGGGAAGGGAAGGGAAGGGAAGGGAAGGGAAGGGAAGGGAAGGCTGGAGATGTTCTTACAACAGAACAGGCAGGGTTTCTGAAGCAAGTGGTTTAGTGTTGCTTATGCACTGTCTGCCTTTCATCATACTACAGTTAGTTCGGAAGTTATTCAAAATGGTAATTTTGTCTTCCTATTACACCCTGTACATTAATGTCCTAATTTTTGCTGGGATAGATGTAGATGTATGTATATGTTGTTCTGTCTATAACTAGATGTAGTTATATTATATTGTACTCTTAGAAGTGACTAAGGAGCTACTTTTTGAATACTGCATGAATGTGGGGTCCCAGCCTCGAGCCTGTCAGAATCCAACTCCAAAGGCCATTTACCTTCTGGTGCACAGAAAGACCACATGCAGCTTGGTGCTGTGACTCGGAGGGCTCTCTGTATCCTAGTCTTTTCGTTCAGTAAAAGTACCCTAAGCTCACTCCTTCCGTAAACCTTGTGAAGAGGTGGTCAAAATACTTTTGAAAGTGTATTGAGCTACAAAATGAGGTGAGAATAAGGCAAAAGATATGAGGGAGGAGAGCAAGTAGTCCATAAAGTGGCAGGTCAAGGTCAACCAGTCCTGGGGCAAACAGCCAAGCTAACTGTCTATGAAATGTAACAAAAAGTCAGATGTCACTTTTTGGCACTTAACATCTGTTATTGACTACCTGAGAGAGATTGGCATGGGGCCAGGCAGAGGAGGCATAAATAGAAAAATGCAGTGACTTCTCAAAGGAGTTTTCTGAGGAGTAAGATCTGGAAATCCAGTAAGGTATCAGCTGTGTCCCTCTCCATTTGCAGGTCATGTGTTTGTCTGATGTTTGGAACAACAGAGGACAAGTACCATTCTGATGGACAGTGAAGTTTTAAGACTTTATTTTGATTACAGTGCTGAATTGCTGACAAGCTCTGAATGTTAGTCACACATTACAACAGTGGGCAATATCAGGCAGTACCCTTAGCGTGATTGTTATAATCACTGTTGTGTCCCTTTACACTTTACAACATCACCCGAACACCAGGTCTTCACATTATTTGGCTTTTAGACTCAAGTCCACCTTCTAATACAAGATTAATGCTCACCATTATCTTAGTCCTTTGTTAAGTAATTATGCTAGGCATAACATATCTGCAGCAAGCCTTGCAAATAGACCTAGTAGCCTGCAGCTCTGTCATTCTGGATTTTGATTGCACAGAGAAATCTAGAGAATCTGCATTAGTTGGCCTTATTTGCCTTCTGCTTCCTTCTGTGCACTTCAGCAAGGGTAATTACACGCTGAAGCATTATCATGGAATTGTGTTTGCTGTCAGACTTTGTGGAAAACAGGAAAAATTGCATTAGGTTACATGCACTAAAACCTCTTAAAGGAACTTTTTTGTCATCTGACTTGCAAAATGTTAAAAGCGTGTTAGTGGAATATTCAGCAACCTAGTGATTTAATTGAATATCTTCATGCTGGCAACTTTAGGGTTGTTTTCTGTAACATTCAGTGGGATGCAAAAGTTGCAGAAAACCTAGTCATATCTTTCACAAATTGCCCATATCCTCTTTGGTCACAAAGATTTCATTTTCCTGTATTTTTTAATGAAGAGAAGATATTTCTTGAAGTCATTTAGTTTTCTTCATAAGCTGCACAGTTTAAAGGAAAACTGGATTTCAGGAGCATGCATGTCTTATGTTTTTAAGCTAAAGGCTGAAGTTTCATTGACAGTCAGCATTGTGCAGTTCATCTCTGAGAAGGCATGTGTCAGCTGTTCCGTACTTCTTTCAGTTGTATATTCCTATAACTGGCCAGTGCCTGCTATGAAGTAGATACTTGTGTGTAGCAGAATGGAATCTGCCTATGTTTTTGCATTCTTCAAATCACTGGATTTTGTCCTCTGGGAAAATTTTTATTAACTGATTTCTTTTTTTCTTCAAAACAGAGATTTTCCATGAAATTGGATTGAATTTAGCCACACTTGCAGCCAAATCAAAGATCTTCACTTCCGCTTAAGCATTTTCAGGATATCTCGGAGGTGCAGGGGAACTCAAATGTGAGAGAAAGGCTGTGTACCCAAATGTGAGAGACCTGGCTCAAAGCCTTGCTCTAAAGGCTGTAGAGGAGAAAACTGAACTTGAGTCTTTCTCGTTTCACATGATCTAAGAGGTACAGAGTGCCACTTATCTCACACTCACAGATGAGATGATTTGTTTGACACAAACCACATTGTTTCAGCCAACTGAAAATTCGAAGTGTTGATATATATGTTGATGTATCTTGTACGTGTTTTGATTTGGTCTCTAAAATAGGGAAAAAAATCCACACACAAACAAGCCCCCCTGCTGCCTTCTTATTACTTACATGGCCCCATTTATTCCTCTGACTGAAATAGGCTGCTGTGCTATGCTGTACTGCGTTTCAGGAGAAAAGGCCCAGAGACTTAGACAACAATGGATTTTCCACCCCGCTCTTTGTTTGGCTTCTTCATGACAATGCCCAAACTGCACTTTTGGTGTTACAGCGTTTGGCTTTGGAGGTAGCCTTGCACTCCTTACTGGCTGGAACTGCACTGACTCCATTACCCTGAACGGTACAGACAGGCTTGTATTTCAGCAGGAGCTCAGGAGATTGCTATACCGCTATCAGTGTTTGGTTTTCCTTTTACAGATGAGCTGAAACCTGTTACTGCCTAAATTTGACTAAGGAAACGGAAAAGTTTCCTGGCATGCAGGATTCCATGTGCCATCACTGGAAGTATATGTGCTTGGTGTCGGTCATGAGACTCACCAATAGACAAATCAGTGACTACTGCCCACAATAAATCCATGTGCTGTGTTGGCAATGTTCAGGAATAAAGACTGTAGAAGCACTTTTCCTTTTTTTTTTTTTTTAATACTTTGAGTGCCCTCAGAGAATTATCTTTGTGAAAACCCTAGTCCCCTACAGTAACATTTAAAAGCCAGATACAGGGCACTCAGATAAAAATGCAGCAAGACAACATGTGTTTCCTTATCAGTCAATGTTTTGTTGAATCTGGCAATTCAGCATCTGGAATAATCCTTTTGGTTCTTCACTTCTGACATCATTCTTAGGAAAACTGACAGCTTCTATGAAGTTCCTCAATAGATGGTTAATAATGTTTCCTTGTACGTAACCCCTTAAATAGTAAGCCTTGTAAAAATTACTGTTGAAAAAGAAAAATATTTTTTTCAATATCATTGCTACATTAATATGTGATATTTTTAAAACACAGCGAGGTTTTGAATCAGAGAAACATTATTAGGGGGCAGAAGATGATCTTTTGAATACACTTTATAAAATGCTTCATAGATCAAGTATTACTGCACTTCGGCATCTCTTTCGCAAAAAATAAATACTGAATACTGAAATTAAATGCACAGGCTGAGAGGACGCTAGAGTTTGAAAGTGGTTGCATAGCTGTCAACTGAATGATGTTTTTTCAGTCACCCCAGTATCAAAATGGCTCATGGAAAGTGGAATAAACCAGGGAGGTAAGCAGAGAGGTACAAAGTCTTTGTATGTCTTCGCTGTTGTTGCTAAAAGCGTTTAAGTAATGTTTTGCTGTCCTTCCTTTGAAGGACAGTCATGACTGACAATTTGTAATGGAGCTAATTCTTATTTGGCTCTGCACCACAGTAAACTGGTGGACAGTTCTTTTAGTGGATACGGTGCTTTGAATAGAGTATATGGTAGAAGCATCATTAAAAGCGTTGTGGGTATACATCAAGACTGCTGATATAATACCATTGAATGGTGTAGGAAAGTGGTTGACAGCATATGTTATATCTATGTCTATTCAAACATGAAATGAAACAGATTTACATTTCAGCCTTTATTAGCTGTTAGAGAATAATAGTGAAGTATCAGTTTTGTGCAGATTTGGCTGGGGATGTGCATTCTCGTTGGGAATGGTCATTGTGTAATAAACTGTAGCATAAAAATCAATGACAATATCAATCAAGATTTTTACATTTACAATATGCTGAAGTAAATTTTTCTTGATTTACTTAATGTCATTGTTTGAATTTAATTTCTTTTTTTTGCACATTTTCCTGTTGCTGCTTTTAGAGGCTATCTTTCTGCTGGTACTAATTGTACTAGTAATCTTGTTTTCATTTTGAAAACACACTGAACGAAATAAGGATCACTTCATTACAGTCCTGTGGTGTTCTGGCAACAGTTACATCTTTCTGCACTGTTTAGCCAAATTGTTACTGATACAGTTTCTTCTTGCAACACATAACGTATTTCTAATTAAGAACACAGCTCTGAAGGATAACCTTTGCGAATAGAAATGATATTTCAATTTCATGTAATAAAAATATTTTTTGCTGTAACGGTTTAAATTCAAGTACTGTACCATGTAGTTCTATAGTAGTGCAGTCTTCTGAGCTGACAGGTCATTAAAATACAAATGTTTTGGGTTAGTGGAAGAATGACCTCAAATACTGCACTCTCAGAGCCGTTGCATTTTTTAGGCAAAGTAAAGCTAAAACAGTATAGAAATTATATTCCTTGTCTTAAGGTGATGATGAAAAATAAACATGAAGCAGACGTTGTCCCCAAAACCTCTCTTAGGCTTTCTCTGGAGTGGTGCTACAGGATGCTGTAGCTCTGCCAACTGAGCCACAGTGAAAGTATGCACAGGCAATAGAAATTAACTTGAAAATTAAAAATACTCACTCCCTTTCTTCTGCTCTTTTCTGTTCAAGATATAGCTGCGCTAGTTAAAGATCTGTCCCCTTTGTCCATTGCCTACTATGGCATAAACTTAGTTTTAAGGGTTTCTAGATTGACCCTGGTAGAAATACTCAGTTAAAGGATGGCTGAAGTGGCAGGAGGGAAGGTGATTATTAACTGTAGGAACACCTCTCTGACATGCTCTATACATACTTTTATGATTGAAACACGAGTCTATTGACTGGAGTTGGGAGAACAAGGAAACATAAACTGCAAATTTAAAAGACCACCCAGATCACAAAATAGCATCTTAAATGTGATGAAGAAAATAATTAAAAAAAAACAACAAATGACCTCTCAAGAAGTAGGTAATAGGACAATAATTAAATACATAGATAATTTGAAATCCATACACAAAATTAAAAATTTGATTGTAGCTTTAATTTTTAAATATGCTTCCTAAGAATCTGCCTGAAAATGGATATAACCTTTAATGAAATAACTGTAATGTGAGGTTTCCAGTAATGAATGAATTAGAAAACCATATGGATGCATTAAGCAGAATAATAAATGTACCATACACAGAAGTAGGACATCCGTAAATCATTTATGATGTCCCTCCTCATCAGTTCTTGGATCTTTGAGTCTTAATTGAAAGCCAGGGTAGCTGGACATTAGAAAAACTACATTTGTTAGTCAGATAACAGGCAACTTTCATTAAAGTATTAATTAATTTTAGAAGGCTGAGGGCCTGATACATTAAAAATACTCGCAGAGCAGTGCTACTTTAATCGTGTGTTTTTCTATTTTAATTACCGTCTTCCTCTGCTCAATGAAAGTTATTCAGGTTCTACTCCTACTTGCTCGGCAGGCAGGATGGGATAATATTGTGTTTATAGAATTAAATATTTTCTTGCCCAAACAATTCAAAATGCTTCAGATGGTTGCATGGTACAGTAACAGAAGTAAGATGGCTATTCTTACAGTAACTGTGAGTGAGCTTGTTTCCTCTTTCAATGGCAGAGGTTTAGAAGACCTATGTTAGGCAGTTCATTCTACGCACAGTCCTTCATGCCTGTAGAGACAAGGGAACACTGTAGAGAACACCCTTTTTTCTTTTCACTTTTCTTGTATTTAGACATTGTAATTTAAAGTCTCTTTTTAACACCTTTAATAGTTCCCTTCTTGGAATCTAATCTTCTTAAGAAGATGGCCGAAATAAACATTTTTCATCACTCTTACAAAATGGGAGCACAACATACTTGCTGAAATTAATGTGAGACTTCAGCTACAAGTTTAGTCTGCGAAAGAGGTACATGTCTATGCCAAAATGATCAGAGTTGTTTTAATAAAATACTTCAGGAAAATTTTTAACAGATAACTCTATTTCTGACATTGATTCTAGAAATATAAAAAATTCAAGTCTGACAATAACAATTCAAGTCAAAACAATTCAAGTCAATAACAATTCAAGACAAAAAAAATTCAAGTCTGACAATAGCACATCTTTGTGGCAGTGATAAATATGCTAAGAAAAAAGTAGACATAGGCAGCTTATTTTCAAGATTCTAATTTATTTCTGTCCAGGTGTTGAGTGGGGATTTTTTATAATTAATTCTCCATTCTTCAAAGTGAGGGATCAAGAGCTGTTATAGGTAATGAAAAAAAACCCTGATAATGTTATGTAAAAATATAATGATATTACATAGTAAGATCATGATGTAGATGTAATGGGCACAGAGTTATCTCACATCTGTCAGGGCTTGCTTGCACAGTGCTGGCCATCTCTAACTAGAAAGTCCCTTGGTGTTCCAGTACCGGGGAATGTGTTGCAGAACATGAGGAGCATCAACATCAGTGCTGAGTTACGGTATCCTCCTGAGCTACCACTGCTTAAGGGCAGCTTTGGTGTCTCCACCTTCATGCAACAGTAGACTGAAATCCCGGGGCAACTGAGCATTGATTGTATTTCTAGGCCAGGGAAAGTATTTCTAGGCCAGAGCCAGATATTCCCAACTGTTCTGCCCACAGTCAAACCTTTCTCTCTTTCTCATGTAATTGATCTTTCTTCTCCTGTAATGCTACTGGTTTGTTTGCCTGGCCAGCCATGTGTGTTCAGTGATTGGCGATGCTTTCACTTGCCCCACATCAAATTCACTTTTGCTTTCTGCCATTATTATTCAGTGGACTTTAAAACTGGCTTGGCTTACAGCTGTAGGCTTTCCTAGGAGCTAGCCAACATTTCCTTGTGTGCCTTTTTTGACTCACTGGCTGCCATTTGACCAATCCTCATCTGTTATGAGTAAGTTCTTTTCATTAAAGGTAAGCGACTTTAAGCAAAGAATCCAGTGCTTTTGGCATGCTGGATATTCATCTTTTTTTGATCACAGAAATACATATCTGCTGCTTGAAAGGACTGTTCAATCCCTGTGGCCTCTTTAATGTCATGCATGTTCCCAGTCCTAGTGATTCCAACTTTTCCAAACACAGTTGTAGAAGTTTGGCAAAGGCATATAGTTTGCCTTTGTTGTCTTAATGTTGTTATAACCCTCTCCATCCATTGCTCTACTGCTATTGATCTTGGCCTTCTTGGCCATGTTGCTACTATCATACATTCTTCAGTTGTAATAGAAATTGACTATAATCCTTGACTCCAATACACAGTAATAATTTTCTTGGCTTGTCTACTTTAACATATAAGCTACATCTTTGCTTTCTTAAATCTTATTCTGCCTGGAGGCTGATGGAGTCTGACGCTATCTTTGGCTTTCTTTTTCTTTCCCTTGTCTCCAATTGTGGACTTACAGAATTGCTTTGAGGGTGATGCAATACAAATACACCTTCACTTTGATATCATATCAGCTGCCAACTAGCTCTCTAACAGCTTATTAGTTATGGAGTAGATCACCCATTCCTTGTAGCAACTGAGCTGTAGAGGAAGCTCATCAAGAACAACTGAGATGAAGTCTTCTGAACCAAAAACTCAAGGTAAAGGTATCCTGAAAACAAAGTTCCTTTTAAAGATTTTTGAGGTAAATTTCTGAGGTAAAAAAAAAAAAAAATTAACTGGGATAAAATGGAACTATTTAGTCACTTTAATTGTGAGCTAAGGAGGAAATGAGAGTTGTGCATCACAAAACTATTCTATGATTCTATGAAAATGGCCAGATCCCAGAGATCTAGGCACAGAGCTACAATGGACACTCAGGTTTCAGCACCTCGGTTGACACATCTTGGTGGGAGCCAAGAGTCACAAGGAGGAAATTAGTTAAATCATCCCACTCGGGTTATTTGGTGTCTTTGTTTACATTTTAGGATAGACTTGAGACAGGCTCATGCAGGGAGTGTTTTCGGTGCACTTGTGATGGTCTTGCCTTCAATACGTGGGAGTTCCAGAAGGCCAAGTCTCTTTAGTCACTGAAATGCTTTGCTCTCCTTTCCAGATCAATTGTTATTTAATTATTTGGACGGATTAGAATCTGTGATGTTGAAGGAAAAAGATTTATCTGGAAGACTAGTCTTTCAAATAATCATGTGGCATACGGAGGACAAAGCAATAATTCTTTATTCTGAAGTATATACAGATTAGGGACTTGAGCTGAGATCTCCCATAGCCAGTATAAAGCTCTAAACACAGATCTCTTGCTTATTCTGAGGGAAGTCAGTCTTCTTCAGGTCTTCAGCAGGCTGGCCTTTAGTGAGATTATCAGCAATATATTATTTCTCAGTGGTAGAAGTCTCACAATTTTCAGAAGAAATTCTGGGGTTAGAAGCTGGAGAAAGAAGCTCTTCTTAGCTATTATTTTGCTAACAGCCTGTACAAAATCAGAAAGCAGTTTAGTGACACAAGTCTCAGTGCATATTATTCTGATAAGGTTACACTGAGTTCCTCATATAACCTCAATAACAGGGAGTTTCTTCACCCTTGCTAAAGAAAAAATTTGACGGAAACACTATAAAGTAAAAATGTAGACAAGTATTTCTGTACAGGGACATAAGACCACATGCAGTCCACGTGCTTTATCTGATAATGTGGGAGGTAGAAGTTGGTTTTCAGAGGCAATACCAGACAGGGTACAAAAACAGAAAGGGATGAACAAAAATTTAGTTGGTCAGTCTAGCACACTCCATTATTCTCTGTTTGGAAAGATCACTTGTTATCCATGGAAGCCTTTTAAATATCCTCCAAGTATTAATCAGGAGTAATTTAGTTAAAATCATAATTTCAACTAGACAATTATTTCAGCCAAACTTACACTACATTACTTCTGCATTGTTCATTCTTTCCTGAATTATATTGTCTACTGGGACTTACAACCTAATACTACTGATGTGATTTGATGTGAAGCTTTCAAGAATAAGAGTCCTAACTGCTTGATATGTTTTACGTTGCTGCGTAAAAACCTTGCATTTCTCTCTGTTTAATCAGGCACGTAACATATTCAAAAGCATTGATTCAGAAGAACATTGCCGCAGTTTTCATACATGCTTCCTTTTTTTTTATTCTTTTCTGTTTTGGCTAACCATATGGTGCTTACCCTGCAGTATTCTCTACCCCTTTTTATCCTTCTCTTTCACTGCTGTAATAAGTCTTATGGAGTTCTTGCCCTCAAAACACCTCGTCTGTAGTGCCTACCTGAGACATCTGTCTCACCGTCCATTCAAACAGTCCCTCATGATTCTATTCTTTCACCTACTCCCTCTCTGACTCTGCTGTGTGCAAGTCATATAAATCCTTTAATCCTTTATTCATCCAACTCTTGTCTTTTTTTCTGACGTGTTTGGTTTTCAGGCTATGATAAGGCAAGTATCTGAACTTACCCAAAATCTTTCATAATGAATTTGAAGTTGCGAAAGTACTTTAAATGGCACATTCGTTTTTCTTGATTATGCCCCCATAATAGCTGCTGGAAGTGAAGGTCTGCTTTTCTGCTTGGAGTGCTGCACTGGTCTTCTGCACACTTCTGCCTGTGCAATCATCCCTGCTTCTCACACCTTCTCATTCTTCTTAGGCTCTACTCTTCTACCCTCCTTTTGCATCTCTTCAGTGCTACCCCTTACCCCAGGCTACTACCAGGGTCTTGGCTTGACTTTGTTTTTTTGTCACCTTCACCTTTGTCTTTCATTCCCCCTTTGTTTTCTCCTCCTTCCTTTAGTCTTGTAGCCTCAAGCCTTTTTACTGATCTCTTTTTCCTCTTCATTTTTACATATTTCTTAGGTCTCGGCTATGCATGCTTGTTTTTTGCCCAGGGCTCTTCTGTTACCAGATCTCTGACAATGTTGTGGATATGCAGACATTTTCTTGAACTGTGATGTGCACCCTCTCACCATATATTGTGACAATATGGCAGGTGTTGTCAACTCTGGTTTTAGTCAGATGTTTTAGTCTGGGGTTTTTTTATTATAATCATTTATTTTATTCATGGGAAATAACTGCTGTGGTTCACTGTGAGTATTTCTAAACCTATTTGCTTATTTTCTTGTGTTAATCTAGGAAAAACCCAACTATAGAGTATTCCTGCTGTTGGTACAGGTAGCCTTGCTTTTGCAGCGCTCCACGGACTTCTGGATTCCAGGTGCTGTGGGGAATATTGTGGAGCATGTTCACCCATATACTTACAGACTGGAATTGAATAATGATACAAATAATTTCTGAAAATCACATTTAAACACGGGACCAAAATATACTTTGAAGTCTGAGATTAAATTTTGCTGTTTTTGATAATGAGTTATAGAAAAAAAATATATTTTCACTTTGAAAACTTTCAAATTTTCCACATAAGTTTTGACTAAAAGAAACTAAATTAATATCTGCTCTAAGACAATACAGAAGTTATCTCAGCTGAAGTAAATATCCATTTAAGATTAATTTGTTGTAAGGTGTACATGTCGAAGGTCACTTCACAGTATAAAAATATGTAGTACTTCTTAATTGTAGGCCACTGAATAGATCGAGTTTATATTCTGCAAAATTTTGGAGGAAAATGGCTAGAGAAAATGAGTAGAAAAATATCAAATAACAATACCATCCACCAGATGTCCCTGTACTCATAGGTGTTATGAACAATGTTCATTCAACTGTCTAATTGCTTTTATTAAAGGCAATTTACACGAAGTGTATGTATTTCCGAAGTCTCTGTTAACCACAGTGTAATAAGATCATGAATAAATGTCAATTACACTAACAGTATTTGAGAGCTGTAGTTATGAAAATAAGTTACAGGAATTCACTGTGAAGTTTCTACTTGCCATCTCAGTTTTCTGTGCTTTTCCTTCTCTTGGGAACCAATATCTCTTTATCATGCATTGCATGGTAAAAGTGATAACTATTGATCTCTTATAGTTGTAATGTACATAAATGTATATATGTAAATATAATTAGTCATATAAATATTACCAATCAATATGTTCTCATCTACCTATCTATCTATAAAAGACTTTAAGTTACTAGAACTGACAGTAGTGAGTTGAAGGAATGTAGCTTTTGTGGAGATTTCTTCTTTAACTTTGGTAGCTATTGGAGCAGACTCTAGTCACGATACCTGCAATCATGCAGGGTGTTTTGTTTCTGTCAGCTGGTCCCTTAGCTTCCCATCTGGCATGCTCCAGCCAAATGCTCGGCTGTCAGCCATCCATGCATGTTTATGGGCTACAGCAGGACTGTGAAGTAACTCTTCTTGAGTGGGCACGTAGGCTACTGCCCTCAAATCTGTAGATAACTATACACATGACCATACCCACAGTGGGTACTGGGCAGGTCTGCCAACTTGTGTGCCCTTAAGCATCGTGGCCAATTTGAAGGCACAACCTGACGTTTTGGTGATGCCACGACACAGGCAGGTCACTTTGTCGTCTTTTTCCCAGGGATGACTAAGATGCCAGAAGAGGGTGTGAACCCCTGCTCGGAGCAAGGCCCTTGCATGGCTGAGAGATCCCATCCCAGGCATTCACTATGGCAGGTCTACTTTGGTGGCTGTCCTGGGAGAGAGAGACTGCAAATGGTGGTGGCAGGCCACTTGGTCATAGGACCCATGTCCAAGCCTTCATTTCGTTTTCTGTGTTGGTGCCACTGGCATAGCACCAGTTGGCAATGTGCAGCCCTGGCAAGCTCTGCAAACCTTCCCTACTAGTGTCCCACTGCGTACCTTGACAGATATGACACGTGGCCAAGGCCCAACTAACCACAGGGGCTTCCTGGCCTCCTGCCCTGTCTCTGGAAAGGGGTTAGCCCTTCTGACAACTGACATACTTAGCTACAGGCACCCATCATCAGGGAGCAGCACGTTGGCTTGGGGTGGCCTCCTTCAGGGTACAAAGGAGATGCATCTCTTGGGAAAGGCCACATGCTTCATGATCTGATGGCTGCCCTTTGTTGTCTTTGTCCTCTCCTTTTTGTAAGAGGAGCTGGTGAATGATCACAGAATCACAGAATCACAGAATAGTAGGGGTTGGAAGGGACCTCTGTGGGTCATCTAGTCCAACCCCCCTGCCGAAGCAGGGTCACCTACAGTAGGCTGCA
>Ga0065711_1047610_pt1 | contig 12241 bp, 2 predicted proteins | sample Hoacrofraction12_FD_59098 | JGI IMG/M metagenome (GOLD analysis project Ga0065711, IMG submission 59098) | Hoatzin crop microbial communities from Cojedes, Venezuela - Epithelial fraction 12 v2 (version 2) | ecosystem: Host-associated > Birds > Digestive system > Esophagus > Crop | place... | reverse complement strand
GGGGGGGGGGGAAGTCTGTCCTCAACAAATGCTGGAGAGCTTTTTTATGCCTTGCCATAAAAAAAGTCTCCACCAGCTGGTACAGTAGTTCAGAACAGTTATATCAGTGCCTCAGTGCAAGCTTCAGTGATGATTTCATCAATATTACTATTTGAACAAATCAATTATTTTTGCAATTACCCTAATACAGATTTCAAATGGATCTCTCTGCTATTGAAGAAAAAAAGGAGCAATGCCTAAATAATATATATGCCCTCTGGCCTTCAACTGAAGAGAGAGGGGAATCAAATTCAAGTTCTACAAATAGAGAAAAGCTTCAGAGAAGGCTTAATTTAATTATTACCTTTTAAAGTTCATAATTGTGTCTGCTATCTTCCCATCATATCCACATTTCCCATTCTGTTAGAGAAAGTTTGACAGTCTCTCTTCTACTGTTTATTAACAGCTTGCCTATTTCTGTTTCTTTTTTTCTCTGTTATGACTGTAATCTCTCTCAACAGCTGAGAAAAGGCAGAAAGTGCTTAGAAAGCACAGTCATTATTAGATGCAAAGTTTTGCCAGAGGAACAAAAATTAAAAAAGGCTTTCTTTTCACTTGGATTACTGTACTGAATGTTACCTGTAGCCATAATAAAACATTTTTGTGTTTAAGAGGAAAATGAAATTTAGTATTTGCCAATACATGTTCTGAAACAGCATACTTTTTGAAAAAACGGAAGGCAAGGAGAGTCTGCCACACATCTCAACTCTGAGCACAGCAGTTCCCTGACAGCACTAAAAATCAGATTTATCTAATGGCAAAAGAAATTTAACTATAGTTGCTCAGATTAATTGCGAAAGAAATCTGATTTTTCCTCCAGGCAATCAGTAATATGATTTAGTCATCTGGAACAGAGAAATGGAAGTTTTGGATGTTTTACATCTTTATTCATCAAAGAATACAACAACTGACAGGAAAATATCAAAGTTAGTACATTTGAAAATGAACCTACTCCAGAAAAATTCACAGAAGTAGACACAAAAGATTATAAATTCAAGCCCAGAAACACCCTTTCAGTATTTTTGAAATTTAACAAAAAAATTTGTAGAAAAAGTGGCTCAACTGCAAATACATTTCAACCAGATAAAAAAACCTTATGGAACATGTTTTCATAAGTCTCCCATTCTTACCAGTGCTGCTGACAGGCGGAGTTGCAAGTGGTTTTGGTACTGGTGTATTTTTGGGTCTGGCTGCAACATGAGTAGGAGATGGTGCGCTGTCTCCATTAACAGCTTCTATACAGAATGTATTCTGTACTACAGAGTTGGAAGGTACTTGATTGTCTATCCCATTAGAAATGTCACAAGCAGATCTTGGTAAAAATAAAAGATCATTTTAGGTTACTACAAACAACATGTTCAGCAGTTATGCAACTAAACCAGACCCTGCACTAAACCATACTAAAGAAACAAATGAAGAAACAGAAGTAAATTCACAATAGTTTATAACACAATGTTTGCAGTCCAGATAACAGTCAACTGCAAGACCAAGACAATTAAGGAACAAAAGACAAATTCTGTTTTCGAGGATTTCAGATACTTAAAACAGACAAGATATTCCACTTCCACTTCATCCTTTACTTGTAACGACATATCAGAATGGAGTTGGGCAGACTGATGCTCCTGCCACATCTTCCGAAACTGCCTTAGGGACCTTTCCAAAGTGCAGCTTTAAGCAGGAAAATTTTCTCTCTCATTAAGCAAACAGAACAATTGGTTTTGTCTGTCATATCTCCAAAAACCATTCTATTCATAACATTAGAAAGTAACAAAACTCTTCCTCAGTAAAAGGAAAATAAGATGAGCTTCTCTACATATAGGCAGCATAGGACATTGTGAGAACAGACACACATAGGCAGCTCCGTGTTTATAAGGCCACTTGGAAATAAATGTAGTGCAAGGTCTTGTGAATGGAAAGTCTTGTTTGATTACACTGTTTTTACTTAAATATATCCCAAAATGCTTAAAGCCACCCACCAGAGAAACATATTGTGAAAATTACATTCAATGCCAACTCCCCATCTTCTCAAGGAATAGAGGCTAAAAATTAAAGAGAAGTAAAACAGATGATGAAAAACGTGAGAACTGTTACAAGCCCCACTTTGCAGAGTAAGAAAGGAAGAAGCACTATTTCCATGCTACCTTACTCAACTCCAAAGGAGTAATATAAACAGAGAATTAAAATATTATGCCTTTTCAACTCTAGACTACAAACCTGATTTGCTTCTTAAAGACATGCACAGAAGCTACCTTAAAACTTTTCTTCATCTCTTAGTTTTAGAACTGTAAATCAAAACTGTTGGTTAGTTGTATGGAAAACTGCTGTAATCAAACCATCAACATCAAGGGCAGGATTGTAGTGAAAGCCACATCACCAGCAACAATAGCTGAATGAAAACAAGTAATTGTTACTTCTGTTTCAAAATAGTATGCAGATATGTTTCAAATCACTTTTAACAGTCCCAAATCTTTCTAACGAAAACTAAGCAGAAGCAATTTTCTTTCTGCAACTTTCTATCCTCACTCTCCCATACTGGGCACTCATGGTGGGAACAGAGACAAACCTCCACATACTCAAAAAAGACTCAAGTGAGGCATACAAGTAGCAATGTGCCCCTGTCACTCAAACACATAGCAACTGTATGGGTTTTTGCACCCTGTCACATGTCAAGAACTTAAATGGAAAGGGGTTCACTGCAAGGTACTGAGCAGGCCAGTAACATTAAATTGATCTGAATATTGACCTATTTGACTCACTAGTGGCGAGAGGACAAACAATCTTCTACTCCTTTTCTTCAGGCAGTCCTTGAGGTGGTATAAAGACAGAGAAACCAAGAATGAAGCTCTAAATTGATCCCAAAGCCTTTTTCTTGCCATTTCAGGTTGAAACAGGCAAGCCCCTTGCCTCAGTGTTCCAAATACTACTTCCTGAACTCAATAGAAGTCTCTTACAAATTCCTGATCACGACCTTAAAGAACTGGGTGAAGGGGAATTTAGGCTTTTTTTTCTTCCTTCCATTCAGATGGTACATTGCAACAAGTTGGTAGACATGAATAGAAATGGTTCTTAAACAGCAGAAGAAAACAAATGGAATAAAACCACACTGAATCACTGCTCCCCTAATCTCTGCTGCAGTATTTAGCAGACTTCCAATCAGCTGAACATTTATGGTCAGAGAGCTACACATCCAAGAAGCAATGACTAAGTAGTGGAGAGCAGACTGTACCAGCACAGGAAGCTAAATTATGTAATTACCATACAAGTAATGTTTGTAACACCTGTGGCAACATAAATTAAGGGCTTGACAGTTAAAATCTCTCCCCTTTGAAAAAATTAAAACAAAAATACCCACCCAACGAAACACTAACAACCGAAACACTTCAACTGATAAATTTGTTAATATACTTCATATAGTATGAAACAAAAAAATAAATTCCAACCTGGATGTACTTCTTGCTGAAGCATCTCTGCTTTCATGCACAGCCTCGCCATTTTGCTGAACTTCTACTGAACAGTAAAAAACAAATTCACCATAAATATTCAACTATATCTGTTTGAAATATTAATCAAAATATTACCATCTGATTTAATTATTTAAACTTACTGGTTGCTGATGAACTGAGATTTGTAAGAGACTCTTGTTCAACAACCAAACCATCTAGCACAACTGTCAGTTCACCTGTTTGCACCATGCCACTCTTGTTTTCTAAAGAGAGTTTCAACTGTTCTTTCACCTTCTCCACTAAAAATGGAGTAGGGGTGGGTAAGGGGAGAGAAGGAAAGAAGGGATAAAGGAAAGATTAAATTCTAAACAACATTAAAAGAGATTTTCAACACAAAAATGTGATACATGTATTTAATTGTGTAAAACTGAACATGAGACATTTAGATGATTCAAATTAACCACTAAGGAGCTGTGTAAATTTACATCTGCTGTGGGTAAAAGCACAGTTTATTGTAAAAATAAATCAGCCATTTCTGTAGTGTATTCTGTAGGTATGCTATAGGATTCACATGATTTCAGTATTTTGTTGTTAATTATTTCCCACGTTTGCTGTTTTCACCAAGCCCTTTTGAAATTATGCACTACTCATATAACATGAAAAGGCTTGAAGTCAAACAACTTCAGAACTACCGATCCAAGTACTACAAGTCATGGAGAACCTCATTTTACAACCAGGGCTTATGTTCATTTTTCATATCACCTTCCAAAAATAATTCTAAGAGATCACTGAAAGAACATCACTTTGAGGAAGAAGTAAATGCAGAGACTGCATAGAGTCCTTCCTCATTTTTTAAAATTATTTTTAGTAAATCCTTACTAGCATTTTCATAGATCCCAACTCCAAGGATTAAACAGTGACACAGAGGATACCTCAAGTACCCAAAAATCACATCAGAAACTATTTTCACCAAAAGAAACTTTCAGATGATTGAGATTTACAAAAAAATTGTACATGGTGCAGTAAAAGAATTCAATATGACTGATCAGCAGTGCACACATTTGTAAAGAGACATGCATAATCCAGAGGTAAAACAAGCTGTGGATGCTGCATAATTCTCTCTAAACCAACTATTACTAGTACAGCAGTTAAAGCTACACATCATAAATCCAAACACAGTCAGCTATGAGTTCACATTAATTAGGTTAAAATGGTTAAGATCTTTTTTCAGTCTCAGACTAAAAGATTCATTTTTCAAGATACACCACCATATTTCCCTCCATATGACAGCATTCCAAGCTAAAGTTCAAGCTCACTATGCATTTTTATCCACTAAACTAGCGTTTCCTGATTTTTTTCATTCTTAACATATACCATAAATTAACAACAAACATGAAGACAAGGAAGGCTACCATAAGCTATTGCCAGATACCCTCAAGCTGTTACTTTAAAGAGCAGGTTCGACAGTGCAGTTAGGCAGCAGTTACCAGCAGACACCCACAACTATATCACAATGGATTTCAAAGTACTTTAAAGTGCTGGAGCAAGCACACTGCTCCCAAATCTAAGAACTACCGATTCAGCAATCTGCATTTTGGAAAACAGTACTACCTGAAAGAAGAGAAAGAAGAAACTAGACTTCTGCTGAGTTGTTAAATTAACATATTTCCAAATCATCATTTCTACAAAGGGTGATTGGTTTAGCTTCTGCTATTTTAACAGTTTATCTTCCTAGACGAGATCAACAGCTGGCTGTAGACCAGCTGAGTTGGCAAGAAGGCTAGGGTGTGAGCAGCAATTCAGTACTGGTGGTGTTTAGCAGGAGAAAGTAGTTTTTGAATTTAGAGGACTTCCCCCTTATGTTTTCTTCAGTGAAGAGCCTTTCAAGTGCTGCATTTTACACTAGGTAGTATCTATAACTGAGTGACTGAAGGACACCAGTCAGATTATTCTGCCACTGAATTACTGGATAAGCCGGTGCATGTCAAACTTCTGACCTGCCCGCATCAGAAACACTGCACATAAATTACTTTTGATGCAACGTACAGCTAACTTCGTCAACCAGTCCCTGAAAGAATTTGTCAAGTTGTTGTATCCTACACCCCCTGGATCTACAGTAATAAAATATTAACTATTTTACTAGAAATAGTTCGAATATTAACTATTCTTTTTGCTATAATAATTACAGTTTCTTATGATACAGTTTTTCTTAATTTAAAAAACAAGCAATTTTTCTGCTTAACTATGTGATCTTGGGCAGAATCCTTACAATACTGCTGAAGAAACCCCATCTGATTTTGGACTCTGTTTCACTTTTCTGTAAGAATCAGAAAAATGAAGCTTTTTTTTCAGCTCTCCTTTCCCCCACCTCCCTAAACAGAGCTCTCTGGTTTGTGTATCTAACTGGTGAGAAAGGTTAGAGATTGGTTTAGCTGGAATTCTACTGCCACTCTGGAGTGGAATTTAAAGTGTGGATTCACCATCTTGTACTAGTGAAAAAAAATTTTAAAAAAATCAAATTAGATAGAGAAGACCTGTTATAATTCTATTAAAGACAAAATTAGAAGTTACATAGAACACAACAATGTCTAATGTACTAAAAGGAAGTTCTCAATTGTTTCATTAATCAGTGGTTCCTACTGCTCTCTGGGCAGCTAAATTATGAGGGAAGAATATCCAGCTTTTCTACTACTGATTCCAGAGAAAACATGAAAAATTACACAGATGGCTTTTCTGGGAGTTTAGACTTTTTTTTTTTTTTTACATCAAGTCTAAAAAAGATCTTCTAGCAAATTAGTTATTCATTTGCCACAAAACATTGTATTTAATCACTTTGCTTTTACTTAATTTGTAGTAACTCATAATGTTTGTTTCAAAATTATTATATCCCATTGTTACACTTCAATTGCTCTCAATAGCACAGACATCTCTAGAAGAGACAAGTAAAGACATCAACTGAAAGTCAATTGTAACTACATGTACAGTTAGTAGTCTGGTTGCCAGTTTGATATATAGATTAGTAATAATAATTCTACTTTACTCAAAATATCCTTCATGATAACTTACATTTTCTATTGTGTATTTCCAAAGCTTGTCTCAAGTCTACAGTGGCTCTTCCTAATAAAGCATCTGCTTTTAAAGTGTGATGGCTCCACACTCTAAATTCCAGCGTAGTCTGTGGAGTCACGTTCCTGCATATAAAATACATTTTTTAAAAAATATATACAGATTTTAAAGTAGTCATTCTTGCTATTAGGAGTATTTGAACTTAATTCTCTTTCTCATATTTATTGTACTTCTATTGTATTTGATACTAATTAACTGAAAAAAGTTTTGCTACTGCAAGGGGAAATTTTTAACTAAGAACTGCAAACACTACGATATTTTTACTTAAGGTCAAAGTGCATTACTACAATCGCATAAGGAACTTGAGGAGTATCAGAATAACCTACACTAAGCTCAAATCTCAGTTCTATAGAACATACCTTTATTTATGAAAGACATACTTTCCTTATTCCTCACCCTTCCAGCATTCTAACTAAAAATTCACATTATTAAATGTGGATAACAAGGTGGTAAGTATACTTGTCTGTCACTAGAAAAAAAAATACTAAATATTTTAAAAAAGGAAATAGCAACCAATCTGCTACTTTGCAAGCAGGAAGAACCCACTTAATATGGGTTGGCTGGCCATGAAAGTGTTGATACAACATTATTTGTGAATCCACAAATATATATATTAAACCATGATGCATACTCACAGATATCAGAGGGGGAAAATCAAATTATGAAGTTAAAGTAAAAACTAGAGGGAAGCAGAAACGTAAAGAACCCAATTACAGTAATATGATGATAACCTTTGGCAGTGATCTCCGCCCTGCTCAAGAAGGAAAACGGGAAGCTATGCTAGATCCTGGAGAGTAAGTTTTGTAGTACAGGGTTTAGTACTGCAAGAGTGCTCCTGGTTGTGAAAAATAGAGTAGAATCACTGTACTGCAAAAAGTCAAAGGCCACATATCCATCAGTATTGGATACAGAAAGTTATATCAGCATTGATGAAGACAATACTAAAACGAACCCTCATCCTCCCAACAACAGAGGTAGCTTTATAGTCACTTGAACATGTTTGGACAACATGGATCATTTCTGCTGAAAAACTTCTAATGGAAGTCTCACTAAAAGACCAGCTCAACAAAGAAAAGAAAAGGAAAAAAAAAAAAACACAACAACAAAAAACAACAATAAAAACAGAAACAAACAAACAAAACCCAAAAAAACCCATACACACCTACACATGGAGAATATGTTGCTGGTGTTCATGCACACCCATATAAGTGAAGGGAATTTGGTAAGCCAGACAGTTCACTTATCCTCAAATAGACCAGGCAACTGAAGCAACGATACCATCCCAACAGCCAGAGGAGGAGGAGGCGGCCAGAATACCTTATATATGTAAGGGTAAGATCCTCAGTGAGTAGTACTCATGATGGAATTAGTCTGTTTGGCTGTACTGTGCATGCCAAATGGCCTCAGTTCTGTCAGCTCACCAAACCCTGCCAAATCTAACCTGCCTCCTCAACAGAAACTGGTCTCTGAATACACCGATAGCTCTGTGCCTGTGCTAGCAGTAACTCCTGCAAATCATCGTCAGCTCCAAGAATATGTTATTCTCTTTTGTAATACTGCAAAGGGCTAATGAGCTCTACTAAACCTGAAACATTGAGAAATGCGGCACAGGAATACCCTACTTGCTTCAGCCCAAGTCTATAGTTAATAATTAAGTGTTCCCAAGCAAACGGCTCCCCAAAGTTAGGCATGCTGTACCACTCCCCACTACTGCTAGTTACACGAACCCAGCGTGGTTCTCCCTACTAAAAAAGCTGGCTATTGCTCAGACGGGTCAGATGCTGTAGAATGTAGTGGCTCATGCTCAGCGACACTTGATAGTAGCTACACTACTTCCAGATCCAAACCCGAAGCCATACAATCTTGCTTGTATAGTAATGCACTCTAGCCAACTGCACAGTCCAAGACTGCCAGTTCTACACAGATTTCATACTTGGGTACATCCACACCTGTAGCACAGTTAAACCAAATTAAACCACAAGAATATTAGAAAGGTCAAATATTAGGGTAAGTTGCAAGGTCACTCTGCAGTAAATTGTCCTTGTGTGTGTATCCCTCAATCATGAAATTTAAAGAAAAAAAGTGACCTTCCTCATAACTGCTACTTATCCAGCTGTGATTTTTTTTTTCCTTTTAAAGTTGAGAATGGCATGATTACAATTAGTAACATCTTCTAGAGAGGAATCTTAAAACTTGAATGGCTCATACTGCTAACAAATATCAAGAGTATAACACATATAGCAACTGTATGCAAGGAACACTCTCTGTACCAAAAAATATTCTCAAAACATAGTAAGAATTGAGGAAAAAATTTCATTTGAGATAAATATCATCATATGTCTGCATTTAGACAGCCAAAGAAAACTATGTACGCAGCCAAGCTTAGTAAATATTTGCCTGCAATATCTGCCTAATAAATAGTATTAAACAATAAAAAAAAAAAATCTACTTACACTGTCAGCTGCTCATCCCATTTTGGATTTGAAGAACTACTTGATTTTGCCGTTTTCTTAATTTCTCCATCTGCAGTTAATTCAGTGTAGAAAGTTGTTCCAAACCAATTCTTTTTCCGTTTCAGTTTGGCACTAGAAACTAATAAAATACATTCCTTTATCTATAACAGCATACTGTTGCTGAAAAACAGAAGATGTACTGCCTACACAATGTATAAAACACAGCATGGCAATGTTTCTCCTCACCTTTTCTACTTCCACTGAACATAAAGAGGTCAATGCTAAAATGGTAGCTTTTATTTTCAAAAGCTACTTTGTCAGTTAGTTGAAACCAAGTGTGACATATTCTCTTCACCACATACTGGTAGGATGGGTTGGAGAGACAGTACAACAATTAATTTAGGCATAAACACTGAAAATCATGTGGGTTCTTTTCTTTTCTCATTGTTCTTCCTACTTTTCCCTTAACTGAAAAATATTTGAGTATGATACATCCAAAAGATTATCAGGCAGATTTTTTTTTTTTAATTCTATGTAGTTATGAAAGCATATGCAGTTCAGGCCTATTTCAAAATGTCCCTGTATAGCAAAGCTTCATCTCCTTCCTATATTACCTGTGTGGTTAACCTGCAGTTTAACACATCAGTTTGTTAAAAGTAAGAAATCAACTCTCAAATTTCCCCTATTTAAACAGCTTTGCAGATGAACTTATAGTTCTTTTATATATTCAACAATTAAGAAATAGCGAATGACCAAAAAAAGCTATTTTTTATCTTCGAAGCGCTGGCGAGATCCTCAGAGCTCCTAAACATAGATCTGTTCTCCCACTTCCTCACCCAGCAGAGGAAGTCACTATAAAAACCAACAGCAGCCTAACTGCCAACTTTTTAAATTCTATTTCAGGCAGATGTTGTCTTCAGAAGACCACATCAGTAAACTCACAGCTGTACCTACCTGCTGGCTATGCCTTCTCCTCATTCCTCCCATACTTCAGCATGATTCTCTTTCCCTTCACTTTCAAACTGAAGCAAAGCTGAGAATTTTCAGCTACTTGGAAACAATCCTTCCCTGTTACTTTTCTGTACGGTACTCGCTAATTCAAAAATAAGTGGAAGTTAACTAAACTGTCTTAAAGGGAGACAAAAAAGGTCTGTCATGTATTTCTGGATTACAGTATTCAGAGACGTATAGATTAGTTACTTAAAAGTTAGTGGGATGCAACCATCCAAGATCGTAAAGGCATTAGCCACAGACTTTTATTGAATTTCAATTAAAAGGTATGCACTCCCTCACATTTGTAAAGTCCAGCCTAACTCATGGATCACGTGGTGTAAAAGGCAGCCTTGATAACGACAAAAGATTAATGTAGAAGACTACAAACATCATTTCACGCACGTGTCACATTTTTTAATCCGAAACCATGATATATTTTTAAGCTTTAACAACCTCTATTTCTTCCAGTTTTTCTTCCGTATTTTGCTTTCATAAGCAACTGCTACACTTGTTAAATCACAGGTATTTAGTCATAATAGTCAACCTTCCTTTTAGTTTCCCTCCTTGTATCCCATTACATTTTAAGTCATCAAGTCCTGAGTCCCCAAACATGCAAGGAAACCATTATTTTTTGTTAGGACTTCTTCTAAAAATATTTGTTGTAACAAATATTAGCAAAAGACTTCAAAAAGAACTAACAAGACAAGATATCTTGCCAAGTATATTCGAAAAAATACTGATGGCAAAACTTGTCAGCAACATGCTGTAACTGTCGAAGCAAGTCACTACTCCATATGAATTTCTCTACAAAATGCATATATGCTACTTGCTGCCTTTATAAAAGTGATTTTTAAGTATAGTTCTTGAAATATAAGTCTAGATTCTACAGCAGCATTAACTAATCTGAGCATAAACCAGCACCGTGCCTGCTGGCGACAGACAGAGTCCAGCTATCTCAAAGGGGAAAAAGGATTCTTGGCCACAAGCTTGGCCACTGAGAGGGCTTTAAATTAGGTTCAAAGGGGGAAGGGGACATCTCCCAGCTCACTAGGGATGAGACCAGGCTTGGCGTGCCAGGGTCAGGGGTGAGATCGACAGCCCAGCTCAAGTGTGTCTACACCGACGCACGTACCATGGGCAATAAACAGGAGGACCTGGAAGCCATTGTACAGCAGGACGGCTACGACGTGGTCGCCACCACAGAAACACGGTGGGACAACTCGCATGACTGGCATGCTGTCATGGATAGGTACAGATTCTTTAGGAAAGACAGGCCAACAAGGAGAGGTGGTGGAGTTGCTCTGTATGTGAGGGAGCAACTGGAATGCATTGAGCTTGGCCTGGAAGCGGATGAGGAGTTGAGAGCTCCTGGGTTAGAATTTAGGGACAGCCTCATACGGGTGACATTACTGTGGATGTGTACTACAGGGCACCTGACCAGGAGGAGGAAGTTCATGAGGCCTTCTACGGACAGTTGAAAGTAGCCTCACAGTCACAGGCCCTGGTTCTCATGGGGGACTTCAACCACCCTGACAACAGCTGGGAAGACCACACAGCCAGGCACACGCAACCCAGGAGGTTCCTACAGAGCATCGATGATAACTTTCTGATGCAAGTGGTGGAGGAACCAACAAGGCAAGGTGCTCTGCTGGACCTTGTACTAACACACAAGGAGTGTCTGGTTGAGGATGTGAAGGTTGGAGGTAGACTCGGCTGCAGTGACCATGAAATGGTGGAGTTCGGGATCCTGCATGGAGGAAGCAGGGCGATAAGCAGGATCAAAACCTTGGACCTCAGCAGAGCTAACTTCAGCCTCTTCAAGGAGCTACTTGGAGGAATCCCGTGGGCTAGGGCTCTCAAAGGCAGGGGGGTCCAAGAGTGCTGGTCGCTGTTTAAACATCACACTGCTCCTGAGCATGGAGGAAGTATCCCCCTGAGAAAGAGATCTAGAAAAGGAGGCAAGAGACCAGCATGGATGAACAAGGAGCTTCTAGCGGAGCTCAGGTGGAAGAGAAAGGTCCATGGAATGTGGAAAGAGGGACAGGCCACTTGGGAAGAATACAGGAATGTGGTCAGAGCATCACAGAATCACAGAATAGTAGGGGTTGGAAGGGACCTCTGTGGGTCATCTAGTCCAACCCCCCTGCCGAAGCAGGGTCACCTACAGTAGGCTGCACAGGATCTTGT
>Ga0065711_1047609_pt1 | contig 12242 bp, 9 predicted proteins | sample Hoacrofraction12_FD_59098 | JGI IMG/M metagenome (GOLD analysis project Ga0065711, IMG submission 59098) | Hoatzin crop microbial communities from Cojedes, Venezuela - Epithelial fraction 12 v2 (version 2) | ecosystem: Host-associated > Birds > Digestive system > Esophagus > Crop | place... | reverse complement strand
TATTCAAGACCCGCCTGGACAAGGTCCTGTGCAGCCTGCTGTAGGTGACCCTGCTTCGGCAGGGGTGTTGGACTAGATGACCCACAGAGGTCCCTTCCAACGCCTACTATTCTGTGATTCTGTGATTCTGTAATTTTGCATTACGAAACCCCTTAGTTGTGACCTCAACTGTGGTAAAGAAATGTGAGCAGTTGTCATGATGTGTACCCTCTTCACCCATTGTCAGTATTATCTTTTCCCGGAAAACAGCTAGATTCCCCAAGATCACAAGGGCTGTAGCTGACAGGGACACAAGCCCCGGCAGGGATGGAGACCAAGAAGCACACACTAAAAAAGAGGCTCTGTCAAGCTGGCAGCTCCCCGCTCTGCCTACCGAGTGTGGCTCTGCAGGTTTGCCTTCCCTGCCTGGGGTGGTGGAAGCTACTTTTGGGTCTTAAATCTCCGAGTACGCAGGGAATTTGACAACTGCTCTAGTTCCTGTTAGCTCTAGTGTTGGACAGAACTCAATACTTTGTGACAAATACCACAGCTAAGTGCATTCATTGGGAGAAAGTACGAAGTAGCAGCTTTCCCCTCAGAGGTAATGCAGCGATCCTTTCCAATTGCCCTCTGGTACTCTGTGCTCTGCTTGCCACCTGCACTGCAGCCAGGCATTGACTTGCTGGTTTCAAATGTCCTTTCATGACCTGCCCCATCGCTTTGTACACATCGGTGTCTTTCAGCCTGGGATAAGTTAAGGCGTAATCTCTTGTACCTATTTCTGACCACCTCCTTTTCCTTCTCGATTTTTAGAAAGCCCTTTTATCTCACTTTCTTCTTTTTTTCTGGCTTCTTAGGCTCCCAAATCCTCCTTCTGTTATGAAATGCATGCAAGAAAATAATGGCAGTAGTTCATGGCAATTGGTATGATAAGGAAATCTAAATGTTAGAGTAATAACCCTGAGCTGGTTGCATGATTTATTTTTTTAGTTCAGGTGTATTTGAACATTTCCAATTAATGTATTCCAATATCTAAAAGTAAAATTCTTTCAGAGCAAACTCCCATTTACCTTGGTGTAAACCAGCAGGATACAATCCAGTTAAAAGGGAGAACTCAGGGCATGGGATGTCTGCATGGCTGAAGTCAGTGTCAAGGCTGCAACTGACTTCAGCAGGGTCAGGATTTCTCTAATAAAGGCTGTGCTGCTACATCAAACTGCCTTGATTGCTTTCACGGGAAGTTCTGCTTGATTAGGCAAAACAGAATTTGTCCTGTGGAAAGGGATCAGGAGAAGAAGAAAGCAAAACAGAAATCAGTCCTGGAAAAAAAAATCTGACGTAAGACGTGACTTGAGCTCACATACAGGAGGCCTTATTAAATGGAGACTATTCAGTCATGCAGCTACAGTAGCTATAATGGGGAAGGAGTTTTTCATTAATTATTCAACAGCAGGGAGATCTATATTTTGCCTCAGACTGACACATTTTACCATCTGCCTTAAACCTTACTGTCTCATAACAACCATTAACAACACAAGGATTTTTTTTCCTTTTAGAGTAATCATTATGCTGATCTTCCAGCTTGTTTAAAGTATCTGAGGTCCAAATATGAGCATGCTGTTACAAATAGCTAATAGTTATAATTGCTATTCATTTTCATATGTTTGATTGGCAGCTGGTTAGTACATTTGTTTTTCTCAGTTATAATTGTGACCTTTATCTTGCTGTTATATCTGAGCTTAGCTGTGTTCCTGTAACTAATCTCAATAGGCTCATTTTAAAATGACATAGTGACTCAAATTCTTGCCTAGTATAACTCTATTGAAATTAGCACTTGTCACCAGGGATGAATTTATCTCAGTATCTAGAAGTGCCCTTAATGCATACTGAGGGGACGTTAGCAGTGAGCCTTGAACATTTGAACACAATTACATGGCTGAGCAGCCAGCCACCTAACTGCCTGGCTTTGAAGGTGTCACTTATATGAGTTTTTCGGGGTGCTTCTCCCCCTGGCTTCCCACCACCTCCTAGAAAGACAAAAGCCCAAACCAAACCCCTATAAAACCCACACATGCTGGATGAGGTTGTTGAGGGGGAACTGAGGTTTATCCTAAACTCCATGAGCAGCTTCTCCTGAAAATGGGAAGAAGATTCATACACTTGTTTTCATGGGCACTGAAATTCCAACACAAATTTAAATGGACACCTCTTATATCCCAAGAAATATTTTTAAAATCTAGCCAATTCTAAATGAAACTGAAATTTGGGCCTCTTGTATGGTGACCTTTGCCACCAGCTTCTCCAGTCCTGCATTTTTTGAGTGTTTGCTGTTGAGAAATATGACATCCAAAAGGCCAATATAGTTCAGCAGTCGGCTAATCCTTCATCACTCCGAATACCATCCCACAGCGTGCATACAAGGCAAGGACAAGACCATCTTCAGATCATAATCCTGCACAACTTGAGGCTGTTTCTTTCTCCCTGAAGGGTTGCTCCTGGCTGGCTGGCAACCTGGATCCAGCGGGGAGTGGGTGGCAAGGAGACATATGGCTGCGTGGCTGCAGCTCCAGCCGGCTGTGGGCACACAGACAGGTAGCTGCAGGCTGTGCCACAGAGCTTTGGCCCAGCTGTGGCAAGGGAGACATTTTAAAGAAGGGGCAAAAGGCCATGCCAAGCATTTCCAACGTTGTTCCTATCCAGAAAGGGAGCTTGTTCACTCAACATTTTCCACACTCTAATTTTGGAGAAAATGGTGGTACACTGGTCATACTATTGAAAATATTTATTTAATTTTAATTGCAGAGGAAAATTACACTATAAGCATATCATTGTACATGTCCATTTATTTTGTATCCTTTCCTCTCAGATTAATGAATTTGTAAATTCTCTCTCTCACCCTCGCTGGGTTTCTGAGCTACAGATTGGGGTCTCATAACCAGAAGTTGCCACACAAGGCAGTGTTTAGCCAGTTTAGCAGCAGCTGAATAGCACCTTCTCAGCTGTGCTGAAACACAGCACATTTCACCATCCCGGTGGCTGAAACATTCTCCAGTCTTTTCAGATTCATGGCAGACCCTTTGCATATTCACCACCTGCAAACAACAGTTTTTTGCTGTCCTTACTTCTGCTGTCTCCTGCTGCAGGGAATGTCACAGCTGGTAAGGTTAAAGTTACCGTTTGTCAGTGTAGTACATTCTGAATAATTCTGCATCAGTACAAATCCTTGTATAATTGCATTTATAACACAAGAAGTGTTTGAAGAGAAAACCCAAACCCCTTTATTTCCATACGAAGACGATGTTGACAAACTGGCATGGCAGAAAAAATTGTAGAAGACTTGCCAATCACCTTGTTTAATGCAACTAATAACTTTGTGTGAGGTCAGTGAAGTCTCCCTCTATATAAATATTTGCCTTTCATTTACAGTACTTTAATGTCTCATGCAGCCCAAAACACTCCAAGAACAGCCTTCAGATGAGTTTAACCTAACTTATATTCACTCAGACACTCAACAAGGACATCTGTAAGCCCATGGGAATCCTGCCTGAGGCGGTTTGGCTTAGCACAAGTGGCTGTAAGGGCTTCCTGAGCAGTTAAGCTCTGGCTGGGCCACCTGCCCACCGTTAGTCTCCCAGCACACTGAAGACCGGCTTTTGGGGCTGGGTGGTGGTTTGCTTTGTATTGCCTCAGGACGGGTGCTGCATACCCCTGGGGGCTTCTTGGTGGTCAGCCTGCTGCTTAGTACTCCTGCCTGTTTGGGCTTGGTTCCTACTCCAGGAACTGGATGCCAGCACAGCTTCTCTGGTGCCAGACCTTTGCCTGGCCCCTGCCCACGCTGCGGCTGCCCTTCGGTACCTCCCTGGGAAAAACGGAAGTAAAAGCCAACAAATCAAACCCTGTAATTCACCCTGTGTTCGTTTGTACATCCTACTTGTAAAACCGATGAAGGCAGCAATGTAACCGCAGCTATTTGAGAAAGGAATTAGTAGGAACAACTCTCCCTTGGAGCAAGGGAAAATATCTTGTGATTGCAGTGTCGGATTCTGCTGCAGTTCATGCTGACAGACTGGCTTTGCTGGGGGCGGGTTTCTGCTGGTCATACTTGTGTCTTTCTGTTACTTCCTGGCATGATTTTGCTCATTAAAAACCAAAAAACAAACAACTTTGCATCAGTTTATCTAATTTGGATATGAAACTTTTTTATCTTTTATTACCATTAAAATTGTTCCTAGAGTACTTGCCTTTTCAGGCTGTTTTGTAAAGGGGTCTTCTATGCAGGATGAGGGAAGTGCTCTAGTATGGTACACAGGTGTTTTAAGTTCAGCTTTGTTTTCTTTGGTTGAACCTTGTGTACAAGTTGCAGTGATACAAAAAGGTCTGATTGCAGGAAACATGAAAGAACAAAAATGGGAGAAAGGTTAAATGATACTTGGACTGTGCATTTTCTCTCAGTGTTATCTACTAAATCAGCACTTTAGTAGACAAATCTGTTATGCTTCTGTCTTTAGATGGTCATATCTTCTGCTTACAGTAATCTTACCAGACTGAAGCTCACATTGTCTTGGCAAGCTCTGTAAGGCAAGTTGTGTTTGTTATCCATGTGCCTTCAACACAACCTGCACCCTATCAGAGACTATTGCTTCTTTACTGTTATATGTCAAAAACCAGTTCTGATTTCTTTAGGGAACTGTTTTTTGGCAACCCCACAGGGCGCAACACAAATTTATGGATAAGCCTGAGGTAGCTGTTGGAACTTATGCAGCCAGTAATGGACCTTCATTCCTATCTTAGTCCTAGTACAGTGTTGTAAGAAAAAAGGTGGAACGGTGAAATAGTTTTATGACTTGAATTTGTCACATGGGCCACTCTGACCTCAGCTGAACATAAACATAAGGTGTAAATACACCTTGCTACTAAAACAATGTCTGTCTTCCCCATAAATGTTATCTTAGCAATTTTATTGTCTTTTAAAGTGTAACAAACCTTTAAATGAACCACTGAGAAACTTCTTTGTGTGGCTCTTTGTCTTTATTCAGCTTTTAGTCAACTTTTCAGTGCTGCACTCAGAGGGACAGCTAATGAAGGTTGTACTGCCTGTGTGTGGCACTTCCTACTTTCACAGGATGGGTAAATCTCAGATGCCTCAAACTGGCAGATGCCTACCACTATTTCTAATGCAGTGAGAGCAGTATATATAATTTCTGACATTAATCTATATGGTACACCTGAAGCTAAATATTTTCATTTTTAAATCATCATTTCACTCAGGTTTATCTCAAGAGTAATATTTCTCAATGAGGATTGGGGAAGTTTTGATATCAGCATAGTGGGTGGGACTTGATGTCTCAAGATAGAAGATAACTTCTGTCTCTCATTGTCTTGCCTGGCAATGATCTGTGGTATGACTTAAGACACTACTAGTCATTATTTTAATGGGGTCTCTAATATGGGTACACAGCTTTATAACCCAGGTTACTGGCAGCCACAAATACCACAGACTTCAGCTGAAGTGGGGTTCCTAGACATTAAAATTAAAGGTTTGGGGTGACCTCTGGTTTCTTTCAAAATAAAATAAATGTTCTTGGCACCTGGGGAGTGGGATCTCATACCAAGTCTAAAACTGAGCCTGCAGAAATGGAAGTGCACAACATTTAGAGGACAGTTCTGAGAATTTGTGTTCTGTACTTATGGTGGCATATTTTTCTGAACTGAAGACTACAGTTCATGGTCCTTATTACTTCCAGGCCCTAATCTAGTGTTGTTATCCCTGCTGCTGCAAATTGAATCCCAATGGACTGAATAAAGAGCCCCCTAACTCAGCCTCTGCTGATCTGCAGTCTAGCATTGGCCCAGCCTCATTAGACAAGCAATACCCAAGTACACTCACTTATGAAAGGTTAAAAAAAGTAGGTAGCAGAATGTTCTGAAATACTTATATTCTTCATTCTTGAGGAGAGACAAGTATGGGTAACGTTAGAGATGCAGCTGCACTGCCTGCTAAAGTGTTTAGAAATGTTTTACCTGCTGACTTCTCTAAAAATTTATTTGAATGTTTTGTTGTTAAAAATCATTAATATTTTTGACTTGTAAGCATAAAAGGAAACTTTTATTTACAAAACTTAGATTAGTATGTAAATACAGATCTAACGTTGTAAGTGGAAAACTGGAACAGTGTCTCAGAGATTATATGTGACTGCTCTATTATAACAGTTAACACAGCATGAGACTAGAGACTGATCGTAAATTTTGCCTTTAGCATATGGAAAATTCAATTACCTAATACTATTAATTTTGAAATAAATATTCTATAAGTAATAGAGTTATAAACATTACTCCACATATTCTTTCACTGTTCAAGCAGATATTTCATGTGTGGCACTTTTCAGTTTTTCCAAACTTTACGTAGAGTGGAGATTTTTTATTTTTATGCAAAGGGTTTTTTCCCTGGATTTCCACATATTCAGAATTCATCAGCTCAGTGTTTCCTGCAAGTGTCAGACTTTTGGCAAGTCATCCATTCTTCCAACAATGCAGAAAAATCTTAATGGATTCTCGGTTCTGGGTCCTGAATAGATTCTGAAAACATAAAGACAGCTTTTCCTTGCTTTAGGGCTTACTTTTGCTAGTTTCTAGCTTTTTCCATTCATATCTCACTTATATGCACTTGAACGCCTTGATTTTTCATACAAATACCGCTTTGTTGTCAGCTGGGACAACAAAGCCTATTTTTGTCAGCTTCTGTCTTGAGTGAAGAGGGGAGTTTTAGCTATCCTGTAACCCTGTCATCTGATCTGGTTTTGCATTAAAAATCATCATAAGACTGCTGAAAAGAGCCTAGGGAAGCTAAGAAATGGAGATGAACTGGGGGAAAGGGGTAAGAGACAGGTATATTGCCTAGCGATGTCAAAAATTTCAAAGAAAATTGAACAGGACTTAGTAAGGCACGAGGAATATTATGATTTTATTTACTGTTTCAAGTTACTTGGATTCTTAAGAAAATATTTTTTTGATATTTTGGTTAAAATATATAAAGTAGTACATGACAATTTCCTTTCTTTTTTCTGATCTTAAATGTTTTGTGTAGCATGAATGCCATGGCTACCCACTGGAAGGAGGCAAGAGGCTGCCTTGAGTCTTGCTTCCCTTTTTGTTCATCATGAACAGGTGGCACATCATCAGCTTACTCCTTTTGTATGAATGCTTTTTGGAAAGCTGAAACTTGGGCTTCTATAAAGCAAATACCCTATTTTAGGAATTCAGCAGAAGATTCTGCAAATAGTAAAATTGGACAAGCTTCTGTTGACTTAGATGAAAAATAGATTTCTGGCAGGAGAAGTAAGAGTTGAAAACATTGGCTTAAGATGATTATTTGGTAGGTGGCTGTTAGAGCTAGGCAGTCTGTTTGACTGCTTCAGTGTCTTAACTTTGACTGGTCTAGATGGATCTTCCCTTGCAGCATCACTGAATAGGCTTCTCAAAAACATTTCAAATACATTTTATGTATTCAGGCAATTTTATATTAAAAACAGTATCTTGGTGTTCTTTTGGTGTGTTAACATTCAGAATTCCTGTCAATTTAGAATTATCTATACATTTATGTAGCATGTTGTCTGTCTGCATCTTTCAGCTCTCTATTAAAAAAGAACTTCAATACAGAGTCCTGTTCCACTCAGTTCCATGCATCCTCCCGGCTTATTATTTTACCTTCTATAATATTTCTTTTGTTTTCAGTGCTTCAGCTAGATATCAGGTCACGGTTCTCTATGATTCTTTCCATGAAAACCTGAAACTTTTTTTTAAAGTAAAATATAATGCTTTGCGGAAATTCAGATATGATTGTTATTTTAGAATGTTTATTTTCTAAAAAGTCTGTTTGATTTGCAGTATAAGATTTTCCACAATAACAGTACCAAATAATTAATTAGCGATCGATTAAAAGTAGCGCTGCTTTTTCACTTTCTGCCGCAAAGTTCCCGAAGTAATTCTGAAACCGGAGCCTATAGCTATAGGATACAGATAGATGCATCTGGGAGATCTTGATCTGTGTTGATATTCATTTTCAGTGGCAGACAGAAATTACTGAAGAATTCTGGTCAGCAATCTAACCCTCATTTACTTTTACTGCAAGATAAGCAGGCTACTTAAGAAATGCTGGACTCCGGCCGCCCCCCTATGATTCCCACCCAGCCAAAGAGATAGCGGCTTGAGGGATGCTTCTGGCCAGAAGCCGTGGTAGCCCAATGCATTTTCAAACAGGAGGAAGATACAAATAGCTGAGACACGAGACAGAATGTTCCCCATCACTTGCAGACTGCGTGTGACTGCATTTTCTATCTTGTGTAATTAAGTGGGTCTAACTGAGACATGCTGAGCATGAGGTCAGGACTGGCTCAGACAACATGTGGGCCTTTAGTACCCATGAAAGAGGGCAGTTCTTCACTTGGGCTTGCACTGCTTTCTCCCTGTAGCGTTCAAAACTGCACTCAAGTGCAATCGCCAGAAGGCAGGAAAACTTTCCGTGCCAGAACTGATGAACCCATTGGTGGATAAGGGAACAAGCAGGAAAAGGTACTGAGGAGTGATGCTCTTTGGGAAGAGATCTGCTACTTTGTTATCCTAGTTCAGCACCTCGTGCAAAGCGGGTCTGTGCCTACGGCTCATGGGCACTATTATATCTGTCAAAGTAGTTGAAAAATAGGCACCGTGTGTACATTTGTGGTGGGTTTTTTATTTTTTTTAAATTTATTTTTCTCAACCTGAGCAATGTAAGTAATTTAAACACAGCACCAGTGTTGTGACCATGGGAAATAATTGTTTCAGAAAACTTGCAAATGTGCCTTTACATAACAAATTGAGTTTCTTTTTTGAAATAAAGCAACAACAGAAGAGTTAGAAAGTTGCCACCTGCATAGGATGCAGCACAGGGTGAAAGTAAAGAAAACAAATTTATGATAATGTCTCCAGTAAGGAGACAGTTGTCTCCTGGAAGGAGAGAAAAACCATGCAAAAGCTATTTTTGGATGCCTTTTGGTGTACAGTTCTCCTTCAGACATGCTATTCTTTTAATAGAGATGATTATTGTATTTATGTTTTTATGTTGCTGCTTTGCAGTATGTTGAAAGTAGGAATGTACACCCAAAATTTTACTGGCTTCTTTATAAAAAGCTGAAGATAAAACTGCCTCTGTGAATGGCTGAATCATGCAATTAGAAAAAAAGTATGTGACATACATTGAATCTTTTGAGCAATCTAAACTGAGGTCTAGCTGTCAGGTTCATGAACGTCAGTCTGTGCCAGTAAAACTCGAGGAGATGGCATGAGATGACTTTTAAACTGGCCCCTCTCTGAATCCAGAGGATGTTCCAACCAGACAGACCTATAAGAAATTTTTGGAGTATGAGGAGAACAGGATATAGGATGGAAATAGCTCAAACTTCCAGTATGTCTTCAGCCGCTGGTTCGTGTAAAGTACTTTACATTTGAGCTATAGGGTTTTCTGTTTATTTTTTTTTTTAACCTATTAACAGCAAAAAAGAAATCAGTGTAAAAGTAGCTCTTGAACACAATCAAATTTAGGATTAAGAGAAAAATTGAACCCCTTCCAATAAATGACAGCGGACAATGTAGGAAGCTGAAGAAGGTTGTGAAGAAGTACTGCAACAGAGGAGGAAAGTGAGTGTGCAGATATTCCAAAGACTCTGTAGCAGTTAGCCTTCTGCTCTAGCAAGGCTCTGCTGACCACAAATTTTGGCTGTGAATCCATTTGCTGCTTTTCTCCTCTCAACTATGTAACTCTTTGTAGAGAGCTGATTTTCTGGAATTTATGTGGATGTATGGCTTCTTCTCCACTTGGAGGAATGTCACTCGGTTGATTACGTGAGACACAACAGAGGAACAAAACCATGTATTTTAAATGAAATTTAGTTCTTATATTGCAGTATGACAGCCTATGACTTACAAACAATTTAAAACTGCAGTGTAGGTTTTTCAGACATTTAGAATTCCAGCCACCATCTTTAAAGCATAAGTATTCTTTTATGTAAAGTCTGGGTTAAGGAGGGTTGGATTGCTCCTATTAAACCATGTAAAAAGATTAGATCAATTTGAGCAACTACCCTACAGTGCTTTGTTTGCTGTTTATGAATCAAAACGGTGCTTGTTTTTCTGTATCTCTGCAAAGGCATCCCAACAGTTTATGTTGCTTTCAGGGTGCTGTACCACTTATCCTGGCTGGAGGCAGCTGAAGTGGGGATGTGCATAATGTAGAACAGATGTATTTCTGTTTCTTTTATCTACTTTTTATCCCTGCCTTTTGCATTTGCTTCAGTGTTATGGTTATCATCAGTCTGAGAGAGGATAGCTTGTGGGTGTGACTGAATTCTTACTTACTTGTCAAGTTTAACTTGTCACAGATAAAAAATATGTTGCTACAAGACTGTTTTATTGTATTCTTGTTCAAACTGCTGTGATGTTCATTCTGATGGATGATGATATCCAAATGATCATAATACAGGCTGTTAATTTATGTCCCTTTTGATTCAAATTAGAAATTACGTTCTCTGTAATTCTGCCTGGTTGTAGATAGTCTGATAGCATGTTTATGTTGCAAACTTCCCTCTCCTCCAGCTGCTCAGACATAAAACAACCGAAGTGTTGCCCTGAGTAGGCAGAGGTGCCTGTTACTGGTGACCGAGCATTTGGGCTGAAGCGGTTGGACAGAGAATTCACATCTCTCCTGGGAGACAGGAGCTGCATGGGCAGGGAGCAGGAGGGACCTGCTGAGGGTGGGGAAGGAGGCATTGCTGAGCCTGAAGTCACACTCTCCCACGTGAGGGTTGTTGTGAAGAGCTTAAGCTCAGCAGCACTGCCACCAGTCCTTTGAAATAAGGACCCCTCTTTTTCTTCATGCAAAACCACTTGCTGCTAACTGGAGTTTCTGTTCTGTTAAAATGCGTTTCTGCTCTGACAGACCAGGCCTGCACAGAGCAGCTTCGTGTGGTCCCTCTGTGCTAGGTCAAAGCGAGCCCATCTAACATAAGCAGAGGTCTTAAAAGCAAGCTGGGTGCTTGCAACTTTGTGCATGTTTAGGAGTGGAACCAAATGCTCTTCCCAGATGACCTCGAGCAACGCGTGTTCTTTCTAATTAAGTTTTAAGTCGCACCTATCTTATCCCATCATCTGCTGGGTGGTGGCACAGGTGTTACGGATGATGGAGCTGGATTCTACTTGTTTTCCGAGGGCCACCTTTTTCTTTTTTTGGGGGGGGTGAATGCCATGTGAGGTGGAGAGCTGTCCTGGGGCATGTTCTGCAGCCCCACACCCATGATCCAAAGTTAATACCACTTTTGGCTCAGGAAAATGCTTGGACTAGCAGATATATTGCCTGTTTAAAAAAAAATAATAATGAACAGCATTTTAAGCTTACTGAAACATGCAAATCAGTTACAAGTTTTTAAAATAAATTCACAGAACTTCTGTATTAATTCTTTCAGAAATTATTAAAAGCATTTGTGGAATTATTCTGAGCTCAGAAAGCAGCATCAGGCTTTTAACAGAGGAGAAGTGAAAACCAGGGATAATTGTGGACCATCTTGAATAATCACATTTTGCTGTTGGAAGGCGTTCTCACAGTGGACTGTGGGTTTTTCCCCCATAAATTACACATTAATAGTACTTTAAAAGTGGGGGTTTTTTTTCTTTTTAAATGAACGTTTTAACAGAGGAGAAAACAGATTTTGTATCCTAAGTGGCTTTTTTTTGAGAAAGTAAGTTTTCAGCACTGCTTTAGAAATACAAAGGAAATGATAGCTTTTGAGGTGCAGATGTAGAGGATGTTGTTTATATTATCAATTACTTGCGGAGTTTGTCACCTTTAGGTTAAAATCACGTGAATATTTTTATATTTGAAGTTGCCTGAATACTTGTGGGAAGCTATTACTTTTTTTTCCCAAAAGTTATTTGCAATGGAAATAAAATTCAAGTCAGGTGCAAAACACTTTCGGGGAGAACGGAGGGAAAGCCATACTGTGCCATGGCACATTCTCCATCGTTTCTAGGAAGAGCTGAGCGCGGCATCTTTCACTTTGCCTGACCGCTCGCTGCTTTGACCTCCTCTGAGCGTTCGGCCGTTTCCTCAGCGAGTGGGTGAGCGCCGGGCAGCAGCCCAGCGCGCGGCCTTGTGCCGTTCCACACACCGCCTGCTCCAGGCGCGGCCCGCGCGCCGCCTCAGGTGCGCTGCCACCACGGACCGGCGCGCGCGGGGC
>Ga0065711_1047608_pt1 | contig 12243 bp, 8 predicted proteins | sample Hoacrofraction12_FD_59098 | JGI IMG/M metagenome (GOLD analysis project Ga0065711, IMG submission 59098) | Hoatzin crop microbial communities from Cojedes, Venezuela - Epithelial fraction 12 v2 (version 2) | ecosystem: Host-associated > Birds > Digestive system > Esophagus > Crop | place... | reverse complement strand
GCTGCCCAGGGAGGTTGTGGAGTCTCCTTCTCTGGAGATATTCAAGACCCGCCTGGACAAGGTCCTGTGCAGCCTGCTGTAGGTGACCCTGCTTCAGCAGGGGGGTTGGACTAGATGACCCACAGAGGTCTCTTCCAACCCCTACTATTCTGTGATTCTGTGATTCTGTGCCCAGCAACAGGACAAGGGGCAATGGGCACAAACTGAAGCATAAGAAGTTCCAAGTGAACACAGTGAAGAAGTTATTTATTCTGAGGGTGATGGAGCACTGGAACAGGTTGCCCAGATGGGCTGTGGAGTCTCCTTCTCTGGAGATATTCAAAACCCACCTGGACGAGGTCCTGTGCAGCCTGCTTTAGGTGACCCTGCTTTGGCAGGGGGGTTGGACTAGATGATCCCCAGAGGTCCCTTCCAGCCCCTACCATTCTGTGATTCTGTGATTCAGTGAAGTGTTTTGAGGCCAGACTATGGCCAATCTCTCACCACGCTAACAGCAGTATACGCAGCTTCCCTGAAGCATGTTACAGTTTAGGACTACTCAGATCACCTCTCACAGGTTATTTTATCAGCCTTCTGGAGGTCAGAGGGATGCAAGGACATTCTCCACATTGGGGAGGTAGTTCAGTCTCCCTGCCCAAAGCTGTCTTGGTCTGGGCTGAGACTGCTGTTAAAAATGATAGTGCAAGCCTGCATCCACTTTAAAAAATATTTTATTCTTCCACAAGCCATGCCTGATTTTTCAAAGTCTGACAAACTCTGTTCCTAATAGTCAAGAGTTCTGAGGGAGAAAAAAAAAGAAAAGAGATTTTACTTATTTTACAGTTCTTATATTAGCTTTCCTGTTTTCCGTTCTCCTCCACCCACTGCCATTGCACATTTTAGGTACTCTCCAATGATATCCTTGACAGAGCATTAAGTATCAGTTTCTTCTTCACAATTCTGGCACTTCAGTTTCCCCAGACACCTGCCACCACAGCTCTGTCATTTCTCCTATTTAGTTCCTCGCTGCCCAGTTTCATGGCTTTTTATTATTTTTCAAAGCTCTCAGAATACAGACAATAGCCTAAAAATATCTTACCATTCCAGTTAATTTGCCTTACCACACATTTCATAAAAATAATCAGATCCTTTTCTAAATCCCTGATCTGGCTGATATAATTAATTACCTTTATCAGTATCTATCTTCCTTATCTCATTCCTCTGACTTCAAGCAATAATATTCTTAAGAAATACAAGGGAATATAAGGTATATCGATGCTGTTACTTTAATGAATAGATAATACAGTTCAAGATCACAGAACTAAAAGTATTGTTTGTATTACTTGAAATGTTAGCAAGAACTTTCAGCTATATGCCTTTTAGATTACTGGTACAAATAATGTTTAGGAAATTATTCATAACTAGGGGGGTTTGTCCACACACAGCCCACAAATAGATAGATTTAATTATACTTGAAAAAAAAATTCAAAAATCAAATGTTTCCTGTCATTATTTTGTCTTTTTTAAAAAATAGACATACAATTCACATGTGCAGTCTTACAGGTATTCTATTCTAGCTAATTCCTTTCCAGGGATTTATTGAAAATTACAGATAAAACCAAAATTTCAGCTATTTCAGAAGCACCATGAAACATGTATGATATACTTCCATCATATTGGTACTTTATTGGTTTTTAGCTTAAAAAAAAAAAAACAGCTCTAAGAAAACACTGCAAAATCACAAATGTAGCTAATTTCAGATGACAGACCAGAGCCCTAAAAGATTACGTCTTTCCAGCAACACTTTTCTACCATCATCAAGGTAAATATAGTATCAGATCCTCTGCCAACCACAGTGTTGGCCAGGGTCAACCACAAGAACAACCACAGTGTTCTTCAGGGTCAAAGATGTAAATGGTCCAGAACCAGCCTAAGTCAAAACCAACATATCAGTACATGTCTATACCCATCATGCAGAGCCCACAGGATGGAACACCAGGTTCTGAGAAACCCCCACTTTCTGTACAGATTGGAAGTGTTGTTCATTCACAACCAATGCACCAAGAATGTTTTGAAATGTAGCCCCATGGTGTAGCTCCAGCAGATACCTGGGCAGGCTTAGAATCTATTCTATACCAAGCTCAAAATTTTACTCTTTATTATGGCATTTCTTTCTATCCCTATATTCTCAAGTATTGGCTTACTTAAAGTAAAGCGATCCTGGGTCAGATCAAAGGTCTAATTCTCATGACATTCGTGACATTAGTCTGCTTCAGGTGCCTAAGGAAGGTAAGAATGAGCAAGTGGGTGTGTGTGGGTGCCTCCGCATGTGTATGAACAGCACGTCGCTCGCTTAGCTGGTATAACACCCCAGTGGACCATGCTGAAACAAATAAATTTACACTTTGAACTTTGATTCAGGAAAGTGTTGGTGGTATCAGTTCCAGGAACAAGAATAATAATAGAAATCTATAATTCCTTTTTAAGCTCATGATACTTTGAGGAGTCTTTTTTCATAAGAGGGGAAATACTTCTGTGAATAGAATGATGACAGTTAACCTCAAGAAAGGCTTAAGCTTGAAAGAAATCACTACTCTTAAGAAAAAGATACCTTAAAAAACAGTAATTTCCCCCTGGAACACTCTATTGTATCACTATTGTCTTCCTGTTTGCTATTGTGGCAATAACAGACAGGACGATTTCAAATGTATAACATAAACCCAGGCAGATCTCTACAACACAGAGAAGGTTTAAGTACCCAGCTCCATGCTGCAGATGTTGGTAAAATCCCCTAGTGTCCAGAAGTGAAAAATCTTGTAAAATTATCACTTATGTATAATATTTCTAAACTACCAGTCAGAAACTCTCTTTAATCCCAAAATCTATTAGACTGTAATTTCCTCAATGCAGTGACCTCCTTCTTATTCTGTATCAGAACAACATATAATGAAAAGGGATAATTATTTATGAATAAGACTACTAAGTGCTACTGCGGTAGAATGAATATTCAAATTTACATACATGCATTTCTTTACATATAGACTTCTATCAAATTGTCTTTCTCTTTCACTTCTCCCCAAACTCCCTTTATATTCTAAATCTGAAGGGATGACCAAAAAAAAGTAGAAACAGTTATTCTGAAACCCAGTGTTTCCTACTAAATGTAGAATTTTTTTTCTCCCAATATACTCTGAGAGTAGAAGGATGAAGGCTCTTATGACCATAGACTTACGAAATGACTCTTATAAATGCTGTACTACAGCAATAAATGCTTCAAAATAGGATACATAAAAATAATTACTCACTGTGATATAATGTGGCACTCCTATTCATGTGCTACAGTTTTGTAGTCTTAATGCAATTAAAGTTACCAATGGTGTAAATATAATATTTGCAATAATTCACAAAATTCTGTTGTCTTAGACAACAGAAAAATTTCACGGCTATAGTTACAAGTCTAATTTAAAAAGCAGGACACTACTATTTGAAATCATTCCATGAAACTCTTTAAGTCATTTCACAGCCATATAGCACCTTTGGTCATAAAATGTTACCATGTTATTATTTCAAATCGTAATGTACTACTCTTTTATTAATAAGATAATAATTTCTTTCTTTAGAAAGTCCTCCATCTCCTTGATCACTTCAGTGTCTTTTTTTGAAGGCAATATTTCAAATCCACTGTGCTTCTGGGTAAGAAGGACTTTGGGAACATTTTCTGTTCAGTGACATTTCTGCTCCCAGAACAGAGTGCTAGGCAATTCCAGTTATCCAAGAAACAGAAGAGAGCAGTCTTGAGAAGATGGAAACATGAGAAAACAGAACAGACTACAGACAAAAGCATTTTTCCTGTTCCTAAGCAGGAACAGGAAAATACTCAGACAGCAATTGTTATGGTCACTGAAGCAGTGCAGATTACCAGGTTGCACAGGGGAAAAGACGCACCAACCATTTTCCTTGGCTGTATGTATTACAGATCAGTGCAAGAAAGAATTGGTTTAAAAACTATTGGATTTTCAGTATTTTCCAGGTACTGCAGGCATAGTGATATGTGCAAACAGTATCAGCGCTCTACAAAACACCCTCACTTTCAGATATCCCTTTCATTTTGAAATTTAAAAACTTTGTGCAACCTTTTCTCTGTGTGAGCATACACAGCGATTTTGTCAGCCAGGACACAAACATATCTAGACCATTAACTATATATGTCTGAATTCTGACTGATGCTCAGTAGGCACACGCAGAAAGGAAGGACACGAAACAATTCTTCTCCCCCATCGTCCTCCGCCCCGTGCAAGTCTCATTCTCAGTGCCAGGGCCAAATAACCCCCTCTGCTAAGCATTCCAATGGAGGCCTCTTGGGGACCCTCCAGGGTAAGTCCACACCCCAGACAGGAGGGCGGGCAGGGAAGCAAACTTGTCCAACACTTAATCCAGTTGCAGCAAGAGATGAGGAAGGAGAGCAGGGCATACAAGCCCTGGAGAAAAGTCAGAAACGAGGGTAGCTTGCCAGCCTGCAAAAAAGCCCATGCCACTACGCCCTCCCTTCCGTGTTTGGGATCTGAGCTAGATTAAAGCTGGCCAGTTACAAGTATCTCCATTGTAGTCGCTCTTGACTGCTGGAAGGGGATAAGATTTGCAGACCAAGCAGCAGCACTATTCTTCAGAGTCACTGTAGCTGTCAGTTGGCTCCAACACAGGTCACTGCCTCCAAGGCAATCTGACCTCAAACACTTTCAATTTAACATCAAATAATTAGTCTGTCTGAGGGAGCAAATTTTGTGTTTCTGTGTGCATGTGGAACAGATGACAGTAAAACTGAAAAGCAGAAGTGCAGCTTTTTTCAGAGTGGGTTTGTCCCCAGAGAAATAAAACACATTTTCTCCGCAGGTGCTAAAATGAGTTTGCTCAGAAGCCCCTTCATGAGAAAATCCTACTAGATTTACTGTTTTGACATCTTTGCCTACCTTGCAGTACACGCCTACACGTACGGCCCATTTCCTCCACTGAGCCTAAAGACAAACCCAAATCCCATTCAAGTAAATTTAGAGTTGCATTTTCAAATGCATCTCCTGGTACTATTACTATGTGAACAACTTTGAATATGTCATTTAGTATCCAAAGTGCTAACAGATTAAAGCTTTAAGATTTCTAGGACAGTTGCTAGGAGTCTTCCAAAATGAACACTGTGGCATTGAGCCATTCTTTGACTCACAGTGAGGAGACTAAAACTTCTGAAAATTAGTATTATTTAAAAACACTTGAGACAGAAAAGTGCCTTCCTCTCATCTGCTAAGACACAACTAAATGCCCACATGTAACTTTCCCTGTACAAGTAGTCTTTTCTAGTTTAAAACAACTTACATGCACCCTGGAAATGGAAAATATCCATTCAAATAGACTAGTTATTGAGAGTCTGAGAGAAATGCTTGGAAAAAAAGAGATTTATTATTTTAATCATGAAGCAGTAGTGTTTCACCTGTTTATAGCAATCAGTAAGTAGCAAATACAGAGAATGCTATGAGAAATCATGTTCCATAAACTCATGGTTTCCAAATAGCATCTATGGGACACTGAATGGTAAGTTAAGTAGGCAGTGTATCAACCGAAATAGAAATCAAGGGGAAACAAAACTATATCTAAATCGACATAGTTTTAAACAATAGAGTTTGAGTGCTTTTTTGGCCTGGTACCAAGTCCCACAAATTTGCATTCAGACCCATGCGATCAAGCACAAAACCCTCCCGGGCAGCATGTGACAGTCTAGTGCTAACCCTCCATTTCCCCTACGCTCTTCATCCCCACAGCATACTGCTGGCATGTCTTCCTATAGATATTCTGAAAGCAGAGGAGATCAAATATCTACAAAATACATCAAAACAGCAGAACTTTAGGAAAAAATCAAGCCTACAGCATGGCTATAGATTCCAGATTCAGGTGGTATGAATTTGGGCTGTTTTCCCATTCAGATGTAGGTGGTATCAGTTCAGGCTATCTTCACTAAACTTCCACAGCCTTGAAAAACAGAACTGTAGCAATCATTTAGTGACTTTCACGTGAACGCAGACTGATCAAGCCTCAGATTCCTGCTGCTGACCAGCTACATTTACATTCACATTATACTGCATCCACGGTTGGAACTCTCACCTTTAGTGCTATCCCAGTAGCAGCACGAAATCAGAGCTCAAGCAATAGACTCAAATTTTAAATAGAGACCTTTACGTATGAATACTCTCTTTGAAGCAATTACCAGAGTCTGAGAGAGATTTAAGACAGCATGTAGATATAGGCAGGGAGAAGTACCTCTGAGCTAGGTGAAACGCTATGACCTCAAGACAGTAAAATCAGACAGATATTTTGAAGTGAATTTTCAATCATTTTACATATTGCTCAGGAGAGCTTACATTGCTGCTTTTTTGTCAGGACTTCCTGAAGGAAAAGCCAAGCAAAAGTTCACGAAGCTGTCTTTTAAAGAGTAAAATGTGCAACATCTTGTGGTTCCCCACATTGCCCAGAAGTGGGAAAGGCAAAATGAGCAAATATACTAGCTACTCGGCAAGAGAGGTTGTACATGAAACCTATCTGAACGATTCTTTCCTACAAAGAACAGTTGCGTCCTTGACTCCTGAGTACTTGTAAGAAAAAATTTTGGCACTGTCTTCTCTATTAATGTTGGAGATACAAATTTACTAATTGAGAAGGAGTTAAGAAATAGGTTTTCTAGCATGATTGAGAGAAAAAGTAAGTCTTATATGATCATGTTATGCATAAAATTGAAATCTAGTTATCAAACCAATTGCTTACTTCAGATCAGGTTTCTCAGCTGTTTTATGTACATTGAAGGCACTAGACTGTATCTACAAGCATTAATGTAATCTGTAAAAAATAGCTTCCTCTTGAAAGTCATGCATAGTTCATTGAGATCCGTTGATGCAGCACTGTCTCCTCAAAGCATTAAAAATAAAAATAAACATTAAAAAGGTTTACTGTAAACTGATGTTTTAAACTAATCTATTTGCAGTTCTTTTTATTCACCTTCTCATTGCTAAATTTTTATGCTACATGATACAGCTTACAGTTCTCTGCTTTTTCTTTCAACTATGGGAAATTCTAGAAGTTCAGAAACTGCAACTGAGAGCCAAGGCTGTATCTATACACTGACTTGGATTTTTCACACTCTCTGCTGCAGCTTCATTGTCCATCTCTCCCATGTGCCACAGCTCCTGCCTAGGACACATTGTTAGGGTTTCTCGTCATGCAGAGGAGGTTGCACCACTGAGCCTCACCCCATTATACAGTCAGGATGTGGCTTCGGCTGCCAACCCAGATTAGGAACTCAAACAGGCCCCTAGGTTCCCTACACTAAACATAGTCATAATCTGTAATCCGTATTAAGACAATGACATGAATGGTCTCCACAAAATGTGTTAGCATCAAAGGTTATGAATTTAAAAGGAAGATATGTACAGTTGATATTTCATATAATATTTAACATTGTAATATTAGTGAGATTAGAAGTTTAAGCAGGAATCCCTAGCAAACCCAAAATCATCATACAAACTGTACTGGAAGGTACTAAACTAGAGAACATTAATTTCAGCGGAAATCAGAAAAAGCAGTCATCAAAGGAGTCAGAGAAAAACCTTCAGCCAAGAAAAACCATCAGTCTTTTCAGTGATACCAGTCATACTCTGTATTTTGCCTAATGTTTTCTCTGCTGAGATTGGCTCTGTATGAAGATGCCTGTTCTGATCTAGGAACACCACTTACCGTGGACTGAAATGCTTCAGACAAGTCTTCTGGTCCCTTGTTTCTGTGCGACAGGGGTTCTCTATCTACTCAAAAAAAAAAGCAAAGTCAAACCGTAAATGACCTTAACAATAGGGTATAGAAAACTGGAACCCTGGTCAAACAGGAGATAGCTGGCAATTCACAGCAATTTTCGACCAAATGAAGGTAGGATACTCACAGTCTCAGACAGAATTTGTTCCACCAAGTCTAGTTTTGACCATGACTTGATGACCTCACAGCTCTTAAATAGAAAACAGAACACGCCGCCAGAGTGAGGCAGCATGTACAAGGAATGAGCTGGCGGGAAACAAATAGCAGAGAGGGTGAAAAACAATTCTAGCTTCCGAACATACAGCATAGAGAAGTTGCTTTTAAAAATCTTTTTATTTACGAGCATAAAAGGAGAATTACACAGCCATATTGGGAGAGGATCAGAGAAACAAACACAGACTAAGCCACAACACTTGCAGTGATGAGGAAATGATGTTGCAAGAGTTATATTTAGAAAATCTGTCCAAGCATTTAGAAGGTCTTTTCTAAAATTTCAATGGCATTTTGAGCATCAAAAATAAAAATAAAAATGCATGCATATTCTGTGAACCATTCTGCCAAAGGAATTTACTGGCAAATCCAGCATTACCTGTGTTAAGTAATGGTGTCAGGAATTTATCCTGTATCTTTTGTAGCTGTACACAGGAAAATAAAGTTACTGGCTATCTACATCATCACAAACATGGCAGAGTCCATGTGAATGTGGGTTTTTAAAGCTTTGGATAAGAAAATACCATTTAGGTAAAGCACTTGAATGATGATGCTCCAGAAAAGCAGTACTGTGGGAACACCTCTGCAAAAGGCCTCATCCAACACATCAAGATATATTCTACTGGGACAACTTTATGCCCCACACCCCTCAGACCTGTTCCTCACCTCAGCTGGGCAGTGCAGGCTGGTCCAGGCTGCCAGGCCACGTCTCAGCGGGCAGCAACACTTGCAGGCTGGTGGTTATGTCTCTCCCACTGTCTCCACTGGCCCTAGCTGTGGCATCCCTCGAAACTAACCCCTCTCTGCCAAGAACGGCACTCGTGGCTGAGGAGGAGGGATTTCACATTAACCATCACTATGGTCAAGATGCCACCCATATGGTGAAACAAATCCCAGTTCCTCTTTGGCATTCTCCAAATGAGCCTACTTGGTCAAAGAGGGACAGTTGCTGGGGCTACAACCACAAAAATAGTATGACATTATGCTTGCTGCGTGGTTCAAAACTGCCACCGCCTCAGACCCTCCCGGGTCTCCTGAAGAGGAAGGCAGGGTGTTTCCTAGAACAGGTGCTACTGAAGCCCTGGCCCCCCTCCAGCCAGTGCCCCCAGAGACATGGATTTGGGGTGATGAGTAACGCTGGAGAGATGAAGGAACTGCTGCTGCTCGCCTGCCCTGTCCCTGATGCAAGTCTGCAGGGCCCCCCTTGACAGCTGCCCACTGGGGTTTGCTCCTCTCTGCATGGACTATACAAAAACCTTCTTGACCACAAACAGGATCAGTCCCAACATGGGCCAGAAGTTTGGTCTCTGGGCAAAAGAAGAGGCCTAGGGCTGTTTGGAGGAGATTGGGTGTGTTCTTTATTTAGGGTTTTTCTCTAGTGGTTGTCCTACCTTGAAGCACCCAAGCAAGCTTTCTCAACACCAGGGTAGATGGGCAGATAGGCTGATTTGGAGGCAGACCAGAAAGAGCTAGGCAGGCTGTAGTCATTTCCTGGTGAGGTGACACTGTTTAGATCCAGATGGTTTTGATGCACATACACATTTTAAATGGGGAATGGGAGGAATTTCACTGTAACTAGAAAGGCTTCGTTTGACATTTGGGGGAGAGTGGCTTCCTTCTCTTAATTTCAGGACTTTGCCTGCACCTGACTCTCCATTGGTTTCCCAGGAACAGCATATGCTAAGGTGGCCAGGAGAAACCACTCTCGCAGATGCCTTGGGTTTAAGATAACTGTGGGATACTGGGTCCTGTATGTGCTTTTGGGAGGAGGAAGGGTCTAAATTATTCTTTGCCCATGTTCTGCATGAGCAAAGAGAGCCAGTGTAGGCCACATCCCCTGATAATAGTGACTTCTGCTAATTCTAGGCCAGGACTCTTTTCTCCCCAAGAAAAAATCCCAGCGTCCGTATGTCTTGGTAGGAGTGGATATAAAGGAAAGTAAGATAGGTCCTGTGTAAGCATTCAGAGGACGAGGGCTGTGAGGACAAGCATTTACCTCTTTACCCTGTACTGCTTTCCAGACAGGTAAAAACAAGCCCTGATGGAGTAATAGGTAAGGGTTTGGGTTTATTTGGCTACCAGCTGCCTTTAGATATTACGGTGAAGCAGGGCTGCATGCTGGGCCATGTATGTGCATAGAAGAAGCAAGTAGGCTGAGGTATGACCAGTGGACAGGCCCCACAGCAGATACCTGCCACAGAATCTCATGAACAAGTCTTGTGCAATGGAGACTTTCTTCAGAGTAACTCCTTGGCAGCAGTACCAGTCTCCGCAGTCACACACCCTATTCCTCCCACCCCGTGCTGCACCCTCACAAACATCCACATCAAAGCAAGGCACCGATGCAGTTAAAACCCCCTTTACTGTGACTTTTTGCTAGATCGTTTGTAGTGGACTCCTTCCCCAGTCCGCTGCACAGCACAGCTACACAAGCGCACAGCACAGCTACACAAGCACACAGCAGATCAGAGAGATGAGAGATCCTACGTGAGCTGCACTGTCACCTAGCCCTGAGCACAGGGGACTTGGGGACCGCCCTGACAGCGCTGCGAGGACAGGCATGAAAGGCCTCTGCACCGGGCACTGCAGAGCATTAAAACTAAGCCTGCAGACTGTTGAGTCAGGAAGAACCAAGGCGAAACCGGTACGGCAGTGCAAATGACAGGCTGCCACCAGAGATCGCAAAGCGAAACAGTCTGGGATTTCTGCGACAGGTGAGCGGCAGTTGTTGTCTAAGAGCAATCACTGCATCAGCCTACGGAGCAAATCCTGTATTCTGACATATGTTTAGACATAGCAGGAAGATTATATTAGCAAAAAGTAAAGCGACACTGCAATATGTTTATACCCACTTCATACTGCTAAGGTGTTAACTGCAAACAATTCAAAATTAATTTCATTTTCAAAATAACTTTCAGGGAGTAAACTTGCAAAGGTGTCCAGTTCACAACCAGGTACAATGCAGGGTGGAATTCCAGAGATCTGTGTAGTAAACAACATTCAACATTCTTATGTTATTCCTTACATTCTATAAACTTTATAGGATACTCCAAAAAGGGCAATTTGTTTACTATGGGCCCCCCCTAGAGAAATACTGTATGCAAATATCCAGTGATATCCATGCTGAAAGCTCAAAGACCAAAACCTTCAGCCATGCCAAGATCAGAGCAATACTGTTATCAAAACCACAAATCTCGTGGCAGGCTGTTTCCCCACAGCAATGTGCATTAACCAGGAAAGTCCGTTTTGCCGCTACATTTTCACAAGAAAAAACTACAGTCAGTACAACCTGAGGAGGAGACCCATCCATGTGAAAATCTAGCCTAAGTGGCGTGAGAATCTCCCCAAGAAATATCTTTGTGTGTCCTTGAAACATGTTGCACTTGTCAAAACATATTAGCATGATGCAGATGTACATTTTTAAAAAAAAGAAGAGTAGGTTTCCTGCCTAGGGCAGCTGTAGCTTATAAACTAAGCTGTGGACAGGCCAAAGATACAGGAAGAGAGCAACCAGAGTCCTCCTCCAAAGGTGCAGAAGTTAATCAGCACTTCAGGATGAAGGCTGAACACGGGTAGCTGCTTATGTTGCCCCTCAGAAACAACCAGCTGCCTAGATCAAGACCAAGCAAAAAAATCCCAGGCTGAGAGGTGTCAGAGCCATTGAACACAGCCCAGCTGCCTGCATCTTGGGCAGGAATGGCCTCTGCTTGTGCCCCTGGAAGGATCTGGGTTTGCTCCTGCCTTAGTTTAAGAAACAGAGCGAGGAAATGTTTTTTTCCTGACAGCGATATGCAAAAGGATGGGGATAACAGGGTGATTTTCTCTGGGAACGGGAAACTTCCAGGGCAGCACGTCGCTACCTGGCACATCTTCACCGGGAAGCGCAGAGGAGCGGGGAGCAGAGGGAGCCAAGCACCTGCCCCGGTCGCCGCAGCCCACAGAGCCACCCGGGGTTGGGCACAGCTGAGGGCGGGCGGCCTGGCCCTGCCACGGCCCCCGGAGCTCCCCCAGATCGACACCGCCAGCTCACCTCTCTCCGAGGCCCAGCCGGCGCTTCCCTAAGGCACCCCGAGGGGGCTACAGGCAGGAGCGGGTCAGCGAGGCCTCGCCTTGCCCGCTGCCACGGTTCCACCTCGGCCGCCGGTTCCGCAGCCACCTGTGCGCGCCGCCGGACGGGGCGGGGGCGGGCGGCGGGGCCGGGCCGGGCCGGGC
>Ga0065711_1047607_pt1 | contig 12243 bp, 5 predicted proteins | sample Hoacrofraction12_FD_59098 | JGI IMG/M metagenome (GOLD analysis project Ga0065711, IMG submission 59098) | Hoatzin crop microbial communities from Cojedes, Venezuela - Epithelial fraction 12 v2 (version 2) | ecosystem: Host-associated > Birds > Digestive system > Esophagus > Crop | place... | reverse complement strand
GTGAGAAAAAGCTCTGAGATGTTATTTAAATAGACATCTCTGGTCACTTTATAAAGTCTAAAATTCCCATTCAAAAGCACGGCTTTTGTCCAAAGGCAATTTCCCTAGATAATCAAGGAAAAGCTGTATATAGACTGACAAATGTATTGAAAAGAACACTAAATTTGTTCTGTTTTCCCTGACCCAGCAGAAAAGTTCAGAGGTTCTTTTGATTAAAATACTTGTTTGGCCTTGGATTATTAAGTAGGAAAAAAAATGAGTATAAATACAGAAAGTTTTATTTTGATAGTCTTTCTGTTCTTCATCTTCTCATCCAATAAAGCACAGCATTTAAGTCTTACTATCGAACAGCTATAACTACTCTGTCAATCATGACTTTTTAAACCTGTCAAGCAGTCATTCTTTTTCCGTTGCAAAACATCTAACTTCAAGCTTCCTAGCCTTCTTCCCAAACAAAAGTTTCAGAAAAATAGGTGGTAAAATCCCACTTGATAAAAGACTTGTTACAAACTCTTACTCAAAGACAAATCCTGAAAGATGCTCTGATTAACATTTGTGATTAGAAGCCCAGATAAGTGGTATTTCTGCATTGAGGTCAAAGCAACCTCTATAATCTATAATATTATATATCTATAAATAGTTCAGTGGGGAACTGTGTGAAACAGGTAATATTTTGGCCCATTGGTTACGAATTGTCAAGAATTAGAGTGCTATGGTATTTTGTTATCAAATTGTCAACATTTGATTAAAAGTTGTATTCTTTAGTAGTAGCACAGGTAGTGCAATTAAAGTGTTGTCTTTCTGTACTGCCTCCTCAGCAGGAAATTCTAACATAAAATCTGTATCATTAATAAGCTACTGAAAGCAAATGAAAGTGACTTTGTCTGGCACTGGATAGTGTTAGAAATTTATATATGAAGCTGCCTAATACATTCTGCTAAGAAATCTCAGTTTTCAGCAGCTTATGACTTTGCCTTAGGTCAACTTTTCATGCTGAAATTTTCCTTACTTGCTCTCACCTTCAGGGTTTTCTTTTTTGAGGGGAGAAATGGGTGTTAAATTTCAACAGAGGTTCAGGTACTTCAAAGAATGAGAGTAGATGGTAGTTTTACCAAAATGAATTCCCAGGTATTTGTCTGACACATTCTGGACTATTCATACTTCTGAGCAGCATTTTGGCAAGAGAAGTGAAGACTGGTGTTGGAGATATACATCTCTCCTCTGCTTGAAATTTGGATTTGGCCAAATTAGGGGATTCTTAAAATTTCCTGGTGCACCTGTTCAGTGTGTGCTGCCAGGATTTGCCCCAGATCCTCTGTGGGTGATCCAGGTACCTTGCTCCTTCTCTGGTGTCACAGTGCACCAACTGCACTAAGCTCACCAGAGCCCTTCCAGGAACAGAGCTCACATCCCATAAGCAGAGAGGTTTAGGACCAGCAGATCCTTCCCATGTGGCCTGGGGGCAACAGTGAGTTGTGAGCCCGAATTCATGTTTGCATGCTAGTCTAGCTTTTCCAGGAATAATAGACTACAGATCTGTACATTCAACCCTCTTCACGGTTTTATAGAAACTGCTGTCGACTACTATGTTGTAGGCGGACAGCAAACATTGCCTATGTATCTTACAAAAAAAACCCCAAGAAATTGCACAAATTCTCTTCTGGAAGATCTGAGGCTGTCATTCCATCATCCCAAGGTAAATTTTCTCTCCTTAGCCAGGGAATTGTGAGAAAAAGTGAACCCTTTCAAGAAGACCCTTTCAAGGAATAAACCTGCTAATTCTTAACTGAGAATGCTCTGCCTTTTGAAGATCAAATGGCTAGGTAAAGATTTGCAAAGAATCTTTATATACATTTGGTTTTGACTGTCAGAAGAAGTGGGAACCATTCAGATGTGTCTCCAGCTGGGGTCAGTTCAAGGTTGGGATGTTGGAGGGAGTGCCCACAGTGCTCCTTCCCAGGCAGAGAGTACGAAACCGCTGAAGCTTCTTTCCAGGGATAATAGGAGATATTCAGTTCTGGAGGTTCTTTGTTTCCCTGCAGCCATTTTCCAGTGCCTCTGATGCTGTCGTTTCTTTTCTCTAGCAAAAAAACACTAGCAACAAAAATTAGGTATAGAGCTATTTTTTTTCCACAGACAGTTATACTAACAACCTTGGCAACACGTAAAGAAATTTATATAGTTTTGTGAAGACTTATAGTCTGTAGTCATATGACTATTGTCTTTTTTTTTTTTTTTTTGACAAAAGAGACCAAAATGTTCTTCATGGCTGGATCCTGGGCTTTGGTCTAGTTGCCCTGAGGAGAAGATGCTAGGAAAGCCAAGTAAGAAACAAGTCCAAGCCCAAGATGATTTGTCTCTCAACTCAGCCTCTCTGAGTGATATTGCTGGCCCCTAAATCACCTTCAAGAGCCCAAAACCTTCTACCCTGGCACTGCACTGCTGTAAGCTTTATCTCAGGACCCTGTGATATATAAAATAAGACAGTACAGTGAATGTACAAACTGCACCAAAATTATGCAACCATTTTATTCACAGCCAGAGTATGATGGTTGTTGTCCTAGAAAAGCAGGGCAAAGAGGTGTCTCAAAAGTCCTGCTCACCTGCACACTTTACATCCCTCAAGATCTTGCCTTTGGGGGCTTGATGAAGTACAGCAGTCTATGGAAAGACATACTTGGCTTTACTCGAGTTATTTCTGATTTGTGACCAACTTCACACTCAAGATAGAAGGAGGCACTCTATTCCTTATATCAACTGAATACTCAAAAAAGAAAAAAATTCTCAAAATACAGAGTTTTTCTATTTTATCTGTATAGCAAGTTAACTATTATTTCCATTGTCTTCAACACAAAGGCGACATGCAATCAACCTACACTTGTTTTCTGAATACCGCAGTGAGCCCTCAGCTGAGTTTGTGGCCATCTTTGCACAAGTATCACTAGAGGACAGGTAGTGACTACTATTTGGAGTCAGCTGGACACATCCATTTCTGAAGTTTCCCTTCTATTTTATTGCAATAAACACATATTTTGAGTTGCAAAAGGCCCCAGGAGACTGCAGTCCTCAAAGCAGAGACTTGAACTTGCTCTTTGAAACAAGTTCACGCCATCTCCCTGTAATTTTCCAAAATGTTTTTACTCTTCTTTGAAAAGCATACTGCATGAGGGCAGAGGCAATATTAACAATGTTTTTCTAAAGCTTAATGAACTCTTCTAAAAAGCTCAGTAACATATTCCATTTTGAATGTGTTCTGTACTGGCCTAAATTACTGCAAAACTTCCCAAGTTTCGACTAAAACCGTCATTCTCAGGGAAATGAGCAGAATATCAAAAATAACACATGTAAGTTCAAGGGTGCTTTAAAAAGTATATCTGCTTGCAATTTCAGAACTATTGACAGTGAGTCAGAGCAAGCAGACAGGTTTCTGCGTCCCCTATAAAATTGTGCAAATCCTTCTGCTTTGTCCTGCTTGGGCATAATATTTTTTAAAGGATAGTTACCAGAGTTACTCTGAATAATTAGTGGAGCAGGATTTTCATCGTCGCACGGGGTGGAACCTAGGAAAAAAGATTGCAGATCAGCTCAAAATGTGTCACAGCAAGAACGTTTTCCTCTGGAAAAAGGAGTACATTGTATTATAAATGCCAAGTTCAAAGCAGTTTTAGAGCTTTGGTCAGGCACCCTAGGACCAGTGAATACATAGCATGTCATAGAATATGCAATTTAAATGATTTATATACCCATACAGAGAACAAAATCTTACTTTGCACCCACCCTTTTTCCCTCAAAACAATAGGAGAGTAAACAAACCGCTTATCAGAGATATGAGTCATGTTGTTTCAGTCACTACTAGAGAACAGCCAGAGATTACAATGATGAGATTAGTATAAAGCTCTATATTGAATGAAACGGCATTGCTTAGCGACAGCAGAGAGGCTGAATTTGTGACAGCAATTCTAGAGACTTATACTGAGCACAGAGCAAGGTGGAACAAAATGGTCGTAAAAGCATCCACAGCCATGTTTCAGCTCCACAGCGGGTATCAGTGGCAAGTCGCTTCGCTTTGTTTTGGGTTAAACACACAGAGTCTGTCTACATCATGAGTCTTAAAAGCTTCATGAAGCTGGATGAAAGCATCAACCTATAAATAGACGACTTAGCAGAAACACAGAAAAGGAAAGCTCCTGACTTTAGAAAATAAAAACATCTTTTTACTCTTTGTGCTGAAATGCAAGACATGGACAGATATCATAATGTTGTAGAAAATGTTACAGAGAGAAGAAAGAAGCTGTTAAAGCACCAGGACATTCTCACCAAGTCTCTGGGACTAGTACAAAATGCTGGCTTTACAGTGCTTTGAAGATTTTCATTCACAGTGAATGTCTGTATTTGCATATAATGGTTAACTCTTTAAATTCCCTTTGCAACATGTTATTGTTCTCTAATCCTTTACTTTCCTAAGAAATTAAAGTAGTCTTTGGTAAACCGTTTGCATCAGAGTGTTGCCTTTGTGGATATCTAGGCTTTGCAGAATGGCACAGATTTCCCAGACTCATACAGAAATAATTACCTCCAAAATGATAAAAAGACAATATCAAACCATGCGTCTAGAATATATTCCTACCGCATTTCAAATCAATTCTGTCTAGGATAGTATTAAGACCTTTCTGAAAAATCCATATTATTCACTGAGCTGAGCACACAGTGCCTTTGAAATTTATGTGGTTCATTCTTTAACTTCTGCATGGGGCAAAGTCAGCTGGGGTAAAGAATGACTGTATTGTATTCAGACAACAGATAGAAATGAAATATGGAGCAAATGGTACAATGAGTTGCTGAGAAGACAACGTCCAATTCACTATTTCTGGTGTCACTGAAGACATGCTAATAACATCACTTCTGGGTTTTTCTGAGATCAAATGATAAAATGGTACATATTATTTTTGTTCTTGGATAGAAGAAAGGAATGGAACAACACCTCACCATGCAAGACCTTGTACAAACACAGAATAAATTTTAATTCTGAAGATTTTTAAGATAATATTTTAATTATTTCAAGGGGGTTTATCCTATAATGAAAAATGTTAATAATACGTTCAGATAAATTTACTGTCAGATTGTATTCTAAAGGATTGGCCTGAATAATTTTGAATTTGCACTAACAAGCTGAAGCTGTAAAAAATATTTTATAAATTTGTGGTGCAACATGGTTTTAGGCAGTTCTGAACTCATGAATAACTACCACACGTTTTGATGTAGGCTCTGTATTACTTTACCTTATTCATACGCTGATGTACTTCATGTAGATCCACGGTATCTGGCATATGAAAAATATACGCCTTTATGAGATCTAAAAGAAAAATTACAGATTTTTTTGCTTTCCTTGTTAGGTTTTGGTGAACTCAAAAAAAAATTTGTTTATTTAAAAATAATTTTTTTCTAAATGCTTCATCTACGACGTAAAATAAGAGTAAATTCCAGCCACTTCTTTGGAAGTAATCAACAGTGTGCCACAAATTTTCAGGTTATAAATCTTGGGGAACAGGTTTTTTTATGCCATCATTATTCAGCCCTACGAGGCAGATCAATAACCAAAATGAAGCAAAAACCATGTGCATTTTGGCTGCTGAAGAACATATGACATAATTCCATATATTTAAAGCATGCTGCATTAGAGCATTGACTGTTTCCATGTTGGCAGTAAGAGTTCTGTGTTTTGTTCTCTCTGTATAGATTTAAGTTCTTATGTCCAAGATATAAGACAGTACATAGTTGTCCGTGAGAATATGAAAGTATGTACAGTGTGAGTTCTACAAACGAACAAGTAAACTCGCATGGGAGTGCTCTGTGCATGGGTGTATTGCTAATTCATTAAAAACGTAAAAGACAGTAATCACTGGTCATGACCCTATCCCCATGATTTTTAAACTTTTCATAAAGTTTTAGTCTTGTGACTCTCATTAACATTATAAAAGTTCTCTCTTATGATGGGATCTTTTCACACAGAAGCCCAATGTAACGGTTTTAGGAACCTGCAAGGACTTCTGAAGTTGATTTCACTTTATTCAATGCTTGTAGCCTACCTTATATCTTAACATAATGTTTTGCTATGAACCCTCAAAGTTTTTCAGCATGTGACCCACTCCAAACAGGGCATCTGTGAGGGGCCAGGGCTGTTAAAGAGATGGAACTGACCTGACAAGAGGATATGTCACAGGCATGTGCCCCTGCCTTCTCATGCCTCTCAGATCTGCAACAAACCTTACACTCATGGTTCTTAAACACTTCATATTGCCAAAGAAATGGGCAATCCACAGCATCTTTTCTACAGCAATGGCAGCATCAAATGTCTAAATCGGCAGAAACCATTGAACAGCATGTCCAACCCAGTCCAGGGCAATATTACAGGGAATTTTCTTTTGAAGCAGGGATAGGAGCTCCCCAGTCCCACAGCATGCAGCACCTGCAGAAAATGAAGCAAGTGATTGAATATTTTTCCTTGAATATAACTCAGAAATTTAAATTTTGGTCCGATCCCTCACAGCCTGCAGTAATTACAGTGTATCAGAAAGGCCTGTGGGGGGACCCTTGGCATGAAAACATGAGCTTTGACCCATCTTTGTGTTCTTTCATCCAGTAACAATTAAGATCTTTTAGAAAAAGTCTCTTCATTGCAGATTGTAAAACTATAAGAGAAAATAAGGACCTTGTCCTCAGCTCATCTGTGCATGCTGTCTCCCTAGCACTAAGTAACAATTGATAGGCTTTTGAAAATTTTCTGTAGTACTCATAGTCTTCACTTCATTCTCATTCTATTGCTACTATTAAATCTCTGCAAATCTCTTATAAGTAAGGAGAGATGTTTCTTAAGGTATGCAGTAGTGCTACTTCCTTCTTCACGTAAGGATGATATGGGGTTTTATAATTATTTCATTACTACAGGTTTTTTGCTGTTAACCCTATAGTAGACACATAACTAAGCTTGACATAATAGCAAAATTTTATTCCTTACTAAAGTATTGTCATTGAATCAGTGATGTAGTTGAAATAAAATTACAAAGGTACCTCTAGTAAAAAACTTAAGACTCAGTAACTGTTGTGGTTTTTTTCAAGGAATGGTATGATAGAAGAGCAATAAATTTCAGTTCTATGAAGGATAAGCCAAAAAGTATGTTAATGAGCACAATAATTTATCTCTGTTTTTAGTGTGCTTGTGGCAACATACTGTTCAGTCTCATAGGGAGGAGGATAAGGTTGTTTTTACCATAACTTCTTGTGGAAACTGGGTACAGAGGACCCTCAATTTAGAAGCAGTTTTTGAGATCTTGAGTCTCTTATCAAATACACAGGAAAAGCTCACTTTATTCTCTGAATGCACTCAACTGTATTGAGAAAAAAAATGAGCAAGAGAAAAACAAAACTTAAAAAATGAGAACTAAGGGAACACTGGATCACATAAACATAATTGCTACATCACACTTCAGCTACAAATGTGCCATGAAGCATTTTATTGCACCTTGCATCTTAGTTCTGCCTGTGAGGTTTGTGCAGAAAGTACCGTTCCAGCAGGTTTTGTCATGCAAGTGCACTTTTGTATCGGTAATTTGCTAACGCTGTCACCTTACAGAACGCAGCAGCATTAATCCTAGGAACAGGACATTAACATTCCCCAAATGATCACAGTAGTCAGAGCACCTGTATCTGGTCTCTGCCTGCTGCTAGTGCTAAACCCTCATCTCACAGAGATGATCTGCCTTTTCACCTCAGGTTTTGTCTGAGAAAGGGAGAATTTCTCATTGGTAGGGTGACTCCAGCACCAGGCTTCCGGCTCCAACAGATCAAAAACTCCAAACTGACCAACACACAGTTATAAATCTTTATAAGTCTTCTTGTGGGCTTTCCAAATGCACTTATGCACCTTATTTTATAATATATATATATATATATATATATGTTCACATTTCCAGGTGCCTAAGCAGTGGCACATATACTAAACAGGAGGGAATGTCACTTTCTCCAGCTGACCTCATGCATATTTCCATAAACTGCAAAGCTTTTGTTCCCATCCACATCCTGGCTACACACAGCACTTGTAAACTCTTTTTAAAATCTGACCCTTAAAGAGCTTCAATCACTTCTCAAAAGGATCTGAGAACTATAGAAAATGGATCTTATAGTCCCTTTCACATAGAGGTGAACAGCATGGCTCCCTTTCTAATCACATTTTTATTCGTTAGGAAGGGTAGCCAGGTGTTTTTCTTTGGTAGGTAGAAAGGCAATTAAAAAGGAAAGAAACATTCAAAGAAACTTAAGCAATCATCTCTTAGTAAATATATTTCTAAATCTTGCAACAGTGAGATCGTATACTTTACCTGTGTTATACAACTGATGACACATCTAGCCAACACATCAAAAATTTGGATTGCACAGTGATGTTATAAGCTGGATTGGGATCAGGAAGGTGATCAGCACACGTGCTAGTAGCATAGAAGTAAGCAAACACTGTGCCTAGGCAGGGAACTGCTTCCTGGATTGGGCATCCAGAGCTAATTTCACATGTACTCATCACTTCCTGTAAATTCTAGAAAAGGTGGTATGAAGCTATGATTCCATGAATCCACCTGTAGATTTGGATTTCTACAACAGAAGAAAAAATCTACAGAGCAGATAAATATACCATAACAAAACCAGATTCCTGGCCCATCTTAGAACACATGCTGTAAAATATTGAGACAAAACCATCCAGCTTTATGAGTTGGGCTGCATCAAGAGAAGCGTGGCCAGCAGGTTGAGGGATGTGATTCTGCCCCTCTACTCCACTCTGGTGAGACCTCACCCGGAGATCTGCATCCAGGTCTGGAGCCCTCATGAGAAGGACATGGACCTGTTGGAGCAGGTCCAGAGGAGGGCCACAAAGATGCTCAGAGGGCTGGAACACCTCTCCTATGAGGAAAGGCGGAGAGAGTTAGGGCTGTTAAGCCTGGAGGAGAGAAGGCTGCGGGGAGACCTTATAGCAGCCTTCCAGTACCTGAAGGGGGCCTACAGGAAAGATGGGGAAAATATTTTCAGTAGGGCTTGTTGTGACAGGACAAGGAGTAATGGTTTTAAACTAAGGGAGGGTAGATTTAGACTAGATATAAGGAAGAAATTCTTTACCATGAGAGTGGAGAAACATTGGAACAGATTGCCCAGAGAGGTAGTGGAGGCCCCATCCCTGGAAGTGTCCAAGGCTAGGTTGGATGGGGCTCTGAGCAGCCTGGTCTAGTTGAAGATGTCCCTGCTCACTGCAGGGGGAATAGGCTAGATGACATCTAAAGGTCCCTTCCAGCCCAAAGCGTTCTATGATTTTATGATTCTATGATTCTATTTCAAGGCTAAACCACTATAACTTGGAAAAACTATGAAAGTTTGTGGAAGCTACATTTCGTTTAATTTTTTATCTCCTTTACACTAGTCACTAAAATTCATATAACTCCTAAAATGTGGTGAAGATTTTTTATCAGATGAAGACACAGCAGCAGATGTCTGGCAATATCTGTGCATGACAAACTAAGAACAGCGAGGTGTATTTGCACTAAAAAAATTCATGCCGTTGTAAGGAATGATGTAATAATACAAGACAGATTAAAAAACAAAAAAAACCCACCAAAATTGGGATTCCTTTTTAACATTATTTATGGAGTTTTTTCACAGCTTTACATAAAGTTTTCACTGGTGTTATCTAGATCATGTTTAGGCTGCTGTGGTGGTATGCAATTCAGAAAACTGTCCACACAGAAGTTACATTAATAGTTTACACCTTGATAGAGTTGTTAAATATGCCTTGTAAATATAGCTAGTAGTTGATCTGGAAAGGTAAAATGTTGATTATTGTCCTCATTTTCTCCACAGTGAGGGTTTTCATGCACTCAGTTAGAACTAGGTACAAACACAATTCTTTTGGCATTCAGTGCTGTTGATGGAGCAGGACTGCTCACCAGGAAGGAGGGGTGGGAATTGCTTCTTGTGGTGATGCTACCACCAGAGAAGGAATAAGCTTTGAGTATCTATCCCTTTGCAGTATTCATTCTTGTGGTTTGCTTGGAGGGAGATGAAGTTGGGGGCTAGAAGCCTGGGCACTGACAACTAACACTCATAGCCACAGATTGATATTAAATTGAGATGTCATCTGTTACTGTATAAGCAACATGAAGCACAAAATAGTCTTGATGTAGCAAACTTTCCTTTTTCTGAACTATAAGTGAAGTGATATTGAAGGAACATCTTACTCCACACTGTACAGAAGAGTTTACCACAATTACATATGTTTGCAATGATATATATTTTTCAAGTCATTTGACAGCTTAAAATACAACGTGGTTGTCTGACATGGATTTAAACGGGATAACTCACAAACGTAGAAAAGATAGTTCAGTAAGCTGTGGTTTGGGATTTTTTTTTTAAGGACCCCTTTTCTGTAGAAAAATATTTTGTCAGAAAATGTTGAAATAATTTCAGAGAGCATATATCCTTTTGGAGCAAAGCTAATTCTTCTAGCATTAGCAGAAATACTGCAAAGGACAATTTAGTTACTCTTATGGCTATCTAGCCATGAGTGACAATAATCTAAATGTACAATATTAAATTCTTATGTATTCACAAACTTCCTCATATGTGAGGATTTACAAATAAGTTGAAACTTTCTGTGCAGAATGTTGTTTTCTAAAATAATTTCATTTACAGCACTATAAAAAGTAATAGAAATTACATTAAGCCTTTAAAACACAACCCTATCAGGCTCATGAGAAAAAAAGCTGTTAGTTGCCTAAAATGTATTTTGGAACTATTCCTTGTTCACTTGTATTAATTGTTAATATAACAGATAGATCAAAGAATCATAGAGTCATAGAATGGTTTGGGTTGGAAGCAGCATAAATTGTTCTCGCCTTGGTCTTCTGAAGGGAACTTCTAGACCTCTGTCAACTACAGCAAATTCTAGTCTTCTGTCTTTGTTGAGCAAAATAAGAGACAGAGGCAATTTGGTACAATGGCCCAAAAACAAAACTGGAAAAAAATATCTCTTCAGTCCTAATCTGGTAAAATCAAGTAACTTTCCCATCTCTATTTCTCCACCTTTAATGATTTTACTGCTGCCACTACATACCTCATGCTATTCGTTAATTCTAAAGTGCTTTGAAAATATAAGGAGTCATATGTTGTTATTAAATCACTAAACAAAATAATTAAAATATCTAAACAGAATTACAAAGAATAATTAGCAATTAAACAGGATGCTATTATCTGTGCAGTGTGATGATGAGAGCAAAACTAGGAGAATGCAGAACCCATCTGAATATGGAAGAAATAAGCAATAGTGAAAAATTACGTAGGTTTCAATTCATTATAATGCACCTAAATGACTTCTGAATACATTTTTGTCTTACATTAAATAATCAGCTTTAAGACTTTGAAAATAACTTTCCCTTCTATTTACAAATGAATTTTGTTGTTCAGCTTCAGCTCTACATGATCGAGCAGAAGCTCCTTCCTGAAAGTATCAACGAAATGGAAGCCTCCAGCAATTTCACTGGTGTCAGTTATAGCTAGTTAAAACACATAGATAGTACCAGACCTGTAAGATATCCTTAATCTGTGTGTTCTTAAAACCAAATATTCCCTTTGGCATTCAGATCTCAGTGGAAGTTACTGGGAATTGTATCTGGCGTCTCTGGGCAGCATATGACATTTACTTTAGAAATATGTGCTTTTACAGTTTATAAGTAGGCAGGTAGATTATTACACACCATGTCATTGCAATGGTTGCATTGACAGAAAAAAAGAAAAAAAAATAAGTCATTATGACCTGCAAATCTGAAAGAAAACCCAGCAACTATCTCAGTTCTCTTAAAGTGAAACAACTAAATCTCTTTGGATAAATAACAGGTGTGATATTCTGCATGGGTGTGGTGGTCTTTGAATCATCCTATTGAAGTCAGTAATTTCATAGTAAGACTTAAATGCACTGCTTTATTGGAGGACAGGCTGAAGAACAGAAGGAATATCAAAATAAAACTTTCTATATATATACTCTATTTTTTTCTACTTAATAATCCGAGGTCAAACAAGTATTTTAATCAAAAGAATCTCTGAACTTTTCTGCTGGGTCAGGGAAAACAGAACAAATTTAGTGTTCTTTTCAATACATTTGTCAGTCTATATACAGCTTTTCCTTGATTATCTAGGGAAATTGCCTTTGGACAA